>Ga0181580_10000002_pt1 | contig 358191 bp, 332 predicted proteins | sample 071ome_23_FD_132413 | JGI IMG/M metagenome (GOLD analysis project Ga0181580, IMG submission 132413) | Coastal salt marsh microbial communities from the Groves Creek Marsh, Skidaway Island, Georgia - 071403BT metaG (megahit assembly) | ecosystem: Environmental > Aquatic > Marine > Intertidal... | reverse complement strand
GAAGCCCCGGTAAACGGCGGCCGTAACTATAACGGTCCTAAGGTAGCGAAATTCCTTGTCGGGTAAGTTCCGACCTGCACGAATGGCGTAACGATGGCCACACTGTCTCCACCCGAGACTCAGCGAAATTGAACTTGCTGTTAAGATGCAGTATACCCGCGGCTAGACGGAAAGACCCCGTGCACCTTTACTACAGCTTTGCACTGGACTTTGAATCTATTTGTGTAGGATAGCTGGGAGGCTTTGAAGCGTGAACGCCAGTTTGCGTGGAGCCAACCTTGAAATACCAGCCTGATATGTTTGAAGTCCTAACCCAGGTCCATTATCTGGATCGGGGACAGTGTATGGTGGGTAGTTTGACTGGGGCGGTCTCCTCCCAAAGAGTAACGGAGGAGCGCGAAGGTACCCTCAGCATGGTCGGAAATCATGCAATGAGCGCAAAGGTAAAAGGGTGCTTGACTGCGAGACAGACACGTCGAGCAGGTACGAAAGTAGGTCTTAGTGATCCGGTGGTTCTGTATGGAAGGACCATCGCTCAACGGATAAAAGGTACGCCGGGGATAACAGGCTGATACCACCCAAGAGTTCATATCGACGGTGGTGTTTGGCACCTCGATGTCGGCTCATCTCATCCTGGGGCTGAAGCAGGTCCCAAGGGTATGGCTGTTCGCCATTTAAAGAGGTACGCGAGCTGGGTTTAGAACGTCGTGAGACAGTTCGGTCCCTATCTGCCGTGGGCGTTGGAGATTTGAGAGGAGCTGCTCCTAGTACGAGAGGACCGGAGTGGACGTACCTCTGGTGTTCCGGTTGTCATGCCAATGGCATTGCCGGGTAGCTATGTACGGACGGGATAACCGCTGAAAGCATCTAAGCGGGAAGCCCCCCTCAAGATGAGATCTCCCTGGGAACTTGATTCCCCTAAAGGGCCCTTGAAGACTACAAGGTTGATAGGCTGGGTGTGGAAGCGCAGTAATGTGTGAAGCTAACCAGTACTAATTGCCCGTGAGGCTTGACCATATAATGCTCAAGCAGTTTGTATGACGCAAACACGCAATATATTAATCAGTTTTCCGAACGCGGGGTGTTGTTATTAACAGTACCCCCAACAGTTTGTCTGGCGGCAATAGCGAGTTGGAACCACCCGATCCCATTTCGAACTCGGAAGTGAAACAGCTTAGCGCCGATGGTAGTGTGGCATTCGCCATGTGAGAGTAGGTCACTGCCAGGCTCTTAAACAAAACCCCGGTCTCTTTGAGATCGGGGTTTTTTCTTTTCTATATCTAACTTTTAAAAATTATATTAGAAATAGTTATCGATTTTTATTAGCACTGTGTAAATTGACAGATTTAATTAATTTTATTTAGGTTACATTCATGATCGAGCAAAAAGAATTAAAATCTCAATCGCAACTGGATGAAAAACGTATACAACAGCTTGTATATTCCGTTTCTCGCCGTGCACCGTATGACGCAGTTATATTACTTGAAAGAGAATCGGATGAAATGATAGCTGCAGTTTTGAAGCAACTGGAACCTACGTTAGTTATGCGATTGATATCACACATTGATGGTGAGCGTTTTGAATCATTAACATTGCAAATTGATAAGACCATTGGAAAACATTGGTCTGTTAATCAAACTTATCCTGAGGATAGCATTGGCAGGATCATGGAACCGGTTCTAGAAACTTTCCCAGAAAATATGTTGATAAAAGATTTAGTAGAGGCGTTGAGCAAGATTCCACCAGTCAGACAGGTCAATTATGCTTATGTAGTTGATAAAGAACATCGCTTAGTCGGTGTAGTGGTTATGAGAGATCTATTGTTTGCCAGGTCATATGACAAGCTTTCAGATATCATGATTGAGCAACCTTTTTATTTCAAAGCATCTAGTTTTGTCGAAGATGCAATGCGCGCTGTATTGTTACGGCATTATCCTATCTATCCGGTCTGTGATGATGACCATAAACTAATTGGCCTCATTCGTGGTTATGCCATGTTTGAACATCATACATATGAATTAACTGCTCAATCTGGTCAGATGGTAGGTGTAGAAAAAGAAGAACATCTATCAACTCCCTGGTATCGTTGTTTGTTGCTACGCCACCCTTGGCTACAACTCAACCTTTTAACTGCCTTTATGGCAGGTGCAGTTGTAGGCTTGTTTGATGAAACGATTTCAAAAGTCGTAGTGATGGCAGCCTTTCTTCCTGTACTTGCAGGTCAATCTGGTAATACAGGTTGCCAGGCTTTGGCAGTGACACTGAGAGGTATGACATTGAATGAATTAAAACCGGGTATGGAACGCAAAGTTATTATCAAAGAAGTCATACTTGGCACATGTAACGGTCTTTTGGTTGGTATTACAGCAGGGTTAGGGATGTTCTTCTATGCACTTAGCACGGGTAGTGATGCACCTGTTACACTCGCCGCAGTAGTTATAGTTTCAATGTTAGGTGCATGTATTGCGAGTGGAATTATAGGAGTATTAGTGCCTTTAACACTTCGAAGATTTGGTGCCGATCCAGCGACAGCATCAACAATTTTTCTAACAACGGCAACAGATATTATTAGTATGGGATTATTATTGCTGCTTGCTACAGTCATAATTTTATAAGTATAAAATCATCTTAATTTAGTAATAGTTTGTAATAAGTATACTGATAGTATTGAGTATATTTATGAATATTAATATCTTATGCTGTAGTCATGATACATGCGTATTGCTATTGAAAAAAATCTTAAGATTTACATTGGTTTCACAGATTAATGCGCCAAGTCATTATTTTACCTCTATAGCAATTCTTAATACTTCAAGTGTGCTATTTACAATTGTTTCAGGGGACTCTTGATGAATACTATGACCGCTTTCATCAGCAATGACTTGCCAGGAGTTACTAGAAAGCGTTGTTAAATCCTTTTGCATTGCACGCCACTCCTCTTCAAGCGAACCAATACCTTCAATATCAGGCAGCTGTTTTTTGCCTCTGGTTAATACAGCAATAGGCATTGAAAGTTGACCAATTTTAATTTCTTTAACTTCTTCGGCACTGTCTTCAAAACTAGCAAGTTCATCCATTTGACTCCAGACTGATTTACGTTGAGCATTTAAATGCTTCCAATATTTTTGTTCTGTTGATAATAAACTTTCATCCTCAAATTTATAACCACCTACTGTTTGTTTGGGCATCACATCAAGATCATCCAGAGCAGCAAGTCGTTCAATTTGATCTGGGTGAGAAGAATCCACAAGAACTAAGCCAGCTGTTTGATTCGGTAATGCGTATGCTAAAAATTGTGCTACAAAGCCACCAAATGAATGACCAATAAAAATATAAGGACCGGTAATTTTTGCTTTCTTCAATAAGTGATATAACTCAGTAGCTATTTGTTGCGCTGTTCGTGGTCCCGGTCCAGGGTCACTTAAGCCCATACCAGCACGATCATATAGGCAGACTTGGGTATGTTTGGAAAGCGCTGCTTGTATAGGTAACCAGTTTGCCAGCGAATCGCCAATACCTGGTTCAATAATAATTGGGATATCACCTTCTCCCTGACAATCAATATATAGTCGAAACTGCTGGAACATCAAATAGACTTTACCCGGAGCTTTATACTTGTCAGCAGAAACAGCAAAAGTGCTCTGACATATCAATAAGGCCAGAGAAAAAAAGACAATAAGTTTTAGGGAGATTGTTCGCATTGCAACTGAATAGGTTAGCACATTAAACATAAATTAGCCTCAGGCGTAAACTAAGGCAAATATTCAAAAAATGTATAGAATTGAAACATGATCAAAACATAGACAAGAATAAAGGGGGCTATCCACCCTCAATAGCAGGAATGATATCCAAGACATCACCTGTTCGGACGGAATTATTAAAGTCTGATTCCCTGATTAAGGTATTATTATGAAACATCAATATTTGCGGATTGACATGTCCATCTTTCCACAACATGTTATGGATTTCAGGTGATTGTTTAGATATTTCAGAAATACAATCATATATTTGCTTACCTTTTAACTGAATCTCAAGTGGTAACTCATCTGATGTCATCAACGAGGGTGATAAACGCAATGTCAGGCGCAAAGTTTTTTTATCTCTTCATCAAAATGAGAAAACACTCGTTTTTTCAATTCTTTTAAATATTTTTCAGTCAGGAACGAAGGCGTTTTTACATTTTCATTCTGCATCTTTAAAATTTCTGCGGGCAGTTCATAATCGCTATCGTTAAAACCCTGTTTCTTTTCGAGCCAGATGCCTCTTAAAAATGCATGTCTTACAGTTGTTTTGATCTCATCTTCAGAAATATTGATTCCAGTTAATAGGGAAATTGCCTGAGTTAAACGTTGACCATCAAGGTTAGAAAATTTACAAATACCAGTGATATCATCGCGCACCATGTATAGTCCTTTATTAACGATGACATTCTCCCAGTAATCCAGATTGGTTTCACCTTCAGCAGCTAGCAGACCATAAGTCTGCATACTCATATGTCCACCAGCTATGGCCCAAATATAACCGGGATTCGTTTCCGGTAAGTAAGAAGGTAATTCCAAACCTTTAACGTGCATGGCGTAATCTGTTGAATTAAGTGATTCAGATAACCTCTTAACACCTTGCCCAAGTTCCAGACATTTTCCTTGGCCGACCGATATTAACAAATCACGTATTAATTCGAAGTCACCAAATCTGGCATTATTTAATAATGGCGCATCGGGATTACGTTGATTGTAATCCAGTACAAAAGACAAGGTGGCACCTGCAGAAATTGAATCCATACCATAGCGGTCACAAAGCGCGACGAGTTCAGTGGCTTGTCTGCTATCATGAATTCCAAGGTTGGTTGAGAGTAAATTAAGTGGTTCGTAATCAAACTTCGCCAAAAATTTACCGTGCTTGCCGGCCGTAGTTTTTTCATAAATATTTTTATGACAGGCAATAGCGCATCGAAAACAATTTTCTGCCTTCACAACAAAGTCTTTTTCGACTTCTTGTCTAGCTAATTGTAGTGCTTTAGGATTAGCCGGAGGTTTGAAATTATTTTCAGGAACGATATTTAATTTGCTTAAGGTGTCATAGTTAGACCACGTTCCACCTAAGCCACCTTTTTTAATTTCCCGATATTTTCTGGAACCGGGTCCGGTCGCGATAAATTTATTTAATTCTTTTAATTCACCAGTTAGTGATATTTTCGGATCTCGTGCATCAGCGATAATGCCAATGATATTTTTGTAACCCATGATAGAGCCCATGCCGCCGCGGCCTGCCCAGCGACATTTATCATCACCGGATTTAAGTAGGTTTTCAGTACTACAGGCAACTGAGCCAAAAAAACATTTATCATAATGTTCGCCTGCTTCACCAATTACGGCAAAGTGACTATCCGCAAACTGTTTTTGTAAAAGCAATATTTTTTCATGACTGCTCTTACCTAGATAATCATCAGCAGGAATTAAATTTATTTCAGGACCATGTTCACTTTGTTTTACATGTAATAAAACAGGTGTAGATGAACGACCTTCAAAAACAATTTCATCAATGCCAGTCCAGCGTAATTTTGAACCAAATTTACCGCTGGCAGCTGACCACATAGCGCCAGGTCTACCCTGATTTGAAACTTTTAACGGACTATAGCTGCAAAAATATGTACGTAAACCTGTCATGATCGGTGTGCCGGTTAATAAACCTGTTGTAACGATTAAGGGATTATTTTCACTATAGGCATGATCGACATCATGCTTTGCGAGAGTTTGGTAAGCACGAGCAAAGCCACCTAAAACTTCTTCGAGGTTTTGACAATGACGTTGATGAACTTTAATTGTGCTGTTTGTTAAATTGATAACACACTGTTGATAAGTCACATCGTTGATGTTTGAAAGATTGTTTTTTACTACGCTCATAATAATTACTTATAGTTAATCGTTTCTGTTTAATAAGAAACTTATGTTGACAAACTAAGAGGGGTAGACTCAGGAGCCACCACTGATTGAGTGGCATACTATCGTTATCCAGTTCCGTAACAAAATAACATTTCGTAATTTATTTATTACGAAATGTTAGGTCTACATGGTGACTATATGTTGATTTGGAATAACTAATAGATGACTAACTGACGAACGACTTCTGTGTGTGACAATACCTCATTAATCTCATTAGCTATGATATTGCGAGTATCTTGATTGAGTGAATTATCATCTCGAACCAGTATCATTACTGTAGCAGGGTGAACGAATAAATCTTTCATGTGATAACACTCTGCGGGTGCTATTGGTAATGCACCATCATGGTGATAATCTTTTTCCAAAGATTCATGACTAATAGTCATGAGACTTGATTCCAGCGCCATTGTTTTACCCAAATACTCATCACATTGTGGTAGACGAAATATTGCGCTTTCAATAACGCTTTTAGATAAGGTCAGTAATTCATTGGCATCCAGATTGACTACTGCTGTATCAAGATCATTGTCGTTGAGAGAGTTAACCAATTGCCGTGCCTTGATTTCATATTTAGAGAGTAGACCAGCGGCAATAGAGAGTCTTTCCTTATCTTCTGCTGCTGATATTTCTATCTTGGAAATACCATCAAATTGCCCCTCTTTGATAGGAATGCTGGCATATGCCAAGCCGGATAAAAGAAATAGATAAGACAGATTAAGAAAAGTTTTCATACAAATTGTTATACTGCAATAAATTATATTTAATGATAACGATTCTCATTAATATTTGAAAGCTTTTTTTAAAATGGATTCCAAGTGTAATAGCGTGTATTTTCATATAGCCGACGTTAAGACAGGCACCTAATCGCATTCACTAAAATAGTTACTAGCTTGATATCTTTTTATGAAGCTGTGGAATGGTTGAATTATCTCCCGCTTTCATATACCGACTTTCTCTATCTAACGCGGTTACATTTTCATAGACACCATCATCTCTTTTGACAAGCTTGGTAAAGCCTTTTTCTTTGAGAGTGGAATTGCTAGTTGGAATCGCGACACTAACAGGGCGAATTACTTTTCTGACAGGGGCTTCAAAGTCGGTATCATCGAGTGAGATCTGGGCGGTAAAGCATACTTCACCCCAGGTACTCAGAGACTCACTAATACGATGGTTGACTTCAATCGTCTTACCATTTGCTTCACAGAAATAATCGTAATTTGGCATATTGAATAATTTAAAAATGATTTAATCAAAAGATAACCCTATTCCCACTCTAGTTCAACAAAAGCACGACTGACATTTCGTTTGTGCTGTTGCTCGAAAAATTGCCATTTTGTTGTCTGGGATTTGCCAACTTTATCAATAACTTCTTCCAAAAAGGCACCCTCGTTGATCATTGCGCGTGTTTCATCTAGCAGTGTTTGAAGATATTCGTTTTGTCTAGCCAGAGCGGTTTCAATATCAATGTCAAACTTGCCATGACCTGGAATAACATGTCCGAGTTTATCTGTATTTATATCCCGCATAATTTGTAGCCAACCTTTTAGTGACCCATCTATTACAGGAATACGATCCACAAATAACAGGTCAGATAACCATAAAGTGCCAGTATTTATATCAAACACGCTCAAATCTGAATGTGAATGAGCTATTGGATAGGCTTTAAGTATTAACTTTCTATTACCTAGATCCAGTACCATTTCATTTTTAACGATCAAATCAGGCAATACAATAAGTCCTGATTCTTTTTTACCGCCGAGTTCATCCAGATAGTTTTCAAGAAAAAATACTTCATTTATTTTCAATTCATTAACAAGGTTGGCATGACCAATAAATATAATCCCTTCTTTTTGAAATGCTTTATTTCCAAGCAAATGATCAAAATGCACATGAGTATTAATGACGTAACATATAGGTGTATCGGTTTGAGACTGGATAGAATTAAAAAGATCATCTCCAATTTTAATTGAGCCACCGGTATCAATGACAGCAACACAGTTTTCACCTTCAATAAAACCTATGTTGGCAATATCTTCCCTTTCAGGCACATCTAGACCAGCATGTTGTCCCTGGTGGACAAAAAAACCTTCTGCAACAGTTTGTAGAGACAGTTCTGATGCGTATACATATTGATAATTACTAGTAATTATCAAACTAAAATAAATAAGCTTTTTTAGTATTGAGTGAAATTGTTTGAATATCATGGATATAACTAATCTTATCTAAATAGACGGTTTAACTATAGACACTAAATTAACGTTTAAAATTTAATTATATTAATAAATACTAACAGTTTTACTGGCCAATCGTCTCGTTCTTCGCTAGATTTAGAGACATACATAATGATAAAAGTAGTAAAGAATCCTTAGTTTTAACCGGTAACAAACAGGAGGAAATGTGCTTAATAATGATTCTGTATCTAATTTTCTTGAAAAAGATGAAGTATTTAGACGTTTACATGATAAACACGAACAGCTTAAAAAGATGGTGAGGATGGTTAATGAAGGTGAAATCAGCATGGATGAGTTTGAATTAGGGGCGATGAAAAAAGAAAAGCTCTCATTAAAGGATAAGATGTCAGATATGCTTCAGGAACATCAGCATTAGTAATATACACTTTACAAAAAGCCCCATCTCGGGGCTTTTTGGTTTTACAGTGCGAGTTTTATACCGATTGCAAACAACATACTGGCGAGCAAAGGACACATTATTTTCTCAGGTAAAATAGAACCTACGTGACTTCCCAAATATATGCCAGGCAGTGAACCAATCAACATAGTACCAAGTAAAACATAATTTACAGTGCCGAGATGAGCATGACCCAACCCGGCAATGGCGGTAATAGGAACCGCATGTGCAAGATCTGTTGCGGCAATCTGGATGATTTTCATGCGTGGATAAAGAATGAATAGCGCCGCAGCACCTATGACACCTGCGCCGACAGATGAAATTGTGACCAACGCGCCAATCAAGACGCCTGACAATATCGTGACAGGTGTTTTCAGTTTTTGATTTAATGATTTGAGCGATTCAAAACGTGGATTTATCATTATTTTATGTAATCTGTTACGTGATAACAAAAATATGGCGGTCAAAATCAATGCAAAACTTAATGTATGCATAATCATTTCATCATAATTTATACCTGCGCTATCTAGTCTGTTCAGGAAAACCAGTGCGGTTAAAGACGAAGGAATGCTACCAAAACTCAAAAGACCCACGATTTTCCACTGCACATTACCTTTTGCATTATGGATGAAAATACCACCGGATTTTGTGATAGCCGCATAGAGCAGATCCGTACCCACGGCAATCACAGGTTTAATGCCAAAACCCAATACCAGTAGTGGGGTCATCAGTGAGCCGCCACCAACGCCTGTAAGTCCGACGACAAATCCGACTGCAAAACCAGATAAAATGAATAGAAATTGCTGTTCCATAAAAAAGTGTTGTAAAAACATAATAATTCCGATTTTCTACTTTAGGCAGACTTCAAGCAACTGAAAAAGAATTATTATCTATATTTTTATAATCAAATCGCATATAAATAAAGATATGAAACTGCAACAATTAAAATATATATGTGAAGTCGCCAAGCATGATTTAAATGTTTCTTTGACGGCGGAAAGTCTATTCACGTCGCAACCCGGCATTAGTAAACAAATTCGTATGCTGGAAGATGAGCTGGGGATACAAATTTTTCAGCGTAGTGGTAAGCATTTGACCTCGATAACATCTGCAGGAAAAGTCATTATCAATCTTGCCGAAGGGATTCTGGAGCAGGCACAAAACATTAAACGTGTGGCAGAGGATTATCGGGATGACAGTCAGGGCAGTTTATCGATCGCGACGACGCATACCCAAGCAAGATATGTATTGCCTCATATTATTCAGGATTTCATCAAGCTCTATCCGGATGTTGCCTTGCATATGCATCAGGGAACACCAATACAAATTTCTGAACTGGCGTCTAAAGGCAAGGTTGATTTTGCCATCGCTACAGAAGCACTAGAATTGTTTGATAATCTTGTAATGATGCCGTGTTATCGTTGGAATCGAATTGTAATTGTCAATAAAACACACCCATTGGCAGATGGTTTACCTTTGACATTAGAGAGGCTCGCTGAATTTCCGCTTGTAACCTACGTGTTTGGTTTTACTGGCAGGTCACAACTTGATAAGGCTTTTAAGGATGCTGGTTTGATACAGAAACTGATTTTTACTGCATCAGATGCCGACGTAATAAAAACCTATGTCAGGTTAAATCTCGGTGTCGGTATCGTGGCGAGTATGGCCTATGATGAAAAGGCTGATACAGATTTGGTCAGACTCGATGCCAGCCATTTATTTGAAGCAAGTGTTACACGTATCGGTTTTCGAAAAGGTACATTTTTACGAACTTATATGTATGAGTTTATCCGATTATTTGCGCCGCATTTAACTCGAGAATTAGTTGAGCAATCATTGGAAACTAATTCAAAAGAAGAGGTTAATGAAATTTTTACCGGGGTCGACTTGCCTGATTATTAACTGTTAATAGTATTAAAGAAAATCTAGGTCAGGATTGTTTTTCAATATCTCTTTGGCTTCTTCCTGTTCATTACTCTCTGCTTTCAATACTTCTTTTACAAACTGAAAATAGATGGTGTAAATTTTAGTTGGCTTGCCTGCTTCTTCTAGAATAAAGAAAGGTGCCCGTTCCACCTGATACTGTTTTGCCAGTTGCATACCTTCGCTATTAGGTTCACGTTCATCGGCAATGGCAATGTGATCTATACAGTCGATATACCCATCTTTTTCAAGACGAGAGTGTACTTCAGTACATTTTTTGCATGGGATGCCATCTGCGAGGATTTTTTTAACTAATGTAATATGCATTTATTTCTTTTCGAGATTATCAGCGTGTAAACCGCATTCTTTTTTTGTTGCTTCTTCCCACCACCAACGTCCTTGACGCTCATGTTGCCCGGGTAATACGGGTCTGGTACATGGCTCACAACCGATACTAATAAAGCCTTTTTTATGTAATTCGTTATAAGGAACATCGTTTGTACGAATATAGTCCCATACCTTGGAAGAACTCCAGTTTGCCAATGGATTAAATTTAAATAGGGATTTTTCTGTGCTTGAGAACGATTTATCAAGCTGTATAACAGGAACATCATTTCTGGTATCAGGACTTTGATCCTTGCGTTGACCAGTGATCCATACATCCAATTGAGATAGCTTATTTTTTAGAGGTAACACTTTCCTGATACCACAGCATTCATGATGACCATCGAGGTAGAAACTGTACAACCCTTTATTTGAAACCATCTGTTGAACAGCTTTTGCTTCAGGAAACAAAACATCAATTTCAATTTGGTAATGTTCGCGGACACGGTCTATAAAACGGTAGGTTTCTGCGTGCAGGCGTCCTGTGTCAAGACAGAAAACACCAAAATTTGAATCTAGTTTAATGGCAAGATCTATTAACACCACATCTTCTGCACCGCTGAATGATATTGCTACCGAATCAAACTGCTCCAAAGCGAGTTTGATGATTTCCCGAGGCGAGCTTTTAGAAAGCTCACCAGCATATTTTTTATGATCGAATTGCTCTGTATTCATAGTATTCATTTGTTTTTTGCAGGATGCGCATAGTAACAGAAATCAATATACCAACCATAAAAATACAATATATCGTTATCACAAACTGTTCTAAACTCGCATACGAATTTTTAAGTATTACAGGAAAGAATGGCTTTCCATATATTTGTTAGGAATATAAGTGCCATGCGACGAGAAATCTGTCAAATAGAGAGTGTTATTAGGATCTAGTTCCAGAACCAGATGTGTACGAGATACGTCTCGTAATTTCGGATCTATCATAATTGTGCAATTCGTATCACGACCAATGGTATTTTTACTAACTTTTAAATCGTAATTGCGACCAGCATTATCAATAAATTTATTAGGCGAACCAGCGACGATTTTACATTCATATTTCGATAATAATATTTTGATTACCAGACCTTTATGCAAGGCTATTGTTACGTTTTCACCTTTTAACATACGTTCCATCTTGGTATTTTTGCTGGTGCTAGAAAATGGTTCAAATACTTTATTCTCAAGCACTAATTTATCTTTTAGCAGGTTAGCACTAATGTCACCTTCATCACTTGAAGTTGTTTTCGAATTCTTTTTCTTCTCGGAGTATAGATATTTGATGATTTCCTGTCTGGAAGATAAATATTGCATGTATTTTACAACCGCGATTCGACGAAAAGGGTTAAGTTCATCTTTCTCTTCAAGATTTAGTCCCTGAATGATAGAACGCCATTGGTTATCTTGTGAAAAGATTTGCGGATCTAGTGAACGTAATGTCCGATTAATACTCTCGGTATCTTCTATAGATTCTGACAGCATTGAAACGAAACGTTTTTCAATTTTTTTAATTGTGTGGGCTTCTTTTTTTAACTCATCCAGACTGAACTTCACCATCTGTGTAATCTTTCTGGCGGGCACGCATGTTCTACCAGCAAGACAAAATTCAAAATCAGCCAATGAGCCAAATTTTAGCGTTTGTTCGCCAACTGTAAATTCTATAGGTTTGTAAAATATTTTATCGAACATGTTTTTATTTTAGTTAATGCAGATGAACATTTTTCTATATTGCACAATACAGTATATTTATTATTTTTCTGTGATTTACATCACACTTTATTATTTTAGAATAATCTCCACACGTATTTTCTTATTAAGTAGAAAAATTTAAGCTAATGTTAGCTATTTCAACATGAAAATTTAGGTGTGGCATACAGCGTCCATACTGCAAAGTTGCGATATAAATCAACATGCTGTAACTAGCTTTTATTATCAGGTAAGCCAAATGCAGTAAATGAGCATTTAGGTATGCGCTGTATTTTTTTAGCCTGTTCCTGAGTATGGGAACAATATTTTCATTCAGAATTAGATCATCGATAGGTTGTTTTTTAAGTAAAACTTTAGAATGTTCTTATATTGATTGTGCATAATAAGCAATGGAACTACAGCCACAATTAGCAACAAATAACAGCAGAATACAGCAAACGTAACTATATTGCTTCATTAGTTATGTTATACATTATCCAGCAGAAGGAGACACGTATGTATCAAACATTAATCAGTTGTCAGAAATTACACGATAATCTACTCAATAGAGACTGGTTGGTTTGTGATTGCCGTTATGATTTGCAAAATAAAGCAGCAGGACATACAGCATATCAACAAAACCATATACTCGGGGCTATTTATCTTGATTTGCATGATGATTTGAGTGGTCCACCTGTTACAAATAGAGGTAGACATCCTTTGCCCACCAATGACTCCATAGCAGCCTTATTTTGCCGCTTAGGAATAACACCTGAAACACAGGTGGTTGTTTACGATGACATGTCAGGTTCATTTGCTGCAAGAATGTGGTGGATGCTAAAGCACATGAATCATGATGCAGTTGCCGTACTAGATGGTGGCTGGCAGGCGTGGTTAGCAGGAAATTATGATACGACAGCTGTCGAAAGTAGCAGAACTCCATGTGAATTAATTTACAAAGCCAAATCTGGTGATGTCGCACTAATGGATGATGTTGCAAAAGTATCATTATTAATCGATTCAAGAGACGGCGCACGATACCGTGGTGAAATTGAGCCGATAGATAAGGCTGCCGGCCATATACCCGGTGCCAAACACCGTTTTTGGAAAGAAAACCTCACTGAAGAGGGAGTATTCAAGTCTGCTGAAGAGTTGCATAAAGAATGGAAAACTCTATTAGGTGATATGTCTAGTGATGAAGCGGTTGTTTATTGTGGTTCAGGAGTGACGGCATGTCATAACCTATTGGCGGCATTTCATGCTGGTTTAGCCATGCCGAGATTGTATGCTGGTTCGTGGAGCGAATGGAGTAGTTTTCTCGATAATCCTGTAGCTACGAGTAAATGAGTAATAATTAACTATAGTTTGATTAACTAGGTCTTTATAATGTCCGACTTTTGAGCTTATAATTTGGCAAATTTATGTTTAAATTCACTCGATTAGCAGTATTTTTTCTATATATTTCAATAGCTTATGCGGAAGATGTTGAAAAGGCTGTAACGCTAGATCAAGTTCAAGAAAATGTAGAAGTAGTCGAGAATACGGTTGAAAGCATAGATGGAGCAATATCTGATCATATGCAGGATGTACATTTTGATTATGTATCAGAAGAAGATATGTTCGCTGATGATCTTAACACCTCCTTATTAAAAGATGTTTTTCTGGTGCTTGATAACTCCGGCAGCATGAAAAAAAATGACCCTAGTTTTCTGGTCAGTGAGGCAGTCAAGGAATTTATCAGTCAACAAGATAATAATACACGCGTTGGCATAGTAATCTTCGATCAATCCGCAATTTTGCCAGTTCCACTAACTGAGGCTTCTTTTAGTAATCGTGTAAATATTCTTAATAGTCTTAAAGAAATCGACTACAAAGGTTTGTTTACTGATAGTCCTGCCGGTATCGAGCGTGCTATTTATGAATTAAAAAATAATGGCAGAGAGGAAGCTGAGAGATCAATTATTTTTATGACTGATGGCATCGTTGATACTGGTGATGCCGAAAAAGATATTGAGAAAGCCAAATGGTTGCGTGAAGATCTTGCGCCTGATGCCGCAGATAATGATATTAAAATATTTGGTATAGCTTTTACTGAAGCCGCTGATTTTCAATTGATACAATCAATCGCACAAAAGTCTGACGGTGAATATTATCGAGTTTTAAAGGCAAAAGATCTTAAAGGTGTTTTTCATCGAATAGATAAGATTATAAATGAACCGCCGGAAGTAGATATGTCTCCTCAGCTAACAGCGATAGTACAAACTATTGTTGCGCCAGCGGAACCTGTTGTAAAAGCTCCATCCCTACCGCCGGTTATTATCGAAGTACCAAATAAAAATATGGGTGAAGAAGAACGTATTCGTTCAATGATACTCATTGCTGCCACCATTGTTTTGAGTATTACTCTACTTGCCATTTTATTTGTATTGATCCGTCGCAATAAGGAGATAAAGTCAGTTCAACAAACTACTTTTCAAGATGCTTTTATAAATGATATTTCTGGAAAAACAGACAAACAGTCACACCAGCTTGGCACCAAACCTACTATGTTTGGACGAATAGCAGGTCAGGATGTCGAGCATCTAAATTATATTGTTGTTAATGAATCGACTATCGGTCGTCGTCATGCATTGGTTGAATACAGGGGTTACTCATTCTGGATAATTGATCAGGGTAGCATTAATGGGACATATGTTAATGGTGAACAGGTTAAGACTGAAGCAAGACTTAAACATGGTGATAAGATTCAATTGCATCGTTGTGAATTTGAATTTGTTATGCCAGAGATGGAAGATAGCGGTATGACGGTTATTTCTAATACCGTATTTGCAGGCAGGAGTCATGACGACTCTGAAGAAGCAACAGTAATGAAAGCATCTCATGAGACAGCAGGTGAGCTGAGTGATTTTGAAAGAAAAAGCATAACTGAATCGGATATGGACTTTGATTTAACCGGACCTATTGATCTTGCAGAAGATGATTTATTAGATTTAGCTGGGCCTGAAGATGATATCAAGTTAACAGAGAAAGAACCCGAGTTTATTATGGATGATGATGAATTAAGTGAAGATGAGACTATCAAGTTTATTATGGATGATGATGAATTAAGTGAAGATGAGACTATCAAGTTTATTATGGATGATGATGAATTAAGTGAAGATGAAACTATCATGATGGACGATGATGACGATGCCACATTAATGCCTGGTGATGAAGATGAAGATTTTCGAACCAGTGATGAAACTTTACGTAAGTATGAGCATTAACATCTGCCTTCAGTTTTCTGACCTTGTTAAAGCAATCATCTAAATATTTCTATCAATATGAGTGAATGGCATACACGATTATTTGAATTGATGGCCGATGGTCAATTTCACTCCGGCCAACAACTTGCCACTGACTTGGCAGTCTCTCGAACAGCTGTCTGGAAGTTTCTGCAACAATGTCGCGACTATGGTGTAGAGATTGAATCACGGCATGGATTAGGTTATCGATTAACACAAGCGATCAATTTGTTAGATAAACAACAGATTCTCGATGCCATGTCACGAACAGCAAGGCGTGATTGTCAGTCCATTACAATTTTACAAAAGATAGATTCGACCAATGATTATCTTGGAAAAAAGATTAAACAGCATGATATTAAAGGTGAGGTTGTTCTTGCTGAATATCAGACTAATGGACGTGGTCGACGGGGTAATCGATGGATATCACCATTTGCTAGTGGGATATTTTTATCATTAGCCTGGCGCATGGAAATACCAAATGCCAATATTGGTTTGTTGTCTCTTTTCACAGGGGTTGCGGTTATACGTTGTTTACATTCATTAGGGATTCCGCAAGCTGGATTGAAATGGCCTAATGATATTATTCTGCAAGATAAGAAACTTGCCGGTGTGTTGATCGACTTACATGGTGAAGCTAATGGCCCGATAAATATTATTATCGGGGTAGGCATGAACTATCAACTTTCACCATCTGGCGAAAATCTGATAGACCAACCGGTAACAGGTATACAAGAACACTTAGGTAAAAATGTTTCCAGAAATGATATAGCAGCGAAATTAATCTCCGTATTGTTTACTATGCTGGATGATTTTAGTAAAGAGAGAGAGAAAACATTACTAGATGAATGGCGTAAATATGATACTTGTCGAGGTCGAGCTGTAACCTTGTATCAGGCGGATAAAAAGGTCAGTGGATATATGCAGGGCATTAATGAACAAGGACATGTTTTGATAGAAGCTAATAATTCAGTGACTTCTTATGCTAGTGGCGAAGTTAGTTTGCGTGCTAATTAATGAGACTTTTACTGGATATTGGCAATACTACTATTGCCTGGGCGTTAAAGGAAAAAGATATCTTTCAGTCTTCAGGGCGTTTTTTTTATCAGCATGTCTCTATAATAGATGATGTTAATAAACACCTTGGAAATCTTGATGCTCCTGAACAAGTCTTGATCTCTAGTGTTATTCGCGAAGAAAACCTTATTCAATGGATAAAACTCCAATGGCAGTGTGATGTCTGGCAGGCTAAAACATCAAGTGTCTTTGCAGAATTAAAAAACAGTTATCCTAAACCTGAACAAATGGGGATAGATCGTTGGTTGGCTATGATTTCCGCATGGAATGAATTTAAAACCGAACTATGTGTGATCGATTGTGGTACTGCCATGACTATTGACCTGATTGATACAAATGGACAACATAAAGGAGGCTATATTTTACCTGGTTTGCAAATGATGCAATCACAGATTAATCAGGGAACTGATCGTATTAGTGTAGATGTAGCTAGTACTGGACAGCTTTTTCCAGCGAACAACACCAAAACGGCAATTAATCATGGCGCAATACTCGGAATGGTTGCATCAGTCGAATATGTTCACAGACATTTAATGAATAACATGGGTAGTAACAGGCAATCTATTATTACTGGTGGAGATGCGCCTGAAATCATTAAACATAGTGATATTAAAATGATTTACAGACCTTTGTTAGTACTGGAAGGTTTGTCTATATTGGGTGACAAAGCGTCATGAAGTGTCTATTGATTATTTTGCTTTTATTAAATGCTGCATACCTCGCCTGGAAAATGGATAGAGAAACTAGACAATATATGAATTATAAAAATAGTGCTTTTCGTATTTCTTCAACAACCAATTAAAATTGTTATCAGAATTACTGTCATCGCCTGAGTACAGGCAAGTATCAACTGAAACAAGTCAATGAACTAATGTTATTGCGAGAATGCTGGATATACCGATTGATATTAATCCTTATCGTGAAAATATGATGAACTTGCTTATTAACTCGGAAGACGGTTTGAAAATGTACTATGAATTTCTTGATCGAAATGGAGCTTTGCCTGAAGAGTTGTTCATCGGTATTCCTGTCCGTTTTAAGGCCGCACCTATCCGATAAAATTGCTATGTAGCGGTGAAATCCATTAGAATAGCAACGTCGTAGGTTTTGTTGTCGTGTACTGAATCGATATTAGTTGCCCCGATAGTTAAATGGTATAACCGTTGATTTGTAATCATCAATTGGGGGTTCGATTCCCTCTCGGGGCTCCATCCTTTAGAACTATTGATACATCCATGAGCTTAAAAAACTAATCTATTCAATATTATTTCTAGTATTCCTCCAGATGACTACTGCACAAGCTGAAGATTATGGTGATACTCAAAACTTATTCCAAGTCAGGATTTTAGCAAGACTCTGAAATTAAATTAAGGTTGTTAGTACGAAACAGTGATGATATTTAACTTTATTTTCTTAAAGTACTAATATTAACCCTTTTGGGTAGAATGCCTAAGGTAGAAGTTGTTCTTGCCGAACTGACTAAACAAAATCTTCGATTACCGGAATCATATAATAATCTTGTGGTTGTTTAAGCTGCTAAGTATAAATATAGTTATCGCATGAGATAATCTAGCATTATCCCAATAAATACGGTAAATCCAAACCAGTTATTATTCAAAAAAGCCTTAAAACAATTTTCTTTTTGCCGTTGCCAGATTAAACATAATTGATAAATAAAAAATCCGCAGCCAACAAATAAACCCAAATAATATAGTCCGCCCATTTCGGCTCGTTTACCTGCCATTATCAGGGTAAATATTACCATGAACTGAATTATCGCTATGATGAAGCGATCGGCATCATCGAGTAATATCGCAGTTGACTTAACACCTATCTTTAAATCGTCTTCACGGTCAACCATCGCATACATCGTATCATAGACTACAGACCAGAGAACATTAGCAATCAAAAGTATCCACGCTAACTCAGGTATTGCTCCCGTTTGTGCTGCGAAACCCATTGGTATGGCCCAGCCAAATGCTAGCCCCAGAACAAATTGTGGCAAATAAGTATGTCGTTTCATGAAAGGATAAACACCGGCAAGTAATACCGCTACAAATGCGAGTTGCACGGTAAATGTATTCATTGTCAGCACCAGTAGAAAGGCGATGAAGATTAGAGCGATAGCAATCAGTAATGCTTCTTTTGCGCCAATTTCTCCATTCGTTAAAGGTCGAGCTTCAGTACGGTTGATATGTTTATCAATTTGTCGATCGGCAATATCATTTAGTACACAGCCGGCAGAACGCATCAATAATACACCTAGACAAAATACAATAAAGACTGAGCCATATGGTGGTCCTTCGGCAGCAAACCAAAGCCCCCAAAGAGTTGGCCAAAGTAGTAACAAGATTCCTATCGGTTTATCAAGTCTTGTCAGACGAGCATAAAGACAAAGCTTTTTATGTTGTGTTGGCCATTTGCTTTTAAGAGTTGCATTAATTTGTTGCCATAATGATCCAAGGTATTTTGTTGCTGAACTAAAATGACCTAATACGTTTTTAATTAAACTCATGATTTAATACAATGCTCTATCTGTGGCAGGAAGAGTTCAAGAATCAATAGTGGTCTATCTTTAATAAAGAAAATAGATTGTCTTGTCCAAAATTCTGTCATTACCTGTTGCAGTTCTGTTACTTGATTTAACCATTCACATGCACTGGATATTTTTGCATATTGCATTGTGGCACGATAACCGGAAGTTTCAGAAAACAACAGTTCACCAAGAGGGCGATCACCCAGTGCTGAGAGTTGCTCAGCAATCAAGTCATGCGTTGGTTTTGGAATAATAGTACGAGCAAAGATCAGCTTTTCTGTATCGGATTTAAGCCAGGACAATCTGACGAGACTGACTTGATTTTTATCGATATTCAGTATTCCACATTCACTTTGAAAAGGCGCATTCCATGATTCTGAGATAATTTCCAGAGAAATGTCACTTTTACATCTGGATTGCAAATATCGCGTAAGTGAGCCATCATAAAATAAAACATCTTTGAGAATGTTTGTCCCTAATTCTGTTTCAGCTTTAGCTTTATTTAACCAGTTAATCTGCAATGGAGTTCTCAATTATGCTAAACATTTCCATAGTCAACATTATTACCTACCCAGCGACGGATTAATAACTTAACGTTTTGCGGAAATTTTCTTTCCAGCATCTTCGCGCAACGTTGAATGTCAGGCAATAATTTTACGTCACGTATTAAATCAGCGATTTGCAAAGTGGGTAATCCGGCTTGTCGCGTTCCAAGTATTTCACCTGGCCCTCTTAACTCAAGATCTTTTTCTGCAATATAGAAACCATCACTACTATAACGCATGGCTTCCAGTCTTTGCTTTGCCATGTCACTTAAAGGAGCCTGATACATTAATATACAATTACTTTTTTGGTCGCCTCGACCCACTCTACCTCTTAACTGGTGTAGTTGGGACAGTCCGAGTCTTTCAGCATTTTCTATAATCATTAAATTAGCATTGGGCACATCGACACCCACTTCAATAACTGTCGTAGCGACAAGCAAATCGATTTTTGCTTCTTTAAACTTACGCATGATACGTTCTTTCTCATCACTCTTCATGCGTCCATGGATTAATCCAACTGAGAGATTATTTAATTTTTCAGATAATGTCTCATAGGTTGCTATAGCTGTTTCGCATTGCAGGTTTTCAGATTCTTCTATCAATGTACATACCCAGTAAACCTGTCGCTTATCCTGACAGGTATCTTCAATTCTTTCTATTATCTCTTCACGGCGTTGATTGGAAATGACACTAGTGGTTACTGCCTGTCTATTGGGTGGAAGTTCATCAATTACGGTATGGTCCAGATCGGCATAGGCTGTCATGGTGAGAGTTCTGGGAATCGGTGTTGCCGTCATAATCAGTTGATGCGGTAAATAAGTTTGATTTTGACCTTTTTCGAGCAAAGCCAAACGTTGATGAACGCCAAAGCGATGTTGTTCATCAATAATTATGAGTCCTAGTTTGCCAAATTTAACTGATTCCTGAAATAAAGCATGTGTTCCAACTACTAGTAAAGGTGTTTGAGTTGCCAGATTTTCCAATGTTTTTTCTTTTTCTGATTTCTTTAATTTGCCAGATAAAAAACAAGTGGTAATCCTAAGTGGTTCAAACCAGCTTTTAAAATTGGCATAGTGTTGTTCAGCCAATAATTCTGTCGGACTCATGATGGCTACCTGAAATCCGCTTTCCAAAGCCTTTAAAGCGGATAGTGCCGCAACAACCGTTTTACCAGAGCCGACATCACCTTGTACCAGACGTAGCATGGATAAGGATTGCTGCATGTCTTTTTCAATGGCGCTATAGGCATTTTGTTGTGCTTTAGTTAATTGAAAAGGCAAGGCAGCTAAAAAATCGGAGACTAATTCCTTGCTCGCAGGGAAAGGGAATGATTGTTCTGTTCGCAATTTTTTTCTAAGTTCTAATAAACTTAATTGATGTGCTAATAATTCCTCAAATGCAAGACGTATCTGAGCGGGATGAGCCTTCTCAAGAAGACTATTTAAGTTTGCATCCGGTGGTGGACGATGCACATAGTCCAGTGCATCAGCTAGTCGTGGCAGATTGAGTTCATTCAATATATTATCGGGCAATAATTCATTAAGACTGGATTTATCTGCGCGCAATTTAATGAGTGCCTGCTCACTTAGATTACGGAGTCGGTTTTGTTGTAAACCTTCGGTGATAGGGTAAACAGGGGTTAATTGTTCATCTAGCAAGGGCTCATCTCCTTCGCTAATATGACGATATTCCGGATGTACAATCTCCAGACTGCCTGGCCCACGTCTTACCTGACCAAAGCAACGCAAAACTTTTCCTTCCTGCATTGCCTGTTGCTGTGATTTAGAAAAATAAAAGAAACGTAATAATACAGCGCCTGTTCCATCAGTAATCTGGCAGAGCAGTGAGCGACGTTTACCATATTTGATTTGTGTTAATTCAATTTCACCTTGTATGTGTGCTTGCATCCCTGCTTTTAAAGCACCTATAGGTGTCAGTCTAGTTTTATCAACATAACGATATGGAAGATGAAAAAGTACGTCTTGTACCGTTCGAATTCCGATCTTAGCCAGTTTATTTTCCAGTGCCGGTCCAACGCCCGACAAAATTGATACCGGCTGTAGTATTGCAGATATATTATTATTCACTTAAAAGATTAAATATTGATTACTCCACGAGCGTCATGATCGCATCCATTTCAACCTGAGCGCCTTTTGGCAGACTGGCAACACCGACTGCGGCCCTTGCGGGAAATGGTTCAGAAAAATACTGTGCCATTATTTCATTTATCAGAGGGAAGTAGGTTAGGTCAGTTAAAAAAATATTTAATTTGCTAATATCATCAAGCGTTCCACCAGCTGCTTTACAAACTGATTGCAAGTTTGTGAAGACCTGATTTATCTGTGCTTGCATATCGCCCTCTACCAATTCCATTTTTTTAGGTACTAAAGGAATTTGTCCTGATAAATAAACAGTAGATCCGACCTTTATTGCCTGGGAATAGGTGCCTATTGCCTGCGGAGCTTCACTAGTAGAGATAACTTCTTTTTTCATGTCTTTCCTCTGAATTGATTAACTATATTCTTGTGAGATTGGAAATACTTTTGATTAATCGTGCCTTGCGTAATACCTGAGCAAGATGCTTACGATCGCTGACCTCAATAATAAATTTTAATGAAGTGTAACGTTCATCACTATCCTGCATATCAACATTTTCAATATTGGCACCGGCATCAGCAATAGCAGCGGCGACAGTCGCCAGAACACCACGTTGATTTTTGACATTCATACCAATCTTTACCTGAAAATCACGATTAATATTTTTTTCCCATTCTACTTGTATCCATTTTTCATGATGAGCCTGATATTCAGCGATATTTTTACAGCCCTGTCTATGAACAACGATACCTCTACCTGCGGTTATAAAACCATGGATAGGATCATCAGGTAATGGGTAACAACATTTCGGGAATGTCACGACCATTCCTTCAGTTCCTGAAATGGCTAATGGCGTATGATTATATTGCTGTTCAGTTTCTTTTTTATTACTTACAACCTGTTTCAGGTTTTGCATGGATACATATTGTCTTGCAATGATTGGTGCTACACGATTGCCTAAACCGATTTCAACAAATAAATCATCTATCGATGTTAATTTATTATCTTCAAGTAAATGTTTCATATTGTCTTCAGCAATATCCTGATAGGAAATACCAAATGGTTCGAGTTCTCGATTAAGTAATCGCTTACCCAGCGATATCGCCTCATTATGTTTAATGCTTTTCAGGAAATGTCGAATCTGAGCTCTGGCCTTTGCTGAAACAACAAAACTTAACCATGCTGGATTAGGACGGCCACTCTCGGCAGTTATAACTCTTATAGTATCACCGTTATTTAAAACTGTAGTTAATGGTGCAAGTTTACGATTAATGCGCACGCCAACACAGTGATTACCAACATCAGTATGAATTGCATAGGCAAAGTCGATTGCGGTTGCGCCACGCGGAAGTTCAATAATCTTGCCTTTAGGCGTGAATACATATACCTGTTGTGGAAATAAATCGATCTTGACGTTTTCAAAAAATTCTTTCGGATTACCTGCTGTTTTATTCATTTCGACAATATTACGTAACCATTCTCTGGCGCGACGATGAGCGCCACTACGATCAGAGTTTTTATTAGCCGTAGATATTTTCTTGCCTTCAGATTTATATAACCAGTGGGCAGCAATACCTACCTCAGCAACATCATTCATTTCTTGTGTTCGTATCTGTATTTCTATGGGAACACCATAGGGGCCAAATAAAACAGTATGCAAGGATTGGTAACCATTGGCTTTTGGAATGGCAATGTAATCCTTAAATCTGCCGGGAACGGGCTTATATAGATTATGTATCGTGCCAACCGTTCGATAACATGTGTCGACTTCATCAACAATGATGCGAAATGCATAAACGTCATACACTTCACTGAATGATAAATCCTGATCACGCATCTTTTGGTAGATGCCATATAAATGTTTTTCACGGCCATAAATTCTTCCAGGAATTTTTTCCTGACGCATGCGACGTTTTAATGCAGTCCGAATTTTGGTAATGATTTCTTTACGGTTTCCTCTGGCTTTATTAATCTGCTCATACAGGATGCGATAACGCATCGGATAAAAAATAGAGAATCCCAATTCTTCCAATTCCAGACGAATAGAGTTAACACCTAATCTAAGTGCGATAGGTGCATAGACTTCCAGTGTTTCTCTGGCAATACGTCGGCGTTTATCAGGTTTTAATACATCAATTGTTCGCATGTTATGCAGTCGATCGGCAAGTTTTACTAAAATAACGCGAATATCCTGACTCATTGCCATCAGCATTTTTCTAAAGTTACTAGCCTGTGCATCAGCAAAACTTTCAAATTGAATCTTGTCCAGTTTACTTACACCATCAACCAGTTCGGCAACACCCTTGCCAAAACGCCTACGAATTTCATCTTTGGCGGTATCAGTGTCTTCGATGACATCATGCAGAATAGCCGCCATAATGGTTTGGTGATCCATATGCATATCACCAAGTATTTTTGCAACTTCCAATGGATGATGGATGTATGGCTCGCCGCTTGCTCGTTTTTGCCCTTCGTGTGCCTTGGCGCTAAATTGATAGGCATGCTGTATTTTTTCAACCTGTTCTGGTTGAAGATAAGTTCCTATCGATTTACTGAGTTCTGCTATCGTTAACACGAATTATTCCGATCATATTGGATGACCAATAGTGTACAGCAAAGCAGGTTTAGAAAAAGCTCAGGGTGATAACATCACCCTGATTTTATTAACTATTCGTTAGCTGGGAGAACGTAATCTGAATTGTCGAATTCTTCATCGGTATCGAATTTATTTATGATGTCGATATTGTCATTGGTAACAAGGTTATCTGCAATTTCACGGAGTGCAATTACAGTTGGTTTATCTTTGTTTTCCGGAACCAATGGTTCAGCACCCATGGCGATTTGGCGCGCGCGTTTTGTTGCCAACGTAACCAACTCATAGCGGTTTTCAACGTATTCTAGGCAGTCTTCTACAGTCAGTCTGGCCATATGAGTCCTCGATTAACTTATTAAAAAAATTAGAATTTTCGCAATTTCGTGCGAAGAAGGAGAACTATTGTACTGAAATCAGTCTTGATGCGCCATGATTTCTGCGACAAATGATTCGTAATAGGTAGATTGTTGGCAGGCGCCCAAATTGGTTGTAGTCACAATTGCCATCAATTCTTTGAATGCCATATCAAAATCATCATTCACTATAATATAGTCATATTCTTTATAGTGAGAGATTTCGTCTTTCGCTTGTTTCATACGAAAATTAATGGTCTGAGTATCATCATGGCGACTGAGTAAACGTTCATGCAAGGCATTATAATTAGGAGGCAAAATAAAAATACCAACTGCGTTTCTTAATACGGATTTAACTTGTCTTGCACCTTGCCAATCAATTTCAAGAATAATATTTTGTCCTTGTTGCAATTTATCATCGATAGACTGTCTTGAAGTGCCATAGTAATTGTCGAATACCCTTGCATATTCAAGAAATGCATTATGATTGATCATGGCTTTGAACTTTTCTTTTTCAACAAAGAAATAGTCGTGACCATCTTTTTCACCGCTTCTCGGTTTTCGCGTTGTATAAGAAGTCGAAACAGACAAGTTATGAAGTTTGGCGACTAAAGCCTTAACCAGAGATGTTTTTCCTGCGCCAGATGGTGCGGAGATAATAAATAAACTACCTTTTTTCTGAATTGCCATAATTATTCAATATTTTGAATTTGTTCACGCATTTGTTCGATTAATACTTTGAGATCCACAGAGGAATTACTGGTATCCAGATGAGCTGATTTGGAGCCTAGCGTATTTGCCTCTCGATTCAATTCCTGCATAAGAAAGTCCAGACGCCTGCCAATAGGTCCTGATTGATTCAAGACATGTTCAACTTCTTCCACATGAGCTTTTAGTCGATCCATCTCTTCAGCTACATCCATTTTTTGTATTAGCAACAATATTTCCTGTTCCAGACGATCATTATCTATTTCACTAACTAATTCCTGAATACGCTGTCGATATTTTTCGCGTTGTGCCTCGATAATCTCAGGCATTATGTGATGTACTTTAGAAACGATAGATTTAATTTTCTGAGTGCGTTCAGTGATCATGTTTTTTATCTTTGCACCTTCACGTTGACGATTGTCGATCACCGCATCCAATGTTGTTTCTATAAGCCCGAGTATTTCTTTGTTGATAGCATCCAGATCGGGAATTTCTCTATCCATCACGCCGGGCCAGCGTAGTAAATCTACCGGATTAATCGTCGCCGGATTTTTTAATTGTTCATTTGTTGATTCGACAGCATCTATCAGTTTTTGTAATAGTGTTTGGTTGACAGGCATGTTTTCATTGATAGCTTTATTTAAATCAAGTCTGATATTGCAATCCACCTTGCCACGGTTCAGTTTTGCTGAAATACAATCACGTATAGTTTGTTCCAGTGCTCGACATTCTTCCGGCATACGTATCGACATTTCCAGATAACGATGATTTACACTGCGAATTTCGCAACTTGCACGTCCGAACTGATTGGTATTTTCTGCGCGACCATAGGCCGTCATGCTTGAGACCATTGCTTTTCCTATAATTTGAATAAAGTGCCAATACTATCGTTTAAGAGCATAACTGAAAACACGTAAATTATTTTCTGTATAATGCCAGAATTTTCAGGAGAAGATGATGCGTCCTAGCAAGCGAAATCCGGATGAATTACGACCGGTGAAGATTACACGCAATTATACTTGTCATGCCGAAGGTTCGGTGTTGATTGAATTTGGTAACACCAAAGTGATTTGCAATGCCAGTTTCGATAATACCGTACCAGGTTTTTTACGAGGCAAAGACTCAGGCTGGGTGACTGCAGAATATGGCATGCTTCCCCGTTCTACTAATAGTCGTATGCGCCGTGAAGCAACCCAAAGTAAACAGGGCGGACGTACTATGGAGATTCAACGGTTAATAGGTCGTTCACTAAGAGCGATTATTGATCTGTCGAAACTGGGTGAGAACACAATTATCGTTGATTGTGATGTAATTCAGGCCGATGGTGGAACACGCACCGCATCTATTACAGGTGCGTATGTTGCTGTGGCTGATGCAATCCAACATGCACTTGATAATAAACTGATTGAACAGAGCCCATTATTAGCCAATGTTGCCTCGGTATCAGTTGGTATTCACCAGCAAACGCCGATACTGGATTTGGACTACGCGGAAGATTCAACAGCAGAAACTGATATGAATGTAGTGATGAATAGTGATGGTCAGTTTATTGAAGTGCAGGGTACAGCAGAAGGTCATCCATTTTCAGTCGATGAATTGAATCAGATGTTGGCGTTGGCAAAAAAAGGTATTGAAGAATTATTTACAGCACAGCAGCAGGCATTACAAAGTAAATGAGTGATAAGGAAATTGTACTCGCAAGCAATAATGCCGGTAAGGTAAAAGAGATTAATGCCCTACTGGCTTCTCATGAACTAACCGTTATTCCGCAGCAAGACTTTAATGTAGAAGATGCGATTGAAAACGGCTTGAGTTTTATCGAAAATGCAATTATCAAGGCGAGACACGCTGCGCGCAAGACTTCATTACCTTCGATAGCTGATGACTCAGGTCTAGAGGTTGGTGCATTAAACGGTCAGCCCGGTATTTATTCTGCCCGATATGCTGGTGCAGGCGCATCGGATGAAACAAACCTGCAAAAACTAATTAATGAAATAAAGAATGTTTCAGAAACAAAGCGTTATGCGCGTTTTGTTTGTGTCATGGTTTATGTCAGGCATGCAAATGATCCTGTACCGATTATCAGTCAAGGCTTCTGGGAGGGTGAAATAATTGACGAACCAAGAGGGGAAAACGGTTTTGGTTATGATCCCATATTTTTTTTACCGGATAGAGGGTGTACGTCAGCTGAACTCGAGTCTAATGTCAAAAATAAATTGAGTCACCGTGGGCAGGCACTACGTGGGCTTGTTTCAGAGATTATTAAATTATTGTAGAACACCCTCCAAATTCATCCATGAGCTGAGAAAGTTTAAGCAGTGCCGCCTCCGTTCCAATATTCCGTGACCTGCATATTAAGTAGCTTATATCGAAAATATGACATGATAGTGAAAGTAATATTGCACTATGATTTTTAATGAATGTCTTGATAATTAAGCGCAAAATAATGCTTTAATGAGATTATCCACCATTCATCGGGTCACAATAATGATAATAGCCGGTTCAAATAATCAAAATGCGTGTATTCATCAAAATAATTAGAAGAAAGATCCCATTTGCATTCCAGTTGACATGTTGTTTAATCATCCTGTCACCTTTCAATACGGTTGCGAATGAAACAATTACACCTGTCAGCGTAGTTACCGCTAAAACTGGAGAAATAAGACAGGAAGTTCCGCTCATCGGCACGGTTACCAGTCCCAGAATATCCATGATCTCTCCCAAATACGCTGGGTATATTGAAACTATATTTATGGATGAAGGAGACATTGTTAAAAAGGGTGATGTATTGCTCTCTCTGGATAAACAACTGGCCAAGATTGAGGTCGCCAGGGTTCAGGCGCAATTGCAAGAGGCATTGGTACAGGTAAGAGAGTATGAGCGGCAACGGGATGAAGCAGAAGAACTGGTGCGGAAGAAACATATTGCCGCAACTACATTTGAAGGCGCTCAGGCGCAAGTCGATATTGGTAACGCCGTTGTAAAACGTTTAAGAGCCGAGTTACAGCGGCAACAGGTAATCGTTGAACGACATCATGTCTACGCACCATTTGATGGTGTAGTTGTACAAAAGCTGATCGAAATTGGTCAATGGGTCGATAGCAATCGTTCTTTGTACGAACTGGTCGAATTGAATCCCTTACGTATTGAAGTTCCTGTTCCGCAGTTTTATTTCAATCGTGTTATTGCAAGTACATCAGTAAAGATTCGCTATGACGCAATCCCGGATGAAACGTTCACAGCTTCAATCAGTAAACTGATCCCGGTAAGTGACAATACGGCAAGAACATTTACTATTTTTATCGAGGTTGATAATGAAAAATTAATGATTACTCCGGGAATGTCAGCACGCGTGATATTGCAAATAGGTGAAGCTATAAAATCAACATCATTGTTAATCCCCAGGGATGCAATTGTGCAACAGCCTGATGGTAGAAAATCTGTATGGGTGGTGACAGGAGAAAATAACGAAATTACTGCAAGACCGGTTGACGTAAAAACCGGAAAAAATGTCAGCAATAATGTTGAAATCACACAAGGTGATTTGACAGATGGTGACGTCATTATTGTTAAGGGTAATGAGTTATTACAACCCGGGCAAAACGTTAATGTTATTGAAAGTCTGGATTACTCGCTTTAAGTCATATGTTTCGTTTTGCGATTAATCGACCTGTTATTGTTACCGTTGCGATCCTGATCATTTGTTTGTTTGGCGTATTGTCATATTTTCGTGTGCCGGTGCAGATGATTCCAGATCTGGATGCCCGCGTTATTTCAATCAGAACAATCTGGCCGGGTGCAACGCCGCAGGATATTGAAAAAGAAATCCTGATTGAGCAGGAAGAATATTTAAGGCGAGTTTCCGGACTGGAACGCATGATATCGACTGCAAGAACCGGTAGCGCGGAAATAGAGCTGGAATTTCCTTTTAATATTGAAATCAACGACGCCTTATTGCGCGTTAACAATGCGATCACGCAAGTGTCCGGCTATCCCGAAAATGTCGATGAACCACGTATTACGTCCAGTTCATTTTCCAGTAATTCATTCATGTATTTCAGTGTTTATCCTCTTGAAGGTAATCCAAACAATCTTGATATGACCGGTATGCGTGATTTTCTGGAAGATAATGTGATCACATACCTTGAACGGGTACCCGGTGTTGATTCGGTGCGATTACGTGGTGGCGAAGAAACCCAGATACGCATTTATGTCGATCCGGTTAAATTAGCAGAACGCGACATTACCCTGATTGATGTCAGAAATGCGATTCGTGCTCGTAATCGCGATGTATCAGGTGGTGATCTGGATTCAGGTAAGCGACGGTATATTTTACGAACAATAGGTCGTTTCCATGACTTAACTGACATGGAAGATATGGTGATTGCCAGACAAGGAGATGCCTTTGTCAGGCTCAAAGATGTCGGTCACATTCAAAAAGACATCTCCGAAATTCGTTCCATTGTGTATAACGATGGAAAACGTGTTGTAAATCTGGCTGTTAAAAGACAAGTGGGAACCAATGTCATTGCAATAAAAGATGCAATGCTAAAAGTGGTAGAGGATTTAAATGCCGGTTATCTGAAAGATAATGGTATGCAACTTAAATTAATTTCCGAGGATGTGCGTTATGTTGAACAATCAATCAAGGTGGTATCACAAAGTTTATTAATAGGTTCGATACTTGCGACATTAATTCTTTTTTTATTTTTGCGTTCAACGTCTGCAACACTGGTCGGTGCAATCGGGATCCCCATTTGTACAGTAGTAGCATTCTTAGGGTTATTAATCACCGGTAGAACGATAAATGTTATTTCCATGGCGGGTGTTGCCTTTGCCATTGGTATGACGCTTGATAATAGTATTGTTGTATTGGAAAACATCTACAAACATATGAGTCAGGGAAAAAACCGGATTCAGGCGGCATATGAAGGCGTGAAAGAAGTCTGGCCAGCTGTACTCGCATCAACCTTGACAACCGTATTTGTTTTTTTACCCATCGTTTTTATCCAGGAAGAAGCAGGTCAGCTTTATTCGGATGTGGCATTAGCAATCTCTGCGGCTATATTAATGTCAATGATTGTTGCTATTACGGTAATTCCCGTCGCATGCAGTCGTTTCTTGACACCTAATAGTAAACCACCTTTACGTTTTGGTTTTTATCGATTTGGACAAATTATCGGCAAAGGTATTATGTTGTTTGTTGGATGGTTAATTAATGGTTGGTTTAGACGGCTTTTATTAATCACATCAGTTTTTTTCATTACGTGGTTGATACTGGATCAATTAACGCCAAAAGCCGAATACCTTCCGGAGGGTGAAGAGAAGAAAATTTTTGTGCGCATTTTCCCACCACCCGGTTATAACATCGAACAGATGGATCGTATTGCCTTGCGATTGAATGAAATATTTGTACCGCATCTTGGTAAAGATGTTTCTAAATATGATATTGATAGTAATGAAGTGCCACCACTGGATTATATCGTGACGTTTGCTTATAACGGTGCAACTGTATCGGTCATCGAGGTTACTTCTCGCCAGCATCTGGATAAATTGACTGACATGACGCAGGAATTGATAAAAGAATTTCCTGGTGTACTCACATTTGTTTCCAGGGGCAGTATTTTTTCCAGTAATTCCGGTGGTACGCGAAGTATTAATCTGGATATCAGTGGTTCCGATCTTGAAGAGTTATATGCCACAGGTTTAAAAGCGTTCATGCGCGCAAAAGAGATATTTGAAAATCCCCGTGTACGGCCGGAGCCTTCTTCTCTGACATTAGGTCAACCCATGATAGAGATACATCCCGATTGGGAACGCGCTGCAGAATTGGGAATTGATGCAAATGAATTAGGTTACACCATTTGGGCTTATTCGGATGGGGCCTTTGTCGATGAATATTTCGAGGGTGATAATAAGGTTGATATGTTTCTCTATTCAACACAAGGCGTAATTCAGACACCTGCCGATATAGAACATTTGATGTTGTATTCCAAAGAGGGCGGTATGTTGCCTTTATCTGCTGTTGCCAAAGCAGAAGACACGGTTAATACAGAACAGGTAAGACGTGTTAACAGTCGCCGTACGATTACCTTATCAATTATCCCGCCAGAGGATGTTGCATTGGAAACAGGTGTGGAAGTGGTTAAACGGGATTTAATTGACCATATGCGCACAGAAGGACTGTTAGGCGACAAAATTAATATAGATATCAGTGGTGCTAGTGACAGACTGGATAATACAAGTGATGCCATGCTAACTAATTCTATAACGGCGGTCATTATTGCATATCTATTAATGGTGGCGATTTTCTCGCATTGGGGTTATCCATTATTAATTATGACTTCCGTACCGATAGGAATAAGTGGCGGTGTAGTAGGCCTTTGGCTGATTAATTATTTTGGCGGTAAACTTGAATTAATTGGTTTGCAAAATATTAACCAGCCATTCGACATGATTACTATGTTAGGTTTTCTGGTATTGATCGGAACAGTCGTCAATAATCCAATATTATTGGTGGAACGTGCCATGACAAATATCAGGGAAAAAGGTATGGCAGTGGCTGATGCTATTAGAGAAAGCACAGAGTCCCGTCTCCGACCGATCATGATGTCTATGGTTACAACTATTGCAGGCTTATCGCCTTTGGTCTTTAACCCTGGAGAGGGTACCGAGCTGTATCGTGGACTGGGCGCTATTGTGTTATTTGGTTTATTATTTTCAACGCTGGTTACTCTTACTTTCATGCCTTGTCTGTTATCAACCGTGCTTGAATTAAAGTTGCGTTTTGGTGGACTTAACCTTGGTAAAACATCGAAAAAGTTATCGACGTTAATTAACATATAAATATGCTGAATTTTACCGAGGCGATTCCACTCTCGTTGTATATACATTTGCCCTGGTGCGTCAAAAAATGTCCTTATTGCGATTTTAACTCGCATGAATTAATCCCTGAGACTGAATTGCAAAAACAATATATTGATGCAGTCATTCGTGATCTTGAAACAGAATTACCGAATATATGGGGAAGACAAATAATTAGTGTATTTATCGGTGGCGGGACACCAAGTTTATTCTCTGTTGATGCGATTGATTATTTGTTATCAGCGTGTCGATCCAGATTAAACTTACATCCTCAAATTGAAATGACTATGGAAGCCAATCCCGGTACGGCAGAAGCAGATAAATTTGACGGCTTTCGTGATATTGGAATTAATCGATTATCGATTGGCGTACAAAGTTTTCAAAATCAATATTTAACGAAACTTGGTCGTATTCATAATGGCGAAGAAGCTATTGCTGCTATCAATATGGCAAAGGCAGCAGGCTTTATTAATTTCAATATAGACTTAATGTTTGGTTTGCCTGAGCAAACGCTTGCTGAAGCGTTATCTGATTTACAACAGGCCATTGCTCTAACACCAACACATATTTCTTGGTATCAGTTAACTATTGAGCCTAATACTTTCTTCCATAGCAGACCACCATCATTGCCTGATGAAGATTATATTTATGAAATGCAGAAGGCAGGACAGGAAATGCTTGCTCATTTTGGTTATCAGCAGTATGAAATTTCTGCCTATGCGAAAGATAACAACCGCTGCGAACATAATCTGAATTATTGGGAATTTGGTGATTATCTTGGTATCGGCGCAGGTGCACATGGCAAGTTGACTATGGTTTCGGATAATAAAGTCTTAAGGACGAATAAGCATAAACTTCCTAAACGTTATATTGAGTTGGCGGGTCAGGAAACGGTCAGGTCGCAAACGAATGTGACAAAGCAGGATATCGCATTTGAATTCATGTTGAATGCAATGAGATTAAAAGCAGGTGTTTCTTCTTCATTATTCAGAGAAAGAACCGGCTTGCCATTAAGCGTTATAGATCGGGAAATGAATGAGGCCGAGAGTAAAAACTGGCTAGAATGTAATATACATACAATTAAGCCGACGGCTAAAGGACAACGATACTTAAATGATTTATTAGAATTGTTTTTACCCGAATGAGTTAATGTGCTGTTTACATACTGCGATGTTCATACTATAGCTTATATACAGGCATTACTACCGATGTAGTTAGGTTTTTTTATTGCCAATACTAGCAAATTTTCTATGCCAATTAGCATGTATTCTTAAGGTAGATTCTAGTAAAAATCACTTAACTATATGCTTAATAATATGTTCATTTTTTATCCACAATTTCTGTGGATAACTCTGTGGAATAGATAGTGAAAAATTGCATTGAATGTTTAAAAATAAGCTTTGTTACAATTTGGTTAATTCTTGACCACGCCAAAAAATATATATTATAAACAATTAGTTACTATAGATTTGTTGCATCTGCGGGGATCTTTTATTGACATGATATATTGCGATGCAATATTTTTTATCTGTGTGTATAAAATTAAAATAATTAATTGACAAGTGCGATTAAAATTTGATTAGTAAATGAAATTTTTTATTAATATGATTATTCAATCTTTACATGAATTTATTTTACAATGTCCTAATAAATTGACTGATTCTGCAACAAAATTCGTTTAAATTGATCACTAGAAATTTAACTAATATCTATTAGGGACCAAAATGAAAATACCTGTGTTAATCCTAAATTCAATGTTTTTGTTGCTGTTTATTAGTGTAGTGATTGGGGAATGGGGGAATGGCTCTGCCATTGTCGCTGGAATAGCTATCGTTAATCTATTAATCAATTCAATATATATCCAATTCAAAATCAAGAATGATTTTGCTCAGGAGAGCTAATTTACATTAATAGTAACACTTACCAATTATTGGTTTGTTTCGTTTAATTATATTTTTTGTGGTAACAGGTCCCATATTTCGCCTTTGACACCGCCATGAAGTCTTGATGTCTTGTGTATATGGCGATGTAATATCGATTGTTCTGCATTAATATCTTAGTTTTATCCTATGTTAAACTGGTCACATTGAGTCTCAGCTATCAGATAATGTTTTGTTTTTCGGGTAATCTTTTGCAGGCAAGCATTTCTTCATCTGTTAAATCAAAAATGAAGGTTCATGTCGTATCGAGATTATCAGGGTTCAGGTATGGCCTGAGGTCAAGGGGGTGGCTTCGAGACTAGCAATAGAGAGATGATTTTAATCAAGAACATTCAAACTGTCTTATTCACAAAATATGCAGCCTTTTCTTGCATAATGTTATTGACTACCTGAAGTTTTAAATTGAATTGCTATACCATAAATAAGAGCCGGGACTACGAACAAATATTGTATGAGCAGGAAGCTAATGATTAATACGACCCCGCCTGCTTTATGAAAAAAAATGCTATTAATTAAATTAAACGTAAACATTAATACAGTCATCGTAATATAGAATTTTTCCTGTTTAATCAGAAAGTGAGCTAACAAGCTTGTTAGCACAGATAAACCAAGAAGTATTGCCAGGTAATACATGCCATTTATCACGCTGGATGGTAAGTCAGGATTGCTATGCATGATTTTATTTGCAGCTAATATTGATGATATTAAAGGGGTGAAAACTGCTAATAAATTAAGCAGGATATAAATGTTTTGACGATTATGCATAAAGTGCCTTATTTAAAAAAATCTTCGTTCATTCTGGAATCAGGGACCAATAATGACAAGCAATATTAAATGAAAGGTTATGTAGCTACAGAGCATGACCACTAGCTATAATAGACGTTATATCTTAATAATTTACATCTAAATTTTATATTTATGTGTAAATCATAAAATAAAAATATATAAACACAAGGCTGTTATATTCGATATAAATTTGAAAAAATCGATATTTATCGGCAAATATGCATAAATTAAAAATTTAATCGTAGTGCCTCAAAAAAAATATAGCTATAATCGCTTTTTCAAAATCAATGAGTCACTGCGTAGCAGTGTTTTTTAGTACTAGTAACTAACAAGAGGTATAATCTATCCATGTCTTCACCAAAAAGAACCGCAGTAAAAGAACGCCAAACTAAAGCTCAGATTGTAAGCGCCATCTCTGAAGAAACAGGTTTAACCAATAAGCAGGTCAAAGCTGTATTATCAGCTCTTGCTGGTCAGGCGGAACGCCATTTGAAAGCGCGAGCTGTTGGTGAGTTCGTTGTTCCAGAATTGGGAATCAAAATGAAAACCGTGAAGAAGAAAGCCACCAAAGCTCGTCCAGGTAGAAATCCATTTACAGGCGAAGAAATCATGATTAAGGCAAAACCAGCTTCTACATCAGTTCGTGCAGTAGCATTAAAAGCTGCAAAAGATTTTGCTTCGGCATAGTTAACTATAGCCTATTAAAAAAGGGCGCTTTAGGCGCCTCTTTTTTTATGTGCTCCTCAACAATGTGATAGTTAATCATTTAAACCAATATGTCAGACAGTCATTATTCTGCCAGCCATGACTGGAAGCGAATAGTAAATGAATATTTGTTAGTACTATTATCTATTTTAATATTAATACTGGGTTCATGATGGTAAATATGGAAAAAGAGCGTTCAGTTATCAGAAGGTTTATCTAAATCTTTTTCCAATATTTTTGAGCAATCATACTATGGTAAACATCATTATATTGAGTCTCAGTACAGTGAATTCTTAAGAACCCTGGATCTTGTCGCAAGCAATAGTGCCAGTTTGTATATATTTGCAACCGTGCTTGAAGCCATGCCTATGCCTGATGAAGTTATTTATTTGGCAATAAAACAGGCTGACCATGATACCGAGTTCATCAAAAAGTTTGACTGGTCTGGGCAGAGCACCATGATTTTTGGAAAATATGGTTCATCAACATTACGTCATGCAGGTGATAAGGTAGAAATCACGATATATAAACACTCAGGGCCCTGGCAGTATATGGACGCATTTGTTGTGTATTTAATACATGCATCGGTCATAGTAATCTCGGATAATTAATTTTTTAGTGCAGAAATTAACGTTTAACTATGTTATGCCGGGCTAAGTATCTGTTATGATCCATGAAAAGAAGACCAGACTTGCTCCTGCTAGATAATGATAACTAATCCAAAATAATTAACCATACATGACCGCATCGACAAACTGGGCTGTGTTAACAGATGGGCGTTATATACGCATATTTGTTCATCAAAACCCAGTACACTCACTACACACCCTAAAAGCCGATGATTCTAAAGATCTAGCCGATCTCTGTTATCAAGTGGTTACAGGTGTTCCTGTAGGTTCAAAAAATGGCACCCGGTCACGTAATAAATCTAATATGGAATTGCTAGCTAAATTTTTACATAAGCAATATTACGATGCACAGTACCAAAAATTAATTCTGGTTGCTCCTCAAGTTACACTCATGGAATTAAAGGGGTGTTTATCTAAAGAAATTAAGCAGCATATCAAGAGTGAGGTAGCCGAAGATCTTCTAGCCAGTTCACTCGATGATATTGAAAATAAATTATCAAATTGCCTTAATTAATTTCAGTTTATGTCAAACGCACTCGACCCAGAAAAAGCAAAGCCAACTGAAGAGTTTGAAAATGGCACTGAGCGTTATGTAGGTGACAAGCTCTGTGTTTTCTACGATGGTTATTGGATTAGAAGTTATCATCTGAACGACGGTAGTTTTGCCGATAAAAAAATCATGATTGATAAATTAACCCGACGGGTTTTTCATCATCTTGAGTTGGGAATCAATACGCCCAGCAATCGCCTAGATGAAATTAGAAGTATTTATGAGTCTGAACAGGAATCGGCAAGAAAAAGAGTTAAAGGAGCGATGTTAGCCGGCGCCTTGTTGAACAGAGGGCGTGAGATCTTAAAAGCCATTGTTGAATTAGAAGACTCAGGCGTAAAAATTGAAAGTAGTAATGAGTTATTGCGAGAGTGTGGTCGATGTTTTATGGAAGCGTTATCACTTGGTAAAAACATCAAACTGAATGATGGTGGTGAAGGAGTAGATGAACTTTGGGGCGAACCTTTCAAGGTTTTTTCGATGCCTATCGAAGATTATTTTCATACTCGCTATGTGAAAGTTGCCAAAACCATGTTTGAAATTGATCGTATCACTGATGCGTTAGGTCAGATATTGCAGGCAGCTGATTTATTAAAACCCATGCAAGCGTGTTTAGCTGAATTATCTGAATCATCAAAGTTGGCATGTGAAACCATTCGTAATGATCCGGCAATGTTTGATATCTGGCCACGTTATATTGCTGCTAAAGAGGCTTACCAAAACGATTTGCACGATATTGTTAAAAGTCATACCAATAAAGAAATGAATCACAACTCTGATGCTTATCGTGAACTACTGGCGGTAAACCGGATTTTAATGGATGGTGGCGCTATTCTTATGAAATTGGCAACGCTTCGTGTACCATTACCAAAAAGTACAAAGAGTATATGTGAGCGTATAGATGAATTTCTAGCAGAAGGGGGGGGTAACAGCTAACCCCTTTATTCTTAATAAGAATTCATAATTACGAACAGATTTTTTTTGCAATAAATAAAGATAATATGCTTGATAGCCCTTAATCGAAGTCTTCTCTAAATATTATAAATGCAGCTGTTTTAGTGTAATTATTAAAAAAATACACTACAATTTTATTTGCTACACTCTAAAACTGGTTTTTTTTGCAGAAGTACCCTTGGTAACACCTGTTAATTACCTGCGTTAGATTTGTAACACCTGATTTAATTTTTTAGAGGTAATTAATATGGCAACAGGAACCGTAAAATGGTTTAACGAATCCAAAGGTTTTGGATTTATCACACCTTCTGATAGTGGTAACGATGTATTTGTACATTACTCGGCAATTCAGGGCGATGGTTTTCGCACCTTAGCTGAAGGTCAGCAGGTTACTTTTGATATTGAAAATGGCGCTAAAGGCCCACAAGCTGCTAACGTACAAATTTAATCTCAAATTTGTTTATATAAAAAACCCCGAGTAATCGGGGTTTTTTATATCCAACGTAACAGCAAACCTATTTTTAAAATTGCTAATACTCATCAGAGTATTGGTAACTGACACTTCATTATTTGGTAAATACTCTAATGAAAACCAGCTTATTAAGTGCATTAATTTTACTATTTGGCCTTTCTTCATGTAGTTCGATGCCTGATGATATCGAACCAGTAAATGGATTTGAAATAGAGCGTTATCTAGGGAAATGGTTCGAGATAGCCCGATTGGACCATGGTTTTGAGCGAGGATTGACTCAGGTAACAGCAGTATATTCATGGCGTGATGATGGTGGAATTAAAGTTATTAACCGAGGATATAACGAAGAAAAAAAAGTTTGGAATGAAGCAATAGGGCGAGCTTATTTTGTGCAAACTCCTAACATAGGACAACTTAAGGTGTCATTCTTTGGTCCTTTCTATGGCGGCTATAACATTATTGAACTGGACAAAGAACATTATCAATATGCCTTGATATCTGGTCCAAGTAAGAATTATTTATGGATATTGGCTCGTTCACCTCAAATCGAACAAGGCATAGTAAAAAAGTTGGTTGGACATGCGAAAGAATTAGGGTTTCCAACTGAAGATTTAATTTTTCTATATTAATAAATCGAGTTATATCACCTTCCTTTGTGACTAATCAAAATGATTAGTACCAGATTCAATATGATATTTGCGGTTTTATACAACTGAAATATCCTGACCAGATGAGTCTTAAAATTGTTTATGTCTTGCTTCTTCAGGGACGCGAATAAGTCTCCGATTGTAACCCTCTCCATTGTTCTCTATGAGTGTGTTAATTCGCTAATAGACTGCTCATGCTAAAAGAACCATTAGAAAATGGTCCTTGTTGAATTTAGGTTCAATATAATTGTGCTTTAAGAAATAGATTTGTCTATGTTTAGCGTAGCGTTATAATCGATTTTAGACATTAAATCTTGATTATTGTTACAGATTTTGTGACGTTACAATTAGATTAAAAATTAACTGTAATTCCTCATCCAAACTTAGTAACTTTTAGGAGTAATTAAACAAATTGTCATGGACAAACTGCATCATATTGCTATTCAAGTATCGGATATAAAACAGGCCGTTGACTGGTATTGTGGCAAATTTAACGTCACGGTTACTTATCAGGATGAAAGCTGGGCAATGTTGCAATTTGAAAATATTGAACTAGCAATCGTTATCCCCGGACAACATCCGCCACATATTGCGATTGAAGATAAGAATGCTGAAAAATACGGTGAATTAACGCCTCATCGTGATGGCACTGCTTCAATTTATATTAACGATCCGTTTGGAAATTCTATCGAAATACTGAAAAACAAGTAAAGTCATGCATAGAAAATCTTTTTTGCCAGAAAAAGAATGTTTGAGTTGTCAGCGGTCTTTCACGTGGCGTAAGAAATGGTCACGCGATTGGGAGAATGTTAAATTTTGTTCTAAACGTTGTCGAAATAATAAATCTTAAAACACTCTTTTAAATGCCTGCCTTAAGATTAATTCTTGGTGATCAATTAAGTCCTGATATTAATAGTCTGCAAGGCTATGAAACAGGTGACGTTATCTTCATGGCTGAGGTTCATGAAGAGGCAACCTATGTTAAACACCATATAAAGAAAATTATCTTTTTATTTTCAGCCATGCGTCATTTCGCAGAAGAACTTGAGCAATCGGGGAAACAGGTTAAATACATCAAATATAACAATCCTCATAACAGCGGCACATTAATAGGCGAGGTGAAGCGGCACATAAATAGCAACAAAATAGATCGTATTGTCATTACTGAGCCAGGTGAATATCGGTTGTTAGAAGATATGCAAAATTGGAAATCAGAATTTGACGTTCCAATTGAATTGCTTCCAGATAACCGCTTTATAGCAGATAAAGAAACATTCAGATCATGGGCAGTTGGTCGAAAAGAACTCATAATGGAATACTGGTATCGCGAGATGCGTAAAAAAACCGGTTTATTGATGAAAGACAACAAACCTATTGGTGGTAAATGGAATTTTGATAAGGAAAATCGCAAACCGCTTGTAGATAAATTTGAGCAGGCCGGGCCGATGCAATATAAAACAGATGAAATTACCAATGAGGTAATTGAGCTGGTAGAAAGACATTTCCAGGATCACTTTGGAAAGTCGACACCATTCTGGTTTGCAGTGACACGTGAACAGGCCAAACGTGCCTTTACCCATTTTGTAAAAACCTGCTTGGTAAACTTTGGTGATTACCAAGATGCGATGCTGAACAATGAAGCCTTTATCTATCATAGTGTGGTATCACAATATATTAATTGTGGTCTACTTGACCCGATAGAAATATGTCAACAGGTTGAACAAGCCTACTACAATGGTGACGCACCATTAAATGCAGTTGAAGGGTTTATTCGTCAGATAATTGGTTGGCGTGAATTTATACGCGGTGTTTATTGGCTGGAAATGCCTGACTATGCTAAAAGGAATGCATTAAATGCAGAACGTCCGTTACCTTCATTTTACTGGACGGCAAATACCGACATGCATTGTCTTTCACAAGTCATCGGTTTTACCAAAGAACATGCCTGTTCTCATCATATTCAGCGCCTAATGGTCACAGGTAACTTTGCCAATCTTGCCGGATTGAATGTAGAAGAAGTTTGTGAATGGTATCTGGCAGTCTATGCAGATGCATACGAGTGGGTGGAATTACCAAATACATTAGGTATGGCCTTGTATGCGGATGGTGGAATTGTTGCTACAAAACCATATGTTTCCAGCGGAGCTTATATCAATCGCATGTCCGATTTTTGTAAGCATTGTAAATACGACGTCAAAAAACGTATCGGTGAAGATGCTTGTCCATTTACAACCCTGTATTGGGATTATTTATTAAGGCATGAGAAGAGATTCAGTAACAATCGTCGTATGGCAATGCCATATCGAAATTTACAGCGTTTTGGGGATGATGAAAAAGATGCAATCAGACAACAGGCAAAAGATTTTCTGGATGGTTTATCCTGATTAAGGTTGAATCTCTTGACCATCCCAGGCAAAAACCTTACCTGTATGCTCCAAACTCAAGTTTGATATAACATTAAGTAAATTATTAGCGGCTTCATCAGCTGTTTTTAGATGTTGTTTTTTTACATTCCCCTGAAACGGTTTTGATAGCCTTGTATCAACTGTGCCAGGGTGTAATCCAACAACAATGGTGTTAGGTCTGCGCCGCTTCAATTCTATGGATAATGTTTTTGTAGCCATATTTTGCGCTGCCTTGCTCATGCGATAGCTATACCAGCCTCCTAGCCGATTATCTGAAATACTGCCGACCCGAGCAGAAATATTGGCAAATATATTTAATTGATCATGTCTGAATAAGGGCAGGGAAAATTTTGCAATCATGACAGGTGCAATTGAATTAATCATAAAATTGCGTTGCAGCTTCTTGTATTCAAGGTCTTCAATACGCTTTTCGGGTTGTAGCGTCTCATCGTATAATAAACCACTGCAGTTAATAATAAGATCAAGCCAGCTTGTTTTGGTTTTTATTGATTCAAATAATACTGAGATGTCAGTTTCGTTTGTTAAATCGAGCTCAAATAATTCAGCTTTATTTTCAGAAATTGATTTTAAATGTTCGCCAGGGTCGGAATGGATAGATCTAGTCGTTAAGAATAATATATGATTTTGTTCGATTAACTTTTTGCTAATAGCCAGACCAATTCCACCACTTGCTGCTATTACCAGAATGCGTTTTTTCTCTTCATTAAAGAACATTAACTTAGCATACTATTATATTTTTACTTTTTATATAACATAAGTATTTATTATAAGCTTTGTCACATCTTTGTCATAGCTTTTATCGATATTAGCAATTAATTTCTGTTGTATGAATTAGGAATGTCATATAGATAATTAATTTTTTAATAATTAACTATATTTTAAAATGGAGATATAAAGCATATGGCAGTGCCTTGTCGCTTATGAATAACAATATATTTGATTTGTATTTATCACTCGTTACACTGAGACCTGTTTTTTTATACTGAATATGAAATTGATGAAACTACTAAGCACGTTATTAGTCACCCTATTGTTAAGTGCATGTGGCGATTCTAGCTCACAATTAAGACCACTCAAGTCAGATGCGACTATACTTGCCTTTGGCGATAGCCTGACTGAAGGTTATAGCGTTAACAAAGACGACAGTTATCCTGCGCAATTAGCCAAATTAACTAATCGAAATATTATTAATGCAGGTATCTCAGGAGAAGTATCAGAAATAGGATTAAGTCGACTGCCTGGTTTGTTGGCTAAACATGAACCTGAACTAGTTATTATCTGTCATGGCGGAAATGATATTTTACGAAAACAAAGTATGGCTGAGATGCAATCCAATCTGACAAAAATGATTACTTTGGCAAAAAATGCAGGTGCTGATGTTATCTTGATGGCAGTGCCAAATTTTGGTTTGTTTCTATCTTCCCATGAAACTTATATAAAGATTGCTGATGAAACGGGTGTTGTATTTATGGAAGATTTAATTCCGGATATACTCAGTGATAAATCACTAAAATCAGATACAGTTCATCCAAACAAACTGGGATACCAGTTGATGGCAGATACGATTTATGATGTTCTAAAATCCAAAGGCGCACTCTGAATGTATTATGAGTGAATATCAACTGGTAGATACAGAGGAAACACTCTCCATTTGTTTCAATGAACTAAAAGACAGCATTTGGTTTGCAGTTGATACTGAATTTGAGAGAGTAAATACCTACTATCCGAAGCTGTGTTTAATACAGATCGCCAACCTGAAAAAGACATTTATTATTGATCCGATTAAGCTAAACGACATCGATGCAATTTATACATTGTTATATGATGAGTCGATTACCAAGGTTTTACACTCGGCACATCAGGATATTGAAATATTCTTTAACATTATGGACAAGATACCATCCCCATTATTTGATACACAAATAGCATCACCATTATTCGGTTTTAATCGTGGTATAGGCTATGCAAACCTGATAAATGATGCTTTAAATATTGGATTAGACAAGAGTCAATCGAGAACTGACTGGACTAAACGCCCTTTAACCGACGCACAATTACGTTATGCCGCTGACGATGTTATTTATTTAGCTAGGGTTTATCATCATTTTGTTTCACTGATTACGGATTCAATATCTGAAGAGTTAATAAAAAGTTTTGCTGTGCTATATTTGCCTGAAACCTACCGACCAAATCCGGAAGATATGTGGAAGAAGATCTTTGCAGTGCGACGTTTAAAAGGAAAATCACTTACGATTGCAAAAAAACTAGCGGCATGGCGTGAAGTAACAGCTAGAAAAAATAATATTCCAAGGAAATGGGTATTATCGAATCAAGCGCTAGTAGAACTGGCCAAACAAATGCCTGTTAAAATAGCAGACGTACTTACGGTAAAAGAGATAAAACAAAAAGATGCAAAGCGTTATGCGGAAGAGTGGCTAGCAATTATTGCCGGGGTAAATACATAACAAGCTAGGGTAGTTAATAGGACATAATCACTTGTGTATTACTTCTCTCATTCGCTTGGTGTCAATAACCGTACTTAGGCAGTTGCATTAAACAAGCGTCGCTAGACTAATAATACGGTTACTGTCAGGCTTTACTTCTTTTTCCTTGTAATCCACCTGTGTGAATTGCTAATAATGTCGCTCCGCAATTAAAAAAACCTTTTTTAACTAGATCAAATATCCCATATAGCATTTTACCAGTATAAATAGCTTCCAATGGAATATTTGTTTGTTGTTCAAAATCAGTAATAAATGCTGAAAGTTTTTCATCACTTTTCGCAAAACCGCCGAAATGATAATCATGAATCAGTCGCCATTGCTGGTCTTTTACAGATTTGCTGTTATCTAATGTAATAATTTCTTTTTCCAGAAATGCTTCACTTTTTAAAGCTGAAAAGCCAATAGCTTGATAGTGATCGTTTTTTCTAGGAAGTAAGCCGGCGAGGGTTGTGCCTGTACCACAGGCAATAGTGATAATATCTGCTTTATCCATGAGTTCCTGTCTCAGTTCTTTAATGCCGGATAGTGCTAACTCGCAGCAACCACCTTCAGGAATCCAGTATGCTTTATGATCAATACCAGGTTGTTCATTGTATCGTCGGAACTGGCGAAGATGCCTGAACTCTGTTCGTGATACATATTCGATATGCATACCAAATTTTTTTAAGTCTTTTATTGTTGGACTCTCATAATCCTCAGCTTTTCCCCTAATAAAGCCGGTTGTTTTGATATTCAATTTATTCCCAATAAAAGCTAATGCATATAGATGGTTCGACCAGGCTCCACCCATACTGATCAAATGGTCAAAACCTTTGTCCAGTGCATCCAACAAGGGATACTTTAATTTACGCCATTTATTCCCGGAAATGATAGGATGTAAGTAATCTTCCCGTTTGATTAACAATTGAATCTCATATTTACCTAATATTTCATGATGAACTTGTTCAATAATAGATTTTGAATAGTCAATTTCAAGAATTGATTCAATATCTGTAGGCTTCATTTAACAGCTGTTAAAGCTGGCTGAAGGAATTCAACACCGTCCCATCCAGTAAGCATGAATTGTCTGATGTTTTGGTGAGAGTTACCTGTTGGATCTTCCAGTACGGAACGATAATGTTTGCCAAAACAATATAAGGTTTGTTCTTTCGACAAAGAGTGGAGTTTCGAAAATGCAAATATCTTGCATGAGTTTTCATTCTCACCAGCCGGATTAATTTGCTGACCATTAGAGAATTTAACAGGTGTATAGTCGTAATATTTTTCAATGGTATTTATTACATCTTCAAACTCGACCGTATCAGGTCGGGTTTGAAGATGTTCCAAAAGATTTTCCAAAGTCATTAGTATTAGTGATCGTGATGATGGCCATCTTCACCATGAACATGTCCATGATCAATCTCTTCACTGGTTGCATCACGCACATCAATAATATCCACATCAAAATGTAATGCCATGCCAGCCATAGGGTGATTGCCGTCAACAACGATTTCTTCTTCCTCTATAGTGTTAATCGTCACAATCATGGGATGGCCTTCAGAAGATTGTGCATGAAACTGCATACCGATGCTGATATCGATATCTTCCGGGAATATATCTCTGGGTACACGTTGCACCAGATCTTCATTATGATCGCCATAAGCATCTTCAGCTTTAACATCAACACTGACAGAATCGCCTGATTTTCTACCTTCCAATGCTTTTTCCAGACCAGGAATAATATTATTCGCGCCATGTAGATAGGAAAAAGAACCATCTGAGGATTCATCCAGTTGATTGCCGTCGCTATCAATCAGTTTATAATTAATAGTACCTACTTTATCATTGCCTAATTGCATAGTTGTCTCCGTTGAATGTTGCCGAAACTAGGTCAACCTGCGATGGCAGAATGATCCGACGAAAAAAATAGTGGCTACTATGCAGTCCTATAAAGAGTATTACAACCATTTTCAGAAATTATCATGCGATTTTTATATAAAGCAATTATTCTTTTTTTTACTGTTAATATTTGCATGGCAGATGATACGCCTACAGGTAAAAGTCTGTTGAAGGCTTGCGAAATAGCACAAAAGAACGGTTATAACAGTACTGAAGGTATGCTGTGTGTCTGGTATGCAACGCCATGTGATTGTCATACTGATGAATCTATACCTGCAGTATGTTTGCCTGCTGATTATCAAGTGGAACATCTTGCAGAAATTGTGATAAAAGAATTAAAACAACAGCCCGATTTGCAAACTGTTTCCGCGATAGAAGCGGCGGCACATATACTCGCGCCACTATATCCATGTCCATACTAGTTTTTTCTTCGTTTAGACGTTTTTTTATTGGGTAATGAAAACCAGTCATCTTTGGTGATCTCATGAAAATAATCTGCATCTTCAATCATGATTTTTGAGGTTGTATTGGCTACAGCAGCAATCTCGACTCTTACACCTTGCGATTTTAAATGATTTACTAGTTCAACATAGTCGGAATCACCGGACATAATAATAATGGTATCGACTTTATAAGCGACCTGTACGGCAAAAATAGAAAGCGGAATATCGGCGCTTTTGTGACAAGGTCTAACTGAACCGTGATAATAATTGTGAAGGCGTTCCTGGAGCTTACTTGAAATATGTTTGCCTTCGCGAAAATACATGAGTCGGTTGAGGCCGCGGTTCATTAATAAACGTGGAATTAAACTATCAAAATTGAGCATAGTACTTGGATCATTTGTTTCATTGTGAATACTTCGCTCAATATTGTTGCCATCAATTAATATAGCAACAGACTGAGAAATAACCACGTTGCTATTGAGATTAGGCGCTATTTCATTTTCTTCTGTCATAAATGTCTCAATTAAAATAAAATCACAGCTTAACTTATCTATTGTAAAAAAGTTAGCGATTAAGAAGATATTTAAATAAGTTTATCGTTATAATTAAAATTCTTTTTTAAATAACTGAATACTCATGACTGACTTACCGGAAGAACCGGACCTGATAACCAAAATTCATTCTGAAACAGCACAGATTGCTTGGTCTGAATTGCAAACCTTTTTTGCGAAGGGGATGGTTGTATATGTTTCGCATAAACTGGATCTGGTTAAAGTCGCGCAAACCCTAGCAGAAGATAATCAACAACAATTCAAAGATTGGATTGCTGAATGTGTGATAGGTAATGTCAGTGACGAACAGGCATCAGCATGGCTGGATAGTGATATTCTGGTATGGGCGGCTGTGGTACATCCTTGGGTTTTGGTACAACCTATAGTCGATTAAGTTGCCTTATTTTATTAAGATTATTAACTACTGCTAAAAATCATGAAAAAGATATTAAGCAGTATTAATCAAAAGGAGGACATTGAATTGATTAATTCGGTTTATTTAATTTCCAGGGATTAGGCAGTTTACCCTGCATAGATAACGACAAGCATGAACCAATAATCAGGATTGCTCCAAATGTTGAACCTGCATCCGGTAATTCGTTCCAGACTAGCCAACCAATTAATGTTGCGATTATCACTGTCACATAAGTAAATGGCGCAACTGATACCGCATCATTATTTGTAAATGCATAAGTTAGTAAGGTTTGACCAGCAGTTGCACATATTCCCGCAATAATCATTACCAATACATCATTGAGAGATGGCGTTTGCCAAAACCATATCATCAATATACTCATATATAGTGTAGTTGTAATACTGAAATAAAATATGGTGCGTAACACTGGTTCTGACTTGGCCATATAACGTACAAGTATTTTCGCTAAAGCAATAAAAAAGCCCGAGCCTAGGCCGACTAACGCGGTAATCGTAAATAAATCTGTTCCTGGTTTTAGTATTAACGCTACTCCTATAAAACCGATAATAAGAATTATCGTTGTTCTTAAGCTGACCTTTTCGTTCAATATTGGCATTGCCATTAAGGCAATAAATAAAGGTGATGATGCATTTAGTAATGTAGCTTCTGATAAACCAATGCCATTGATAGCAAAATAAAAACAACTCATGGCGCAGATACTGATCACACCACGAAATAAATGCACCTGCAATACAGGTGTTTTTATGAAACCAATACCTTTTGGCAATACAATTGGCAAAATGATTAATAACCCAACAACACTTCTAAAAAATACCAATTGTGGTGCGGGAAGTTCGCTTGAAGCAATCTTGATACAAGTCGCCATAATTGCAAAGCAACATGCTGAACCAAATGCAGGCAGGAAACCATGAATTAAATAGCGACGATCAATTTGCATAAAAATTTTAGTAAATCACACTGAATGAATAGTTGAATTGAATTTAAAAGGATAGCCGACTTCTAGTCTGTCGGCGATATAAATGAATTAATCGTTGTGATTATAGACATGTAAATCGCGTTGCGGAAATGGGATAGATATGCCTTCTGCATCAAACGAGTTTTTAACTTTTTCTATATAATCAAATTTAACTGCCCAGAAGTCTGCTGAATTTACCCACGGGCGCACAATAAAATTAACGCTACTATCAGCAAGTTCTGAAACAGCAACGAGAGGTGCAGGGTCTTTAAGAATACGATCATCTTCTTCTACAAGTTTCATTAATATGTCTTTGACTTTCTTGATGTCATCGCCATAACCAATACCAAATACCATATCAACTCTTCGAGTATCTTTGGTCGAGTAATTAACGATGTTACCACCAATAATACTGGAGTTAGGTACAATAATAGTTTTGTTATCACCGGTTTTCATTTGTGTTGAAAATATTTGTATGCCTTCAACTACACCAGAAGCTCCACCAGCTTCAATGAAATCACCGACTTTGAATGGTCGGAAAGCAATTATCATGACACCTGATGCAAAGTTTGATAAAGAACCTTGCAATGATAATGCGATTGCTAAACCAGCAGCGCCGAGAACGGCGACAAAAGAAGTGGTTTGAATACCCAGTTTGCTTAAGGCAGCGATTATCACAAATGCAATCAGTGCCACATAGGCAATATTAGTGATAAAAGAACTAAGCAATGCATCCACTTCACGCTTATCCATTATTTCTGCAATAAACGCTCGGATTCGTTTTGCCACCCAGATACCGCCAAATAAAATCGCGGCCGCAAGCGCAATATTAATTAATAATGTAGAAATAGACTCACCCATACTTCGTTCATTCTTGTTGGTTGAAGATTATTGTTAAATATTCCAACTGTAAACAGGGCGGAATGCAAGCACTTGCTGGATAATTTCATTAACATTTCTGTATTATTTTGGTAGATGCAGCAAATCCTGTAGCCGTTCAGTTGTATATATTGGTCTGGAATGCAGTCCATCTAAAGTCACGGTGACACGTTCATGTTCACTATGTTGCCATTGAATCAACTTATACCAGCCGGGATAACGGTATATGTTTTCCAGAAACGGTGTTTGCTGTCGTCGGTCGAAATTGGTTTCAAGGGTAAAGGTTACAGGTGTGGTATTCATTTCCTTTTCTAGTAACAGTATGCCGGCATCTTCCATACGACAGGTTGCGATCTCGAAAATGGATAAGAATCGAAAGGTATGCAATGCTATATCGCGATAACGTTGTTTATGAGTGTATTGAAACATCAGATTTGCAAAACGACCTAGAGATATGTTTTCATCAATTTGTCTAGGTGAACTTTTGCCAGACATTAATGAATGACTAATATAGCCGGCGACATTATCTCGAAAGTGAAGGTTAATATAATCCAGTGTGCGTTCTGCTATATCCATGAAACTTTTTCTAAATGTTACCCGATATAGTTGTAATGCAGCTCTGGCCATAGCTAAATTTACGGCAAGTTGGTCATTATTTTCAGAAATGAGTGACGTACGCCAACCACCATTTCTCAGTTGACAGTTTCGTATCATGATTTGCATCGCTGAGGTTGCCATCGTTAGAGAAGATTCATCACCTGTATATTCAAAACAGGCTGCCAGAGCTTCAATTGCCCAACCGTTTTCGCGACTACTAATCGTTTCATCTATATCAGGTATGCCAAATTGCCTCCGGGCAGAATCATTTAGAGAAAAATACCAGCGTGGATCCATACCGGCGACATGATCTGATTGACTACAATAAAATGCACCATTCTCACTGGTAAGAAAGCCTGCAATATAAGCAAGAATCATTTGTGTCACTGCCAGATAACGGGTTTGTTTAAATTGTGCATAAGCAAGCGAATAAAGTATTAACATGGCGGCCTGATTCGCCATAGTTTTTTTGTGGTGTGGCAAGTCCCAACGGTATTGAGTTGAATATTGAAAGACACCTCCCCACTCTTTGTCTATTAGCGCCATGGCATTATCCAGTGTCAGTTTTGCCATATTGGCTTCGCTTTGATCATTATCATTTGCCAATGTCAATGAATATTCCACGCTATCCCGATCAATATATTTCACTGGCGAATTCAAACCACCTTTTTTATGATCAAAACTATTAATATGCATACTGCGCAAACGCTGGCGACAACTCTCACTAAGTTGCGATTCTGTCTCATTAAGGTTTAGTAATATGGATGAAAATTTTACGGGTTCTTTATTCATGGTCTTAAGCAGACTGTACATCTTAGTTTCCTTCATATTGTAATAACTAGTTGAGGTTTATGTGTCAGTATTAAAATTATGAGTTTAGGTGTACGCATCATACTTCTTTATCTAATGTGAGGTTGATGGTGACACGGCGGTCATAGATATATTCTTCAATATCACGCTGACTTGCTTTGGCGTGTTGTTCTCCAAAGGCTTGTGTTTGAATGCGTTTGTTAGTGATGCCTGATTTAACAAACACTTTTTTAACACTATTAATCCGGTTTTGGCTTAATGCCTCATTTGAAGCTGCATCACCTCTGGCATCGGCAAAGCCTTCGATACGTATCTTAATCTGTGGATATGGCTTGATTAAATCAGCCAGTTGTGAAATACGAGGCATAACATCCTGATTGATTGAAGCATCATTGGTCTTGAAGTAAATGACATAGGAAATGCCCTGACTGAGTTTTTGTAATTCCCTGATCTCACGATCTAACATGACTCGTTTGAATTCATTTTCAAAGCTGGCACGTGTTTTTGCGAGTTCGTTTTGTTGAAAGGCAAGTTCTATGGTTTTGATGTTTAATTCGTTTTCCAATGTTTCGATTTCCTGATCATGTTTGTCTTCATGACCACCAAACAGACCACCACTTGCAGCACCGATGACAAAACCTGGAGGTCCTGCGATAAGTCCGCCAATGATTGCACCTAAACCAAATCCGACACTAGCTTTGGTTTGATCTTGTTCTTGTATCGCTTCATTGGCACTGACGAGAGGCTGTGATAACAGTAAACTGATTAATAAACCACTTTTGATAATGTATTTCATGATGTTTCTCCATTGTTTAACGACGCCGATAGTTAAACATAAAGAAATGACATGGAACTGCCCGGAATCAGGCAAACTAGCGATAAATTATGGCAATATTATGGCAATTAATTATTTGCCTCTTCACAAGAGATATGTGCCGCTTTAGAGTGCAAAAAAAAGAGGAAAACAAGATGGCAAAGCAAGTTGTATTGGTCGAGGATGAGCCAATACTTTGTGAAAATTATGCCAGCGCGATGCGGGCAAATGGTTATGAAGTCATTACAGCAGATAATAAACAGTCTGCTTTGGAACTATTTCAGCGTCGTTTACCTGATATGGCTGTTCTGGATATCGGTTTACAGGATGACATGGAAGCTGGTTTTGATCTTTGTCGTGAATTACGTGCCTTATCCAGTTCCTTGCCGATTATCTTTCTCACTGCCAGAGATTCTGATTTCGATACGATTTCCGGTTTACGTTTGGGTGCGGATGATTATCTGAGTAAAGATATCAGTATGCCACATTTGCTGGCACGCATGTCTGCGTTGTTTCGCCGTATTCAGGCTCTGGATAATAAAACTGATGCAGGTGATATCGTGAAGGCAGGTGATCTCCTTATTGATACGATACGTTTTCAGGTCAAGTGGCGGCAACAACTGGTAGATTTGAGTTTGACTGAATTCTGGATGTTGCATTGTCTGGTAAAACGTGTGGGGCATGTGAAGAACAGGGAACAATTAATGCAGGATGCAAATATCTTTGTCGATGATAGTACGATAACCTCACATATAAAACGTATAAGAAAAAAATTTAAACAACTCGATAATGCGTTTGATCATATAGAAACCATTTATGGTGTCGGTTATCGCTGGAAGTCTTGAAAAGACTAATGTCGGACGATGAATACTAAACAGATTCGTTTTTCACTTAAAACTAAATTGATGCTTGTATCGCTTGTGGTACTGGTTATTCCGCTTATGGGTTTTGATTATTTACGACAAATGGAAAGCTATTTGCGTGATAGTCTGGAAAAAACGATGGTTGATACGGCATTTGCCATTGCCGGAGGTTTAAATAATCAACGTGATGTCTTTAGTATTTATTCAGTGCAGCAGGATAATGGTCTTTATCTGCATGAATTGAATCATACCGTACAAATGGACGGTTATACCGATGACTGGATATCTTATCTGGATTGGGCAGAACCATACCAAACAGATAAACAGGGCAACAGTTTTCGTTTGATTGCCAGCCAGGATAACCGCTATGTTTATGTCTTTATACAGGTAGATGATAAAAACCTGATTTATACCAATCCTGAATCACCAGATGATATTAAAGGTGACCATCTGGTCATGACCTTTACCGATCAAACCGGATTATTAACCCAATATTATTTTGTGCCGACGGGTTCCGGACAGATACGACCTTTCCGTTATGAACTTCGTTTTGATGAATATGGTGTGGAAGAACATGTTCAACGCAGTATTACCAATATTATTGCTGTCTGGCAGCCAGAATATGAAGGCTATAATATCGAAATTAAAATACCGGCATACGTTATCGGTGATCATATGGGATTTATTCTGCGCGATTTTGACGGGAAAGAGTATTCCGATATATCTACCGCAGGCGATAAAACATTTTTCTTTCCCAATCGTTTATTACGTTCTTCCGAAAAGATACAAAATATTATTTTGACTCAAGGCCATAGCGAAGGTCGTCGTATCTGGGTGCTGGATCAATTTGGGCAGGTTCTGGCTAGTGAAGGAAGTTTAAAGAGGAAGTTTCCTGAGAATGTATTTAATATATTATACACATTTTTATTACCACCGGCTTATGATCAGTTTAAAGATGATCTTGCCGGTGCATCACGTTTAAAGGGAAGTGAAGTCAATAGTGCATTATCAGGACAAGCCGAAACGCGCTGGCGCTCATCACCTGATGGTCGTGCTGTAATAGTTTCTGCTGCAACACCAATATGGCTCGATAATAAAGTTATTGGTGCTGTTGTAGTGGAAGAAACAACCAATAATATTCAGATTATGCAACGGAAGGTTCTAGCTAATCTATTTAATAAAACATTATTAATCTATTTTATTGTTGTATTAGTATTAATTTTCTTTGCCGGACGTTTATCAACGCGCCTGATCAGATTAAACAAAAGTGTTTCAAATGCAATAGATGAATATGGTCGGGTGAAAGGAGATATAATAATAAATGAAAGTCTTGATGAGATAGGACAATTATCACGCAGCTTTAGTGATATGTTAACTAGATTGGAGCATTATCATCATTATATGGAAGGGATGACCCGCAACCTTTCTCATGAATTGAAAATACCGATGGCAATAGTGCAAACATCTTTGGAGCGTATGCAACGGGAAGAAGATGACGTATCAAGGGCAGATGCAATGCGTGCGGTGATGGATGGTTTGCAACGTTTACAATCCTTGCTAATCCGACTTGGTGAAGCGGCAAGCTTGCAACAGGCAATAGAAGATGCCAATAAAGAAACGACAGACCTGAATATTTTTTTGCAAGAATGCGTACAAGGGTATAGATTTGCATATTCAGAAAATAGGTTTGAATTACACCTGCCTGATAACATGACTGAATATGCAATCAATCGTGATCTGTTTTACCAAATGCTGGATAAACTTATCAGTAATGCTGTCGATTTTTCAGAAAAAGAACAGCCTATAATTATTAAAATGAGCACTACAGAAGAATCAGCTCAAATCATAGTTGAAAATAAAGGTTGCTTATTGCCTGTTGAATTATCAGGCGACTTGTTTAATTCCATGATATCGGACCGCCGGCAGGGCAAGAAAAAAGGACTGCATCTGGGGCTTGGTTTGTATCTGGCACGTTTAATAGCTGAGTTTCATGACTCGAAATTATCCGCGAGTAATCTTGCTGATGATTCAGGCGTTGTCATGACTGTCTCCTTGTCGGGGAAAGCCAGATAATAGAGCAGACGAAAATGCAGCCGCTGCAAAAAAACAGGCATTGCAAAAAAATGCCAGTTTATTTGATGATGTATCCTGACAATTAGCTGAGAAAGACTAGATTTTTATCACTTTTGTCTTTTTATAAAGACAACATTATTACAATTCATAATATATTAGGAGAGAAAATATGAGCGAACGTATTGTTATGCGTGTTGGCGAAGCTTTGGTTGCTGGTGGGCCACCGGGCACTGCTGCAGAGCCTGAAGTTATTATCGGTGAACTAGATGGACCAGTAGGAAATGCCTTTGCAAACTTATTGGGTGATCAGGTAAAAGGTCACTCAAGAGTTTTAGCTATCATGAATACCGATATTATGGTTAAACCTGCCACGATTTGTGTTAGCAAGGTAACTGTTAAAAATGAACGATATACCAATATTCTTATGGGAACTGTTCAGGGGGCGATAGCCAATGGTGTGTTAGATGCGGTTAGAAACGGTGATATTCCAAAAGAAAAAGCCAATGATTTAGGGATTATTGTTTCAGTCTGGTTAAACCCAATGGTGGCGACTGCTGATGATCTAGATCACAAAATTCTGTTTGATATACATCGTAAGGCAACAACTACTGCCATTCATAAAGCGATGAATAATGAACCTGATATCGATTGGTTACTGGAAAACCAGGAAGAGATTGTACATAAGTATTATCAAATGGGACTGGATGGTAAGATATAATAAGACTTAACCATTAGATCAGGACAATATGCCCGGATTAAAACTATTTTTACTACAAGTATTTAGTACCCTGTTTTATCCAGGTATTTCTTCTTTGCATGATGCAGGTGAAATAATAAAGCAGCTAAATCAATCATTCTCTGGCGCAAATGTTCATTATTGGTTAATGCCTGTATTAAATTCAGGGCATATTTAATAATCAGATTAATCAATGCAAGATAGTTATCATTTATGGGGTGTAATCAGTTCTTTATTGTTTATGGTTACTGCATATGGCTTGTTTCATCAGTTAACAATTATTTACTCACGCAAACGTCTTGCATCCAATAATCAGTTGGAAAATGAAACTCCCTGTTCGGTTATTTCGACAAATCGAACATTTGGAAGCTATTTTGCTTTTTTTGGTAATTTCTATCTTGGTATTTGTCTGCCACATTTTGATTGGTATTTATTTATCACCAGATTCATAGCGCTTATAATATTGCTTCTAACCCTTTGGGAAATCTTCCATGAACGTAGAGATAAATGGGCTGGTTTGCTGTTTTATGGCAGCATTTTTCTTATGCTATTTGGCATGTCATCTGTCTTTTTTCCAGCATCATATCTTTCGCAATTACTTCCTGTAGCCAAAATCTTAATAGTATTTGCTGTTATATTTTTGCTTCAAGGATATATTCACCAAATGAGGTTACTTAGAAAGTTTAAAAAAATAGGTGGTATATCAAAAAAAATGTATCAGGCATTTCTCCTGAAAGAGATTAGTACTTTAATATTTGCTTTTACTATGGATTTGTCCAATTCTTGGCCGCTTATTTTACAGCATGCCTTGTTATTGATAGCTGAAATTGTAATTTTGATAGAAATTTATCGTATTGAATCTCTTTCAAACAAAAAGATTAGTGATGCCAGTTAGCCCAAACCGGAGTTAGTATTTCAGGAATAGGCGCAAGTTTGCCTAGCTTTGTCCATGGCATATCAGGATTGTGAAAGTCAGAACCTGTTGAGGCAAACAGTTCGAATTGTTTACATAATGTAGTAGCTCGATTCAGTTCATCATTATTTGAGTTTCCGCTAGCTACTTCTATGCCTTCACCGGATTTTTCTTTAAATTCTTTTACCAATGCCTTTAATTTTGTATTTGTCATTTTATACCGTAAAGGATGTGCTATAACTGCAATACCATTTGCTTGTTGGATACAATTAATCGTTTGTTTTATATCAGGCCAATCAACAGCAACATAACCGGGTTTATTTCTGGTTAGATATTTCTTGAAAACATCTTGAATGGTTTTTGCATGACCCGTTTTGACTATATGCATGGCAAAGTGTTGACGTGTTATGGTGCCATCACCTGAAAGTTGTTTGGCATAATAATAAGCATCATTAATTCCAACTTTCTCTAATTGCCTGCTGATACGCTTTGCTCGATCTTCACGTAATTCTGATAAGTCTTGAATATGTTTAAGTAGGGAGTCATTTTCAGGATCGATATTCAAACCAACTATGTGAATGGTGTAACTAAGCCAGCGACAAGAAAGCTCAATACCACTAATCAGCTTTATTCCGTGTTGCTGACTTTGTTTTTCAGCTTCCTGTATGCCTGAAACAGAGTCATGGTCAGTTAGTGCAAGATGTGTAATGCCCGCCTGATATGCGTGACTGACGAGTTCAGATGGACTTAATTTACCGTCTGAAGCATTAGAGTGGGTATGTAAATCGTATATTGCTTGCTTAGTCACGAAAATTCACGAACTGTAAAGGCAGGGCATATTTTGCTTCTTTAATCTTTGCAATGGCTTCCTGTAAATCATCACGTTTTTTACCCATAATCCTGATCTGATCACCCTGAATATTCGCCTGTACTTTCATTTTTGTTTCTTTTACCAGTTTAACAATCTTCTTTGCTAGTTCGGTATCTATTCCTTTTTTTATAGCTATCGTTTGTTTTGCACGATTGTTGGTTTCTTCTATATCTCCATATTCCAGTATACGCACATCAATACCGCGCTTGGAAACCTTGTTTTCTAGGATGTCATGAATCTGTTTAATCTGAAACTCGGATGCGGATTGCAAAGTAAGTGAATCATCATTTAATTCAATTTTTGAGTCTGAGCCTTTAAAATCAAATCGATTACCAATCTCACGATTCGCCTGATCTATTGCATTATTTAATTCATGTTGTTCGATTTCAGATACCACATCAAATGATGGCATAGTTTTACTCCATTAATTAATGTCTTGTATTTTCAGTTGTTGATTGAACTTCAATGATATTACCATGAGGATGATCAAGGAAGATCGAAAGCAGATAATGGCCAATTAAATTAGCTGTACCATTATAACGTTGAAACCATCGAGACTAAACTCAAAGCGATATTGGCGTAAACAGATGAAACTACCCTTTGAATTTCGACAGGGACGAAGACTAACAAGTGCTACAGTTTCATCGAGTAATTGATAATTATAATTTTGACAATATGCACGAGATTTTGCGATAGCCAGTTCTCTTGCCCGTGAAGAATCCTATCAGAACCAGATAATAAAACCTAGAATGATTAAAATAATAAAGAATTCATTATTCATTCAGATATTGAAGAAATAAATCATTATAGTGTTCTATAAAGCCGTTTTTGCTTCTGGATATCATATACACAGGTGTTTTGATCCTGTCAGCAAGTGCAAGTCCATTTTCTTTTCCCATCACTAATATTGCTGTTGCAAGTGCATCGGCTATCAAACATTTTTCGTGTAATACCGTTACCGAAGCGAGATTATGTGAGACTGGCTTACCTGTGCGCGGATCTATTGTATGTGAATACCGTTTTCCCTGATATTCAAAATAATTACGATAATCACCAGACGTAGCCATAGCCATATTTTTTAGAGAAATAATCCGTTGTACTTTTCTTGATAAAGGCTGCGCCTGCTCTATTCCTATTTGCCATAATTCATTATTTTGGTTATTGCCTTTTCCAATTAGTTCGCCACCTATATCGATCAGATAGTCATGAATGTTTAATGATTGTAAATGTTCAGCAATTCGATCAACTGCATAACCTTTTGCAATAGCAGATAAATCCAGATACATACCACTAACTGTTTTGGCTATACTTAAAGAATTTTCATTTAATATAAGTTTTTGATATCCTACCTGAAGCTTTAAAAATTCTATATCTCGTTCGTCAGGAATCTGTCGTTGCAAAAACTCCGGGCCAAACCCCCATAAATTGACCAAAGATCCAACAGTGATATCAAATGCACCATTACTTAATTCACTAACTTTTTGTCCATTTTGCAAAACATAAAAGAGTTCTTCTGAAATAGTGACGGGCAAATCAATGTTCACCTGATTTAGTAGTGATAATTCAGAGTCCTCAATATAGGTGGACATAGTGCGGTTAATTCCATCAAGCAGTTTTTCTATTTGATCACGTAAGCGTTTATCAACAATACGTGGATTAGTTGGGTTATAGGACACGCTATAGTACGTACCCATAGTTTCTCCAGTCAGAACTGGCCATTGCGCAGGTTTATTTTCACAGCCAGATAGAGAACTATAAAAAAGTATAATTAGGATTAAATAAATATGTCTCATACCCGATATAGACACCGATCATTAAATGAAATAGATGAATCAGTATAACAAGCGTTAGCTGTGAAGGGTAAGCAGAAATAATCTATTCGAAGTCGTACACCATATTAAAGTTAAGGATATGTCCAGTTTTTCAATTCCGGGACTGGGTTGGCTGTCGTAATCATCTCAAAGTAAAGCGTGTTTTTTTAGGGGGTATTTCCCTTAATAAGTAGTATTAGTAAGCTTTTGCGTTTCGTTAGAGTCCAGTTCCTAATTTAAATTGTCACCAAATGCAAGTTGCACCGTAATTTTAATATTAGTGATAATGCCAGCAATCATTTTTTTAATCAGCCCATCTGGAAAGCTGGCATCAATTATTAATGTATCTTTAATTATTTCATTTATATATCCATTTAAAACACAGCCGTCTTTAAACATTACCGACCAGAAAATTACTTACACTCTATGAATAGAAATGTAATTAAATTACAAGTAGATTTGGCAACATAAAATTATCTGTATTCGCTTAATTGAGTTTAAATAAAAAGGGAGAAATAATTAGACCTGTAAAATACGTAAAACTATATTCGTATGGCATTAAATTATCGAATCAAAAAAATATATCCAATAAGATGCATAAATTCTAATGAAAAAATTAATATCTTTGCCAGTCGAGGGGCGGTTCTTCCATTAAAGATATTTGTTCACGTAAATTTAGTATTTGTTCTTCCCAATAACGTTGTGCGTTGAAAAATGGAAATGCTATAGGAAAAGCAGGGTCTTCCCATCGCTTTGCTAGCCAAGCCGAGTAATGAATCAATCGCATGGTTCGTAACGCTTCAATCAAATTTAATTCTATCGGATCAAAATCTCGAAACTGTGTATAGCCAACAAGAAAATCATACAATCCTTTTTGCATGTATTCTCGGTTCCCGGATAAAAACATCCAGATGTCTTGAACAGCTGGACCGGTTCTCGTATCATCAAAATCAACCAGATAAAATTTGTCATCCCGGCATAGCACATTACCGTGATGACAATCGCCATGTAGTCTCAATTTTTTATAATTGCCCGTTCGATCAAAACACTCTTTAATTTTTATCAAGACTTGCTCTATAGTAGATTCATATGAAACTTTAAGTTCCATTGGAATGAACTGGTTTTTAAGTAAGTAAGCTGCAGGTTTTTCAACAAACGCTGATATTGAGATATCAGACCTAGTTTTAAAATTATCGATTGCTGCAATATTATGCAGCCGCGCCAAAATCATCCCGAGTTGCTCAAGATGTCTCGCATTATCCAGTTCCGGCGCATAGCCACCGAAACGCGGATAAATTGCAAATCGATAGTTTTCATAAACAAACAGACTAGACTCATTTTTAATAATAGGTGCAAGTACAGGAATATCATTTTCATGGAGCTGTAGTGTGAATTGATGTTCTTCCAGGATCATCTCATCAGACCATCTTTCCGGTCGATAAAATTTGGCAATGATTGGAATCTCATCTTCAATGCCAATTTGATATACGCGATTTTCATAACTATTCAGCGCGAGGATGCGTTGATCAGATATTAATCCAATAGATTCAATGGCCTGAATAATCTTATCAGGACTGAGTACTGAAAAAGGGTGTTTGTTCATGGTTGGCAGTCTAACAGAAGAAGCAGTTTATGAATTAAGGATAGCCAGCTCTTATAGTCAGGCCTATCAAACAGATGTTAAAAAAGTGATATGCTAAATTCAATATTGTTCGTATCCATCAGTGCATTTAATTTTTTAGCAGTTCTTCCTGTTCATATAACCTGAGAATATCAAAATAACGATGTACACGTTTGACAAAGGAAACAGGCTCATGTCCGCGTGCATAGCCAAACTTTGTTTGACTATACCATTTTTTCTGGCTTAACTTCGGCAAGTGTTTTTCAACATCGATCCATAGATTCGGGTCATCACCCATTTTTTGTGTTATGACTCTGGCATCTTCCAGATGACCCAAACCGATATTGTAAGCTGCAAGAGTCATCCACGAGCGATCCGGTTCATTAATTTTTTTTGGTAAAGAATCTTTAATAATATCAAGATATTTAGCACCACCCATGACACTTTGTTCTGGATCAGTTCTATCCTCAATACCTACACGTTTGGCTGTTTCCTGGGTTAGCATCATTAATCCGGTTACGCCGGTCATCGAAACTGCTTTTTCATTCCAGTGAGATTCCTGATAACTGACAGCTGCCAGGAAACGTTTATCAAAGCTATATTCTTTTGCTGCTTTTTCAAATAATGAATAATACTGGGGGAGTAATGACTGAATACGTTCTAAAAAATAAGTATTATCGACATATTGAGGTGCGTTTAAATGTCTGAAATAAATTTCACGTAAACGTTTTAACTTATTGCTACGTGAAAACTTGCCTAAAAAAACATCAATCGATTGTATTAATGATTTATCTCGATCATGTAATGTTAGCCAAAAAGATGGATAAGAGATATTCAATTCCAGGGCTATAGAGAGTTCAGGATATAGGTGACGATAATAGGTATAGACATCCTCATTGATTAGCGTCAGTGGCAGAAAACCCTTATTAATATTTTCGAGGATTTTACGATTATTACTACCCGGTATTTCGGACCAATAAAGTGACATGTGTTTCTTCTGCAGTTCTCTTAGTACCTGCGCAGGTGCTGAGTCAGCGGCTACAAATATACGGCCAGGAGATATATCCTGAATTTTATCAGGTGAAGGATTCTTGCGATTTCCAATGACATACCACTGATTGGTGTTGTAAGGAATACTGGCATGAATTTTTTCTATATCTATGGGTTGCGGTACGCTATCGGTAATTGCTATATCTACTTTTTCTTTTCGTATTAATTCATAGAGTTCCTCAAGTGTTTTTGCAACAATAATATCCAGCGATACCCCAATTGAGTCGGCATAGGTTTCTACAATTTGAAAGTCCAGACCGCGAAGTGCTGATTCATCTGGAAAAAACATAGGGGGTTGGGCGAGCATTGCGACACGTAGCTCGCCACGTTGCTTGATACGTTCAAGGTCGGTCAATCCGTCAGAGCATGACTGTAAAGACAGACCGGTTATTATTAACAGCGCTGTCAAAATGCGCCGATATGAAAATCCGTACATTAGCTTATTGTCTATGATAATCTCACCATATTACAAACAGTAAGTGTCCTGATGTTATCTCAGACGACAGTGCTAAGACAAAATACAATGAATATCTATGCCTGTTTAAAATCGATTTTGTTTTTATTATTGAGCTATTTCATCATGTTTAGTTGCGTTCATGCTCAGGAGTTGGCAACTAAAGATGTCGATGAAAAAGCCGCTAGCTTATTTTGGAATAACCCATATAAAATAGATGGCTATAACTTAAATTGTGGTTTTCGCTCTGATGCAGAGGGCAGGATTGTTAGTGGTGGAGATGAATAAGACAATCATCACACCAACAAAACGATTGCGTCGTTATTTACAACTTGAATATGCAAAAGAACAGATCGCGCAAGGAAATGTAGTCTGGCCAAGTCTGGACTGTTTGCCATGGAATGCATGGTGTCAGCGACTGTTTAGTGATATCTCGTTAAATATTGATGAACACTTTCAGTTATTAAGGCCACATCAGCAACGCTGGTTATGGCAGGACATTATCCAGCACTCGCGTTATCGAGAACAGCTATTGCAAGTGCAAGCAACTGCCAGGCATGTACAAGCTGCTTATGAACAATGCAGAGCATGGCAAATCCCGGTTTTTCCAGAAAACGTTTTTTTATCTGAAGATGCTCAGGCTTTCAAACATTGGTATCAAACATATGTGCAAAGAAAAAAAGAACATTGTTGGATTGATGATGCCGAGTTGCCTGACTTTATTGAAGAAAACATCCTTGTTAATACGATAACTAATACTTTGGTATTTCAAGGTTTCGATTATTTCACCACGCAACAGCAGCACTTAATTCAAACATTAAAAGATCATGGCGTCGATGTTGATATCCAGATGTCTGAACAACGAAATAAGAGTGTTTCTGTTTTTGCTGCTAATGATAAGCAACAAGAAATTATCAACGCGACAAATTGGGCAAAACAAAAAATAAAATCTGATCCCGATGCAACGATTGGTATCTTAACACCTCGTTTGGGTTTGCAGCGAAATGTGATTAATAGACTGATGGTGCAAACACTGGAGCCTGCCCAGTTAATTTACCCTCATGCAAAAACAGGCAATCTTTTTTCTATTTCTTTAGGCAAGCCATTATCAGATTATTCGATGATACAAATCGCATTAGTGATACTCGATTTGGGGCATCGATCAATATCGATTCATGATTTAAGCCGCTTATTACATACACATTATATACAGGCTGTTGAAGATGAATTAGCCAAACGGGCGCGTTTTGATTTGCTGTTGCGTAAAAAAGGATATGAGCGCATATCACTTAAATCCATCTATCGAATAGCCGAAAATGGTAAAGAACAAGGCACATATTGTGAGCGTTTTATTCAGCAGTTAAAGGATTTTGAACTCCGCTTTTTGAGTTATGCAAAACAGGAAACTTACAGACAATGGGCTGAATATTTTTCTCAATTATTAAACTGTTTTACATGGCCAACCGAAAAGTCATTAAACAGTGATGAATATCAAACATTGAGTAAATGGCAGGATGTTCTCAAGGATTTAAGTAATATTAGTTTGTCGGATAAAAAAGTATCTTACTTCACTGCGCTTTCTCAATTAAAGCATTTACTCAATGAGCAACGTTTCCAGCCGGAAACAGAGGAAACACCCATACAGGTTAGTGAACTGGACGGTGTTGCAGCCATGCAATTTGATGCGCTTTGGATAATGGATATGCAGGATGATGTCTGGCCAGAAGCAAAAACAGCCAACCCCTTTATTCCAATAGTATGTCAACGTGAATACAACGTGCCTGAAGCTGATGCAAACAGTCGTTTGCAGATGGCAAAAGATATGACGATCAGGCTTTATCAATCAGCTAAAGATGTTGTGTTCAGTTATTCTCATTGGGAAGGTGATCGTGAGTGTCGCCCGACTGCACTCATTCAGACATTTATTGAACAGAATAATATTCCAACGATAGAAGTAACGGACTCTGTTAAACAACAGATATTTTTATCTGCTAAACAAGAGTTGTTTTATGATTCGCCCCCAGAATTTAAAACAGACAAGGAAAAAGCTGCTGGCGGTAGTGGTTTATTTCGTGATCAATCACTCTGTCCTTTCCGTGCTTTTGCCAGGCACAGGTTATTTGCTGAATCTCTGCCACAGAGTGACATTGGTTTAAGTGCAAGTGAGCGAGGAAAACTTGTGCATAGAGTTATGCAGTATTTATGGCAAAGAATTGGAAAACAGAAAAAATTACTTTATTTATCATCAAATGAGATAGATAAACTGGTCCATTCAGTTGTTCTTGAATCAATAAAACAACATGCTGAGCATAATCCTGAATTATTTCCACAGCGTTTCAGCGAACTGGAACAAAAACGACTAGAAGGTCTGGTAAAGCAATGGCTGGAAATCGAAAAACAACGAGCGCCGTTTAACGTCATTAAAACCGAAGAATGGCAAACAATACATTTTGCCGGACTTGAATTAAATATTTGTATCGATCGTATCGATGAAATTGCAGAGGGGCAGTATGCGATCATTGATTACAAGACAGGAAAAGTAAGTAAAAGTGATTGGGAATCTGATAATCCCAATGAGCCACAATTACCTTTATATGCTGTAACGACAAATGAAGATGTCATCGCCGTTGCATTTGCCTCGTTAAAATCCGGTGAGCTTGGTTATAAAGGACAAGCAAATGCCGATGAATTATTTCCAAAAATTAAAGCGAACAAGGATTACTCATGGCAACAATGTCTTGAGGATTGGCAGACGGCTTTAAATCGATTGGCTGAAGACTTCAAGCGTGGCTATGCCGCAGTTGAACCGAAAGACAGAAGAGCCTGTGAATATTGTGATCTGCATGGTTTATGTCGTTTTTATGAAAGAGTTACTAATCATCTGGAAGATGATGAAGTAGATGTGATGAATGATGAGTAAATTACCTCAGGATAATGCGATTCGGCAACAGGCATTGGCCGTTGATCAGTCTTTTATTATTCAGGCGCCCGCCGGTTCCGGTAAAACCGCATTATTAATAAAACGTTTTCTGGTTTTGTTGTCAGTCGTGGATGAACCGGAGGAAATTATTGCGATTACGTTTACCCGTAAAGCTGCTGCAGAAATGCAAGGTCGTTTGCTAGCTGCTTTAAAGCAGGCAAATGGTGAACCTGATATTGATAATGAGCATAAAAAAGAATTATTTAATCTTGCAGCTGCTGCATTAAAGAAAGACCATGAAAGAGGCTGGCATTTACTGGAAAACAGTAATCGTTTGCGTATACAAACCATTGATTCGCTCTCTGCAAGTTTAACCAAACAAATGCCCATATTGGCAGGGCTTGGTTCCCAGCCAGAGATAATTGAAAACGCACAACCATTTTATGAACTTGCTGCCAATCGAACACTTGCTGAACTGGAAAGCAAGGAGATCTGGTCAGATTCTATTGCTTTATTACTATCGCATCTTGATAACGATGTGCCCAGAGTGAAACGACTCTTAATCAGTATGTTAATGAAACGTGATCAATGGTTAGGCTATGTTATGCAGGAACATGATCGGCAAGACATGGAAACTGTTATTAGTCGTATAGTAGAAGATCAGTTAGCAACATTGCTTGAATTATTTCCGAATAAATATCAATCAGACCTGCTTGAACTGTTACGTTTTGCAGCGGCAAATTTAACAGATACAAATGCCGATCATTGTATTGCTGCATTTAAAGATATTACTGAATTCCCTGGTGCAGATACAGATTCATTGGCTGCATGGTGTGCAATTCGCGAGTTATTACTAACATTAGAGGATAGTTGGCGTAAGCTTCCTAATGTAAAGATTGGTTTTCCATCTCAATCGACGAAAAAATTGGATTTAGAACAAAAAGAATTAAGGCAAACAAATAAAGAAAAAATGCAGGCCTTGATAAGTAAACTACAGAAAGTCGATGGATTGAGTAATGCCCTGGCATTGACCCGATCAATACCACAAGGGCGCTATAGTGAAACCGATTGGTTGATTGTCGAATCCTTGTGCCGTTTATTAAAACTTGCTGCTGCACAGTTAGAGAATATTTTTGTCGAACGTCATCAAATGGATTTTATCGGCATGGCAAATAAAGCATTGTTTGCTTTGGGTACGGATGATGAGCCAACAGATTTGGCACGACAAATGGATTATCAGTGTAAGCATATATTGATTGATGAGTTTCAGGACGTTTCGGTCAGTCAATCCAGACTAGTAAAAGCACTCACCAGGGAATGGTCACTGGATGATGGCAGGACATTGTTTCTGGTAGGTGATCCTATGCAATCGATCTATCGTTTCCGTGAAGCAGACGTATCAATATTTATCCGAACCTTTCATGAAAAGTACATTGGTCATGTAGAACTTATACCGCTTAAACTAACAGTAAACTTCCGTTCTCAAAAATCACTAGTCACGTGGTTTAATGACAGTTTCCATACTATCTTTCCAAAGCGTGATGATATTGCTATGGGAGCAGTCTCTTACTCTATTTCAGAGGCATATGATGATTTCAGTACCGATAATAATGTCACTGTTAATCCGCTATATGGCAGACAAGATAAAAAAGAAGCTGAAAGCATTTGTGAAATTATCAATCGCATTAAAGAGAAAGCACCTGATGATTCCATTGCGATACTGGTAAGAGGCAGAACACACCTTGTCGAGATTATTAATGAATTAAGAGAACAGTCGTTGTCTTTTTCGGCGATAGATATAGAACAACTTCAGTCGCGTCCAGTTATTCAGGATCTATTGGCATTGACCCGTGCACTGTTATTTCCTGCTGATCGAGTTGCTTGGCTTGCATGTTTACGTGCGCCCTGGTGCGGTTTGTCATTGGAAAGTTTGCATCATCTTTGCCATGACAGTCGTCATCAGCTGATTATGGAATCTTTGCAGGACAAGTTTTTAATGCAGGGGATGAATCCTGTTGAACGTAAACGTGCAGAGAATCTGCTTCGTATAATTCAGGAAGCGTTAAAATACCGCGAGGCAAATGGTTTGTGTCAAACAGTTGAATCGATTTGGTATCAACTGGGCGGACCAGCCACCATTAATTCTGAAAGTGATCTGGATAATAGTGAAACATTCTTTTCCTTACTGACAAATATTGAAAGAGGCGGTCATGTCGACAAGCTGGAAGAGCTGATGGCCGGTATAGAACAGTTATATGCTGCGCCTATAGAAGATGAGACAAGCCGACATTTGCAACTAATGACAATTCATAAAGCCAAGGGGCTGGAGTTTGATCATGTTATCTTGCCCGGACTTGGCAAGAAAACCCGAAATAATACGGATGACTTACTGGCCTGGCTGTTACTGGAGCAGGATGGTATGGAAGAACTTGTCTTGGCTCCTATTCGTGAAGCTGGGCATCAGGCATCAGGTTTGTATAAATATATTAATAACATTTCTCAAGAAAGACAGACGTATGAAGACTTACGTTTGCTTTATGTTGCGTCGACTCGTGCCAAAAAAACATTACATTTGTTCGGGCATGTTTCACTGCACGAAGACAAAGAAAAAATTACCTGTGTACCAGATAAACGTTCCATGCTTTCGTTTCTCTGGCCCAGGGTAGCAGATTTATATGACAAATATTTACCGGATGAATTGCCGGATAGTCAAAGCGGAAGAGAGCTTGTGTTAATACAGGATAACTATCGTCTCGCAGATGATTGGCAATTACCAAAATTTTCATATATAGAAGTCAGTGATAACGATGTAAATAAAACAGAGGTGTCGGGTATCGAGTTTGATTGGGCAAGTGAAACAACCATGCATATCGGTTCAGTGACGCATTTGATGATACAAAGAATAGCTGAAGAAGGATTGATAAACTGGAATGAGCAACGAATTGAAGACGAAGAAAATAATATTCGATTCCTGCTATCACAGCACGGTATTAGTGCGGAAAAAATTGAAAATGCCTTTAAACAGGTCAAAACAGCCTTAATAAACATGCTTAAGGATAAGCGTGGACTTTGGGTTTTATCAGATAAACATACTAGCGCTGCCAATGAGTTTGCTATTAGTGGATTTCTAAAAAATACATTAATTAATGCAAAAATTGATCGAACATTTATCGATGATGAAGGCATACGTTGGATAATTGATTATAAAAGTAGCCCACATACAGGATGCGATATGGATGATTTTCTTGATAGAGAACAGGAACGTTATCAGGAAAAATTAACTATGTATGCCGAGATGATGAGTTATCTTGATGATAGACCAATTCGATTGGCATTATATTATCCGTTATTAAATGGTTGGCGAGAATGGAAATATCAGCAGGATAAATCAGCTTGATAATTATATTCTAAGTTGCATGTGGTAGTGAAAAAATAGAGAAATATGAGTGTAAGCGATATTCGTGTTTAGCTATTCACCACTTGCAACTATTTCCTTTACTGCACTAGCAACAGCACTACTATAGGCATTACCCATCGCAGAATAATCTTCTTCATCCATCACTGCTGTATAGCCAATCTCATAAGATGAATTGAGTAAGCCCATACCATCTTTTTTGCCATCGCCCATCAATAACTGCATGCTAGAGTTACCCTTATCGCCTAATATTTGGTCATAAGGGCCCCATAGTTGTGGAGCAGAGAATGGTCCGCCACCATCCAATACATCCAGAATAACTTTGCCATCACCAGCATGGTAGCCTAGTGCTCTAAAACCATCACCTTCGTAATAACTAAACTTCTCACCATTGGAAAAAGTAAACTGATAGCGATTTATATAACGGCCAATATAATTCTGTGGCATCTTGATTCCGCGGATACTAACACGTTTTAACGTGCCATTTGCCTTAATTCTAGCAGCTACTGCGAGTATTGATTCGGTTTCACCATATGGATTGGTAATAAAACGTTTTCCATCTTTACTGCTGTAAGCACGGTCATTTTTATCGTATTCACCAGTAACCTCGACATCAGATAATTCTTTAACAGTAGTTTGTCCGGAGTCCGTGTTGTCTTCAGCTGCGATAGTGCTGGACATGAATATCCCGCTTGCGAGAAATATCATAGAAATAGTCTTTGCTACATATCTTTCAAAGCTGACTTTCTGCTCTACTTTAGTAAGTTGATCTTCCTTATCTATCCAGCTTGTCATAACAGTATGCTCAGGGCTCATACCTTTATCTAACGTAGTTGTAAGCTTGTTCATACCATGTCTCCACTATTTTAAAATAAATTCTTTGCTAAACACGGGTGCCTGATATCTTTATTGCATGCGCGATAGTATAGTTGCTAGTTGCATCGTACACACTTTTTTAGCTAGGAAACAAGGGGGTGTGGGGTAAATTTTATCAATATCGTTATGGAGTCCCTGCGTCTTTTTACTCAACCTATATTTGTAGTGGTAATGTTACGGCTTACGGCATGGGGGTTGAAATCTCTTCAAAAGTGGAATTAATGTATATAAATTAATGATTTGATCAACATATAAATTTAAAAAAGATAATAAAAAATGATATTATTTGATTAAAAGCAAGGAAAATAAAATGAAAAAAATTCGACAGATTTTAATATTTATAACTTTCTTAATAGTTTTCCCCTCACTTTTATATGCAGAGCCGTATAATCAAGGTCCGCAAACCTGTTTAGAGTGCCATGAATCTGAGCATGCAGTATGGAAAGAGACAAAGCACTTTAAAGCTTTTAAAGATGTCCATAAAAGAGATAAAGCAGATGTAATTCTTGAAGCGGTCGGACATAAATCAATGAAGAAAAGTGAAGTTTGTACAGCTTGTCATTATACAATTGTACAAAAAGATGCTTCAGATGAAGGACGTGCGAAAGCTGGACCTTCTTGTGAGAGTTGTCATGGAGCTTCATCTGATTGGTTAGAAGTACATAATGATTTTGGAGGTAAAGGCTTAAAGGCAAAAGATGAGTCTCCTGAACATAAAAAACAGAGGATTGAATCAGCGATAAGTAAAGGCATGATCTGGTCGTTCATGCATTATGATATTGCAAAAAATTGTAATAGTTGTCATGGCTTAGGTAGAAGTGATATAAACCCAGAAATAATGGCTAAAATGTTGGAAGCAGGTCATCCAGCAAATGAAAAATTTGAATTAGTCAAATATTCTCAAGGGTCTGTCAGACATAGATTTTACCCCCCCGATATCACTAACAATGCAAAAATGACAAAGCCAGAATTGGCCAGGTTATATATAGTTGGTCAAGCAGCCTCTCTAGTTTCTGCATCGCAGGCATTATCTGGAAATGGTGGTGAGAAATATAAAGCATTTCAAACTAAGCGTCTCAACGATGCAAAAAATGCATTATCAAAAGTCACATCTCTTCCCGAAGCTAAAGCATTGATAGATGCGCCATCAGATGAAAATGCCATAAAACTAAGCAAAGCATTGGAAGGTAAAGATTTATCTGGCGAAATAGGAGACTTGTTACCATCAGAATATAAATAAAACCATTGGCTTATAGTCGGCCTAAATAACAAGGTAAGTTTTATATAATGTTTAATACTAGTGTAACAATGGATCGCCCCCAAAGATGGGATTCTCCTTTTGATCACAATATGACAGATGCTCAGGTTGAACTTCTTCTCCAAAGACCTGAGTTCAATCTTATTGATAAATCTCGATTTCCTTCATCAATATCTTTAGAAGGAATTTTAAAAAATGACTGTAGGATTAATAGATATAAGCCAGGAGATATAATAGTCAGAGATGGAGACTATGGAAACTCGGCATTTTTATTATTAAAAGGAAAAGTTACTGTTGTTACAAGACCAGGTCTTCCTTTAGAAATTCTAGGTAGAACGAGAAAAAAAAAGAAAAGTTTTTGGCAACAAATTAGTCAAATTTGGAAGAATAGTCCGTATCCAGAAGCAAGGAATATCAGCAGGTATTTTGACAAAACCCAAATCATGAATGGATTAAACACTAATAGTTCTATACTAAATACCAAGTATTCAAATTTAATTTTTAATGAGTTGCCAAAAAACATTGACTCAATAGAAAGTGTTCCTAAGTTAAAAGAAGTTTATGAAACAGTTACGCTTGGTTCTGGTGCTATATTTGGAGAGATTGCCGCATTAAGTCGAGTGTCAAGGACGGCGACTATTTTTGCTCAGACTGAATCGCAGGTATTAGAAATTAGGTGGCAAGGATTAAGAGAAATAAGAAAGTATGATGATAGGTGGAAAAAAATCATAGATGATAATTTTAGAAATAATTTATTAAAAGATACTTTATTAGAGAATAAATTATTTAAAGGTTTTGATGAAAAAATTATTGAAAAAATATCAAAATATTCATTGTTTGAAACTTATGGTACTTTTGAGTGGCATCATTCTTTTAACAAATCAAATGATAATGAAACATCTGAAAAAGATAGAATTGTTCAGGAAGGTCACTATACCGACGGGGTTATACTTATAGCTGGTGGTTTTGGAAGGGTATCAAAAAAAATTGGCAATGGTGAAAGAACACTAACCTATTTAAGAGTTGGAGATTATTTCGGGCTCGATGAGTTATATACTACTTGGAAAACAGGTCATGAAATTCCTTTGGAAACATCATTAACAACTCTTGGGTATCTTCATACGATTAGAGTTCCTGCACATATTTTAGAACAATATATTTTCCCAGATTTAAAAATAAAATCTTCAAGATTGTCCGATATTGCAGAACGCTCTCTTGCTGAAGATACTTTATTAGAGTGGGCTGTAGGTCATCGATATATTAATGGTACGCAGACAATGCTTATAAATTTAGATAAGTGTGTCAGGTGTGATGATTGTGTGAGAGCTTGTTCAGATGCACATAATGGTAATCCCAGATTTATACGAGAAGGATATGTGCATGGTGCTCAAATGGTTGCCAATTCATGTATGCACTGTATCGATCCTGTTTGCATGATAGGTTGCCCGACAGGGGCAATTCATAGAAATCATGATGATGGCGCTGTCGTCATAAATGATGATACGTGTATTGGTTGTTCGACTTGTGCAAATTCTTGTCCATATAAGAATATAAAAATGGTACAGATCAGAGACGATAACGGCAGAGTATTGTTATCATCAAATAACAATCAACCAATTATGAAGGCAACAAAATGTGATCTATGTCAGGATCAAATGGGTGGTCCTGCATGCGTTAGAGCATGCCCTCACGATGCACTTGAAAGAGTAGACTTTCATAATTATGTTCATTGGGAATCATAATGGGAGCCAAAAAAACTAATATCGTTGTCAAAAAACTGCGTGATATATTTTTAAATATAAACATGCTATTTCTCGCTAGCACATTAGTTTTATATTTTTTGATTCTATACTATGCATATCGCGTGGACTTACTTCTAGGAAGATCAGAGATCATTACAGGTTATTCTCTTTTATTTGTTATTCTTTTTTTGATTTTTTTTAATGTACGCAAACGTTTAACAGTCCTGCCAGTTATTAAAGTAAGCCATTGGACAAAATTACATATTGTTCAAGGTTGTTTTTGTATAATCTTGTATTTTTCTCATGTAAAAACACTAATGCCGCTTGGAGCCAATGAAATAGCTCTTGCAATTTTGTTTTACCTTTCAGTAATTACAGGCTTATTGGGATATTTTTTTAATAAAACTATTCCCCGAAGGTTAACTGAAAGTAATATTGAAATAATCTATGAAAAAATTCCATCTGTAATTTCCGATGTAAGAGATCAGGTTGAAAAGATTATTATTAAATGTGCAACAGAAAATAATACTGATACCTTAACAAGACACTATGTAGAAACGCTAAACTGGTTTTTTGTCAAGCCTAGGTTTTTATTGAATCATTTTTTTGGTGGGCAGCAGGGAAGACATTGGGTTGACAATCAGACTCAAAGTATACAGCACTTTTTGAATGACTCAGAAAAACAATACCTCATAGAAATACAAAAATTAGCTCAATATAAAAATAAAATAGATTTCCATTATTCATTACAAAGCTGCTCAAAAGCCTGGCTTTTTTTACATATCCCTATATCTGTAATGATGCTTATTCTTGTTTTCTGGCATCTATTAATTGTTAATATTTATGCAATATAAGTGATCAGAATAAAGCCAATATGAATAACAGTAATTATGAGCGACCACAAAATTCTTACCGCTGCGGAAGAGGGGTAATGTGGAAAAAAGAGTGTTGGCAAGGCCCTAGAAATGACGGCCGTTGTGGAGGTGTTTTTGAGTGCAAACCTCAGAAGAATGGAGACCGTTACCTTTGTACGCGACCTCAAAATGCTGGGGGTGTTTGTAAACAAGGCCCCCTACCTGATGGTAACTGTTGCTTAAAAAGACCAGCATGTTCCCCAGTCCCTTCGAATAGAGTCGTAAGAAAGTATTTTACATTAATTTCATCGATAGCTCTGATTAGTATTATGACGTTAATTCTCGCTTTGAACTTTAATAATAAAACGGGGAGTATCGTGATAGAACCAGGTGAATTAACTTCTATTCATGCCGCATACACTGAGGATATTGGTTGTTCATCATGTCATAAAGTACATGACTCAAATCTACACTCATGGATAAAGTCGGTATTTACTGATACGGATATCAGTAATCAATGTCTTGATTGCCATGGTTTCCATGAACCTCAAATGGGAGCTCATAATTTTGAATTTAATAAGGTTTCAACGCAAAACGCACTTACAGTGGAATGTAGTGACTGCCACAAAGAGCATAAGGGCAGTAATTTCGAAATATCAGAAATGAAACCATCAACTTGTAACAATTGTCACGAGAAGAAATTTAATGAATTTGAAGCTGGTCATCCTGAATTCCCTGAGAAATTTCCTTCGTCAATGCCAAATAGCATTAATTTTAATCATGCAACTCATTTGGAAGAGTACTTTGTGGATCCAAAATGGATAGATAAACCCGACCGTGATAAAGAATTTGCAACTATAGCCAAGGATGATTGTACTGTATGTCATTCCATTGATAGCGTTAAAAGTAACCGTATTAAGCCAAAAGGTTTTGAAGAAATTTGTTCAAGTTGTCATCTGCAGCAAGTTAGAAGCCGTAATTTAGTTTTTTTTAGACCAGACTTATTTACTGCTGTTAGTGGGCTATTATTAAACGTCAGTGAAGATGAAGAGGATGAAAAAATTGATGATTATATAGAAATGTTAAATTCTTTTACTAATGAACCAGGTTTAGAGCTTAGTAAATTAATTGAAACTTTGGATATAAATAATGGTTTTTCAGAATTATTCTTAGGAATAAATCCATTACTTTTAAAATCAACTGCTGAAAAGTGGGTTGATGAAGAGGATTTAGAAACCGAATTGAGTGAAGAGTTAAAATATTTTGGTTGGTTGTCTGGTTATGATGAAGATTATGAACAAACTTTTCGGTACAAAGCTTATTCACATAATGATCCAATTATAAAAGAATGGTTGGAATTGACGTTGAATCTAAGCAAGAAAAATACAGATGGTAAAATTAATGAATCTGCTATTGAGCGTCTTCGTGAAACCATGCTTGATAAAAAAACCGGTCCCGGGGCATGTGCAAAGTGTCATCTTTCTGGTTTAACTGACGAAGTTGCGCTATCTACTCAACTTACATGGAAATACAGGATAAATAAAGATAGAAAATTTACGAATTATTCTCATGGACCTCATATTAATTTGCTTAATCCATCGGAAAACTGTATTGATTGCCATGAATTAGATAAATCCTCAAAATACCATGAGTTTTTCAAGGAAGATAATCTCAAAATTAACAATTTCAATAGTAATTTCTTGAGTATAAAAAAAGAAAAGTGTGATACTTGTCACAAAAGAGGAAAAATCGATGCTTCTTGTACACAGTGCCACCGGTATCATTATGAGCCAATAAATAAGAAAGTATTTAATAAAGATGTAAAAAAATCTAATTCTTAGTAGATATATCAATATATGAGTTATAAATATTATGAAGTCATTTAAATTATTATTCAGTTTAATAATATTCATTACGATCAGTTTGTTCTCTACATTTTCTTATGCACAAGATGATGCTACAGAAAAGACTGTTAAAGAGTCTGTCGAAGAAAAGGGTATTACTAATGAAACTAATGTTAATAGCGATACATCACTTTCTAAATCAGAAATAGAACAAGTCGTAGACTTAGTCGATCCACATGCGGCAGTTTTTTCTGAAGATGATTTTCCTAGTGCTTCAAAATGCGCTAATTGTCATCAAAAAATTTACAACGAATGGAGTAGTTCAAGTCATGCATATTCTGCAATTTCTCCTATGTTCCATAAATTTGAGCAAAAAATCAGTGATCTAGCTCCAACAATAGGTAACTTCTGTGTTCGTTGTCATATGAGTGTTGGAACAACCTTAGATGAGAAAAGAGATTTACCTTTATGGGAAAGGAGTCAGGTTTCTAGAGAAGGTGTAACTTGTGTGTCATGTCATCGAGTAAATGAAGAGTTTGCTAAGGTAAATGGAGAGCGAAGGATTGAACCTGGAAATATACATGAACCTATTTACGGCCCATTTGGAGGTGATGGTGTTGCTAAAGCAATAGAAAATAAGGACGAATATAAAGTATCAACATCAGACGATGAACGTGGTTCAAAAATCCACACTAAAGGTATTAAGTTTGAACAACTTAACAAATCAGAGTTTTGTGTTTCTTGTCATCAGGTGGCAGTTAATTTAGGTATCAAACTAGAAGTTGTCTGGGATCAATATCGTTCATCTCCTGCCATGAAGGAAGGGGTAAGCTGTCAGGATTGTCATATGGGCAAGGTGCCAGGTGTAGCCTCTGAATATGAAACAGGTCCAGTTGCTGTAATGGCTGGAAAATCCGTCAATAAAGAACGCAAGCATGCCAATCATGCCTTTTATGGTCCGGGGTATCCCATTGCGCACCCTGGTGTGTTTCCTCACAATCCAGAGGCAGAGTCTTGGTCAATGGAGGAATGGCTTCAATTTGATTATAGAGCTGGTTGGGGAACCGAAGAATTTGAAGAGTTAGTTGACTCTGAAGAAATTGAAATAGAGTTTCCGGAAGCTTGGGAAGATTCCGGAGATAGAGAAGATGCTCGCTATATTATTGATGAAAATATAGAGAAAATAAAAAAGAAAAAAGAGCTGAGACGTCAGGTGATGGAAAATGGGTCAAAAATTGATGGTCCTTTTTTCACCAACGAACCGCAAAAAGATTCTAAGCTAAGTTTTTACTATACACTTACAAACAAAAATTCTGGGCATAATTTACCTTCTGGTTCATTAGGAGCTCAACCAGAAATATGGCTCAATGTGGCATTAATTGACCCTGATGGTATTAATATATGGGAATCAGGCTATCTTGACAGTCATGGTGATATGGCTGATTTACATTCGTTAGATGTTTTAGCTGGAAAAATTGAACATGACGATCAGTTATTTAATTTACAAACAAAATTTTTAACGACAAATATCAAAGGTACAGATAGAGAAATGTATCTCCCAGTTAATCTTGATATAGATCAAATACCTTTTTTAAGGCCACCTCAACAACCAGTGACAGTGATGAATCATCCTCCCTTTGTAAGAATGGAAGGAAGAAGCTTGCCTCCTTTAGGTAGTCGTGATGCAAAGTATAGTGTACCTGCATCAATAATGAAAAAATCCGGAACTTACAAATTGGCTGTAAGATTAAGAAGCCGTGCAGAACCTATCTACTTTATGAAATTTGTAGGAGCTACATCAGATATGGAGCAATCAATGAACGAGTGGATGCTCGATATACATCCTTATACAGTAGAGTTTGAAGTAAAATAAGACATAAATATTAATCATAATCAATTAATCAATAGTCATGGATATAAATATATATTATTCAAAGTTTGCTGTAACGACATTAGTAATATTTGCGATGTTGATATCCAATGTTGTTAAAGCAGAAGATAAAAATGAATCCGTTAAAATGGATGAGCATGTGAGTGTGACCGAACATGATGAATCTTTGTTTTTACCTGATCCCTCATATGAGGAAAAGCCGTATAACATAGATGATCAACTTGATATTTATGGTGCTAAGAGAGCAGTTAACACCACTAGGCCTTTACTTGAGTTAGGTAGACCAATTTACGAATCTGGCCCATTACAAAGGGGCAGTAATGTTTTTGGTAGAAAAAATCCGACTGTAAATCAATTTTCAGTTTATGGAGACTGGCGGAGTGCTTTAGCTTATAACGACAATGGGAACATCGAAAAGGGATTATTTGCTACAAGATTAAACCTCGACTTGGATTATAAAATAACAGCAACAGAGAGGATACATGCTTTTATAAGACCTTTAGATCGTGCTAATCAATTTACTAGATGTGAATTCTTTGGTGATGATGAGGATGGTTGTTCACTTGAAGCTAACATGAATATAGATGCATTATTTTTTGAAGGAGATTTAGGTGCTATAAGCTCAGGTTTCCTTGATGATTATGTGAGCTGGGATCTACCTTTTGCTATAGGCTTAATGCCATTGTTATTCCAAAATGGTGTTTGGGTCGAAGATGCATTTACAGGGGCCGCATTAACACTCCCTGCATTAAACTCACCATCTCTTGATATTTCAAATATGGATATCACGTTCTTTGCTGGTTTTGATAAAGTTACTACAGCAGGAGTAGTAGATTCAAACAATTCTAGCGAGGATGATATAAATTTATATGGTGTTACAACATTTATAGAGGCTAATCGTGGGTACTGGGAACTAGGATATGGATTTGTTGATGCGCAGGATGCTTTAAATGACCAAGATTATCATAACGCCACTATCTCTTTTACGAAGAGGTATAACGACATATTATCGAATAGCATCCGTATAGTGGGAAATTTCGGTCAAGATTCGAACTCTACTCAAAATGCTGATGGGTTTATTGTTTTAGTAGAAAACTCTTTTATTACAGACAAACCGTCGACATTTATACCTTACCTAAATTTATTTTTTGGTTCGGATAGACCCCAATCTCTTGCAAGAGATGCAGGAGGTATTCTTAAAAATACTGGTGTGAATTTTGAAACGGATGGTCTGACTGGTTTTCCTAAGCTTGATGATACTGCTAATAATACTTGGGGTGGTGCTATTGGCTTGAATTATTTATTTAATTTGGATCAACAATTAGTGGTTGAGTTTGCTACTGTACAAACGTATGGAAAAGACAGAATTATTAATAGAGGTGATGAATACGCTTTAGGATTAAGATATCAAAAACCAATTAATGAAAAGTGGATTTTTAGATTTGATGCAATGAAAGGATTCATAGAAGAGGCGGAAGATATACAAGGCGTTAGGTTTGAAATTAGACGTAAATTTTAGTTTAGTATTTAATTATGAATCTTTTAATTCTACTCTTAACCACATTGTCATTAATATGTTGTCTAGGCATTGTCAGTTTTGCATTTTATCGGCAATTCATAGTAATTCATCAAACTAAACAATTTTATGAAGAACAAAAACAGATACTTTCCTTAAAAATATCTCAAATTACTAATCCAGTTAATGCGATAAAAAGTAATTTAGGCAATCCGGCATGGAACGGTTCAAGGAAATTTGTGTTGAAAGGAAAAGTATTAGAAGCTGAAGGAGTATGTTCTTTTTATTTTTCACCTTTAGACAAAAAACCTTTGCCTCCATTCATTCCAGGGCAATATCTAACTTTTCAACTTCATTTATCTGGGCAAAATAAGGCAACAATAAGATGTTATTCATTATCTGATAGTCCAAATCACCCTGATTATTACAGAGTTACAATAAAAAAACTTTCCTATAAAACGGATAGTTCCGAAATTAAAGAGGGTTTAGTGTCCAGTTACTTTCATAATAACTTACAGGTAGATGATATTGTCGATGTTAAGGCACCATCTGGTCAATTTTTTCTAAATACTGAAAATGAAGCTCCTGTTGTATTGATTGGCGGGGGTATTGGCATTACTCCAGCATTAAGCATGCTTAATTACATAGTAAATAGTGGTAGCAAAAGGGAAGTATGGTTGTTCTATGGTATTAGAAATAGTGACGAACACATTATGATGGATTATTTTAAAGAATTAGATAGAGAAAATAGTAATATAAATATCAAAATATGTTATTCAGACCCACTAGAAATTGACAAGATAAATACTCATTATGACTATGCAGAGAGAGTTAGCGTAGATTTATTCAAACGCGTATTACCATCTAGTAATTTTGAATATTATGTCTGTGGTCCTCCTCCAATGATGGAGTCATTAACAAATGGGTTATTAGAATGGGGTGTGCCCGAAGATGATATAAATTATGAGGCTTTCGGACCATCTACTGTTAAGTCTGTTGTTTCTGAAGATGTTACTCGTATCGCGAAAAAGAGAGATATTTCAATAAAATTTTCGAAATCTGGAATAGAACTAGAATGGGATGGGGTTTCATCATCTATATTAGAATTTGCAGAAAAATCAGGTATTCAGATCGAATCAGGCTGTCGGTCCGGTAATTGTGGCAGTTGTGAATTAGCAATTCGAAGCGGAGAAGTTGAGTATCTATCAGAACCTGGTGCAAAGGTTGAAAGTGGAACATGTTTGACATGTGTGTCTATTCCTAAAAGTAATTTAACTATAGACGCATAAATCAAAAATGCTAAAAACAAACGAAACGGCGATTCTGTATGCAGAAATTGATTGCGGCACCGATCTAAAGAATTCACTGGGTGGATGGATGAATGGTCAAAGAATCAACCAAATGATATCGATGATGTCAGAATCGATAAATACTCACAGCGGTATTGTAAGTAAAACGTTTGACAAAGGAATTTTGGCTACTTTTATTAAAACTGATTCTGCGTATAAAGCAGCTGATAAAATTTTATCAAATCAAATTGCTTTAGTTCTTGATGAAAATGCATCTGCAACCATTCCATTAAATGTTAAAATTATATTAAATTATGGAAAAATGTTAGTTGTTGCTGGAAACATATCAGGCGATCAACTAGTCGAATCTGTGCAATTAGCCCCAAAAGCAAAACCGGGAACAATCTTATATACATCTTCTTTTAGTGAAAAATTCAATTCTAAAACAAAAATAAAACCCAAAAATATAGGAAAATTAAAACTAGAAAATATGGGAAGTGAAGTTCAAGCTTTTCAAATCGACTATGGTATATTAGGGAAACAGTCTGATAGTAAGAATTTTGTAAATAAAGAAGAACCAAAACAATCTTCCGAACCGAGTAAAAATAAACAGGAAGTTATTAGACAGAGTTCTCAAGAAGGTGTTAAAACAGTTATTGCAAGTGAAGTTGATACTCCCTCTATACATGCTACCTTGCATATACAAGTTAATAATAAAAGTTTCGTTTTAGATGAAACTTCATCAGTGATCACATTAGGCAGGGCGCCTGATAATACAATCACAATTCCGTTGCCTTATGTTTCAAGAAAACATTCAATTATTGAATATAAAGAAGGTTCTTTTGTCATAACTAATGTTGGAGCTAATCGTACTTACATAAAAAAAATGGATAATGATATGGAAACTATTTGTAGAGATAGGGAAAGTGAAATTCTACAAAACAAAGGTGAAATTAGCCTGGGCTGCCCAATAAAAAAACAAGATGAATATCTAATAACTTTCGATATTAAAATGAAGTGATAAAGATAGTTTTCATGTGCGATTAGAGCATTAAAAAGCCTGCTTTCGCAGGCTATCTATTGCGTTTTGGAATGTTGCGAGAATTGCTGAAACGCTAATTTGGTGGAGGCGGCGGGAGTCGAACCCGCGTCCGCAAATCTTCTGCCATTGGTTCTACATGCTTAGCCGACTCTTTAAATTTAACTGCGTGCTACCCGAACGGCAGGGAAAACAATCAGCGATTCTGATAAAAATTTAACAAATCTGCCTCAGACGAGCTTCATTGCGATCTTGTGAGAGTCGACGCCTGGGTCTGTGTGCACAAGCACAGCATCAGTCAGACGGCACCATACTGGTTATTAAGCAGCTAGTGCGTAGTTGTCTTCGTTGGCAACTATAAAGTTTGCAGATGTATTTACGAGGTACTCTGCCCCTCGGCATGCCCCTCAGGTTTCATATCCACGTCGAAGCCAGTACGCCCCCAATTCGTAGTCCTGAAGTACGAGCATAGTGTGAGGGTTTCTACAATATAATCAAGTGTTCGTCTTTAACTTATCGGAGTGATGATGTAACTATTTGAACAACAAAGCATGAATAAAATACTAATGAAAATCAGATAGTTAATGATAATTATGGTCATATCTACGGCGATGAAGTAATGACCATATTTGGATAGAATATTTAATCAGATGCAATAAAGTTGTTCAATATTTACGAATAGAGATTTACTTTCTCAGGATTCTGGCCTTCTGTCTGTCCCAATCTCGTTGCTTAATACTTTGTCGTTTATCGTGTTCCTTTTTACCCTTGGCTATACCAATCTCCAGTTTAATTTTGCCGTTTTTCCAGAACAGGGCAGTAGGAACCAAAGCATAACCTTTTCGTTCAACGGCGCCGATAAGTTTATTTATTTCATATCGATGCAATAGTAATTTTCTTGAGCGTGTTGGGTCTGCAACAAAATGAGTTGATACGGTGGGTAGCGGGGTAATTAATGCGCCAAACAAAAATGCATCATCATTTTTTAGCAGTATATAACTGTCAACGATTTGAACCTTGCCAGCACGTAGACTTTTAACTTCCCACCCTTGCAGGGATAGGCCGGCCTCAAAGCGCTCTTCGATAAAATAATCATGACGCGCCTTTTTATTTAAAGCGATCGTGCCTCCGCCAGATGGTTGTTTATCTTTACTCATGTCAAAAATAATAGATTATTATTTCGCGATTATAGCAGGACTCGCGACATTAATATGCGAGAGAGAGTATACTAATGTTTAATGCTTCCTTTTTAAGATGCTCAGTATCATGGCGTCGCTTATAACTATTCTGGACCCAGTTGTGTATCTTTTGCAAGATAAATGCCTTGTGCCCCTTGTCCAAGAATATCGATTGGTTGGAATCGACCGAGTTATTCTGCCAACGTAAAATTAGTAAATGTTTGATTAGAAGCTATGTCCAATATTGATTCCCGAATGTCTTTAATGTCATTGGATAAATAACGAAAATCTCGAGTAAATTTAAGCTATGTTTCACGACTTGTTTCAATGACACTTTTCACCGAAAATAGCTGAAAAGAAAGAAAATTTATGGCAGATACTCGTTCCTCAATACATGGTCAATGGTCGTCCCGGTGGGCCTTTATTCTCGCCGCTACAGGTTCAGCAGTCGGACTCGGTAATATTTGGCGATTTCCTTATCTGGCGGGTGAAAATGGGGGAGGAGCATTTGTGCTCGTGTACCTCTTTTTTGTTTTTGTCGTTGGTATTCCAATCATGATGGCAGAGATTCTTATTGGCAGAAGAGGTCGTCAAAGTCCGATAAACACCATGCGCACGCTTGCAGAAGAAGAAGGTTTGGGTCGTTATTGGAGTCTGTTGGGCTGGATGGGCGTTTTTGCCGGTTTCATAATATTATCTTATTACAGTGTCATTGCCGGTTGGACGATTGCTTATATCTTTCGTACCGGAACTGGCATGTTTGATAATGTCAATGCTGAACTCAGCGCCTCTATTTTTTCAAATTTGATTTCTGATCCGGAAAAACTACTTGTCTGGCATACCACATTTATGATGATGACTATTTTGGTTGTGGCAAGAGGTGTGAAAAGCGGATTAGAGAAAGCGGTTCGGTTTTTGATGCCGGCGTTATTCTTTCTGTTGTTGCTTATGGTTGGATATGCAATGAGTACAGAAAAATTCATGGATGGACTAAGTTATTTATTTATACCCGACTTCGTTGCATTAGCTAAAAAAGATCTTTTTGCTGATGTATTCTTACCTGCGCTTGGGCAAGCATTCTTTAGTTTAAGTTTGGGAATGGGCGCAATCATGGTTTATGGCTCTTATTTATCAAATAAGTCATCGATTGCTAGCACCAGTATTAGTATAGCATTAGCTGACACTTCCGTCGCCATACTTGCAGGCATCGCTATTTTTCCTATCGTATTTACTTATGGTATAGAACCATCCGGAGGCCCCGGTTTAATCTTTATCTCCTTGCCTATTGCATTTGGTCAAATGCCATATGGTACAGTATTTGGTTGTTTATTTTTTCTTTTACTTGCTTTCGCTGCATGGACGTCTGCAATCTCTTTACTGGAACCAGCAGTAACATGGTTGGTTGAAAATAGAAATATTAATCGAATAAAGGCGACAGGTATTGCGGGTATGATCGCTTGGACATTAGGTGTTGTGACAGTACTATCGTTTAATCATTGGGCATTTTCATTTACATTTGCCGGAAGTCTTAAGGAAAATGGCTTGTTCGACATGATGGATATATTGACGTCAAATATTATGTTGCCGCTTGGTGGTTTACTTGTGGCAATTTTTGCATCCTGGTTGATGTCACGTAAATCAACTATCGATGAACTTGGTATGGGTGATGGAATAATCTACCGTTTATGGTTATTTGCTGTTCGTTATATTGCTCCACTTGGCGTTATTATGATTTTTCTAAACGCCATTGGCCTGTTTAAATTATTAGGACTGAGTAATTAAAAAGAATTTGTCGTGACTCGTATTAGTAAGCAAGTTAATGTTCAATACAGTGCCGGCCAGATGTATTCTCTGGTGAATGATATTGAAGCCTATCCTGATTTTTTGCCCTGGTGTACTGCGGCAAATATTCTACAAAGAGATACTTATTTGGTTACTGCTTCTGTTTCCCTCTCAGTAGGTAAGATTAGACAAACTTTTACAACATCAAATATTATGATGCCTGACAGTTCAATATCAATGAATCTGGTAAAAGGACCATTTAAAGAACTTACTGGAAATTGGAAGTTTACAGAAAATAGTGATGGTGGTTGTTTGGTCAATCTTGATATGAATTTTGAATTTAAGAATAAATTAATTAAACATACATTAGGAAAAGCATTTTATAAAATTACGGATTCCATGGTAGATGCCTTTATAGAACGTGCCTGGGTTGTGTATGGTGGAAAATGATCTCATCAAGGTTGAGTTGGTCTATATAAATTCTGAACAATTTGTATTTAATATGGAAATACCTATTGGAAGTAATATTTATCAAGCGATTATTCGATCCGGTGTATTGGAAAAGTGCCCGGAAATTGACACCTTAAAAAATCGTGTTGGGGTTTTTAATGAATTGGCATCATTGGAAACAATATTACACGATGGTGATCGAGTAGAAATATACAGACCGTTGCAAGTCGACCCGAAAGAAGCACGTCGACGACGTGCAGCGAAAAATAAGTAACTATCTATTTAATAATTAATTTCCTGGTGTCACTGCATCCCACAACTTTTCGAAGAAGCCCTCACCATTATTTTCACTATCCGGTACAACCACAGTTTCATCTGTGACGATACCATCATCGTCAGTGACTGGACTACCAGCTTCAATATCTCCCGTGATGTAGGACAGTTTTTCATCAACGAAATGTAAAGTGATATATCGCTGCTCGCGTACGCCTCCACCTTTCTGATAGCTGTAAATATATTCCCAGCGTTCGCTATGAAATGGATCGATAATGACAGGTGTGCCCATAATGAAACGAACCTGATCTTTATCCATTCCGGGTTTTAATTTGTCCAACATGTCCTGTTCAATAACATTTCCTTGCTGAATATCAATCTTGTATAGCAGTGGAGTGGTGAATCCACCATCAAAACTTCTTGTGCAACCGGATAATGTGAATGTTATTAACAGCAACAAATATATAATTTTCATAATGATTTGATTTACTTATTTCATCCAAGCCGCGAGCATAACTGGACTAACCCAGATCCTCAACGACATTTATTCTCATTTACATTATAATTTAGTCAGATTGGCCGCTAAAGCTGAATTAACAAGGGGAAAGTTTTGGAATCAAGTGATCTAAAAAAAGCAGGATTAAAGGCTACTCTTCCGAGAATTCGTATTTTGGAAATTCTAGAGCATTCTGAAGATGCCCATCTCAGTGCCGAAGATGTTTATAAGATTTTATTGGAGGCAGGTGAAGAGGTTGGTCTGGCTACCGTATATCGCGTATTAACCCAATTTGAATCAGCAGGTCTGGTTATGCGTCATAATTTTGATTCCGGACATTCTGTATTTGAACTGGATCGGGGTCAGCATCATGATCATATGGTCTGTACCAATTCAGGACAGGTTGTTGAGTTTCACAATGAAGATATTGAGCGTTTACAAAAAGAAATCGCTGCTAAACACGGTTTTGAATTGGTAGATCATAGTTTGGTTCTCTACGTTAGGCCGAAAAAATAAGTATTAGACAGTATTCAGCATTTTTTCGGCATTTGCCCGACTTTCATTAGTAATCTCCAGTCCGGCCAGCATTCTGGCAACTTCATCAATACGGCTATTGCGATCCAATGATTCCACTTTGGTAAATGTTAATCCATCGCAAGGTTCCTTACTGACCCGATAATGCTGTTGTCCACAAGAGGCAACCTGCGCAAGATGTGTGACGCAAAATACCTGTCGCTGTGCAGCGAGTTTATGCAACATCTTGCCAACTACTTCGGCAATACCGCCACTAATACCAGTATCCACTTCATCAAATATTAATGTTGGAATTTGGTGGCTGTTGATAGCAATGATTTGAATGGCCAGGCTCAATCTTGATAATTCACCGCCTGAAGCGACCTTATTTAACGGACGTAACGGTTGCCCCGGATTTGTAGAAACCAGAAACTGAATCTTATCCATACCATGTTCGCGTAATGTCTCATCATCTATGCTGGAAACATCAATAGAAAAATCTCCTCCAATGCCAAGTTCATGCATTTTTTCTGTTACCGCTGCCGATAATTTTTTTGCCAGCGTTACACGTTCATTATGTAGGGTTTTTGACTCAGCAAAATAATGTTTTTTGATTTCCTCGATTCTGGTTTGAAGTTTCTCATGATGCTCCTGTCCATGCTCTAGCTTGTTCAGTTCTTCCTGTATTGACATTTGATGTTGAAACAATATTTCAGGTTTTACATGATGCTTACGCGCAAGTTCATGATAGCGTTCCATGCGTTTCTCAATTTTTCGAATAGATTCCTGATCAGTATCAATACTTTTGATGTGTTCGCTTAATTCTATAATAGCTTCATTAATCTGAATATTGGCGTTATTCATTAGCTCTATCGTATTACCTAGCGTAGGCTCTATTGATTGTAAGTGTTCAAGTTGACGCAAATGGTGACTGATACGATCACTGATCGCGTCATCATTATCTGACAATTCTGCGAGTGCATTTGAACATGTCTCGATTAATTGTTGTGAACTGTTTAACTTTTTGAAAGAGGTGCTCAGTTCTTCGAATTCATTTTCTGTAATATTAAATTCCTGTAATTCATCAACCTGGTAGCGCAATAATGTCAGTCTAGCATCATAGTTTTCACCACCAGTTTCAATGCCGGCGATTTCATTTTTTAACAGCTTGAATTCCTGATGAATCTCACGGATGGTATCCAGTTTTTTCTGATAATCACCATTATCATCCAGTAATTGTCTTTGTAATTGAGGCTTGCTGAGTGATTGATGAGCATGTTGGCCAAAGATATCAATTAAATGCTCACCAACATCACGCAATATTTGTATTGGCACCGGGCTATGATTCAAATAGGCCTTTGAACGCCCATCTGTATTGATAACCCGTCGGATAAATAATTTGTCATCTTCTGTATCAATATCCATTTGCTGTAGAAGTGATTTTACGTTTGGTAAATCTGTTATGGAAAAGATACCAGTAATATCGGCTTTTTCCGCATCGCCGCGGATCAAATTTGTATCAGCTCGATCACCTAAAATTAATCCAATTGCATCAAGTAATATCGACTTGCCAGCACCGGTTTCACCAGTGAACACAGTCATGCCATATTCAAATTCGACTTCAATATGATGAATAACAGCTAGGTCTGAAATGACCAATTGTTCTAACAACGCTATTTACTCCAGTGTAACTTTTCTCGAAGTATATGAAATTGATCGTGCCCAGATGGATGAATAAGCCGAATCTTTTTATTCTTTTTATTGATCTTGATACGGTCAATCGGCGCTAATTCCTGTACGACATTACCGTCGAAGGTCAAACGGGCCTGATCGATTTTACGGGTACCAACTACGATTTCTATATAACTATCACCATTGACGACTATTGGACGGTTTGTCAGGGAATGTGGACAAATGGGCACTAAAATCAGCGCATCCAGTGACGGATGAACAACCGGACCTCCTCCAGACAAGGCATATGCTGTAGAACCAGTTGGGGTAGCTATAATAAGTCCATCAGAGCGGTGTGTATGAACAAATGCACCATCGATAAATGTATCCAGTTCAACCAGTTTCGCGATATTCCATTTTTGAATAATGATGTCGTTAAGTGCGTAATCCTCAGCGATGCACTTTTCATTTCTAAATACTTGACCACGTAGAAGGAAGCGCACATCTTCAACATAATTGCCAGCAAGTACTAAATCAAGATTGGTTTTTATTGCATCGGCAGGGATATCGGATAAAAAACCAACATGTCCCATATTGATTCCCAGAAGTGGGACTTCGTCTTCACATAATAGGTGGGCTGCCATTAGCATGGTGCCATCTCCACCTATCGCAATGGCCAAATCACAATGTTTGCCCAGTTCGGCTTTTGCGACGACCTCGTAGCCATTGGTATCGATCAAATCCGCGCTGCATCTATCTAGGACAATGTCCAGATTCTTGTTGGAAAAATAGCCTAATAGCTCATTTAGGGTTTGACCAACCGCACGAACACCAGAATTTGTATTAAACCAATCTTTGAAAACATATTATTTGAATAAGTTTGAGACAGTAAGCAAACATATCACGGCTATCCACTAACACCAAAGACCCTCGGAAATTTTTAAAATATTTTAACAAATGAGTCGCTATCATTTTGCACTCAACGGGTGAGAGTGCTAAATTCTCTAAAGTCGTTTTGATACTCATTCTTAATTTAATCATGGTAACTAATACAGAGTCTTCACATCTTTCTGAGCGCAGCTTACATCTGTTCAAGGTGTTGGTTGAACATTTTATTGATGATGGGCAACCAGTTGGTTCTCGTACCCTTTCAAAAGATTCTGATTTAAACCTGAGCCCAGCTACGATTCGCAATGTTATGGCTGACTTGGAAGACCTAGGTTTATTGCATTCCCCACATACTTCAGCAGGACGTATTCCTACAGCCAAGGGCTATCGCCTTTTTGTCGATAGTTTACTTAGAGTAAACGATCTGCAATCGCAGGAAGTTGAAAAAATAGCGCGAGGCTTACAATCTGGAAAGGATTATTCAGAGTTGATGAAACGCACATCGAAAATGTTGTCTGATGTGACGAAGCTAGCAGGTGTGGTGATGATGCCAAGAACCACACGTTCGATATTACAACACATAGAATTTGTATCACTGTCAGCTAATCGAATACTGGTCATTTTGATAGTAAATGACAGAGAGATTCAGAACAGAATTATTAATACCGCCAAGAACTATAGTTCATCTGAATTACAACAGGTGTCTAACTATTTGAATGATTTGTTTGCCGGAAAAGATTTGGCCGATGTCAGAAAATCGATCATCGATGAAATGGAAAAGATGAAAAACAAGGTCAATGAGATGATGAAAACGGCAATTGAAGTCGCGCAACACGCCTTTAGCATAGAAGATGATGTTCATGACAATGATGAAAATCTGTTATTTTCCGGCCAAACCAACCTGATGGATGTCGCTGAACTGTGTGATGTCGATAAACTTAAAAAGCTGTTTGAAACCTTTAATCAGAAGCGAGATATTCTGCATCTTCTCGAACAGGCGATTAATGCTGAAGGGATGCAAATCTTTATTGGCGAAGAATCCGGTTATGACGTATTGGATAATTGCAGTGTTGTTACCTCGCCATACGAGGTCGATGGTCAGATTCTTGGGGTGTTAGGTGTGATTGGTCCAACTCGCATGCAATACAACAGAGTCATTCCCATTGTGGATATTACCGCCAAAATGTTAGGGGCAGCCTTGAACTCTAAAAATTAATCCCCATTATGCAAATTAAACAGGTGTCGACAGGCACATGGATTCCATTTGTCTTCAATTTATGAGGTTAACCATGACTGGTCAGGATAATGAAACAATAGAAACTGATTCAAAGGACAATGCTAATGTAGCAGATAGTGAAGTAACAGTAGAACAGGCTGACGCAGAAACAGCAACTAATCAGGCTAATAATGAAGAGAGGCAGACGGATATAACTGATGAGCTTGAAACGCTTAGAATTCTACTGGAAAAAGAACAAGAACAGACACAAGCCCATCTTGATACCGCTTTACGTGCCCAGGCTGAAATGGAAAACCTGAGAAAACGTACGTTTCGTGATGTTGAAAATGCCCATAAATATGCACTGGAAAAATTCGTAGGCGAACTTATCCCGGTAGTAGATAGTATGGAATTAGGCTTATCTGTGGCTGCTGGTAATGACCAAGGCAAAGATCTTATCGAAGGTATGGAGCTTACCCTGAAAATGTTGAGGGGTGCTCTGGAAAAATTTGGTGTGAAGCAAATAATGCCTGAGGGTAAAAAGTTTAACCCGGAATTCCATGAAGCTGTCTCGATGCAGGAAATTGATGGTAAAGAGTCCGGTACAGTCGTCGCGGTCATGCAGAAGGGATACGAATTAAATGGTCGACTAGTCAGGGCAGCAATGGTCATGGTAGCAAAATAATTGTCGGGAACGCTTGAAAAAAACAAATGTTGTCCTCATATATTACATAAGTTGTTAGTTTAAATTAACTAAATTAAATCAAATAGTTAAATAATCTGGAGAATTAGAATGGGTAAGATTATTGGTATAGACCTTGGCACAACTAACTCATGTGTTGCCGTATTGGAAGGTGGTAAGCCAAAAGTTATTGAAAACAGCGAAGGTGCGAGAACTACTCCTTCTGTCGCGGCCTATACAGATGATGACGAAATCCTTGTTGGTCAATCAGCGAAGCGTCAATCAGTTACGAATCCCAAGAATACACTTTATGCGGTAAAGCGTTTAATTGGTCGTCGTTTTGAAGAAGACACCGTTCAGAAAGACATTAAGTTAGTGCCCTATAAGATTGTTAAAGCCGACAATGGTGATGCCTGGGTTGAAGCCAAAGGTAAAAAGATGGCACCACCTGAAGTATCTGCACGTGTTTTGATGAAAATGAAAAAGACGGCAGAAGATTATCTTGGTGAAGAAGTTACCGAGGCGGTAATTACGGTTCCTGCTTATTTTAATGACTCACAACGTCAGGCAACGAAAGATGCGGGTAAGATTGCTGGTCTTGAAGTTCGTCGAATCATTAACGAGCCAACCGCAGCGGCACTTGCTTACGGTATGGATAAAAAACGTGGTGATGCCAAGATTGCTGTATTCGATTTGGGCGGTGGTACGTTTGACGTTTCAATCATTGAAATTGCAGAGGTCGATGGCGAACAGCAGTTTGAAGTGTTATCAACCAATGGTGATACCTTCCTTGGTGGTGAAGATTTCGATTTGCGCATCATTGATTATTTATGTGAAGAGTTTAAAAAGGATAACAGTGTTGATTTACACAATGATCCTTTGGCATTACAACGTTTGAAAGAAGCTGCTGAGAAAGCGAAGATTGAATTATCTTCAAGTCAGCAAACGGATATTAACTTGCCATATATTACTGCTGATGCGTCTGGACCTAAACATCTGAACTTGAAATTAACTCGTGCGAAACTCGAATCATTAGTTGAAGAACTGGTTAATAAAACCATCGCCCCATGTAAAACAGCTTTACATGACGCGGGCTTATCAGCTTCTGAAATTAATGATGTAATTTTAGTTGGCGGTCAAACTCGTATGCCAATGGTTCAGAAAAAGGTCGAAGAGTTTTTTTGTAAAGAACCTCGTAAAGATGTAAACCCTGATGAAGCAGTTGCTGTTGGGGCATCCATTCAGGCAGGTGTTTTAGGTGGAGATGTTAAAGACGTATTGTTGCTTGATGTGACACCATTATCACTGGGTATTGAAACCATGGGCGGTGTCATGACTAAGTTGATTGATAAAAATACCACTATTCCAACCAAGGCAAATCAGGTGTTCTCAACTGCTGAAGACAATCAGACAGCAGTAACGGTTCATGTATTACAGGGTGAACGTGAAATGGCTGCAGGTAATAAATCATTAGGTCGTTTCGACTTGAATGATATTCCGCCTGCTCCACGTGGTGTGCCACAGATTGAAGTGAACTTCGATATTGATGCAAATGGTATATTGAACGTATCAGCTAAAGATAAAGCGACAGGCAAAGAACAATCTATTGTCATCAAGGCATCAAGTGGTTTATCTGATGAAGAAATCGAAAAGATGGTAAAAGATGCCGAGGCTCATGCTGAAGAAGATCGTAAAGCCAAGGAACTAGTTGAAACCAGAAACATGGCAGAAAACATGATCCATGCTACCAAAAAGTCTATGGAAGACATGGGTGAACAGATTGAAGAGCAGGAGAAAAAGGATATTGAAGCGGCTATTGCTGATCTTGAAGAAGTCCTTAAAGGTGATGATAAAGATCAGATTTCAGAAAAGACAACTAAGCTGACTGAAGTTGCAGGCAAACTCGCAGAGAGAGCCTATGCTGCGCAACAAAGTAATGCTGATGCGGAAGCATCTTCCACAAGTGGCGATACTGGTAACAGTGGTAAAGATGATGTCGTTGATGCCGAGTTTGAAGAAGTAAAAGACGACAAGTAATTTTTATCAACTACAATGTGAACTTCAAGCCTGGAAGCAGAATTCTGCTTCCAGGCTTGTTTATGTAATAAACATGATGATTAATTAAAATAAATACTAAATAGAAATGGCAGATAAACGCGATTATTATGAAGTTTTGGGTATATCTAAAAGCGCTGATGCAGCTGAATTAAAAAAAGCTTATCGACGCTTGGCGATGAAGTATCACCCTGATCGTAATAATGGTGATGCTGAAGCAGAAACAAAATTTAAAGAAGCCAAAGAAGCCTACGATATACTTTCCGATTCACAAAAACGAGCAGCCTATGATCAATTTGGTCACTCTGGTGTAGACCCTAGTATAGGTGGTCATAGTAGATCTGGAGGCGCTGGTTTTGGCGACATTTTTGATAGTGTTTTTGGCGATATTTTTGGTGCCGGTGGTGGTCGCGGAGGTGAACGTGTATATCGTGGTGCTGACCTGAGATATAACCTAGAACTGTCTTTGGAAGATGCCGTAACAGGAAAAACAGTAAAGATACGTGTACCAAAAATGGTGCCTTGTAATACATGCCATGGTTCGGGTGCAAAGAAAGGCAGTCAACCTGTTACCTGTCCTACCTGTGATGGTGTTGGTCAGGTGAGAATGCAGCAGGGATTCTTTTCAGTGCAGCAAACCTGTCCACAGTGTCGAGGTCAGGGAAAGATGATCAAAGATCCTTGTGGTAGTTGTCATGGTCAGGGTCGAGTAAGAGATAGCAAAACTATCTCTGTCAAAGTGCCGGAGGGTGTGGATAACGGAGACCGTATTCGTTTATCGGGCGAAGGTGAAGCTGGCGAACATAACGGACCAGCAGGTGATTTGTATGTACAAATCAGTGTCAAGGATCACCCAATCTTTGTTAGAGACAATACGGATTTGTATTGCGACGTACCAATCAGTTTTACCACGGCAGCATTGGGTGGTGAACTCGAAGTACCAACACTGGATGGCAAGGTTAAATTAAAGATCCCTGCCGAAACGCAGAGTGGCAAGATGTTTCGCTTACGTTCCAAAGGTGTTCGTTCAGTCAGGAATTCCAATAAAGGTGATCTATTGTGCCGTGTCGTAATTGAAACCCCCATTAAATTGAGCAGCAAACAAAAGGAATTGTTGCAGGAATTTGAAAAAGAAATGATATCGAGCGGTAAGAAACATAGCCCACAAGCGGATTCCTGGCTGGATGGAGTCAAAAAGTTCTTCGATTCTATGACTGGTTAAGGCTAGTCATTTTTATCTTCTTATTCGTTGCTTCACTTTTCCGATTCTCACTTACTTTTACTAAGCTCAGAACCTCAAAAGCTTACGCCTCGAATACAATAATAATTACTTCGCCTTAATTCATAGTTATCGGCTTTCGAATACTTTTGAAATCAGCGATACTATTATTTTAATAAATACTAAATCTAGAGAATATATCATGACGGTTAGAGTAGGTGTCTGCGGTGCTGCAGGCAGGATGGGGAAAACGATTATTGAGCTATGTCGGGAGATGGATGATATAGAAGTCGCTGCGGCGATTGAATATAGTGGTTCATCGATGATAGGTATAGATGCCGGTGAACAGGCTGGCGTTGGCAAAATTGGTGTAGCAATTACAGATGATATTTCAAAGATTGCTGATCAAGTTGATGTCATTATCGATTTTACGCTTGCAACTTCATTTGCGGCTAATTTGCAAAAGTGTGTATCATCAGGTTGCAAAATGGTGATTGGTACGACAGGTTTAAGTGTTAGTGATCGTGATGCAATAGATTCAGCTGCCACAAAGATAGGTATCGTCTTTGCGCCGAATATGAGTATCGGTGTCAATTTAACATTTAAATTACTGGAAATGGCAGCATCGGTGATGGGCGATATGGCAGATATCGAGATCATTGAAGCGCATCATAACCAAAAGAAAGATGCGCCTTCAGGGACAGCAATTCGAATGGGCGAGGTCGTTGCTAATACACTTGGTCGTGATCTGAAAGAATGTGCTGTCTATGGTAGAGAGGGTATATCCGGTGTACGTGATAAAAAGACAATAGGATTTGAAACAATACGCGCAGGCGATATTGTTGGTGATCATACAGTCATGTTTGCAATGGCCGGCGAACGCGTTGAGATTACGCATAAGGCTCACTCAAGAAAAACTTTTGCTAGCGGTGCGGTTACTGCTGCGAAGTGGTTAGCTGGAAAAGATAAAGGACTATTTGATATGCAGGATGTACTTAATCTGAAATAGCGTTATTCCAGATACTTACTTAGTGTCGTTGTTGAAGTATAAGGAACAACTAATGACACTTCTCCACGTTTGTGTTGTTCCTGAATATTTCGCCAATATTTTGATGTCAATAGATCGGCGTGGTGTTTTAAAAACTCGGTTTTCAATCTTTCATTCATTGATAGAAAGCGAATAAACTCTTCTGGGAAAATATCATTTTCTGAAACGTAATACCATGTGTCAGCCAACATTTCATCTTCATAGTCATCTGCTTCGGGAATATCTCTAAAGTTACAATCGGTGACCAGAGAGAGTTCGTCATAGTCATAAAATACCACGCGTTTGTGCGCAGTTACCCCAAAGTTTTTTAATAATAAATCACCGGTGAATATATTGGTTTGTGCAAGATCCTTTATAGCCTGACCATAATCTATGATCGCAAAAATTGCGTCCTCTTCTTCTACTTCATTAATATATAAATTTAACGGCCTAACCCGACGCTCAATGTAAACTCGTTCGAATAATAATATGTCGCCTTGTCGAGTTACACTATCAGCTGCATTTTTGAGTAAATCATTTCTTAATTCGCTGGAAAACTTAACTAGTGGAAATTCGAGATTCATAAAATCCTGCGTATCGATCAAACGTCCAGCACGGTCATGCTTTGATACCAGTTTATATTTATTAATCACTTCTTTTTTACTTATCGTTTTCGGGTAGCCAAATTGATCGCGTATAACTTTAAAGACAAGGTTGTAGGAAGGAAGAGTAAATACAATCATTACCAGACCTATATCACCTTCAGCATGTACAAATTTGTCCGATGTTTTTTTTAGATGACGTGAAAAGGTGCGATGCCGTTCAGTTTTTCCTTGCCTCAATCTTCCGAGAACCGTATATAGCTCATCAATAGGTTTTCTTGGCAGCATAGATTTTAAAAAGTGTACTGTACCAATTACTGAATTTGGATCCGCAAAATAATAGGAACGTGTATAGCCAAAAATAATACTAATTTCATTTTCAGTCAGAAATACAGCATCTACTTCAATACCTTCTTTTTCATTTTTGAATGCAATGACAATAGGTGCTTCACCATCGTTTAGAATAAGTTTGCCGACCAGATAGGCTCTAGCTGCCTGATAAAAGAATGAATCTATAAATTCAAATCGAATATAGTCGTAGCCTGAATCAAAATTTTTCTGTGCATGCTCTTCAATAAGATATGCAATTTTTTTTGCATTGTTCTCAAGACTGCTATAAGGAACGCGAAAGGAGAAATCGCTAAGAATCGTTTCAAATATTCTTTCCAGTGATACCCAGTAGGGATAGCGGCGAATATTTAAGCCGAGTATTAAGTGCATATCTTCAGACGGGCCGAAAGAAATAAACTCGAGCTGCGGATTGATGCCTTTGGTATCAAAGATCCGTCTTGTGGTAGAGTTAAAAAAGGTTTTTATAAAATCATTATCCGGAACTTCTCCCAGTCGTTCACCAAAGTATTCCCGAATTCGGTGCCAAAGATTTTCATCATAAACACGATTGCCAAGTGTTTTTCTTATTAGTAATACGACTCGCCTCACCGATTTTTCGTATAAATCGAGGCGTTCGTTTATATCTTCCTGATGACCTTTCCAGTCGCGTTGTTCGAAGCGGGTACGTGCCCGCCTTGTCATACGATGAAAATAGTTATTATAGCGAATAAATCCGTCATATATGATTTGCGAACATGTCGCGATTAGTTCGCGATCATTATTCATCATTCTTGACCTTTATCTCATGCGAGGTTATTAATTAATGCAGTTGCAAATTCACTGCATTTGACTTCTTTAGCACCATCCATGAGTCGGGCAAAATCATAAGTCACCGTTTTCTGCTCAATGGTTTTATCCATCGCGCTAATGACCATATCTGCTGCTTCAGTCCATCCCAGATAACGCAACATCATTTCGCCTGATAAAAGTAGTGAGCCTGGATTAACCTTATCTAAATTAGCATACTTGGGAGCGGTGCCATGTGTAGCTTCGAATATCGCATGACCCGTGTCATAATTTATATTGCCTCCAGGTGCAATGCCAATACCACCCACTTGCGCTGCTAGTGCATCAGAAAGATAATCGCCATTCAGGTTCATTGTTGCAATGACGTCAAAATCATCTGGTCTGGTGAGAACCTGTTGCAAGGTAATGTCGGCTATCGCATCTTTGATAAGAACTTTGTCATCTTGCATGGCTTTATCCATTTCTTCCTGTGCTGCATTAGCGCCGTCCTTGGAGCGAGTGCGTTCCCAGGTATCCCAACTATAGGTATTTTCTGCAAATTCTTTTTCTGAAAGTTCATAACCCCAGTTGCGGAATGCGCCTTCCGTAAACTTCATAATATTGCCTTTATGCACGAAGGTGACACTCTTACGATTATTTTGAATCGCATATTTTATTGCAGCACGCACCAGTCTTTGTGTTCCCTCTTCTGAAACCGGTTTAATACCAATACCACAACTTTTGGGGAATCTAATCTTTTTATAAAAGTTTGGAAACGCTTCATTGAAATATTCAAGAAAACGCTGGTTATCATCACTGTTCGCTTCAAATTCAATACCTGCATAGATGTCTTCGGTGTTTTCTCGAAAGATCACCATATCAACCAACTCAGGCTTTTTAATTGGTGAAGGAACACCTTTAAACCAGCGAACTGGACGTAAACAAACATACAGATCCAGAATTTGTCTTAGTGCGACATTTAATGATCTTATTCCACCACCTATAGGTGTGGTAAGTGGCCCTTTGATAGCAACAAGATATTCACGACATAAATCTATGGTTTCATCCGGCAGCCATTTACCGGTTAATTGATTTGCTTTCTCACCGGCATAGACTTCCAGCCATTTTATTTCTTTTTTACCGCTATAAGCTTTTTCCACGGCCGCATCTAGAACACGTTGTGATGCTTTCCAGACATCAGGTCCGATACCATCGCCTTCAATAAATGGAATTACCGGAGTATTTGGAACCTGCAATTCACCATTTTTAATACTTATTTTTTTACCGCCGGCGGGTATATTACTTTTAGTCACTCTTACTACTCCTTACTTCTGTAAGTTATAATGCCCAGTTTAGCTCTTAAATGAATTAACAAAAAGTGTCTTTATCTATTTGACAAAAAAATTAATATTCACTATTTTGATTTCTGCGCCGATTTGGAATCAGCTTGCGGGCGCATAAAAAATACCGCTAAAGAGACAACCTGCTTTAGCTAAAGCTGACGCGGGTTTTATAATTTATGGATATTGTAAATATTGGGAAAGTACATGACTAAATGGATTTAGGAAATAGGGCTTAGCAGGAGTAAGAACCGAAGAGTACGGAGCAATGTTTATCAGGACATTTATTGACGTATTTTCCTTGAACTCCGTGTCTCCTCAAGTAATTGAATCAGGCTGTTACTCTTGAACTATAATTTTTTAAAACGCATAAGCGTATATAGGAAGTCGAAACATGACTGATAAAAAACAGTCCGAATATGGGATTAATACCAAAGCGATTCGCACAGGCCATATGCGCACACCAGAAAATGAGCATAGTGAAGCGATTTTTCCGACATCCAGCTTTGTATTCGACAATGCTGCACAAGCTGCTGCGCGTTTCAAAGGTGATGAACCTGGCAATATTTATTCTCGTTTTACCAATCCCACTGTCAGGACGTTTGAAGAACGTCTGGCAGCGATGGAAAAAGGTGAGCGATGTATCGCGACCTCATCCGGAATGAGTGCGATACTTTGCACAATATTAGGCTTGCTAAAGCAAGGCGATCACATTGTGTCATCTCGAAGTATATTTGGTACAACAGTGAATATGTTTGGAAATATTTTTCCCAAATATGGCATTGAAACCAGTTTTGTTAATATGACTGATTATACAGCATGGGAATCGGCAATAACCAAACAAACACGAATCCTGTTTCTGGAAACACCTTCGAATCCATTGACGACGATTGCTGACATTAAAAAACTGGCGGCTATTGCCCATCAACATGATGCGCTATTAATTGTTGATAATTGTTTTTGTACTCCAGCTTTGCAGTTACCTATCGATCTTGGCGCCGATATCGTTATTCATTCCGCAACAAAATATCTTGACGGTCAAGGGCGATGTTTGGGTGGTGCAATTATCGGACCGGATAAATTATTAGCTGAAGACATTTATGGCTTATTACGTTCCGGTGGTGCCAGTATGAGCCCTTTCAATGCTTGGGTTTTTCTTAAAGGTTTGGAAACCCTATCAATCAGAATGAAGGCGCATTGCGAAAACACTGGAAAGATTGCTGAATGGTTAGATATGCAAGATTTTGTTGAGAAAGTTTATTATCCGGGGTTGGTGAACCATGAGCAGCATGATTTATCATGTCAGCAGCAACGTGGCCACGGAGGTATTGTGAGTTTCGTCGTGAAAGGTGGACAGGAAAAAGCCTGGCAGATAATTGATAACACAGACATCTTTTCCATAACTGCTAATCTCGGAGACACTAAAAGCACGATTACTCATCCTGCAACAACAACACACAACAAGCTGAGTGATGAGCAGAAACTTGAAGCAGGCATTTTACCTGGTTTGGTACGTTTATCTGTTGGTTTGGAAGATGTTGAAGATTTAATAAATGATTTAGAACAGGCGCATTCGAACAGTTAAGTAATTTTATAAATAAAAAAAGGGCGGTAAAACCGCCCTTTATTATGCTTACAAATATTGAGTTATTTGCTTGATAAATAGCTATCAAGATTAGCCATAATTTTGGATTTATGAAACTCTGCACCCATATTAAGCATTGCATCAGCAAATTTACTGGCAATTTCATTAATTGAATCTTTACCAAGCAGGTTAAGGATACCGATACGAATCTGAACAGGTTCTGACAATGTTGTCCAGATACCGAAGTTTTGCGCACGGCAGTTACCAACTAGTTCTTTTTCTTTACCTTTCAGATCACCCGGCAGGTCAAGTACAATCAAGCTTGGCATGTTAGATGTGACATCACAGCCCATTGCTTCAACAGCCTGTCTTAAACCAGCGTTGTAGAATTCATAGTCTGCTGCTTTGTTAGCTTTTCCATATTCCAGCATGATACGTAATGCTTCATGGAAAGCGGCAACTGCATAACAAGAGTGAGTACGGTGATAACCATGTTGTTGTCCATCTTGACCATTCGCAATACCCCAATGACGCGCTTCTAGAATCGGGTGATGATCATAAGTACGAACGCCTCGTTTTTTAACTACTTCGATTGCTTCATCTCTGAAACTGACAGGGGCATAAGTTAGCGGCAGACTTAGTATGCCTTTTTGAGGACATGATGCCCAGATTTTAACTGCTGGATAATCATCAATATTGAAGTTTCCAATACCAAGACTTGATACAGCATCGACAATACCCATAACACCATGCTTTTCACAAGCATCATTAAAACCTTGAATATCATTTATGCGACCACTGCCGGTTTCCCAATGAGCCATCATTGCCCACATTGGTTTGTGTTCTGCCAATGCTTTTTCCACGATCTCTCCGGTAACTGATTGGCCATGAGGAACATCAATCACAGTTACGCTGGCTGGTTTAGGATCAAGTGAGTTGGCGGCTAATTCTTCTGCGGTTGCCGCTTTCATGCGAACACCAATACTATCTATGCCACTGAATGTGCCGTTTACGAACATGACAACCTTATCTTCCGCGAGAATAGGGCTTATTGCACAATCTAGACCGCTCCAGCCGGTGCCGGCAACACCAAATGTATAAAGGTTCTTAGTCCCCCATGCCTCACGAAGCATTTCTTTTGCTTCAACCATGCCCTTAAGGACTGCTGGATGCATGTGATCCGCTACACCACTGCGGCTAAATGCATCTAATACACGCTGATCGGTATTACCTGGCCCAGGACCCGCTGCAATCGTATGTGGGATTTCCAATGGGGGAAATTTACTCATAACGCCTCCTAAAGCTTTAAATTTATGCTCTTTATATTTGTAATCATTAAAGATTTTTATTTAGACCTAAACGATGGTATCAGCTTAAATCAACAAAGGTTAAGTGAAAAATTGAAACTTACTATACAAAATTTTCGCGAATTATGCCTGAGTTTTCAGGCTACTACAGCCTTCACTAAGTGAATTGATTATTAACTGTGCCGAAATACTTATGTTTATCTGATTATGTCCCATAATCTACACCATTGCATTAAACTGACTTAATTAAATGAGACGATTCAAGACGTCCTTACTATTTAAGGCACATTACTTTTACACAGGTGTTATGTAATTGATTGTAAGTGCTGCACCGCACAAGCAACTGTTTGACAGTGCCTAGTTTGCTAGACGTATTAATTTATTTATACAATGATTTAGTAGTAATTTATTTATGTAAACTAATCAGATTAACAAAAAGTATAAATTAAAAATATAACTGACTTGGAAGTCTCGAGCGCTACTTAAAAACAAAAACAGAAAATATCCAAATAGTTGGATTGTCAGTATTTAGCTTTTAGTAATTTATTTTGAGTCGTCTTCGATGAGGCTAATGATTTGCAGCGATTATTTCGTTTGCATTATTCAAGTAAATTGATCATCGAGAATAGTGAAATAAGTTTAAGTTAAAATATTATTAGAGGAGTGGCCAGTGAGTTTTACACAATATAAACAAGCTCGTGCACGTATACAACGAAGTGAGTTAGCTGTGCCCGGTTCTAATCCAGGCATGTTCGAAAAGGCTGCCAAGAGCGCAGCAGATTATGTATTTCTTGATTGCGAAGATGCTGTCGTCCCTGATGATAAACCTCAAGCCAGAAAAAATATTATTGAAGCGTTAAATGATATTGATTGGGGTGACAAAACCATGTCGGTTCGTATCAATGGTTTGGATACACATTATATGTATCGCGATGTTGTTGATATTCTGGAACAGGCAGGTGACAACCTGGATACTATTCTTATTCCTAAGGTGGGTAGTGCCGCTGATGTTTATGCAATAGACATGTTGGTCACTCAAATTGAAGACGCAATGGGCTTGAAGAAAAAGATCGGTCTGGAGTGTCTGATTGAAACAGCTCTGGGCGGTGTTAATGTATTTGAAATTGCAAAAGCAAGCCCACGCCTGGAGGCTTTACATTTTGGTGTAGCTGACTATGCAGCGAGTATGCGTTCTCGTACATCTGTCATCGGTGGTCTGGTAGCAGAATATAACTGTGAAGGTGCAATTAATGATCAATGGCATTATGCACAAAGTAATATGATACATGCTTGTCGTGCATTTGGTTTACGTGCAATCGATGGTCCTTTTGGAGACTTCAGTGACCCTGAAGCATTCAAGGCTGCTGCTCGTCGCGTTGCTGTACTTGGTTACGAAGGTAAATGGGCGATTCATCCATCACAGATTGAATTGGCCAATGAAATCATGTCGCCACCAGAAGCAGAGGTCATTCGAGCCCGTCGTGTACTGGAAGCGATTGAGGAAGCTGCCAAACAAGGTAAAGGTGCTGCACAACTTGATGGAAAGATGATTGATATTGCTTCTGAACGTATGGCGAAGAACATCGTACAACAGGCTGACGCGATTGCCGCAAAAGGTAACTAATTCTGTAAGGTTGGAGACTGGTACTTCACGGGAAGTGTTAGTAATAAACAGACTATCGTCTCCCTAATATTAATTTAATTTTTTTGGAGGATATTTCGTATGGATATCCATGAGTATCAAGCGAAGGAGATTCTATCCGGTTATGGAGTGCCAGTAGGCGTAGGGGGACTGGCTTACAGTCCAGAACAAGCTGCTTACCGCGCACAGGAAATTGGGGGGGAAGTCTGGGTTGTTAAAGCGCAAATCCATTCTGGCGCACGTGGTAAAGCAGGTGGTATTAAAGTATGTAAAAGCAGCGAAGAGGTTTCTCGAGCAGCTGAAGAACTACTCGGAAAAAAACTGATTACACACCAAACAGGTGAACAAGGAAAAGTCTGCCATCGTTTATATATTGAAGAAGGTTGCAATATTGATCGTGAAATTTATCTGGCATTTGTTCTTGATCGAGCCAATGAAAGTGTCACCGTAATTGCATCAGCTGAAGGTGGTATGGAGATCGAACAACTGGCAGTTGAAAAATCTGAATCTATTATCAAGGTCGCAGTAGAACCTGCTGTTGGTATGCAGCCTTTTCAGGCACGTGAGATTGCTTTTGCGTTAGGTTTGGATAAAAGTCAGGTGAATCAGGCAAGCACATTAATATTGGGTTGTTACCGTGCAATGCGCGATTTGGACGCCAATATGGTTGAGATCAATCCATTGGCTGTGACTAAAGAGGGCAGGCTTCTAGCGGTAGACGCAAAAATGGGTTTTGATGACAACGCACTTTTCCGTCATCAAAATATTTCTGAACTTCGTGATAAATCTCAGGAAGATGCTCGCGAAATGCGTGCAGCTGATCGTGGTCTTAGTTATGTCGGTTTGGATGGCAATATCGGTTGTATCATTAATGGTGCAGGTTTAGCGATGGCGTCAATGGATATGATCATGCATGCCGGTGGCGAACCGGCTAATTTCCTTGATATTGGTGGTGGGGCGTCACCTGAACGAACTACCAAGGCATTTAACCTTGTACTGAGTGACGATAATGTCGAATGTATTCTGGTAAACATTTTTGCTGGTATCAATCGATGCGACTGGATTGCTGAAGGTATTGTTCAAGCTGTTAGGTCCATCGAATTGAAAGTGCCATTAGTCGTTAGACTCTCCGGTACTAATGTCGAACAAGGCAAGAAAATTCTCGAAGAGGCGAATCTGCCAATTATTATGGCGAATACACTAAAAGAAGCTGCGGATAAAGCAGTGGAAGCCTGGAAAAAACATACAGGCAAGAGCTAGGAGGAACTAATAATGGCAATACATTTAACTAGAGAAACTAAAGTTCTGGTTCAGGGCTTTACAGGTCAGATTGGTACCTTTCATGCATCTGATATGATCAGTTATGGTACTAATATTGTTGGCGGTGTCACACCAGGTAAAGGTGGTACCAAACATCTGGATAAACCTGTTTTTAATACCATGAAAGAAGCAGTGGAAGCGACAGGCGCTAATGCGAGTATTGTATTTGTTCCACCACCATTTGCAGCGGACAGTATTATGGAGGCTGCAGATGCAGGTATACATTTTTGTGTGGCGATTACCGATGGTATTCCATCTCATGACATGATTCGTGTTAAGCGTTATATGCGTCGATACAAAGCTGAAGACAAAATGATTTTAACTGGTCCTAACTGTGCAGGTTCTATTAGTCCTGGAAAATGTATGATGGGTATTATGCCGGGTCATATTTATATGGAAGGAAATGTAGGAGTAGTTGGCCGTTCTGGTACGCTAGGTTATGAAGCGGCATCTCAGATCAAATCAATTGGAATTGGTATCTCTACCAGTATTGGTATTGGTGGCGATCCAATCAATGGAAGCTCATTCAAAGATCACTTAATAGCCTTTGAAGAAGATCCTGAAACCAAGGCTGTCATCATGATTGGTGAGATTGGTGGTCCTCAAGAAATTGAAGCAGCACAATGGGCACAAGAAAACATGAGTAAACCATTGGTGGCATATATTGCTGGTTTAACTGCACCAAAAGGTCGTCGTATGGGGCATGCAGGCGCAATTATTTCTGCTGTTGGTGAGAGTGCTGCCGAAAAAGTGGAAATATTAAAAGATTGTGGTCACATAGTTGTACCTAATCCATCTGCATTTGCCGACACTATGAAAGAGGTGATGGCAAAAATCAGTTAAGCGGAGCAGGGCTGCCTTCCATTATTTTATAATTTTTAATTTCATATTCAGGAGACTTCAATGGCTAAACCTAAAGTACTATTGACACGTAAATGGCCGGCAGATGCCGAAGCTAAAGCTAATGAACTGTTTGATGTAACGCTTAATGAAGATGATCACAAGATGTCTGTAGAAGAGTTACAGGACGCAATGCGTAATTACGATGCAGTATGTCCTACAGTTTCTGATTTCATAATCAATTCTCAAATCCTTGATATAGAAGAACGACGTTGCAGAATCGTATCTAATTTTGGTGTAGGTTTTAATAATATTGATACTGAAGCTGCCAAGGCTGCAGGTGTTGTTGTTACAAATACACCAGAAGTCTTGACTCACTGTACCGCTGACATTGCGATGGCATTGTTATTATCAGTTTCGCGTCGTGTTGGAGAAGGCGAACGTCTTGTGAGAGATAAAAAATGGGATGGCTGGTGTCCGACCCATATGTTGGCAACTAAAGTTACAGGTAAAAAACTGGGCTTTATTGGTTTTGGCCGTATTGCACAGGCAGTAGCACACAAGGCACATCATGGTTTTGATATGGATATTAGTTTTTATGATCCATATCCACCGGTAGATGATGTTATTAAACAGTACAACGCGACCAAACTGGATACGGTTGAAGATGTTTTAAAAAAATCCGATTTTGTCACCCTTCATTGTCCCGGTGGTGGTAGTAATACCAATCTGATGAACAAAGAAAGACTGTCATTGATGCAACCTCATGCATTTCTAATTAATACTGCTCGCGGTGATGTTGTAGATGAAGTAGCTTTGGTTGAAGCACTGAAAAAAGGTGTTATTGCAGGTGCGGGTCTGGATGTATTTGCAAAAGAGCCGACGGTTACCGAAGCATTATTAAGTATGGAAAATGTTGTGTTGTTACCTCATTTAGGAAGTGCAACAACGGAAACACGAGTTGATATGGGCTTACGTTCACTTGCAAATGTGAAAGCTTTTTTTGATGGTGAAGAACCTAAAGACCGCGTTGCCTAATTAATAACTAATCAGGAACCTATGACTATAGCTATCAAAGAAAAAGAGAAAGAAATTGATGATCTCTCTGCAGAGTATGCGAAACAGGTAGTAGAACTATTAACTGGTCAGCTCATGTATGTTATTAAGCGTAGACAACCATCGTTGTTACCTTATTTTGCCGGAGATAAACCTTTACCTGACGGCGATACTGATTTGCTCCTCGGAATATTGCAGGCATGGGGTATCTGGTTTCAGTTATTGAATGTTGCTGAAGAAAATACAGGTATGAGACGTCGTCGTTTGTATGAAAAGGAAATTGGTCTGGAAAATCTGCCAGGAACATTTGCAAATGTATTGAAACAGGCTGCAGATTCCGGAATAAGCCCTGAAGAAATACAAAATCTGTTAAATGTTGCGGAAATCAGACCTACTATCACAGCACATCCCACAGAAGCAAAACGTATTACAGTTTTGGAAATACACAGACGTATATATATATTGCTTTATCGTATTGAAGCAACGCGCTGGACACCAAGAGAAAGAGATAAGTTTACTGAGGAATTGCGTAATGAGATTGATTTGCTTTGGTTAACTGGCGAGTTAAGACTTGAAAAACCATCAGTTGCGCAGGAAGTTGAATGGGGTTTGCACTTTTTTGAACAAACCCTTTTTTCAAGAATTCCGGAATTACATGAAAAATTAAAAACAGCATTAGAAGAAATCTATGTGAATAGCGAATTTTCTATACCACCATTTTTTCAATTTGGTTTCTGGATTGGTGGCGATCGTGATGGTAATCCGTTTGTTACTAACAAGGTAACCAAAGACACATTATTAAAAAATCGTAAGGTGGTATTGGAACACTATCTTGATTTATTAAACGATTTATTACATAAACTAAGTGTTTCCGGTGTCAGTATAAAAATCTCAGAACGGTTTCAGGAAGATTTGAAAAATATTCTAACCGATATTGATGACTTACATCATATTTCCAAGCGTAACCCCGGTGAAGTATTTCGTCAGTTTATATCCTGCATGATTATAAAAATTCATGGCACGATAGAATCTGAAAAGCCTAATCATTACAGTGCTATTGATTATGTTGATGCAGATGAATTTATTATGCATCTTAATCAATTAATGGATGGTTTGAATAAAACGGGTTGTGAAAATCTTGCAGAGTCATTGGTTTTGCCAATATTGCAACAAGCTGAAGCATTTCGTTTTAGAACGGTCAAGCTGGATCTGCGTGAAAACTCAACTACAATTAATAATACACTTGCCTCTATTTACAAGGCGTTGCATAAGCGCAAGGAACCGCCAAAACCTGATAGTGAAGAATGGGGTAAATGGTTACGTTCGGAATTGGCAAAGCCGTTAGATGAAATTCCAGAATTTTCCAATCTCGATGAAAATGCAGAACGTACATTAGGTTTATTCCAGATGTCAGGAGAGATAATGAATAAACTTGATAGACAAGCGTTCGGTAATTTTATTTTAAGTATGACGCAATCAGTAAATGATCTGTTAGGCGTATATCTTTTATCTCGCTATGGTGGACTATTTTCTGAAGAAGATAATGAAATTTATAGTCGTTTACCTATTGTGCCGCTGTTTGAAACAATTGATGATTTACAGCGTGCTCCGGAAATGATGAATGAATTACTGACATTGCCATTAATTAAACGTTCGGTTGAAAATCAAAATGGTGTTCAGGAGGTAATGATTGGATATTCTGATTCGAATAAAGATGGTGGGTATTTCACAGCTAATTGGGAATTGTATAAAGCGCAAATTGAATTAACGAGAGCTGGTCAGGATTCAGGTATTCCGATTTCATTCTTCCATGGTCGTGGCGGTTCGGTTAGTCGTGGTGGAGCGCCAACCGGTTTAGCCATTGCCGCACAGCCAGCAGGTTCAATTCATGGGCAAATGAGGATTACCGAGCAAGGGGAAGTTGTTTCTTCTAAATACGCGAACGAAGGCACTGCGTTGTATCAAATGGAATTACTTGCTTCCAGTATTTTTCAGCATACTTTTAAATCAATGAATGAAAATGAATTAAAGCCTAACAAGAACTTTGATGAAGCCATGGAAAAAATGTCTACTCTGGGATACAAAAAATATAGGGAACTGGCCGAGACAGAAGGTTTGGTAGACTATTACAATTCTGCTAGCCCTGTAGATGAGTTGGCTAAAATGAATATTGGCTCTCGACCTGCACGTCGTTTTGGTGCCAAATCACTTGGAGATCTTAGAGCTATTCCATGGGTATTCGCCTGGACACAAAATCGTCATCTCGTTCCCGGCTGGTATGGTGTAGGTAGCGCTTTAAAAAACTATCTAAATGAAACCGGCGGTCATGGTGAAAAGCTGGTTAAACAAATGTTTAATGAATCCAGAGTGTTTCGCTTGATTATTGATGAAACAGAAAAAACACTTGCATTGGTTGATCTTGAAGTATCAGAAGCATATTCAAAACTTGTTGCGGATGAAAATATTCGTAATAAAGTGTTTAGCATGATAGTGGAGGAGTATGAATTAACCTGTAATATGGTGATGAAAATTACCGGTGAACAGGAAGTTGGTGAACGCTTTAAACGTTTTTCTCGCAAGTTAAAAAGACGTTTGTCCATTCTGCATCAGTCAGGTATGGAACAGGTTACTTTGGTTAAGGATTTTAGAAATCGTGAAAAAGGTGACGATGTGATGAAAGATCTTGTCCCTTTATTGCTTTCAATAAACTGTATTTCTGCCGGTTTAGGCTGGACAGGTTAAAGCCAATAAATAATTATAAAAAAGGGCTGGTTTATCCCGCCCTTTTTTATTAATTTACTTAATCTGGCAATAACGAGTGAAAATGTCTATTCACCCGAGTTTGTGTCTTCAGGTTCTTGTGGAACTGTTTCTGAATTTAATTCAGCCTCGGTCGTTTCATCCTGAACTTCCGTTGTATCAACTGATTGTGCGGATTCATCTGCCTCTTCTATTACATCTGTCCAACACTCAAAGGCCACCACTGTTAACCTTTCTGAATAGTCTTGTATATATCTGACTTTCTTTTCATATTTTTCGCATTCTGATTTTGCTAGATCATAGGCATCCATAAAATTGACACGATTAGCTTTAATAATGACTATATTTTCATCGGATTGTGTTATGGATGCCTGACCGCCGCAAGCGGTGATCAGTGAGATTAGAACTAGGAGAATCGAATAACGTAACATAGTAGCTATTAATTAATATCAATATGGTTGTTACTTTACTCTATTTAAGTATCTTCTAGCAAAAACTTAATAATTCTTCGGCCTGTATTGTTACAGGTCTTTGCAGTAATAATTATTGTATGTAATATCGGAATATGAATATCCCAGAGCTATTATTAATGACATTAATACAAATCAGCTTATGACAGAAAAAAAATACAAAGGCAGTTGTTTGTGCGGTTCGATTACATACGAAATATCAGGACCGTTTAACGTTTTTCAATTTTGTCATTGTTCACGTTGTAGAAAATTTACCGGCAGCGCACATGCTGCGAATTTGTTTGTGTCGCCAGAGCATTTTAACTGGACATCTGGTGAAGAATTATTAGGTCGTTATGAAGAAGTAAATGCAAAATACTTTGCAACGAATTTTTGTAAAAGTTGTGGTTCGTCTATGCCTTGGGCAGTTCAGGGTGGCAGAAATATAGTTGTTACTGCTGGCACACTAGATGATGATCCGAATATCAAACCTATGTGGAATATATTTTGGGCCTCCAGGGTAAAATGGCACGAGGGAATTGAATCCCTGCCTTGTCATGATGAACTTCCTATAAAAAATTAAAAGTATATATGATTAAGTTCGTGAGTTGGTTTATGCCACCTCTGGACAACCTGCAACTGATGCTACCAGTGTCAGAATGCTAAAAATTATTGGCATATAGGAACTGAATATGATCGATCCATTTTTATTACTGGATTATTTCGAGTCTATTCTTGCAAATGACTATATTGGCGGTTTTAAGGTTTGTTTTAATTGCTATTTGTAGAATATATAACTTTCAAGAAATTAGAAAAGTGTATTGATATTTTTTCAAAGGAAATCATGAGACAATATCTAGTCTAAATTTTAATAGTTAGCCATACATCAGTGGCGTTGTATCATCCATTATTAAAAAAGATCGCAGCTTTATAAAAATATAATTAATAATTTTTAGAGGAGAGAAATATGAGTTTTGATGTAAAAGATAAAATAGCATTGGTCACAGGTGCAAACCGCGGTATTGGCAAGAATATTGTTGAAACTTTATTAAAGCATGGTGCTAAAAAAGTTTATGCAGCGGTCAGAAATCTGGACTCTGCCATGTTTTTAGTTGATCAGTACGGTGATAAGGTTGTCGCTATAGAGTTAGATCTTGGAAAACCTAGCACGATTACCAATGCCGCTAAACAGGCAACTGATGTTGATTTAGTCGTTAACAATGCTGGCGTTTTATATACAGCGACATCAATATCTGAGAATGCAATCGACAGTCTCACTAAAGAGATGGATATCAATGTTGGTGGATTAATTCGTATGGCACAGGCATTCGCACCAATTTTGAAAAATAATGGTGGTGGTGCATTTGCACAGTTAAATTCAGTTGCATCAATGAAAAACTTTGCTGACTTTTCTACTTACTCAGCGTCAAAGGCAGCAGCCTACTCAATTACTCAAGGTTTAAGGGATAAGCTGGAAGAACAAGGTACTCTCGTTGTTAGTGTACACCCTGGCCCGATTGACACTGATATGGCGAATGATGCAGGTTTGGGTGAGATTGCTCAGCCTCCTGAATTGGTTTCAGAGGGACTTATTGCCGGATTGAAGAATGGTGATTTTCATGTTTTCCCTGATGACATGGCCAAGCAGATTTGGGGACAATATGAGTCTTATGCAAAAAATATTGTTGAAGTTAATTTAATGGAAGAATAATTAATAGGAAGCCCCGCTGATGCGGGGTTTTTTATAGCTATAAAATAATGCCTGATAACAAACGCTGTAGTTGGTGTTTAAGTGATCCACTCTATATCAAATACCATGATAAAGAATGGGGTGTGCCAGTCAAACGAGATAATAAATGGTTTGAGTTTTTAATACTGGAAGGCATCCAGGCTGGCTTAAGCTGGATTACCATATTAAAGAAACGTGAAACCTTTCGACAAGCATTGGATGGTTTCGATTTTAACCTAATTGCCAATTACAATGATAAGAAGATCTATTCATTACTTAATAATGCGTCTTTAATTAGGAATAGATTAAAAATGCAGGCTGTTGTAAAAAACGCCAATGCGTTTATTGATGTTCGTAAAGAGTTCGGAAGCTTCAATCGTTATATCTGGCAGTTTACCGATCATCAAGTGATACAAAACAAATTCAAAACCCTTGCTGATATTCCAGCAAAGACATCCATAGCAAATATCATGTCGAAGGATTTAAAAAAACGCGGTTTTAGTTTTGTCGGGCCGACTATATGTTATGCCTTTATGCAAGCTACAGGCATGGTGAATGACCATGTCACACATTGTTTTCGCTATAAAGAATTGAAGAAATAATGTGAAGCCGGGCGATATACGCAACAAGGATTATATCTGTGTTGATGACAGGTTGTTTTTTTCTGTTATCAGTGATGAACCCGAACAAGATAAGCTACTTTGCTGGTTGCGCTATATAAAAGACGGAAAAAAATTCAGAAAATTAACAACGACTGAAGCTGCGGAATATATTCAAACACATTATCCGAAGCTGATTTTCCATAGCAAACTTGCGGATAGTTATATGCATGGCATCCCGCATGAATCAATTAGTCAATATTATTTCGCAAGAAGATGTATTAACACTTTAAAAAACTTAGCATCCATTGATAGTAAACAAACCGATGCTTTGGCATTTATTAACTTAATAGAAGAAAATAAACTTGATTCAAGTCTATTAGGCATTACAGGTTCATTGTTAATAAATGTGCAAAATGAAAATTCAGATATAGATTTATTAGTGTATGGGAGAGATGCTTTTTTTCAGTTTAGAAGTCTCGTTAAAAAAATGGTTGAAGAGCATTGTTTGAGTGAATTGAACGAGGAAGCTTGGCGAGACGCTTATCAGCGCCGTGAATGCGATATTGGTTATACAGATTATTTAAGACATGAAAAAAGAAAGTTCAATAAATGTATGATTAACGATACCAAGGTTGATATCACCATGATTCCTAATAGAAATGAGCAGATTATTGATGCGCAACATTATCAAAAACAGGGGAAAGTGATTATTAAAGGCATGTTGATTGATGATCAATATGCCTATGACACACCTGCAAGATATTATATTGACAATAAACATATTAAAGAAGTTGTAGTTTATACTGCAACATATGTTGGTCAGGCAGTTAAAGGTGAGATGATTGAAGTATGTGGTGTGCTTGAGAAAAACAAGGATCAAGGACGTTTAGTTGTTGGAACGAGTCGTGAAGCGAAAGACGAATACATAAAAGTGATAGTGGATAGTTAAGAGGTATTTATGCAAAGAATTAAAGTTAAATCATTATTAAGTTCTGAATCTGCGCAAGAGGAAGTATTGTTAAAAGGCTGGGTGCGTACATTAAGAGATAATAAGGCTTTTTCATTTATCGAATTGAATGATGGCTCCTGTTTGGCAAATATTCAGGTAATAGTAGATAGTAACCTTGAGAACTATGCTGATGTTATGCATCTGTCTACTGGTGCTGCCATTGCTGTAACTGGCAAATTAGTTGAATCACCGGGTAAAGGACAAAAATGGGAAGTACAGGCGAGTGGTGTTGAATTAATCGGCACGGCGCCTGATGATTACCCGCTACAAAAGAAACGTCATACTGATGAGTATTTACGTACAATAGCTCATCTTCGTCCGCGTTCAAATAAATATGGCGCAATATTTAGAATGCGATCTGCGTTATCAAAAGCCATTCATGATTTTTTTCAGGAACGTGATTTCAAATGGATTCATACACCGATCATTACTGGTTCGGATTGTGAAGGCGCAGGCGAAATGTTTCATGTCACAACTCTCGATTTAATGAATGTGCCAAAACAAAATGGTGAAGTAAATTTTGTTGAAGACTTTTTTGGAAAGGAAGCCAACCTGACTGTATCAGGTCAACTTTCAGTAGAAACATTTTGTACCAGTCTTGGCGATGTTTATACCTTTGGTCCTACATTCCGCTCAGAAAATTCAAATACTAGTCGTCATATGGCTGAGTTCTGGATGATCGAGCCAGAAATGGCATTTGCTAATCTGCAAGATGATATGCAACTTGGGCAAGACTTCATTCAATATCTAGTTCGTTTCACCATGGAACAATGTAGTGACGATTTGGAATTGTTCGCGAAGTTTGTTGATAAGGAATTAATGAGCACGCTGGATAATATTGCTAATAATGATTTCGTCAGATTACCTTACACAGAAGCAATCGAGATTTTACAAAAAAGTAGCCAACAGTTTGAGTATGAGGTGAAATGGGGAAAGGATCTGCAATCTGAACATGAGCGCTTTTTAACGGAACAACATTTTAAACAGCCTGTGATCGTTTATGATTATCCAAAGGATATTAAAGCATTTTACATGCGGCTTAATGATGATGAAAAAACAGTTGCAGCAATGGATATACTTGTGCCTGCTATTGGTGAAATTATCGGCGGTAGCCAGCGTGAAGAACGTTATAATTTTTTAACAAAACGCATAAAAGAATTGGGTTTTGATGAAGCCAATTACTGGTGGTATCTCGATACACGTAAATATGGCACTGTACCACATGCCGGATTTGGTCTGGGTTTTGAACGATTATTAATGCTGGTATCCGGCATATCCAATATTCGTGATGTTATTCCTTTTCCACGCACACCAAAGAATTTAGAGTTTTAATATGGTTGTAAAAAAGTAATTATTACCCCGACATGTTTTTATTCAGTTAAATAAATTGTCAGATATACTTTTTTAAGTACTAATGATAAGTTATTGATTAACATTTAATAAATCATTGCTTTAAATTAAATGTTATATTGATTGGCATACCTGATTAAGTGTTTTTAAAATAACATGCAACCCGAAAAAGATAGTACTTCTCTGCAACGATTTACCTTATTAATGGTATTGATCAATGCCTTTACCACACCATTAATGTTGTCAGCAGTTAATGTCGCCTTGCCAACATTAGCAGATGATCTGTCAATGAGTGCTATCCAGCTTAGTTGGGTGCCGATGGCGTATCTCATGGCCAGCGCGATGTTTGTACTTATCTTTGGGCGTATTGCCGATATGTTTGGTAGAAAGCGTATTTTTTTATTTGGCACTGGATTTGTAATTGTTAGCTCAATACTTGCTGCCTGTTCTATTAATGCCGATATGATGATTATTTGTCGATTTTTGCAGGGCATTAGTGCCGCAATGCTCTATGCAACACAAGTCGCGATTGTGTCATCTGCATATTCACCTGCAAAACGTGGTCAGGTTATTGGTTTTGTTATCTCCATGATCTATTTAGGTTTAACTATAGGGCCATTAATCGGCGGCTATGTAGTTGATGCTTTTGGTTGGCGCATTGCATTTTTAATTCATATACCCTTGGCTGTAATAGCAACTATTATTGGATTTTTATTAATCAAGGAAGATTGGAAGTCAGATGATAAAGGTAGCATCGATCTATTTGGCACCATGATGTATAGCATTTCAATAATGTTGCTATGTGTTTCTGTATCAAGCATGCCTGCTACATATGCATTTATTATTTTAGTAATAGCTATACTTGGATTTGCATTGTTTGTTGGCTTTGAAAATAAACATAAGCATCCAATATTAGATGTCAGTTTATTTTTTAATAATCGAATTCTTACTTTTTCTTGTATAGCATCATTGATTATTTATACAGCAACATTTGCTAATGTTGTGCAGATAAGTCTTTATCTGCAATATTTAAAAGGATTATCAGCTACGGCAGCGGGTATGGTGATGTTGTGCCAACCTTTAACGATGGCAATCTTCTCTCCATTATCTGGACGTTTATCCGATAAGTTTGAGCCTAGCCAGTTGGCTTCAGCTGGCATGGTTGCTAGTGGTATAGGTTTGTTAATGTTATCGCAATTACATGAAACTAGTAGCCTGACTTATTTAATAGTGGCTTTAATTATTACCGGTTTTGGTTTTGGTTTGTTCTCATCACCTAATGTGAATGCAATAATGAGTTCAGTCGATAAACAACAACTTGGTCGTGCGAATGGTATTGTTGCTATTATGCGCATACTGGGTCAGATGAGCAGTATGATGCTGGTAACATTAGTCTTTGCGATGTTGATCGGTAGTAATGCAATCACGCCGGAAAAGTATGTGCATTTAGAAACAGCTATCAGAACTATCTTTACTATTGCAGCATGTTTATGTGTGCCGGGATTATATTTTTCGCTAGCGAGAGGCAAGCTCAGGGAAGCGAGTTAATCTCCAAAGTAGAGATTTGAAATAAGTTCTGAAGGTGGCATCTGAATGAAGTAGCCCTTGTCTTCATCATTCAAGGACTTCATTACTTCTACAACATCAACCCTTGCAAGTTTTCGTTCTTCAGTTAATTCCAGATCCATTACATATGCTAGTTGCCCTACTAGTTTAATTAACTTTTCAGGAAGTTCGTCTACCTTTTTATCCGAGTGAACATAGAGGTACATTTCATCTTTTCTGGAACAGCGAAAAACTTGGCAATTAACTATATTCATAAAGTAAAGACGGGGTGTTTGGCACCCCATTAGAGTTAGAACAAGCCAGTGATGTTTCCGTTTTCATCAACATCAATCTTTTCAGCGGCAGGTACTTTAGGTAAGCCAGGCATGGTCATCATGTTACCAGCAATGGCAACAACAAAGCCTGCACCGTTAGCGAGTCTTACTTCACTGATGTGAACAGTATGACCAGTCGGTGCGCCAATCGCAGTTGGATCAGTTGAAAATGACATCTGGGTTTTAGCTATACAAACCGGATATGAACCATAGTCTTTATCCCATATTTGTAATTGTTGTTTCACTTTGCTATCAAATGTTACGTTTGCTGCACCATATACTTTGGTTGCAATCGCTTCAATTTTTTCCATTAAAGGCGCATTGTCTTCATAGACATAGGTATGTTTGCCAGGTGAATTTTCAACAACATTTACGACTTCTTTAGCAAGATCTTCAGCACCAGCACCACCATCTGCCCAGTGTTTGGAGACTATCGCTTTGACACCGATAGCTTCACATTTGTCTTGTAACAATTTGATTTCTGCACCAGAGTCAAAGGTGAAGTGATTCACGCAGATAACACAAGGTAAACCGTAGATATCACGAATATTGGAAACATGTTTTTCCAGATTCACCATGCCTTTTTCCAATGCTTCAAGGTTTTCAGTGTTAAGTTGATCTTTTGCAACTCCACCGTGATATTTCAATGCACGGATAGTCGCAACCAATACAACACACTTAGGATTGAGTCCGGCCATACGGGTTTTAATATCAATGAATTTTTCCGCACCCAAGTCAGCACCAAATCCAGCTTCAGTAATCGTGTAGTCTGCCAGCTTTAAACCGGTCTTGGTTGCCGTTACGGTGTTACAACCATGTGCAATGTTTGCAAAAGGACCGCCATGAATAATGGCGATATTGTTTTCAAGCGTTTGCACCAGGTTTGGATTGATTGCATTGTTTAATAATGCCGCCATTGCACCATGTGCTTTCAGATCACTCGCATAAACCGGTGTAACTTTGTCAGTTTTATAACCAATGATGATATTACCCAGACGGGTTTTGAGATCTTCACGACTGGTAGCAAGACAGAGAATTGCCATGATTTCTGAAGCTACAACAATATCGAAACCATCTTCACGTAAATAACCATTTGCAGGGCCACCCATGCCCACGACAATATTACGTAAGGCACGATCATTCATGTCAACAACACGCTTCCACTGAATACGACGAGGATCGATATCCAATTCATTACCATGATTAATATGATTATCGATCATCGCTGACAATAATGCATGAGCAACACCTATCGCATGGAAGTCACCAGTGAAATGCAGATTAATATCTTCCATTGGTACAACTTGCGCATAACCACCACCAGCTGCACCCCCTTTAACACCAAAGCAGGGACCAAGTGAAGGTTCACGAAGACACATAATCGCTTTTTTACCGATTCTATTCAGAGCATCACCTAAACCAACGGTAGTAGTTGTCTTGCCTTCACCTGCTGGAGTTGGACTAATTGCGGTTACCAGTACCAGATTACCTTCTTCTTTGGCGCTAATACTTTGAACATATTCCAGTGATAATTTTGCCTTGTAATGACCGTAAGGCTCGAGATATTCGCTATCGATCCCGTATTGTTCTTTTGCTAAATCGACGATCCGTTTCTTATTCGCTGCTTGAGCGATTTCAATATCAGACATTCCGCCCTCCCTAAAAAGAGTAAAAAATATTAAATTACAAAAACTTAAACGATTGGTGTAATAGAGTTGTTATCTAGTGGACGTCCAAAACAGTCCATCTCATTATTTCATACATTGTAACGCGCCGCGCTGATGATCACGAATATTAATGGGCATTTTTGCCAGTGAAATTAAAAAGGCTAAGGAAATACACTATTTTGGTAAACTATCCGGAAAAAAAGATATACAACAGATTGATTTGATGGATATCCCTGCCAAACGCAGACAGCTGGCCTTGGTCAGTCTGAACTCGACACTGCAGAATGCATTGGAAATCATGAATAGGGAAGGTTTAGAGGCGCTGTATGATATGACCCGACTAGATAAATCGGTTGACAGAATTAACGATATTACTACCGCAAAATATATCGAAAAGCAGTTCCGTTTCGTTGGAAATTAATCTACGATTATCAGTCTTTTTATCTTTCTATGGATGGTGTCAATGTCAGTTATCTGTTAAGATTTTGATCCCTGAATATGTTGCTATTTAGGTTAATTTTTCACCCTACAAACGATTCTAGGCAATCGTGCAACCTTTCTTCCCCTAAAATTTGCCAAACATTAGGTTACGGTTAATGACGCGTTATATTTTTATTACTGGTGGTGTTGTGTCTTCTCTGGGCAAGGGAATTGCCTCGGCTTCTCTTGGCGCCATTCTTGAGGCGCGAGGCCTGTCAGTTACATTGCTAAAACTCGATCCTTATATCAATGTTGATCCCGGCACGATGAGCCCGTTTCAACATGGTGAAGTGTACGTAACCGAAGATGGAGCCGAAACCGATTTGGACCTTGGACATTATGAACGTTTTGTGCGTACGACCATGGGTAAGCGTAATAACTACACTACGGGTCGTATTTATTTAAACGTGATTCAAAAAGAACGTCGCGGTGATTATCTTGGTGGCACAGTACAGGTGATTCCGCATATTACCGATGAGATCAAGCATTGCATTATTGAGGGTGCAAGTGATGCCGATATTGCTATGGTTGAAATTGGAGGTACGGTAGGTGACATCGAATCGCAACCTTTTCTAGAAGCGATTCGTCAGATGCGTATTGAATTAGGTGCAGATCGTACTCAGTTTATTCATCTTACTTTAGTACCCTATATTTCTGCAGTAGGTGAAATTAAAACCAAACCTACACAGCATTCCGTCAAGGAACTCAGATCGATTGGTATTCAGCCTGATTGTTTATTATGCCGAACTGATAAACCCCTGCCGGCAAATGAAAAAAAGAAAATGGCGTTGTTCACCAACGTAGAGGAATCAGCGATTATTTCATGTATCGATGTCGACAATATTTACAAGATTCCAAAAGTTCTGCATGAGCAGGGACTAGATGACATCGTTATTAATAAGTTTGGACTGGATATTCCAAAAGCGAACCTGATTGAGTGGGACAATGTCGTTGATGCTATTGATAACCCGACAGGTGAAATCAATATTGCCATGGTGGGTAAGTATATTGAGCTTGCTGATTCATATAAATCTTTATCTGAAGCATTGACTCATGCCGGAGTACAGACGAAGACTAAGGTTAATATTAATTATATAGATTCCGAAGAGATAGAAAACAGTGGAACCGATTGTCTGGGAAGAATGGATGCCATATTAGTTCCCGGTGGTTTTGGCAACCGTGGTATCGGCGGTAAGATCGCATCAATTCGTTACGCACGGGAAAATAATGTGCCTTATCTTGGCATTTGTCTTGGTATGCAACTCGCAGTCATTGAAATTGCAAGAGACCTTGCCGGATTAGAAAATGCAAACAGTTCCGAATTTGCACCTGATACACCTCATCCGGTAATTGCCTTGATAACTGAATGGCAAGATTCATCGGGGCAGGTGGAAAAACGAAGTGAGAATTCTGATCTGGGTGGCACGATGCGTCTTGGTAGCCAGGAATGTCGGCTCAAACAGGATACGTTGGCTAAGAATCTTTATCAGAAAGATACAATTTTTGAACGTCATCGTCATCGTTATGAATTTAACAATAATTATCGGAAACAGCTTGAAGCAAGCGGTATGAAGATCGCTGGTTTGTCGATGGATGGTGAACTGGTTGAGATAATCGAGATTCCGGTTCACCCCTGGTTTATTGGTTGTCAGTTTCATCCTGAATTTACTTCAACGCCACGAGATGGTCATCCGTTGTTTACCGGTTTTATTAATGCTGCACGTTATTATCGTGAGGCAGAAGAAGAGATGAAGTCGAATGCAGTTATGTGATTTTGAAGTTGGTAGTGATCAGCCGTTTTTTTTAATTGCTGGCCCATGTGTTATTGAAAGTGAACAATTGATCATGGATGTGGCAGGTCAACTTATCGAGATGACCTCCAAGTTAAATATACCTTTTATATTCAAGTCTTCATTTGATAAGGCAAACCGTAGTTCGCATGACAGTTTCCGTGGTCCGGGTATAGATGCAGGTTTAAAGGCACTCTCCGCAGTTAAAAAAGAACTGAATGTGCCAATCTTAACCGATGTGCATGAAGATACGCCATTGGCTGAAGTTGCATCGGTGGTTGATGTTTTACAAACACCAGCATTTTTATGTAGACAAACAAATTATATTCAAGCGGTTGCCCGTCAGGGTTTGCCGGTAAATATTAAGAAGGGACAGTTTCTCGCTCCGTGGGATATGTCGCATGTTGTCGAAAAAGCACGTGCTGTAGGTAATGATCAAATCATGGTTTGTGAACGTGGCGCATCTTTTGGTTATAACTATCTGGTGTCGGATATGCGTTCATTGATAGTCATGAGAGAAACCGGTGCCCCTGTTGTATTTGATGCAACACACTCAGTACAAATGCCTGGCGGTGGTGGCAAGGTGTCAGGAGGTCAGCGTGAATTTGTACCTACTTTGGCAAGAGCGGCAATGGCAGTGGGTATTGCCGGTTTATTTATGGAGACTCATCCGGATCCTGAAAAAGCAATGAGCGATGGACCAAACTCATGGCCATTGGATAAAATGCCCTTGCTCTTGGAAACACTAGTTGCCATCGACACCACAATCAAGAAAAACAATTAGATTTGTTAGGAGAATTATTTGTCAGTTATTAATAAAGTTATTGCGAGAGAGGTGTTGGACTCGAGAGGTAATCCGACCATTGAAGCAGAGGTTTATACTGAACAAGGTGCTGTTGGGAGCGCGATGGTGCCTTCCGGTGCATCAACCGGTGTACGCGAGGTAGTGGAATTAAGAGATATGGATGATGCACGCTTTTTTGGTAAAGGCGTACTCAGTGCGATAGAAAATATTCATCAGAAGATTCAACCAGCTTTGATAGGCATGGAAATTACCGGACAGGCGGATATTGATCAAACCATGATCGATTTAGATGCTGCCGATCATAAAGAAAATCTTGGTGCCAATGCCATTCTTGCTGTCTCTATGGCAACAGCACATGCAGCTGCGAATGAAAACAGATTACCTTTATATGCTTATCTTGGCGGTGATGGTCCATTTCAAATGCCTGTGCCAATGATGAATATTATTAATGGTGGGGCACATGCAGATAATAGTGTTGATATGCAAGAGTTTATGATCTTGCCAGTAGGTGCCAGTAGTATTCGCGAAGCGGTACGTTATGGAACTGAGGTGTTTCATTCATTGAAATCAGTTTTATCCAAACGTTCATTAGGTACTACCGTAGGTGATGAAGGTGGTTTCGCACCTAATCTTTCATCAAATGAAGAAGCGATAGAAGTTATTCTTGAGGCTATTGATAAAGCTGGTTTCAAAGCCGGGAGTGATATTTTATTAGGACTAGATGTAGCCAGCTCCGAGTTTTATAAAGACGGAATTTATACACTCGCTTCAGAAAACAAAAAACTCTCTGCAGAAGAATTCCTTGATTATTTATTACCCTGGTTTGACAAATATCCAATTATCACCATTGAAGATGCTATGGCTGAAGATGATTGGGAAGGCTGGAAACTATTGACTGATGCTCTTGGCGATAAGGTGCAATTAGTTGGTGATGATTTATTTGTTACAAATACCAGTATTCTTCAGGAAGGAATTGATAAAGAGGTGGCTAATTCTATTTTGATTAAATTAAATCAGATTGGATCACTGACTGAAACATTAGCAGCTATCGATATGGCGAAGAAGGCGGGCTATACCGCAGTTATTTCTCATCGTTCAGGTGAAACAGAAGACACAACCATCGCTGACTTGGCCGTTGCAACTTCAGCAGGACAAATTAAAACCGGATCTTTGTCACGCTCTGATCGCGTTGCTAAATATAATAGACTGATGAAGATTGAGGATCAGTTAGGTAGTAAAGCAACCTATCCGGGTAGAGATGCATTTTATAATCTACAGTAGAAAGTATAGAGATCATGAAATCGATAACAGTTGTATCTATTTTATTACTAGTCTTTTTGCAATACAGACTATGGGTAGGTAATGGTAGTTTATCTGAAGTGAATGATCTGAAAAATCAAATCGCAGATAAGCATGAAGAAAACGATATCTTGCGTGAACGTAATCAATCTCTAGCAGCAGAGGTAATGGATTTGAAACTGGGTCATGATGCTATTGAAGAACGTGCCAGAAGCGAAATGGGCATGATTAAGAATGATGAAACGTTTTATCAAATTGTTGATTATTCAAAAGTACAATCCCAGCAATAATAATGTCTGACAAAGTTAACTACTGGGCCGTTATTCCTGCGGCAGGCGCGGGAAAACGATTTGGAGCTGATAGACCCAAGCAATATTTAACAGTCGATGACAAAACTATTCTTGAATATACTATTGATTGTTTTATTCAGCGTGATGATATTACTGGTGTCGTTGTAGCTATAGCCAGAGAAGATGATTATTGGCCTTCATTGCCGATTTCCAGACATGAGAAAATCATTGTTGCGCTGGGTGGAGCAGAGCGATGTCAGTCTGTTAAAAATGCATTACAGGTTCTATCTGAAAAAGCTAACAGTGAAGATTGGGTATTAGTGCATGATGCAGCCAGACCATGTCTAAAACAAAATGCCATTGATCGATTAATATCTGAACTTTCAGAGCATCATACCGGTGGTATTCTTGGATTACCTTGTCGGGATACCATGAAACGTGCCAATCAGGAAAATGAAATTATTGATACAGTCGATAGAAATCATCTGTGGCATGCACAAACGCCGCAGATGTTCCGTTATCAAAAGTTGCTGGATGCGTTAGTTGATGCGGATAACAGGGTAGAAATTGTCACGGATGAAGCTATGGCAATAGAGTTGTCAGGGCACCAACCAAAGTTGGTTGAAGGGCATTCGGAAAATATTAAAATCACCCAAAAAGATGATTTTGAACAAGCAAAAATATACCTCAAATGGATGATATAAAAAAATGCGCATAGGACATGGATATGATGCTCACTGCCTAGTAGAAGGTCGTGATTTGATACTCGGTGGTGTTAACATACCTTATGAAAAAGGACTAGAAGGCCATTCCGATGCTGATGCTGTTATTCATGCATTATGTGATGCTTTACTTGGAGCAATGGGGCTGGGAGATATCGGCCATTTTTTTCCAGACGCCGACCCTGAGTTTAAAAACATAGATAGTCGTAAATTGCTAAAGCAAGTTTATAATTTTATGAAAAAAAATAATTATAAATTAGTCAATGCGGATATCACTATTCTTGCTCAGGCGCCAAAGATGGCTCCACACCTTTCAAAAATGAAATCTAATCTCGCATCAGATCTGAAAACCGATATTTTAAATATCAATATCAAGGCTTCAACAACCGAGCGTATGGGCTTTGTTGGTAGAGGAGAGGGTATTGAGACTTATGCCGTTGTATTACTCATTACAAATAAAGTTAATCAATATTAGGGCTTTTCAAACTTAATTTTCTTTATTAGTTTCTATCGTTAGTTAATAGAAACAATTACTGACGCTCTGCGTCAGTTGTTTTCTATTAATTTTTACTTACTGCTTTTTCAAAATCAAATAGATTGCTCCTGTGCCACCATCAATCTGACGCGCCGAACAGTAGGCAAGCACATCATCCCGATGTTGTAACCAGTAGTTCAATTTGTTTTTTATGACAGGTTTTTTGTCTTTTGAACCAAGACCTTTGCCATGAATAATGCGAACACAGCGTCGAGATGTTTGATGGCACTTTTTTAAAAAATCCGTTAACGCGACTTTTGCCATTGCTACAGTCATACCATGTAGGTCTAGTTCTGATTCAATTGGATAATAACCGCGTCGCAATTTTCTCAATGTTTGCTTTTGTATGCCTGGCCTGACATAGAGCAATTCATCTCCCATTTCCAGTTCAGTCGAATCAAAGTCACTATTTTGTAATGCCTGCAATACAGAATGCTCATCAGCTTCTTTTTGTAAAGGTTTGGCAGCCGGTTTTTTCTTCTTATGAATAAGCGACTGTTTTTTGATTGGCGTGATTGCCCCTATGGCTTCACGAAAAAGCGCCATATCTTTAGCAGAGACTTTTGGAGATTTAGCCATAATGCATTGGTTATAAAACAACTGGAGAGCATCGTCCAGTCAAGCATTACTAATTATAGTAGATTTGTTAGTTACACCATGTTCTGGCGTTAATAAACATTTGCATCCAGGGGCTGTATTCACCTTTCCATTCTTTTGGTAACCATGAAAATTGTTTGCTTAAAAATACACGTTCCGGATGTGGCATCATTATGGTGAAACGACCATCATCATTTGTCACAGCAGTGATACCGCCAGTTGAGCCATTTGGATTTAATGGATAAACCATCGTTGCCTGTTGTTGGCTGTCGACATAGCGCATTGCATTATGTGAATTAGTCGTGTTTATGATACGTCCTTCACCATGAGCAACTGCGATCGGTAATAAAGACCCCTGCATTCCCTTGAATAAAATAGAAGGTGAGTCAAGTATCTCAACCATCACCAGTCTGGCTTCAAACTGTTCAGATTCATTACGAAAAAAATTGGGCCAATGTGATGCACCCGGAATAATATCTCTTAGTTGTGACATCATCTGACAACCATTACAAACACCTAATGCAAAGGTGTCTTCACGATTGAAATAGTCTGAAAACATATCAGTCAAGCGAGTGTTATATAGTATGGTTTTAGCCCAGCCTCCACCTGCACCAAGAACATCACCATAAGAAAAACCACCACAAGCAACTAGTCCTCGAAAATCTTTTAGATCTGTATCACCTGATATTAGATCCTGCATGTGAACATCAACTGCCTTAAAGCCGGCTCGATCAAATGCTGCCGCCATTTCGATATGACCATTCACACCTTGCTCTCTTAATACGGCGATAAGTGGATTATTATCGATAATGATTGCAGGTGATGCAGGAATAGAAATAGTTGTCTTTAAAAACAAACCCTGATGAAATTTATCCTGAATCAGATCAAATTCCTGTTTTGCACAGGAAGGATTATCCCTCAGACTTTGTATTTGATAACTGGTTTCTGACCAGGTTTGTTGCAGGTCCTGTATAGATTGTGAAAATACTATTTGATCATGATGAATAATATTGATTTTTTCAGCGTTATTAATGAATGCAATACGATTAATTGAATTACTATCAATACCTGCCTGAATAAATATCTTTCTTACCTGTTTCTCATCTTTATTATTAATCTGAATAACAGCACCAAGCTCTTCATTAAATAAATAATTAATAATATTATTATTATTATCGATGTTGATGTCTAAACCACAATGACCAGCGAACGCCATCTCAGCCAATGTAACAAACAAACCACCATCAGAGCGATCATGATAGGCATGCAAATAGTCAGATTCATTTAATATTTGTAACGCAGTGAAGAAGCCAATTAGTGTTTTGGCATCCTCTAGGTCCGGTGCATCATTTCCAATTTGCTCATAAACCTGTGCCAATGCTGAAGCCCCTAGTCGTTGTTTTCCTTTCGCCAAATCAATGAATAACAAACAGGTGTCTGATTCTTTTTGAATCTCAGGTGTTAATGAACGATTGATATCAGCGACACGTGCAAATGCAGTTATATTTAACGATAAAGGTGCTGTGACTTTTTTACTTTCTTTACCATCTTGCCAAACGGTATTCATGGATAATGAATCTTTACCAACAGGAATGGCAATACCAAGTTGCTGACAAAGTTCACTGACCGCTGCAACAGTAGAGTATAAAGCTGCATCCTGATCAGGTTCACCACAAGCAGCCATCCAATTTGCCGAAAATACAATGTCATCAAGTTTCAGGATTCTTGCAGCACAGATATTTAATATAGCTTCAGCAATCGCTATACGTCCTGATGCCGGCGCATTGATTAATGCAATCGGTGTGCGTTCACCAATCGCCATCGCTTCACCAACACAATCGTGATAAGAAGAACTTGTTACTGCACAATCTGCAACAGGTACCTGATAGGCGCCGACCATTTGATCACGTACAACCAGACCGGAAACTGTTCGGTCACCGATGGCAATTAAAAACTGTTTACTGGCAACGGTGGGTAATTTCAAGACAAGATCGATAGCATCATTAAGTTTTATTTCGGATGTGTCAAATTCAGAATGATTGTTTGATTGACTTGTAACATCACGTTGCATCTGCGGCATCTTGCCAAGTAATACCGACATTGGCATATCAATCGCATCATTATTGAAATAAGTGTCATGTAAGACTAATTGTTGTTCAGTAGTTGCCTCACCTAAGACAGCAAAAGGTGCGCGTTCACGTTGGCAAAGTTTTTCAAATGTGTCCAAATTTTCAGATGCTATTGCCAGGACATAACGTTCTTGAGATTCATTGCACCAGATGCCCATAGGTGACATCCCTGGTTCGTCATTCGGTATCTTGCGTAATTCCAGTTTTGCACCACGATCACTTGCGCTCACCAGTTCAGGCATAGCATTGGATAAACCACCTGCGCCTACATCATGGATGCTTAATATCGGATTTTTATCTTGCATTGCCCAGCAACGATCAATAACTTCCTGACAACGTCGTTCCATTTCTGCGTTTTCACGTTGAACAGATGCAAAATCTAAGGCGGCATCACTACTACCTGATGCCATTGAGGAAGCAGCTCCACCACCAAGACCAATCAACATGGCAGGTCCGCCCAATACAATGAGTTTTGCACCCGCAGGAATATCCAGTTTGTCGATATGTCCGCCACGGATCATGCCGTAACCACCGGCGATCATGATCGGTTTGTGATAGCCGCGAATCGTATTAGTAGTATCTTTCTGTTCGTAGCTTCGAAAATAACCACACAGGGCAGGACGACCAAATTCATTATTAAATGCAGCTGCTCCAATGGGACCTTCAATCATAATGTCTAGTGCAGAGACAATTCGTTCCGGTTTGCCATAATCTTTTTCCCATGGCTGGGTAAAACCGGGAATTTTTAAATTAGAAACAGCGAAACCACATAATCCTGCCTTTGGTTTAGCACCACGTCCGGTAGCTGCTTCATCTCGTATTTCGCCACCGGAACCAGTTGCTGCTCCGGGGAAAGGGGAAATTGCTGTAGGGTGGTTATGCGTTTCCACTTTCATCAGAATGTGAATATCTTCTTCAGTATATTGATACTGACGTTCATCTGCTTTTGTTATGAAGCGTGTCGATTGATAACCTTCCATGACCGCAGCATTGTCATGATAGGCGGACAATACTTTGCCGGGATTATGTTCATACGTATGGCGAATCATTTTAAACAGACTATGTTCCTGTTTATTACCATTAATGGTAAATGCTGCATTAAATATTTTATGGCGGCAATGTTCCGAGTTAGCTTGCGCAAACATCATTAGTTCAGTATCAGTTGGATTTCGATTCAGTTTGTTAAATTCATCGAATAGATAATTGATTTCTTCTTTTGATAAGGCGAGCCCCATTTCATTATTGGCAGTATATAAGGCTTCAATACCACCTGTTTGAATATCGACCATTTGTAATAGTGCAGGATCAGCTTGAGCGAATAAAGCATATGCCTCTTGTTTATCATCAATCACTACTTCAGTCATGCGATCATGAATTAGCGGTCTGACTAATTCCAGTTTTTCAGTCGATAGTGAACCATTACTTGTTTCAAGAATATAATGAATACCACGTTCAACACGTTTAATTTCCATTAAACCGGCGTGATGAATAATATCACTTGCCTTACTGGACCAGGGTGAAATTGTTCCAGGCCTGGGAATAACAAATAGACTATTATCATTCGCAAGTTTATTTGCTGGCATACCATAGGTGAGTAACACCATTAGTTGTGTTTGTTGCTCATCATTCAATGTTTTTGCCGTATCAACAAAATGAAGATAGGTTGCCGAAATCTTGCTAAGTTCAGGCACTACAGTTTGTAGAGAAACTAGTAATTTATTGATGCGAAAATCAGAGAGAGCGTTACCGCCAGTAAGTATTAACATCGAAATAGGGTGTTTTGACTGAAATTAATGAGCTAGTATTTTATCAGCCACAGAGGAGAGTGGCTAAATTAATTTCTAATATTTAAATTATTGGATATTGATATCATTTCAATTTTCATACTCTTAGCCTTGGCTGTAGAGCAGAATACAAGAAATATCAGCCATGTTTTAATTGCTTGCTCCATTAAATAATCGTCCCACGCAAATTTGGGTCGGGCATTGCCAATCATTTGATTTACCTAACCTGTAGTCAGAATAATCAATCATACCGCTATCCTATATTGTCACTTTCCAAGTGTCAGTTTTGCAAGTTGTTCAGCGTTTCCAATATAATTATGTGGTGTTAATTCCAAAAGATATTGTTTGGCATCATCAGGAATAGCTAATTTTTTAATGAAACTGGCAAGAGCTTCTTGCGTAATAGTCTGTCCGCGGGTTAAATGTTTTAACTTTTCGTACGCATTATCTATGCCATACCGGCGCATTACCGTTTGAATGGGTTCGGCTAACACCTCCCAAGCGTGTTCCAGATCTTCATGTAATCGAGTTTCATTGATATCAACTTTGGATAGACCTTTCAGTGTGGCATCGAAGGCAATCAAGGTATGTGCAATCCCGACTCCCATATTTCTCAATACGGTAGAATCTGTTAGGTCTCGTTGCCAACGAGATATTGGAAGTTTTTGTGCCAGATGATCCATGATGCCGTTAGCTATACCCAGATTACCTTCAGCATTTTCAAAATCGATTGGATTGACTTTATGCGGCATGGTCGATGAACCGATTTCTCCTTCTTTTAATTTCAATTTGAAATAGCCAAGTGATATATAACTCCAAATATCGCGACACATATCGATTAGAACCGTATTGATGCGCATCACTGCATGAAAATATTCAGCAATGTAATCATGCGATTCAATTTGTGTCGTATGTGAATTCCAATCCAGCCCTAGGGATTCAACAAAACATTGAGACAAACTCATCCAGTTAATATCAGGATAGGCTGATAGATGTGCATTAAAGTTACCGACAGCACCATTCATTTTCCCCAGACAATCAACTCCAGCAAGTTGTTGGCGTTGACGCTGTAATCGATAAATAAATACACCCAGTTCTTTACCTAATGTGGTTGGCGAAGCGGTTTGTCCATGCGTGCGCGACAACATAGGTGTTGTAGCATAGGTGTCGGTTAATTGTTGTAAGCTGTAAATGATCATGTCCAGACTTGGTAGTAATACTTCCTCGCGAGCCGTTTTTAACATCAGGGCATGACTTAAATTATTAATGTCTTCTGATGTGCAGGCAAAATGGATAAATTGAGATGCTTTTAGCAATGTTGGATTATCTTGAATACTGTTTCGAATAAAATATTCGACCGCTTTCACATCATGATTAGTGGTTTTTTCAATCTCTTTAATGGCTTCAGCATCCTCGATACTAAAGTCATTCATAATTTGCTCGAGCTGTTTTAAAGACGCATCATCAAATGTTGCGATTTCAGTAATTTCTTCCTGTTGTGCCAAAGCCTTTAACCATTCGATCTCAACCTGAACACGAAAGCGAAATAGACCGTATTCGCTAAAGATAGGCCGAAGGGAATCAGTTTTAATTTGATAACGTCCATCAATAGGAGAGATGGCTGTGAGTGGTGAGTATTTCATTCGTCAATCCGTATTTGCAAGAACATATGATTATAACGTGAAGCTGGCGAAAAAAGGCAGTTTATTAGGGCGCTGGATTCGGGATTTTTACATGTATTTTCTCAATTTTTCTTACAAGGTCTTTATCCAGTTTAAGATTAATACTATCAATATTAATTTTTAGCTGTGCCATATTAGTTGCACCAATAATATTACTGGTTAAAAAAGGACGACTATTTACATACGCCAGTGCCATCTGTGCTGGATCGAGTTTATGTTCTTCCGCTAAATTGCAATATGCCTCTGTCGCGGCCACGGCTTGAGGGTTGGTATAGCGAGTAAAACGATCAAATAAAGTCAACCGTGCTCCTTCGGGCCGAGCGCCATTTAAATATTTTCCTGTCAAAACACCAAAACATAATGGTGAATAGGCAAGTAATCCTAATTTTTCACGATGGGCAAATTCGGCCAGTCCAACTTCGAAACTACGATTTAATAAATTGTATGGATTTTGAATAGAGACAATTCTAGGTTGTTGTTTCTCTTTGCTAAGACGGAGATATTCTGCACAACCCCATGCGGTTTCGTTAGATATTCCGAGACACCGTATTTTGCCTGCCTTGACAAATTCAGTTAGTACATCCAGTGTTTCTTCAATCGACACACCATCCTTGTCTGGCGCATGATAATAGCCAAGCTTGCCAAAGAAATTGGTATCGCGTTCTGGCCAATGTAATTGGTAGATATCGATATAGTCGGTTTGCAAACGTTTAAGTGAGTTATTTAATGCCTTGCTAATATTCACTTTATCGAGCTTGTTTGTACCATCGCGTAAATAAGGTAGCCAATCAGCACGAGCTGCGACCTTGGTAGCAATCGTTAATTTATCCCGATTATTACGTTTGGCTAGCCAATTACCAATATATTGTTCAGTAAGTCCCTGAGTATCAGCAATCGGAGGCACAGGATAGAGTTCTGCTGTATCAATAAAGTTAATACCTTGATCAATAGCATAATCCAGTTGTTCGTGAGCTTCGGCCTCGGTATTTTGTTCGCCCCAGGTCATTGTGCCCAGACAAATGCGGCTGACCTTGATATCTGTTTGACCTAGTTGTGAATATTCCATGTTCTATCTGAGTTGTTGATGAAATTACCGTGCGCGGACAAATCGCCACGCTTATGATACCTTAACATTTAATAGCCAGAGTCTTAAGTCATGCAAAGTATCACCATTACAAAACCGGACGATTTTCATCTGCACATCAGAGATGGCGATTACATGAAATGTGTCGTTAAACATAGTGCAGCCCAATTTGCACGGGCAATCATTATGCCTAACCTCAGGCCGCCAGTGCTCACAACAGATGATGCTGATGCATATCGTCAACGTATTTTATCGGCATTAAATAATCAACATGATTTTGAACCGTTGATGACTCTTTATCTCACAGATAACACTTCACCAGAGGAAATTGAAAAAGCAGCGAAGAGTGGCTTTGTTAAGGCGTTGAAATATTATCCTGCCGGAGCAACTACGAATTCTGATCAAGGTGTAACGGATATCAAAAAAGCCTATCCCGCATTGAAGGCAATGAGTGACCATGGTTTGTTATTACTTATGCATGGTGAAGTGACTGAAAGTCATATTGATATCTTTGATCGCGAAACAATCTTTATCGATAAAGTTTTAAAAAATCTGGTGACTGACTTTCCAAATCTTAAAATCGTGTTTGAACATATTACAACACGTTCAGCGGTTGAGTTCGTCATGCAGGCAGATAGTCATGTGGCGGCAACGATCACGCCACAACATTTATTGTTAAGTCGTAATGATTTATTTCGTGGCGGTTTGAGACCTCATCATTATTGTTTGCCAATATTAAAGGCAGAAGATGACCGACAGGCGATTATGTCGGCGGCAACCAGTGGTAATCCAAAGTTCTTTTTGGGGACAGATAGTGCACCACATTCCAGTATCTTGAAAGAGTCTGCCTGTGGCTGTGCCGGTATATATACAGCTCATATTGCAATGGAACTTTATGCTGAAGCCTTTGCACGTGCAGACCGGTTGGATAAATTAGAAGCCTTTGCAAGTAATTTTGGAGCAGACTTTTATGGCTTGCCCAGAAATACGGGTAGCATCACATTAATAAAAAAAGAACAAGCTGTTCCTGAATCATTTCCTTTTGCCAATGATACCCTGACGCCTTATCGTGCAGGTGAAACCTGTGCTTGGCGTATACAATAAATGAAAACTGTTGCTACACGTTTTCGCGGTTTTTATCCAGTTATTGTTGATGTTGAAACAGCAGGTTTTAATTGTTTAACGGATGCTTTGCTTGAAATAGCAGCAGTAACACTAAAGATTGATGATGATTATCAATGGTGCATTGATGAGATCATCTCAAAACATGTTGAGCCATTTGTAGGCGCCAATCTCGATCCTGAATCGCTGGCTTTTACCGGCATCGATCCTGAGCATCCTTTTCGAAAACAAATTGCAGTGAATGAACAGGAAGCATTGCAGGCGATTTTTCAACCAATCAGAAAAAGCATGAAAGCACATGAATGTAAACGCGCAGTACTGGTTGGTCATAATGCCCATTTTGATTTGAGCTTTTTAAATGCAGCAGTTGATCGCACAAAAATTAAACGAAACCCATTCCACCCTTTTAGCGTGTTTGATACAGCTACACTATGTGGTTTGGCTTATGGACAAACAGTACTGTCACGCTCAGCTAAAGAAGCCGGTATCAAGTGGGATGACAGAGATGCTCACTCAGCTCGATACGATGCAGAACAAACTGCGCTTATATTTTGCGATATCGTTAATAGATGGAATGCAAATATTGGTTTAACTTAAATAAACTGATTAAAATATTCTGAGCTATAAATTTCAGGAATTTTTCCCCAGTGAAGCAACAATGTATAATGCTATTAATACAATTGCTTAACGCAAGTTTGTTGAATTGATTTTAAGAATAAAGCTAACGAGCAAATTACGAACTTTTACATTTTATTTTGTTCATAGATTCAAATAAAAAATTAACAAAGACGGGTTAAAACATGACAACACGAACATCAGAGAACAATTCTGCTACAGGACTTGCATGGGCAAGTGCTCTTGGTGTAGTTGTAATTGTATTGGGAATTTTCCTGACCGCATTTCATTCAAATGAAGCAATGAAACAGGCAGTATTGGTGAATTATATGCCGGAAAGTGGACAATTACCTGCTGCCTTCTGTCCTGAGGAAGAATTGGAAGAAGAAGGATTAAGTTTAGGAGAGTGTGAATACATGGCAACCCATGTTGAAGGGTTAGCTTTATCTACTCCTGAATGGTTTCCAGCAGTTCAAATATGGTTAGCAGGTATAGGTGCTTTGCTGGCATTTATTTCCGTTATTGTTGGTGGCGCATTGGTTAATTACAAATCTGCGGCAAACATACCGGCAGTAGTTGTCTTTGGTGGTTTGCTTTTGATTGATGCTGCACAGTTTGCAGCCGTTGTTAATACTGGTCCAATTCTGCGCGATATATATCTTTGGAACATTATGCTATGGATGTTGATTCACCTGATGATGCTGTGTGGAATTATCGCTGGCCGAACAGTTTCAGCCTCGAACTAAAAAATAAACCTTATAAAAGGCAATATAATATGAAAACAAATGGTTACAGTAGAACCGCGGTTATCCTGCATTGGATACTGGCGGTATCAATATTTTTCCTTTTTATCTCTAGTTGGTGGATGTTAGGTTTGCCGTTGCCAACAAAAGAAATACAGTTTCGCGCATTTCCTTTTCAGTTACACAAGAATATCGGAATGACTTTAATTTTTGTTGTTCCGTTATTATTGTATGTCCGTTTCAAACATCGTCCGGCACCTGTACCAAGCAGTCATATGAAGCCCTGGATGCATAAGCTAGCGACTATTGATCACATTATTGTTTATGTTCTCATTTTAGTAACGTGTATTAGTGGTTATTTATCTTCCGCACATACAAAGTGGGATACCACATTGTGGTGGCTTGTAGATCTACCACGTGTTGCTGCTGCTAACGATGATATGAATGAATTATTTTCAGATATACATTTATGGGCGGCCTGGGGTTTATTAGCGGTTGTCGCGGTGCATATTAGCGGCGCAATTTATCATGCATTTCTTAATGATGGCATTGTCAGGCGAATGATGCGTTGGTGAATATATTTATTTGCAAATATGTCGCAGTAGCGACCTTTTTTCATTTAACGAGTCGGTATATTTCGATAAATGTAATATCCATTCAATCTTATCTGATTTTGTTTTCCCAGTTTTTGGCTTTTTCTAACAGGTTATAATACTCCAATGTAGTGAGTTCTCTATTCTTTAATACTTGTTTGCCAGCAATCCATACGTCGGTAACTTGTTGCCGGTTCGCTGAGTAGACAATCTGTGCGGCAGGATCAAAGCAAGGTAATGTCTCTAACTGGTTAAGATTGATAGCAACCATATCTGCCTGTTTGCCTTTCTTGAGTGAACCAATGCTGTCTTGTTGACCAAGTGCAATGGCGCCATTTAATGTTGCCATTTTTAATGTTGTATGCGCGCCCAGTGCAGTGCTGTCATTACTGACAACCTTGGCGAGCAGGGCAGCGGTTCTCATTTCACCAAACATATCCAGATCATTATTACTGGCTACACCATCTGTGCCAATACACACATTAATACCAGCCTGATGTAATTGTTGAACTGGACAAAAACCGCTAGCTAGTTTTAAATTTGATTCAGGACAATGTGCAACACTAACACCGAGTTTTGCCAATTCTTCAATTTCATCTTCTATCAGTTGCGTCATATGTACTGCAATGATACGTGAACTTAGAATACCTAATTCCTTTAAGCGAGCTAAAGGACGCTTGCCATTTTTTTCGACTGCATCATTCACTTCAAATGCAGTTTCATGAATATGCATATGAATCGGGATATCCAATTCTTCAGCTAGTACGTTTATGCGTTTTAAGGGTTCATCAGATACAGTGTAGGGTGCATGTGGCGCAAAGGCGGTAGTGACTAATGGTGAATGACGAAAACTATCATGTACATGTTCACCTTTAATAATATAATCATCTGCATTCTCTGCCCATGCTGTTGGAAAATCGATCAGGATTAAACCGACGACAACACGCATACCGGCATTAGCACAAACTTCTGCAGTTTTATCCGGGAAAAAATACATATCGTTAAAACAGGTTGTGCCGCCACGAATCATTTCAGCTATGGCGAGTTGTGTACCATCTTTAACAAATTCAGGGTTAACCCATTTTTGTTCGGCAGGCCAGATATAATTGTTTAACCAATCCATTAAAGGCAGGTCATTTGCCAGGCCACGAAATAGATTCATGGCTGCATGAGTATGTGCATTAATCAGACCCGGAATCAGGACATGTTGGTCGAGAATATATTCCTTATCAGCCTGATAATTTTGCTTTGCTTTATCTGTAGTCTGGATAGCTACTATCACACTATCCTTTATTGCCAGACTATGTTCTTCTAATACAGTGTTTTCAGGTTCAACCGGAATGATCCATTTTGCATGTATTAAACTATCGACTTTCACTTTTATTTTATCCTGTTAATTTTATCTCGCTTGTTAGACACTATATTCATGTTTATTAAATATTGCATTAATCCTAACGGAATTAACTAAACATGGATAATTTCAACGCAGTAAAATGGAAGGCAGGTATGTTGACCTTACTCGATCAACGTAAATTACCGAAAGAATCCATTTATCTTGATTACGATGATGTTAAAAAAGTCGCAGATGCTATAACGGATATGGTGGTACGAGGTGCGCCTGCAATTGGTATTGCCGCCGCATATGGTGTTGTTCTTGGTGCACGTAAGGCTTATGCCGATCATGGTAATGACTGGCGCGATCATATTGAGTCTGACTTACAGTATCTTGCAGAAGCAAGACCAACTGCCGTGAATCTTCATTGGGCGATAAAAGTCATGCGCGAATACTTTTCCGATATTGAAAATGATCCTGAGGCTATCTTATTAGCAGCAGCAAAAAAGATTCATCAGGATGATATTGATGCCAATCATGAAATGGGAAGACTTGGTGCAAGTTTGATTCAACCCAATAGTCAAGTGGTGACTCATTGTAATGCTGGTGCATTGGCAACAGGCGGTTATGGTACGGCATTAGGTGTGATTCGTAGTGCGTATAAAAATGGATTGATTGATCATGTTTATAGTTCTGAAACAAGACCTTGGTTGCAGGGGGCAAGATTAACTAGTTGGGAACTACAACAGGATCATATTCCGGTGAGTCTGGTGATTGAATCAGCGGTATCGACATTGATGTATGCGGGTAAGATTCAATGGCTGATTGTCGGTTCAGATCGCATCACAGCAAATGGTGATGTGGCCAATAAAATAGGTACGTATTCTCATGCCGTTTCGGCTAAATATCATGGTGTTAAAGTTATGGTGGTTGCACCTGTTTCGACCATAGATATGACGCTGGAAACAGGTCAGGATATACCGATTGAACATCGTGATCTTGCAGAAATTACCGATATTCAAGGCATCAAAATTGCACCAGAAAATATACATGCCATTAATCCAGCCTTTGATATAACGCCTGCAGAATTGATCGATGTGATCGTCACTGAGAAGGGAATTATTGAGCAACCAAACATAGAAAAAATTCGGTCTCTTTATGCTTGATTTTTAAGTAGTTTTTTGTGACTGATTTTCAAAATTTCAGTAGGGTAACAGGCTGAATTATGTTAGAATCCCAACTTTCATAAATAATAAAAATATTAGCTTTTTTTTCTTCCTTTTTAATCTAAAAAATATGTCTGAATCCGATTTCGCGCGCAATCTATCCCACGTAAATATTGAAGACGAAATGCGGCAATCCTACATGGACTACGCAATGAGTGTCATTGTTGGACGTGCTCTTCCTGATGTCAGAGATGGTTTGAAACCGGTTCATCGCCGTGTTTTATTTGCGATGAAAGAAATGGGTAATGATTATAACAAGGCCTACAAGAAATCTGCGCGTGTTGTTGGTGATGTGATTGGTAAATATCACCCGCATGGTGATACCGCTGTTTATGACACGATTGTGCGTATGGCTCAGCCATTTTCACTACGTTATGTATTAGTCGATGGTCAGGGTAACTTTGGTTCAGTTGATGGTGATGCGCCGGCTGCCATGCGTTATACAGAAGTTCGTATGTCGCGTATTGCTCATGAAATTCTTGAGGATATTGATAAAAAAACTGTCGATTTCGTTCCTAACTATGATGGCTCCGAGCATGAGCCAGTAGTTCTTCCAACACGAATTCCAAATCTGCTAGTTAATGGTTCCAGTGGTATCGCCGTGGGTATGGCGACTAATATTCCATCACATAACCTGAATGAAGTTATCAATAGTTGTTTGGCAATAATTGATAATTCAGAGATCACGATATCTGAATTAATGGAACATATTCCAGGACCAGACTTTCCTACTGCTGCGATTATTAATGGTTCTTCAGGGATAAAAGAGGCCTATGAAACGGGACGAGGTCGTATTTATGTGCGTGCACGATGCGAGATAGAAGAACACGATTCCGGTAACAAGATTATCGTTACCGAGTTGCCTTATCAGGTTAATAAAGCGCGTTTATTAGAAAAGATTGCAGAGCTTGTTAAAGACAAAAAATTAACTGGTATACGTGAACTGCGCGATGAGTCTGATAAAGATGGTATGCGTATGGTCATCGAGCTCCGTCGCGGTGAAGTTGCGGAAGTTATTTTGAATAACCTTTATAAATTTACCGCAATGCAATCTGTATTTGGCATTAATATGGTTGCATTGGCTGATAATCAGCCTCGTTTGATGAATCTCAAGGATATGCTTGAGTCATTTATCTCACATCGTCGTGAGGTTGTTACACGCAGAACTATTTTTGAACTACGTAAGTCGAGACAACGTGCTCACTTGTTGGAAGGATTGGCAGTTGCGCTGGCGAATATCGATCCTGTAATTGCCCTGATTAAGGCATCAGCCAGTCCGGCAGAAGCAAAAGAGGGATTGCTTGGTCAAGTATGGGAATCAGGCACAGTTGTAGAGATGTTAAAACGTTCTGGTGCTGAATCTTCCCGTCCTGATGATTTGTTGGATGAATATGGCTTAACGGAGAAAGGTTATCGCTTGTCTCCTGACCAAGCGCAGGCCATTCTTGAATTACGTTTACAGAAACTGACAGGTCTCGAAAAAGATAAGATTCTCAAAGAATATGGCGATCTACTCGATGTTATTGCTGACTTGCTCGATATATTGTCTCGGCCAGAGCGTTTAATGCAGGTTATTCGTGAAGAATTACTTGATGTCCAACAGCGTTATGGTGACAAACGTAAAACTGAGATCGTGCAAACCCAGGAAGATCTTAGTATGGAAGATCTCATCAATGAAGAAGATGTGGTTGTGACATTATCACATGCGGGTTATGCCAAGTCGCAACCGATTGACACCTATCGTTCACAACGTCGTGGTGGTCGTGGTAAGACGGCAACGTCGGTCAAGGATGAAGATTTTATTGATAAATTATTTATTGCCAGTACACATGACACGATACTTTGTTTTTCTAGCAGAGGTAAGTTGTACTGGTTGAAGGTTTATCAACTTCCGCAAGCGAGTCGTACTGCCAGAGGTAAACCTATTATTAATCTGTTGCCACTAGAAGAAGGTGAACAGATCAATGCAATCTTGCCAATTCGCGAATACAGCGATGACAAATTTGTCTTTATGGCAACCGCTGATGGTACGGTTAAGAAAACTGCATTAACAGAATTTTCACGTCCTCGTCCAAGCGGCATTCGTGCAATCGAACTTGTTGATGGTAATAAATTGATTGGTGTTGAACTGACAGATGGTGAACATGATGTCATGTTGTTTAGTAATGCCGGTAAAGTTGTTCGTTTTCCTGAAACACATGTTCGGGCGATGGGGCGAACAGCAAAAGGTGTGCGCGGTATCCGTTTGCAGGATGGGCAACGTGTGATGTCACTTATTATTGTAGAAAGTGAATCGTCAGCAATTTTGACAGCAACGGAAAATGGTTATGGTAAGCGTACAGCGGTAGAAGATTATCCTGCCAAGTCTCGTGGTGGTGCCGGTGTGATATCAATTCAGGTTTCGGAACGAAACGGAAATGTTGTTGGTGCTGTTGCCGTCGAAGAAGAAGATGAAATCATGTTGATTAGTAGTCAAGGCACATTAATCAGAACACCTGTGAAAGATATTTCAGTATTTGGTCGTAACACACAAGGCGTGCGTCTTGTGAATCTTGGTGATGAAGAAAAACTCGCAGGTCTGGAACGTATAGTTGATATAAATAACGAAGACGATAGCGTAGAATAATAAACGTTTCATCTTGCCCCAATAACTATAATTAAGATAAATTCTTTTAATGTCTTATCGCGCATTTAATTTTTCCCCAGGCCCTGCCATGTTACCTAACGAGGTTATGGAACAGGCTATGCAGGAATTTATGGACTGGAATGGAACAGGCATGTCGGTCATGGAGATTGGTCATCGTACTAATGCATTCATTGATATCGCCAAACATGCAGAACAATCGCTACGTAGTTTGGTATCTATTCCTGACGATTATCATGTCTTGTTTCTGGCTGGTGGCGCAACGCTACAATTCTCGGTTGCACCGATGAATCTATTAAGAGGTCGCAAATCAGCTGGTTATATTGTTACTGGGATCTGGTCTGGCAAGGCGCAGAAAATTGCTGAACCTTACACTGAAGTAAAAACAATCTGTTCATCACAAGCAACAGGTTATCGTTCTATTCCGGCGCGTGAATCATGGCAGCTGGATGATGACATGGCTTATTGTTTTTACACCGAGAATGAAACAGTAGGCGGTGTTGAGTTTCAATCAGTGCCAGATATTGATGTACCATTGGTTTGTGATATGACCTCATCAATATTATCCAGACCGATCGATATATCGAAATATGGTGCCATTATTGCCGGTGCACAAAAAAATGTAGCGCCTGCCGGGATGACTATCGTTATTGTTGATAAGTCACTTTGTGAACAAGTTCTACCCGGTACACCTGACTTGTTAAATTATCAACTTCAGGCTGAGCATGATTGCATGCTGAATACACCACCAACATTTAACTGGTATATGGCTGGCTTAATGTTTGACTGGATTAAAAACGAAGGTGGTCTTGAAGTGATGGCTGAACGTAATCTGCGGAAATCAGAGGGTCTATATCAACTCATCGATAGCTCTGGTTTTTATAGTAATGAAGTCGATAGAAGTTGTCGTTCTCGCATGAATGTCGTGTTTTATTTGCCAAATGAAGAATTAACGTCCCTGTTTATTAGGCAATCAGAAGAGGCAGGTTTATTTGCATTAAAAGGTCATAAAGCCGCGGGTGGTATCAGAGCGAGTCTCTACAACGCCATGCCATCCTCCGGAATAGACAGTCTGGTTAGTTTTATGACTGAATTTGAGCTTCAACATGGTTAAAAGCGTCTGAACACTTGTCTACGACTTAACGTCTACGTATCCTGTAGCGTAATTAATAACAACTAACAAATTAACCTCGTGCCCAAACAAGATAAAACGTCGCTCGATTCACTCCGTAAAGAGATTGATAGCATTGATCAGAAATTATTGGATCTGATCAGTCAGCGTGCGCTCGTGGCAAAAAAAGTCGCCGAGTTAAAGCAAAGCAGTGGCGAAACAGTGAATTTCTATCGTCCGGAACGCGAAGCACAAATTTTAACAAAGACGATTGAGCAAAATCAGGGGCCATTGTCTGATGAAGAGATGGCAAGGTTGTTTCGGGAGATAATGTCGGCTTGTCTGGCTCTGGAACAACCATTAGATATTGCCTACCTTGGGCCTGAAGGTACGTTTACGCAAACAGCAGCTTTAAAACATTTTGGTCATTCGGTCAATGTGACCTCGTTTGGTAGTATCGATCAGGTCTTCCGTGAAGTTGAATCGGGTGCATCTCACTATGGTGTTGTACCAGTTGAAAACTCGATTGAAGGTGTGGTGAATCATACTTTGGATATGCTGAATCATTCTTCGTTATTAATTTGTGGTGAAGTAGAACTTCGTATTCATCATCATTTATTTAGTAAAGAATCAGATATAGATAAAATTGACTGTGTATATTCTCACCAACAGTCCCTAGCTCAATGTCGTTCCTGGCTTGATGCGCACTTGATAAAAGCGGAACGGGTTGCTGTTAGTAGTAATGCCGAGGCAGCAAAAATAGCAGCGGGGAAAGCAAATGTAGCTGCCATCGCCAGCGAGACTGCAGGTGAACTATATAAGCTGAATGCATTGGCAAATAATATTGAAGGGCAACCTGACAACACCACTCGCTTTTTAGTGATTGGAAAATCACTATGCAAGCCCTGTGGTAATGACAAGACATCATTGATCTTTTCTGCGCCCAATAAGCCAGGCGCCTTACATCGACTTTTAAGCTGTTTTGCCGATAACGGAGTTAGTATGACGCGAATTGAGTCACGTCCTTCCCGTCGTGAGATGTGGGACTATGTGTTTTTTGTTGATGTTGAAGGGCATGTTGAAGATCCCTCGGTGAAAAAAGCGCTGGAAGAAATAGAAGAGCATTCGTCAATGGTGAAGCTACTTGGTTCATACCCCAAAGCTGTATTGTAATTATGTCTTGTGATTTATTAAGTCTTGCCACTAAAGGTGTTTCAGGTTTACAGCCTTATCATCCCGGTAAACCGATCAGTGATTTAAAACGTGAATTAGGTTTAACCGATATCATTAAACTGGCATCAAATGAAAACCCGCTTGGCCCAAGTAAAAGCGTGTTAGATGCGATTGCCAATACGACTGATTTATCACGTTACCCTGATGGTAATGGCTTTAATCTAAAACAGGCATTAGCAAATAAACATAATGTAATACCGGAACAAATCACATTGGGAAATGGTTCCAATGATGTTTTGGAGATGACGGCTCGTGCCTTTGTTATGCATATGCATGAAGTGATTTATGCACAACATTCATTTGCAGTTTATCCAATCGTCACCCAGGCAGTTGGTGCAAGACATGTAGTCGTACCTGCTGTTAAATGGGGTCATGATCTTGAGGCTATGTGTGCGGCGATTACCGATAAAACGCGTTTGATGTTTATTGCAAATCCCAATAACCCGACCGGGACCTGGACGAATAAACAGGACTTGAAAAAATGTTTAGACAGCATTCCAGAGCATGTCATTGTATTAGTCGATGAAGCATATTTCGAATATGCGCAAAGCACAGAGCAATATCCCGATGCTAGTCAGTGGTTGGAAGAATTTCCAAATCTAATCGTGACTAGAACATTTTCCAAGGCCTATGGTCTGGCAGCATTAAGGATAGGTTATTCACTATCTCACCCTGATGTGGCGAATATACTTAATCGTGTCAGACAACCATTCAATAATAATCAGTTGGCATTGGTGGCAGCCGAGGTTGCGTTGAAAGATGAAGATTATATTCAGCGAAGTGTACAGACGAATGCCGATGGTATGGAATATTTGACGAATGCCTTTGATGATATGGGTATAGAATTTATTTCATCCCTTGGTAATTTTATTTGTATTGATCTGGAACAGGATGCCGATCCCGTTTATCAGTCATTATTAAAAGCCGGTGTGATTGTCAGGCCGGTTGCAAATTACGGTATGCCAAATCATTTACGTATATCGATAGGCACAGAAGCAGAAAATAAGAAGTTTATACAGGAACTCGGTAAAATACTTGCTGCCTGAATAATTTAAGTAATTTCATATCATGTTAATCGAACATTTAAGCATTATTGGCGTTGGCCTAATCGGTGGCTCACTTGCACGTGCCTTACGTCAAGCAAAGCTTGTTGGGCGCGTGACGGGATGTAATCGAAATGAAGAAACCCTTAAACAGGCAATGGACCTAAATGTTATTGATGATTACTCAATGGATGTTGCCGAGGCAGTGAGGTATGCCGATGTCGTTGTCGTAGGTACGCCACTGTCGACAAGTGTTTCATTATTGCCAAAGATCGCTGAGGCAATGAGTAACAGGACTATCTTGACTGATGTGGGAAGTGCGAAGGGAAGTATTGTGGACGCCGCCAGAAATATATTAGGCAAGCGTATTAATCAGTTTGTGCCTGGTCATCCAATAGCCGGTACAGAACAAAGTGGTGTCGGTGCATCATTTGCTGAGTTATTTGTAAAACATCGGGTGATATTGACGCCATTACCTGAAAACAATGATGCTGCAATCAGGTTAATTACGGAAATGTGGCAAGCAGTTGGTGCCGATGTGATTAATCTGGAAGTCAAACATCATGATGACGTGTTAGCGGCAACCAGTCATCTACCGCATATGCTGGCATATGCTCTGGTGGATTGTTTGGCCGGTATGGAAGAAAGAGAAGAGGTTTTTAAATATGCTGCCGGTGGTTTTGCTGACTTTACTCGCATTGCATCCAGTAGCCCCGAAATGTGGCATGACATCTGTTTATCGAATCAGGCTTCATTACTCGAATCAGTAAAATTATTTTCAGAACACTTGCAGACATTGCAAAACGCTATCGAACAAAAAGATAGTGTAGCAATATTAAAAATATTCCAACGGGCAAAACAGGCGCGTGATAAATTTGCTCATAAGAAACTGGTCTAATAACACTCTATAGTTACTAAATTTAAAGTATGTCATCTTCTAACCCTTTAACTTATCGTGTTTCTCCTGGAGGTAAAATATCCGGTCATATTAAAGTCCCCGGAGATAAATCTATTTCTCATAGGGCGATGATGTTAGGCGCTATCGCCGAAGGTGAAACTACTATACAAGGATTTTTATTAGGTGAAGACACTTTAGCCACCTTAAGAGCCTTCCAGCAGATGGATGTGGATATTGAGCAAACGGATGATTTGATTCGTATAGAAGGCGTTGGTTTAAATGGTTTGAAGGCAACTAATAAACCCATAGATTTGGGTAACTCAGGTACGTCAGTACGTTTAATGACAGGTTTATTGGCAGGTCAGGCATTTGATTCAATATTGATCGGCGATGAGTCTTTAATGAAAAGACCGATGCGTAGAGTTATCGATCCATTAACTGCAATGGGCGCATCTATAACTTGCACCGATGCAGGTACTTTACCTGTCAATATTAAAGGCGGACAACATTTACAGGGTATTGAATACACGATGCCGGTTGCCAGTGCGCAATTAAAGTCGTGTTTATTGTTGGCAGGACTATATGCTAACGATCCAACCATGGTAATTGAAAAAGTATTAACGCGTGATCATACGGAAAGAATGCTATCAGCATTCATGCATCCCGTGCAGCGAGATGGACATCGAATTACGATTAATCCAGCGAGTCAATTAATCGGAACAGAGATTAATGTCCCTGCTGATATTTCATCCGCAGCATTTTTTATTGTTGCCGCGAGCATTTGTCCGGACTCCGATGTCATTCTAAGAAATGTCGGTATTAACCCTACGCGTCATGCCATGTTGGAGATCATGCAGATGATGGGTGCAAACATCACCTTGGAAAATAAACGAATTCAATCAGGTGAACCGGTAGCAGATATCAGGGTGAAATATAGTCAGTTAACGGGCATCGCTATTCCGGAAAGTCTGGTGCCTATCGCTATCGATGAGTTTCCTGCTGTATTTGTCGCTGCGGCTTGTGCAAAAGGTGAAACACAATTGACCGGTGCTGCTGAGCTCAGAGTAAAAGAAAGCGATCGCCTGAAAGCGATGGAAGATGGTTTAACGGCACTGGGTATCGATGCTAACGCTATCGAAGACGGCATGATAATACAGGGTGGAAAATTTAATGGCGGTGAAGTTAATAGTTTAGGTGATCATCGAATTGCAATGGCATTTGCCGTCGCCGGCATGGTGGCATCTGCCCCTGTTACGATTCTTGATTGTGCCAATGTCGCGACTTCATTTCCCGGTTTTATCAATATTGCCAAACGGGCAGGCATGAATATTACCGATGAGTAGCGTACCCATTATTACTATCGATGGCCCTAGTGGCACAGGCAAAGGTACAGTATGCAGTTTTCTTGCTAACTGGCTTGGTTGGCATTTTCTGGATAGTGGTGCCATATATAGAGTGTTGGCATTGGCAGCAATGAAACGAAATGTTACCAATGATGATATTCAAAAATTAAGTCAGCTAGCGGTAGATTTAGATGTCGAGTTTCAGGTTCAGGGTGCTGGTCAGTTAAGCCATGTCGTGTTTGATGACGAGGATGTTACTGACGATATTCGTACTGAAGATTGCGGCAATGCGGCATCTATCGTAGCGGCAATTCCTGAGGTGCGACAGGCACTGCTGGCGCGGCAAAAGGCATTCCATCAGCCCCCCGGATTGGTTGCTGATGGACGGGATATGGGGACAGTCGTATTCCCTGACGCTGAACTGAAGTTATTTTTGACAGCCAGTGCCGAAGAAAGGGCTAAAAGACGCCTGAAACAGTTGAAGGATAAGGGTATTAGTGCTAATCTCCGCGACCTTTCCGACGACATAGCAGAAAGAGACGCTAGAGATAGTAAACGAAGTGTTTCTCCACTAAAACCAGCGGAAGATGCGATTGTGATTGATACCAGCGATTTAGGTATTGAAAACGTCGTAGGAAATATTCGAGAGTTAGTGATTAAAATGATTCCCGGTGTTTCCTGAAACGGGTAGTTATTGGCTCACCATGAGCCCTAACTGGATTTTAACTAACTAACATAAGTTGCAGTTTCTCTGTAACAATCAGGTATTTTCCTCATGAGCGAAAGTTTTGCTGAATTATTTGAACAAAGTCAAATAGAAATAAAAATGCGTCCAGGTACTATCGTGAGTGCCACGGTTGTTGATGTCAATGATGACAATGTCATAGTCAATGCCGGTCTGAAATCAGAAGGCGTTATCCCAATAGAACAATTTTTCGATGAAAATGGTGAGCTTGAAGTCTCACTCGGTGACAATGTTGATGTTGCCCTGGATTCCATAGAAGACGGTTACGGCGAGACCCGTCTGTCTCGCGAGAAAGCAAAACGCAAGATTGCCTGGGAAGAACTGGAAAAAGTCCACGAAGCGAATGAAACTGTAAAAGGTATTATTACTGAGCGTGTTAAAGGTGGCTTTACTGTTGATATTAATAAAGTACGTGCTTTCTTACCTGGTTCATTAGTTGATGTTCGCCCTGTTCGAGATACTTCTTATCTGGAAGGTAAATCTCTCGAATTTAAAGTTATTAAGATTGACCAACGACGTAATAACGTTGTTGTTTCTCGTCGTGCTGTTGTTGAAACTGAAAATACTGTTGAGCGCCAAGAATTACTGGAAAACCTGACTGAAGGTGCAATTGTAAAAGGTATTGTCAAGAACCTGACCGATTACGGTGCATTCCTTGATCTGGGCGGTATTGATGGTCTGTTACACATTACTGATATGGCTTGGAAACGAATTAATAATCCAAGCGAAATCGTCAATATTGGTGATGAGATTGAAGTTAAAGTATTGAAATTCGATCGTGATAAGAATCGCGTGTCACTGGGCCTCAAACAAACCGGTGAAGATCCATGGGTTGATCTCATCCGTCGTTATCCAGAAGGTGCGCGTTTGCGCGGCAAGGTAACGAACCTAGCTGATTATGGTTGTTTTGTCGAATTAGAAGAAGGTGTTGAAGGTCTGGTTCATGTTTCGGAAATGGATTGGACCAACAAGAACTTACACCCGTCTAAACTGGTTCATGTCGGTGATGAGGTAGATGTTGTTATTCTGGATATTGATCAGGAACGTCGTCGTATCTCTATTGGCATGAAACAGTGCCAATCAAATCCATGGGAGCAATTTGCTGCAACCCATAATAAAGGTGACCGTGTAAGTGGCATGATCAAATCTATAACTGATTTTGGTATCTTCATTGGTCTGGATGGTGGTATTGATGGTCTGGTGCATCTGTCTGATGTGTCTTGGGCTGATGATGCGGAAGATGCATTACGCCACTTCACCAAAGGCGAAGAGCTCGAAACTGTGGTTCTGGCAGTAGATGCCGAGCGTGAGCGTATTTCTCTGGGTGTTAAGCAACTGGAGAGAGATCCTTTCTCAAGTTTTGTTGCTGAAAATCCTAAAGGTAGCATTGTGAAAGGTATCGCTCAGGACGTTGATCAGCGCTTTGTCACCATTGATCTGGGTGACGGTGTTGAAGGCACAATGAAGGTGAGCGAAATCTCTATAGAGAAGAATGTTGATGATGCCCGAACTGAGATTAAGGAAGGTGAAGAACTGGAAGTGAAAATTACGGCGATTGATCGTAAGAAACGTACCATTAACCTTTCTATCAAAGCGAAAGAGACCGATGATGAGCAAGCTGCTGTTAAAGAGTATGCACCTGAATCAGCGAGTAATACGAAATTGGGTGATTTGCTTAAAGAACAGCTCGATAATAAGGAATAATGAGCATAGTCAGACGCCGAAAAGGAACATTTTTGGCGTCTGACTAAAAAATTAGGGAAAAAATGAAGAATTCTTATTACAAATAGTCTTACTTCTGATAGGATTTAAGAATAATAACAATAGTTTAGGGTGTGCCTGCGGATCACAAGCACCGAGATTATCAATCATGACAAAATCTGAATTAATCGAAGTACTATCGCAAAGACAAGCACAACTAGCATATAAAGATGTTGAGTTGGCTATAAAAACGATTATTGAGCACATGTCTAATACGCTTTCTGCTGGTGAACGTATTGAGATAAGAGGCTTTGGTAGTTTCTCATTACATTATCGACCACCTCGTGTTGGTAGAAACCCAAAATCTGGTGAACCAGTTTCATTACCTGCTAAATATGTACCGCATTTTAAACCTGGCAAACAAATGCGTGAACGTGTTGATAATAGCGTTAGCCCAATCAAAGATTAAATTTTCAAACCTGCTTACCATTTCATTATCAAGATCTATTGTCTTGTTGAACAAGACTAACTAAGGTAGTGCACAAGAAAAATTCTAGTTGGAGATAATATGTCCAGAATTGCAAAGATGATCCTGGTTTTGATAGTTTTATTGATTGGGCTAATTTTTCATTTGAAAAATAATCAAATCATCGAATTAAATTATTATCTTGGCGCTATTGAGTTATCACTGTCTTTATTGGTTGTACTTGTTCTTTGTCTTGGTGCGTGCCTTGGTATATTGGCAAGTTTGCCGAACATTATTCGGCTGAAAACAAAACAGATGCAATTGCAAAGACATATCGAAAACAGTGAAAAAGAAATTAATAACCTGCGTGTATTGCCTGTTAAGGATTGACGATGGATATCGAGTTATCTTTATTCTGGGCACTGCTACCTGTTGCTGCAATGAGTGGCTGGTGGACAGGAACACTATATATAAAAAACAAAAGTGGTCGTCAATCCTCATCCATTTATCCCGAATATTTTCAAGGTTTGAATTTTGTTCTAAATGAACAACCGGACAAGGCGATTGAAGTCTTTATTCGTATGCTTGAGGTCGATAGTGAAACTGTAGAAACGCATCTTGCTCTGGGTAACCTCTTTAGACGTCGTGGTGAAGTGGATCGCGCAATTCGTATTCACCAAAATCTTATTGCACGCCCTACTTTAAATAAAGAACAACGTGCGCAGGCTTTATTGGAATTAGGTTTGGACTATATGAAACTCGGTTTATTGGATAGGGCTGAGGGCCTGTTTTTGGAACTGGTAGAATCTGAGCTTTATTTACATCAGGCTTATCAGGAATTGTTAGACATCTATCAGCAAGAAAAAGATTGGCAAAAGGCGATTACTATCGCGCGAAAACTAGAACTATCATCGAGTAAATCACTGGATCCTGTTATTGCGCAGTTTTATTGTGAACAGGCCGATATTAAAATGAATGAGGGGAATTATCGCGGGGTTAAGGATTATATTCGAAAGGCTTTTAGCTTTGATTCAAACTGTGTGCGTGCAAGTTTACTTGAAGCCAATATGTATCTTTTATCCGGAAAGGAAAAATTGGCAATACAATCTTTCAGGAAGATCGAATCTCAGGATAGTGACTATCTAACTGAAATTCTAAAACCGCTTTATGATTGTTATCGCAGACTTGATCGCGTTGATGATTTTATTGACTATTTAAGGATGCTGGTCAATATCTATGGAGGTATTAGTGCGCTGATTATGTTGACACAATTAATTGCTGAGCGAGAGGGCGAGAATGCCGCAATTCGTTTTATTTCTGAAGAATTAAAAAACCGTCCTACAGTTAAAGGTGTTGATAAACTGATTGAATACACATTGACAAAATCACAGGGTGAAACGTTTGAGCATTTATGTGCGATCAAGGAATTAACCGGACAATTAATCGAAAATCGTTCAAAGTATAAATGCAACCAATGTGGCTTTGATGCAAAACTTTTATATTGGCAATGCCCCGGTTGTAAATGCTGGTCTACAGTGAAACCCGTTTTTGGAGTGATTGGTGAATAATAAACGCATTATTGTGCCTTTGGATTTTCCCGAAGCATCTCAGGCAATCGCACTTGGTAAGCAATTATCACCTGAGCTATGTCATTTAAAAGTAGGTAAAGAATTATTTACAGCAGCAGGGTCTGCATTAGTTGAAGAACTGCAAAATGCCGGTTATCAAATCTTTCTAGATCTGAAATATCATGATATTCCTAATACGGTTGCCAAGGCTTGTCAGTCGGCGGCAAGACTGGGTGTGTGGATGGTGAATGTACATGCTTCCGGTGGTGAAGCGATGATGACAGCTGCACGAGAAGCCATTGATCAATGTGACCACCAACCTTTATTGATCGCGGTAACCGTATTAACCAGTATGAGTCAGGATGATTTAACACAAATAGGAATCAATCGTCCTTTAGAAGATCAGGTTATGCATCTGGCAACATTAACGAAACAATCCGGGTTGGATGGAGTTGTGTGCTCTGCCAGAGAAGCACAAATATTAAATCAACAGTTTGGATCGGATTTTTGTCTGGTAACACCCGGCATTCGTCCCGCAACGGCAAATACCGATGATCAAAAACGAGTGATGACACCTGGTGAAGCTATTAAGGCGGGTAGTCATTATCTGGTAATTGGACGTCCAATAACTCAAGCATCTGATCCCATTGCTGCGCTGGAAAGTATTCACGCAGAAATCAATTCCTGCCTGTAAAGGCAATATCCATGGTTGATGTGTCGCGACAAAGCGTATTGCAACCGCCATCGTTGGTTAATCAACAACGTACACACTGGTCGCGTTTATACGGTTCTGCTAAAGCATTAACGTTAACTCGTTTGATGCAAAAGACTCAGCAAATGCTGGTCGTTATAACTGCAAGTTCTATACAGGCAGAAAATCTGGTCAGGGAAGTACAGGTATTTAATCCCGACACTGAAAACTTTCCGGTAATGACTTTACCTGACTGGGAAACATTACCTTACGATTTATTTTCACCTTATCAGGATATTATCTCTGAACGGTTACTGACCTTATTTAGATTGCCAACGCAAACAAAAGGTTTATTGGTTGTTCCGGTCACAACACTCATGCATCGATTAATGCCGTGCGATTATCTGGCGAGTCATAGCATGGTCTTGGAAGTTGGCAAAACCTTATCGTTGGAAACATTTCGTAAACAACTCAATGAACAAGGTTACCGTGTTGTCGACCAGGTAACCGAACATGGTGAAGTGTCTATACGTGGTTCACTCCTCGATATTTATCCTATGGGTGCTCGCACGCCATATCGAGTTGATCTATTTGATGAAGAGATTGATAGTATTCGAACCTTTGATGTTGAAACGCAACGCTCTAACGATAAAGTGTCTGAAATGCGCGTATTACCCGCACGTGAAGTACCATTAATTGATGAGGGTATAGCACGTTTCCGTTCACAATGGCGGGCAAGGTTTGAAGGCAATCCAAATAATTGTCCAATCTACCGTGATGTTAGTCAGGGTATCGCTCCTGCAGGTATCGAATATTATTTACCCTTGTTTTATCAGGAAACGAGTAGTTTATTTGATTATCTGCCTGACGAATTTACCGTGGTTGTTGATGATGGTATGCAGGATGCGGCCGATGTCTTTTGGGAAGATATTGAATCGCGTTTTGAACAGGAACGTTACGATGTCGAGCGTCCTATATTGCCACCGCGCGATGTATTTTTGCATCCACATGATTTGTTTACCCGCATCAAACCCTATACACAGATTCATATTTCCAATCTGACGACTGAAGAAAAGACAACGTCATTTGACTCAGAAATGCCGCCGGTATTAACAATTGATGCCAGAGCGAAAAAACCGTTGGGAATGTTGCAGCAATTCCTTGAAACATTTTCCGGAAGGGTGTTGATTGCGGCTGAAAGTCAGGGACGTAGAGAAACGATCATTGAGTTAATCAAACCGATTGCGAGTCCAGACAAAATTAGCCATTGGTCTGAATTTTTAGAAGGGCAAACTACATTAGGCATATCAATTATGCCGATTGAACATGGCTTATTAATTCATGAACCCAACCTGGCGATTATTACCGAAGCACAACTCTTTGGAGAACGTGTTTCTCAGCGTCGATTAAGAAAGCGCAAGCAACAGGATGCCGATGCGGTTGTCCGCAATTTAACAGAGTTAAGAGTAGGTTCTCCGGTTGTTCACGAAGATCACGGTGTCGGACGTTATCTTGGTTTAATCATGTTGGAAACCGGTGGTATCCCCGGGGAATTTATTCATCTTGAATATGCCGATGGCGATAAACTCTATGTGCCGGTATCCGCTCTGGATTTAATTTCACGTTATACAGGTGTTGATCCTGAACATGCACCACTACATAAACTGGGTAGCGGTCAATGGCAAAATGCAAAACGTAAAGCCGCTGAAAAAGTGCATGATGTTGCTGCTGAATTACTGGAATTACATGCTCGTCGAGCTGCACGACAAGGTCAATCTTACGGTTTTGAACAAGATGCCTACTCTGCCTTTGCGCAAGCCTTTCCATTTGAAGAAACGCCCGGTCAGCAGGATGCAATCAATGCCATGATCGATGATATGAAATCGGATAAGCCAATGGATAGACTGGTTTGTGGTGATGCAGGTTTTGGTAAGACTGAAGTCGCCATGCGCGCGGCATTTATCGCGGTCCAAAATAATAAACAGGTTGCATTACTTGTGCCGACAACATTACTGGCACAACAGCATTATCAGAACTTTGTTGATCGATTCGCTGATTGGCCGGTTAAGGTCGAACTGCTATCACGTTTCAGAACAAAAAAGCAGGTTGAAGCCGCCTTGAATGAAATGGCAGCGGGGAAAGCCGATATCGTTATTGGTACGCATAAATTATTACAGGATGATATTCAGTTTAAGAGTCTGGGTTTGATTATTATTGATGAAGAACATCGTTTTGGTGTAAGGCAAAAAGAAAAATTCAAGGCACTGCGTGCAGAAATTGATGTGTTGACCTTAACGGCAACGCCGATTCCAAGAACATTGAATATGGCCTTATCCGACTTACGCGAGTTGTCCATTATTGCTACACCACCGGCAAAAAGACTGGCTGTAAAGACCTTTGTTCGTGAACGTAATGATGTGTTGTTAAAAGAAGCGATACTCCGTGAAGTGAAACGTGGTGGTCAGGTTTTCTTTTTACACAACGATATTAAAACAATAGAAAAGACAGCTGAAGAGGTAGAAAAACTCTTGCCTGAGGCACGAGTACAATTTGCCCATGGTCAAATGCCCGAAAAGCAACTCGAGTCCATCATGCTCGATTTTTATCATCGTCGTTTCAATGTGCTGGTATGCACCACGATTATTGAAACCGGCATCGACGTACCCACTGCCAACACGATTATTATTGATCGTGCTGATAAATTTGGTCTGGCGCAGCTTTATCAATTACGTGGACGGGTAGGGCGTTCGCATCATCGTGCTTATGCTTATTTGATTGTTCCACCCAGAAAGTCGATGACAGCAGATGCAGTAAAACGTCTGGAAGCAATTGAGGCTCTGGAAGAACTCGGTATAGGTTTTACTCTCGCAACACATGATCTAGAAATTCGTGGTGCTGGTGAAATACTTGGCGAAGGACAAAGCGGTCATATTCAGGAGATTGGTTTCGGTTTATATATGGAATTACTTGAGCGTGCTGTTCATGCCATGAGAGAAGGTAAACAACCTGAACTGGATCGACCGCTGGATCATGGAGCAGAAATTGATTTAAGGGAAGCGGCATTAATACCCGAAGATTTTTTACCTGATGTGCATATACGATTAATTATGTATAAGCGCATTGCCAGTGCTAAAACCGAAGAAGACTTACGCGAGATTCAGGAAGAAATGATCGATAGATTTGGTTTATTACCGGAACAGGTTAGAAATCTGTTTGCTATCGGGCGCATAAAACAACTGGCCAAGCCAATTGGTATAAGAAAGATCGATATGGGTGAACATGGTGGTCGTATTCTGTTTGAACAGCAGGTAAATCTGGATTCGGCAAAATTAATACAGCTAATTCAGAATGATCCTCATCGTTTTCGATTGGATGGACAGGATAAATTGAGTATTCATGAACAATTACCTGACATTGAAAGTCGTATTAATATCCTAAATTATCTTTTACGTGAAATCAGACTTAAAGATGCGGCATAATAACCCCATGAGACTCAGCAAATTATTTTTTTTATCGATATTTATATTATTCAATCAGGTCGCTAAAGCTGAAACATCCTGGTATCAGGTAGAGATTGTGGTTTTCGAGCGTATTAATCCGGTGCTGGATGGTGAATATTGGAAAACAGCGGATGTTATCAGCAGGACAGATGTTAAGAATCTGTTGTCCAGAGAAGAAGTCGGCGACGAGCAAGTATCGTTTTCAATATTACCTGAGGCTAAGAATCGTCTGGGTGGAACTTATAGTGCTTTTAGAAATTCATCCCATTATCGCCCATTAATACATTACTCCTGGCAACAACCGCCTCTGGAACGTCGTTCAGCAAAGTTTGTAAAAGTTGAAAAATTGGATGAATCTCAATCTTTCAATAATGAAAATATTATTCCGACAGACGAAACTGAACCTTTATTCATAGAGGATTTATTTCAACAAAATAAAATTATCGATGGCGCCATTCGCATACGCAGTGGATTTTATTTACATGTTGATGTGGATTTAACCTACTTTGCAGAGGTGACAGAACAGTTTCGTGTCATGGAAGTTGCTAATAATGAATCTGCAATTTCGGTCCAGGAGCGCATCCCTGTTGAGCTAAAGAGTTCCAGAAAAATAAAGCTCAATGAAATCCATTATTTTGATCACCCGATGTTTGGTTTAATAATTCAGGTGAGCAGGTTGTAGTTGGATTTATACAATCGATTAATTGCAGATAATAAGGTAGTGATCACCCCCTATCTTATTTGTTAAAAATAATAAATTAAAAAGTAGCGGTGATACCTCTATATAATCTGTAATTAGACTTGCTTTACACACTGTTTAAGTAATCAACGATTTATACATCTAATTTTTTAACTGTCAATAGGATTAATGAAGGGTAACGTTTAGTCGTTTTCGTGGCTTGGATAGATCATCGCTTCATCATCTTCTACCAGAATGTTTAACTGAATTGGACGGCAACAGACTTCGCAGTCTTCAATATAAGTTTGTTGAGGAATACTTTTGTCGATAACAAGTTCTATTAATTCGCCACAGTATGGGCAGGAAATTATTTTTGTTTCGAGGAGATTCACAATTCATTAGTTAGCAGCACACCCAATAGACTGAGGATATTATCCATACCCTGTTTCAGGTTCGCTTCAATGATTTCCATGGTGATGATTTCATCAGTTTTGCCGGCTGCCCAATTTACGACTAGGGAACAACAGGCATAATCAATATGTAATTCTCTAGCCAGACTGGCTTCAGGCATACTGGTCATGCCGACAATATCGCAACCATCTTTTTCTAACCTATTAATCTCTGCAACAGTCTCCAGTCTGGGACCTTGAGTCACACCATAGGTACCTTTGTCAGCTATAGAAATACCACTTTGGTTGGCTGCATTGATTAATTTATTACGAGTTGTTTCAGAATAGGGTGCTGTAAAGTCTATATGCACAACTTCTTTAAGATTGTCTTCATAGAAGGTATCAATGCGACCATGAGTATAATCAATCAGTTGATCCGGAATCACAATTCGGCAAGGAGTCATGTCCGAAGAAATCCCTCCAACTGCATTGATAGCAACGATTTCTGTGATGCCTTGATCGTAAAATGACTGAAGATTAGCTCGGTAATTTACTTTATGTGGCAGGATGGTATGTGGATTACCATGTCTAGGTAAAAAAAGGACTTCTTTACCATTCCATTCACCAACCGAGATAGCGGCTGAGGGTTTACCCCATTTAGTATCTACTTCACGCGTATCGATAATATTTAGGTTTGGCAGTTTAATCAGTCCGGTACCGCCTATGATGGCAAGTTTACTCATAATGACTTTACTGCATAAATGCCATTCACGTTTCGATGAAATTCTTTATAGTCCATGCCGTAACCAAACACATAGCGATCAGGAACCTTTAAGCCGGTAAAATCTGCATTGGCAATCGGACGCGGTTTATTAATTTCTTTATCTGCCAGTACAGCGGTATAAACTTCACTTGCACCAGTCTTGATACAATCTTCTTTTATTGCAGCAAGAGTAATTCCTTCATCAAGAATATCATCAATCAGCAATATTGTCTGGTTAGCTATTTCTTTGTCAGGCCTTTTTTTCCAATGAAGTTCATGACCACTTATACCACTGCGATAACGAGTAGCATGGATGTAATCGATTTGGCAAGGGAATTGAAGTTTTGCAATTAATTTTCCTGCCAATAATACACCACCAATCATGACAGGTAACAATAATGGATTTTTTGTTGAGAGTTTTTGTGTGATTTGATTTGCCATTGAATCAATAGCAACTTCAATTTGTTGCTCATTAAAAAGGCATTCTGCTTCAGAAAGCACAAGACTACTTTCTTCTAATAAATTTTTATCCATTCATTTTTCCAATTGTTGTTTGCCATACCAGTCTCGTGCAAATTGATAGGCTGAACGACCGCTACGAGATCCATGTTCCAAAGCCCACTTTAATGCAGTTTTATGTATGGATTTATCTTTAATAATTTTTCCAGAAAGTTTTTCTATCCAATAATCAACAATCATTAAATATTGATCCTGATTAAATGGATGAAATGCCAGCCAGACACCAAAACGTTCAGACAATGAAATTTTTTCCTCTATAGCTTCATTGTGATGAAGCTCTTCACGAATCATCTGGCTTTCCTGATTATCGCGCATGGATTCAGATAATAAATGGCGACGATTGGAAGTGGCATAGATCAATACATTATCAGGTATTGAGCTTAAAGAACCATCGAGTACTACCTTGATGGCTTTATAACTAGGATCATTTTCCTCAAAGGACAGGTCATCACAATACAAAATGAATTTACCCGATTGTTCACGCAGACTTTCAGATATGTCACGCAGCATACCAAGATCTTCACGATTGACTTCGACAATATTCAAACCTTGTGACTGATATTCATTCACTAATGCCTTAATTAATGAAGATTTTCCTGTGCCCTTTGGACCCCATAGTAAAACATTATTGGAAGGCAAATTATTAAGGAACTGTCTAGTATTACTATCAATACTGTTTTTTTGTCGATCAATGCATTGCAAATCATCTAAACAAATATCAGGGGGGTATTGAATAGAATGGATAACACCAGTCTGACCATGGCATCGCCAGCGATAAGCACCGCCATTAAACTCTGTTACCTCTTGCGGTTGCTCAGGTAACAGCGGTTCAATTCGATCAAGAAATTGATTAATACGGTCGATTAATTTATCTATATTAGCCATAGCGTAAGCTTAGTCTTAATAAATAGACGATTATACGTCATAAAGATATGACTTTCTTCTCCTCCTTTTTTCTATAATGTTGCAACGAATTTATTAAGGCTATTCTCAATGCACTATTTATGACGATGAAAGTGATATAGAACATAAGATAATGAAAGAAGTGTTTGGCAAACTCATAGCAAATATCTTATTAAAACCTTTTCTAGATTAGATTGCATTGCATTACTTTTATTTAATCAAGGCTGTACTTTTTCTATATCCTGATCAAAGTGATTTGATGAAATTAAGCTTTCTTCTGATGTGTTAGTTGCATAAATGAAGAGAGCAGTTCTAACCTCTGCTTTCCCTCAATTCCATATAAAAATAGCTGACAATATACATACTGAAGTAATAAGGCATCAGAATTTACTTAAAAGCAAATAATGAAAATCTGAGCATCAAACAATAAACTTTGACAATTAATGTTACGAAATCGTTGTTTGATTTCGTTACATTTTTATATTTGTCTAGATTGTTTCGGGCGATGACATCTCTATCCTTATGTTTTAATTGGTATTATCCTGAAATCTCAAGCTAAAAATGAACTAGCAGCGGTCAAGATACCTCGTTAATGATTTAATCTTGTTATTGACAAAATATGAAATTTTTTCATTTTTTTTGTCTAAAACGGTTATACTTGGTACTAATTAAAACTATTTAAATTCAAGTAGTTAGAAATAAACCCTAAATGCTTATAAATATCTCGTAGAAAATGCAGCAGTATGATGCATTTGACAAAATTCGAGGCAGCGAGGAAAACACATTAGATAAAAATTATTAAAAAAGAGTCGTCTATCTGGATAGTTAATTTCATGACTCTTATATCTATAATCAATATTTGAGGATTACTATGTTTACTAAAGATATGTCAGTGAAAGAGTTTGATGGTGAACTCTTTAATGCGATGGAGAATGAACGACGACGTCAGGAAGAACACATTGAGCTGATCGCATCAGAAAATATGACCAGCCCACGTGTACTGGAATGTCAGGGTTCAGTACTAACCAATAAGTATGCTGAAGGTTATCCCGGCAAACGTTATTATGGCGGTTGTGAATACGTTGATGTTGCTGAACAACTTGCAATTGATCGTGCTTGTGAATTATTCGGTGCAGATTGGGCTAATGTGCAACCACATTCAGGTTCACAAGCAAATGGTGCTGTTTATCTCGCATTACTTGAAGCTGGCGATACCATTATGGGATTATCGCTCGCTCACGGTGGACATTTGACACATGGCGCACACGTTAATGTTTCTGGACGAATATTTAAAGCAGTTCAATATGGCTTAAATGATAGCGGTATTATTGATTATGATCAGGTTGAAGAATTAGCACTAAAGCACAAACCAAAAATGATTTGGTCCGGTTTCTCTGCGTATTCACAAGATTGGGATTGGCAGCGTTTCCGTGATATCTCGGATAAGGTAGGTGCGATTCTGGTTGCAGATATTGCTCACATTGCTGGATTGGTGGCAGCTGGTGAATATCCAAGTCCTGTACAAATTGCTGATATCACTACTTCGACAACGCACAAAACCTTACGCGGTCCACGTTCGGGTATTATTATGGGTAAGGCCAATGAAGATATTCAAAAGAAGATAAACTTTATGGTCTTCCCTGCATATCAAGGCGGTCCTCATATGCACACAATTGCTGCTAAAGCAGTTGCATTTAAAGAATGTATGCAGCCAGAGTTTAAAGAATACATCAAAGCTGTTAAGGCAAATGCAAAAGCAATGGTTGAAGTATTCCTGGATCGAGGTTTATCAATTGTATCGGGTGGAACTGAAAACCACTTGTTTCTGGTTGACATGATTGAAAAAGGTCTGACCGGTAAAGATGTTGATGCAGCATTAGGTAAAGCTAATATTACTGTTAATAAAAATGCTGTTCCTAATGATCCACAATCACCTTTTGTAACTAGTGGTATTCGTATTGGTACACCTTCAATTACTACCCGTGGTTTCAATGAAGATGACTGTCGACAGGTTGCTACCTGGATATGTGACATAATGGATAATATGGGTGATCAATCAGTTATTGACCGTGTAAAAGGTGATGTGCTTGAACTATGCAAAAAACGCCCTTTATACGAAGCCAATGATGATTTACGTTAATAACATTTCCCGATTTTCAGGAATGTGATAAGCGATTGTTGTATAGCAGTTCCTTATTTCATTTTTACGATAAATAAACGGTTTTGTAGATGAAATGTCCTTTTTGTGCTGATCCCGATACAAAAGTAATCGATTCAAGATTGATTGGTGAAGGTAATCAGATTCGTCGCCGTCGTGAATGTATAAAATGCTCCGAACGTTTTACGACTTATGAGTCTGCAGAACTAAATTTCCCACGCATAATAAAATCAGATGGTCGCCGTGAACCATTTAATGAAGAAAAACTTCGTGCTGGCATATTAAGGGCGTTGGAAAAACGACCTGTTAAAACAGAAAGAATCGACATTGCAGTTGCTAATATTATGCATAAATTACGTGTGACAGGTGATAGGGAAGTTGCTGCGATGATGATTGGCAACTGGGTAATGGAACAATTGCGAACTATAGATCAAGTAGCGTATGTAAGGTTTGCCTCGGTATATCGAAGCTTTGAAGATGTTCGTGCGTTTCTAGATGAAATTGAACAACTCGAACATGAGTTGCCTCCAGAATTACGCAAGAGTCAACTCGATTTACTAGATTCTGAAGACGGTGAAGAGAGTTGACGTGGACGAAGCAAGATTATCAATTTATGTCTCGTGCTCTGCAATTAGCAAAGCGCGGGCGTTATACCTGCGACCCTAATCCTCGTGTAGGGTGTGTTATTGCTCGTGATGGAATTATCCTGGGTGAAGGTTGGCATCATAAGGCCGGTGAAGCACATGCGGAAATAAATGCAATTAATTCTGCAAACAACAATATTTCTAGAAGTACTTTCTACATTACACTGGAACCCTGTTCTCATCATGGACGTACTCCACCATGCGCAGAGGCGTTAATCTCAAATGAAATAAAAGAAGTGATTATTGCCATGATTGATCCAAATCCATTGATTGCAGGCAAAGGTATAAAACTATTAACTGACAAAGGAATTAACGTTCGTGATGGGTTACTTGCGGAGCAGGCTTTAGGATTAAATAAAGGTTTTATCAAACGGATGGAGACGGGTTTACCTTATATTCGATGTAAATTAGCGATGAGTCTGGATGGTAGAACAGCGTTAGCTAATGGTAATAGTCAATGGATTAGTGGTGAGGCATCGCGTCGGGATGTGCATCGATTACGAGCGGCGAGTTCTGCAATCGTAACGAGTGCTGATAGTATCATTAAAGATGATTCACTTTTAACGGTTAGAGATTTTGATGGAAATATTAAGCAACCGTTAAGAGTGATTATTGATCGACAGGCAAAAACTTCCGCTTCTGCATCCATGTTTTTACAGCCCGGTAAAACGATTATTTATAGTCAAATATCGTCTTCAATTAAACATGAAAAAGTTGAAACGATTTGTATCAAAGATCAAGAGGATTGGCTGCAAAATGTTTTTAGGAATTTGGCGGCAGAATATCAAATTAATGAAGTATTAGTAGAGTGTGGTGGTCGTTTATCCGCAGCATTGATTGAATCGAAATTACTGGATGAATTAATTGTTTATGTAGCACCAAAAATATTAGGCAGTGATGCGCAGGCGATGACGAATATTGTCGGAATAGAATCTCTGGAAAATAGTTACTCACTAACATTAATTGATACACGTCAGATTGGCAGTGATATTCGTTTAACGTATCAGCTTGGAGTTTAGCAGAATGTTTACTGGCATAATTGAAGCGATGGGCAGTATTGAATCAATTACTACACATGCTGAAGACAGTCGTTTTGTCTTTCAAACTGGACAACTCGATTTATCTGGTATGGATATTGGTGAAAGTATTGCTGTTAATGGTGCTTGTTTGACGATTATCGAAAGAACAGCAAACACTTTTTCTGCTGATGTTTCTGTTGAAACACTTGATTTGACCTGTTTCAAATCATTAGCCCAGGATGCCGTAGTCAATCTTGAGCGGGCAATGCAGTTATCGGATCGTATTAATGGACATTTGGTGAGTGGTCATGTTGATGGCGTTGGTAAAATAAGTTCATTAGTCGATGACGGTCGCTCTGTGCGCTATGAAATAGAGCTACCTAGAGATTTGACTAGGTTTGTTAGCAAAAAAGGTTCTATCACTGTCGACGGTGTAAGCCTGACAGTAAATGAAGTTAATAATAATATATTTTCGGTTAATATCATTCCATATACGATGAAGGAAACAATATTTCAGCATTATCAAGTCGGTTCGCATGTTAATATTGAAGTAGATATGTTGGCGCGATATGTGGCGCAGTTAATAAGTAAATAATATGAATTCAACAGAAGAAATAATTGAAGATATTCGTCAGGGTAAGATGGTCATCCTGATGGATGATGAAGACAGGGAAAATGAAGGTGATCTGGTTATTGCCGCTGAATGTGTTCGCTCCGAAGATATTAATTTTATGGCACGATTTGGCAGAGGGTTAATTTGTTTGACGCTGACTGGTGATCATTGTCGTAAATTGAATTTACCGTTGATGACCAGTCATTCGAATGCGAACTTTACGACTAACTTTACTATATCGATTGAAGCGGCAGAAGGTGTGACGACAGGAATTTCTGCAGCCGATCGTGCTTTGACTATAAAAAAGGCTGTTGCACCCGATGTTAAATCTACTGATTTGGTTCAACCTGGTCATGTATTTCCTTTGATGTCACAACCGGGTGGTGTGCTGTCCAGAGCAGGACATACAGAAGCAGGATGTGATCTAGCGCGTTTGGCGGGATTAACAGAAGCTGCTGTGATAGTTGAAATATTAAATGATGATGGTTCCATGGCCCGTCGAGCTGATCTGGAACGATTTGCTAAAGAACATAATTTAAAGATAGGTACGATTGCCGATCTTATTAAATACCGAATTGAAAATGAAAAGACGATTGAGCATATGACGGAATGTCACCTTCCAACGGAATATGGCGAATTTGTCTTGCATGCTTATCTGGATAAACTTGAAAAGAAATTACATTTCGCCATGGTAAAAGGTCGTATCGATCCTGAAATAGCGATGTTAGTGCGTGTACATCTCGAGAATCCAATATCGGATTTGACTGGCAGTCTAGCAACTGATCGTGGGTGGCCTATCAACGATATTCTCAAGCGATTGGCTGATGAAGAATCGGGTGTGTTGGTTATTCTTTGTGATCAGTTTGACTCCAATGATTTAATACAGCAAATAGAATCCTATAAGACAAAAGCTCAAACAGTAAAAAATAAAAATAGCAAAGTATCATGGGACCAGCGCACTATAGGTCTGGGGGCACAGATATTATCCGATTTAGGTGTGCGCAAAATGAGGGTTTTAAGTGCACCGAAAAAGATACATGCACTTTCCGGCTTTGGTCTCGAAATTGTTGAGTATGTATATTAAGGAAACTAATTATGTCAGAAATCAATTCAATTAATCATCAAGGCAAGTTAGCGAAGCAGGCACGTATCGCGATTGTCAGTAGTCGCTTTAATAGTTTTATTGTTGATAAATTGAATGAAGGTGCAATAAAAACGCTAAAACAAAATGGTATAGATGAAGAAGATATAATTCATGTGAAAGTGCCGGGAGCTTTTGAAATACCTGTAGTAGTGAAAACATTACTCGATAAGTCTGTGTATGATGCAATCATTACACTAGGCGCAGTTATTAGAGGTGAAACTCCTCACTTCGATTATATTTGTGATGCGTGTTCAAGTGGTATTTCTCGTCTTGCGTTGGATTACGGAGTGCCGGTAATATTTGGTGTATTAACTGTTGATACAACAGAGCAGGCTTTGGATCGCTCTGGTGAAGAAGAGAGTAATAAAGGTTCAGAGGCAGCAGAAGCTGCACTGGAAATGATTGGTGTGTTGAGTCAAATAAAGGCATGAATACAGAAGTAGAGCCTATTAATAAACGCGCGCGAACAAAGGCTAGACATACTGCAGTGCAAGCGCTTTACCAGTGGTTCCTGACTGATAAGGATTCTATAGATATTATTGCTGAATTTGAAAATAATGAACATAAACTGGCCAAAACTGATGTTGATTATTTTAAAACGCTTTTTCGTGGAGTGATCAGAAATAAAAGTGACCTTGAACAACATTTTTCTGATTTGGTAGATAGACCATTAGAAGAACTTGATTATATTGAACGTGCTATATTACTAATTGGATGTTATGAATTACAGCATTGTATTGAAATGCCTTATCGAGTAGTTGTGAATGAATCAGTAGAATTGGCGAAGACGTTTGGCGCGGAAGAATCGCATAAATATATTAATGGTGTAATGGATAAATTGGCACGTCAATTACGCCAGACAGAAATTCAATAAATACATAAAAGTCTTAGAGTGAATGAATTTGAAATAATTCAAAGCTATTTTCACAAATCAACTTATGATGACACTAATAATGTAGTGATCGGAGTTGGTGATGATGCAGCTATTGTCAGTCTTAACTCTGATGAGCATCTGGTTGTTTGTATGGATACTTTGGTCAGCGGTGTTCACTTTCCTGAAGCTACTCGTCCTGAATATGTTGCTTATAAAGCACTCGCAGTAAATCTTAGTGATATTGCTGCGATGGGGGCAATACCACGTTGGATAACGCTATCAATTACCTATCCCGAACAAAATGAATTCTGGTTTAAAGCTTTTGCTAAGGGTTTTTATTCTCTTGCAAATATTCATTCATTAAGTTTAATAGGTGGTGATCTTTCGCGAGGACCTTTGTCAGTTACAGTTCAGGTGCAAGGTGTATTAAATAAATATCGTCAGCCTCTAAGTCGAGCTGGTGCTCAGGTTGGTGATGATATTTATATTTCCGGAGAGCTTGGTGCTGCTGCTTATGCCCTCAAGAGTATTTTAGAAAAAGAACAATGGGAAGCTGCCAGTGATGGTGAGCTAGCTAGATTAAATCGTCCTGAGGCAAGAGTAAAACTAGGTCAGGCTTTATCAGGAATAGCGAATAGTTGCATCGATATATCAGATGGATTAAACGCTGATTTGACGCATATATTAAATGCCAGTGGAGTAGGTGCAGAATTAAACCTGTCTTTATTGCCAATGAGTACTAGTCTTAAAAAAATTGATATCAATAGCGCCTATGAACTGGCTATGACAGGTGGTGATGATTATGAATTATGTTTTACGCTTCCGAGTGATATTAACAACGAACAACTAGCAGAATTAAATGCTATTTGTTCAATTAGTCATATAGGGAAAATTATCAGTGATAAGGGGTTGGTATTAAAAGACGAAAATAATCATAAAGTAATATTGTCAAAAATGTCTTATAGGCACTTTTAATTACCTGATGATTTTTCCGGCTTCATAAAGTTTTTCAAATTCAGTTTTAAGTCGTAGTGGTAGTGCTTTTTCTGGTTATTTATTTTAATTAACAGCAACTATAGTGAAATAGAAGGAATTGGCATTACGAATGGTTTGTTTATGTATATCTTCTTAAAAAAACTCTCACACCAACCTTCAGTGATGAATTTCCAACATAATTTACATTTTCTATAAACGTTGCCAGTTCACTAACTCGAATCGGTTTTCTGAAAGAAACTTGATCCTGTGATGACATATGGTTTGCAATATTTGGCTGCACAAGCGTAAGCAATCTGATCCAGTAGTTTTAAAATAGAGTCTCCATGTACATTGCCGGAAAAAAAATTACCATATCAGGCTCGTTAAAACTGTCATTTGCAGGATTTTTCTTGTTTTGCCATCAGATATTCCTCTGGTAATTATTATTTAATTATGTTCAGCGGATTATTCGGATCAGTGTTTTGGTTAAAAGGTTTATGACGATCAGTATCTGTAATTTGATAAACCTTGCCTATCCAGTTATTAATGACTGCCTCTGCTGTATCGTGCCAGGTGTTATCCAGCAAGGGAATAATCCACTTCTCGGGGAAATCCGGTGGTGTTTTGCTTTTTTCTAAAGAGGTCAAAAGATGGCTTTGATATTCTTCCAGCACTGCCTGACTTTTCAAAGAAAAATAATTTTCCGGGAAACGGGGATATTCCTTTATCTCACCATTAATAAATCGTCCAATCTCACGCTTGTATTCTTTTAATAAACTAATTGCATCGTATTCAGGATGACCCTGAAAAAACACAAGACGAAAACCGTCCTCACTGGTTGCAAGATGTACGTCACCATCCTCGCTCACGACTAATGTCATTAAACCAGCTTGATGAAATTGATCAGGCAAGATCTCATTAAAACGTGAATGCGGCACATCAAAGCGAGTATTTACTCCCGCTACCAATGGGTGCTTTCTATCAACAACTCTATGTGGATAAACGCCCCAACGTTTACCATTAGACAAGCGTATGCGTTTTTGTTGATATCTAAATTCAAGGACAGCATGAGTTGCCAAACAAGAACATAGAGTGGACGTAACATTATTTATCGACCAATCGAGAATATCACTTAAAGGTTTCCAGAACGGCTGATTGGATAATTCAGTACCAATAACATTAGCACCGGTAATTATCAGTGCATCTAGGCCTTGTGATTTTATTTCGTCAAAGGTTTGATAATATTTTTCAATATGAGCCTTACCTTCCGCACTACGTTCCAGTTCATCAAGCGTAAAAGGGTGCAGATAGAATTGAGCAATCTGATTACTTTCACCAACCAATCGGAAAAACTGTCTTTCTGTCGCTTCAAGTGCAGAATCAGGCATCATATTCAATAAACCAATATGCAATTCACGAATATCCTGTTTTTGTGCCTGTTCGACAGATATAATGGTTTCTCCATCATCTAGCAGTCGAATAAAGCTTGGCAGCTTACTATTTGCAACTAATGGCATGGTATTTATCCTAAACTCTTTTCAATGAGCGCGAGAAAGTCAGTTTCTGATTTAACTTTTGCAATTTCATTGGAACAAATAGTATAACCATATTGATCTGCCAGTTTTTGATATATAGGTATCCGCGAATAAAACAGACGCGAAAATACCCAGCGAACGAAATCATCCGGTTCAATCAATGCAGCATATTCAATATTCTTTTCCTGCATATAACTGTTTAGTTGTTCATCAAGGAACTCTTCTCTATAGTACAGCGGCTTGGGTTCTTTTTTTGCACGCTTGATCAACTCTACTTCATCATGTTCTGTGGCACGGATATAAATGATTAAGCTATGTTCTGCCAGAATTTTCATTACTTCAGGATCAGACAATTCGCATAAACTGCCGCCGGCATCATTGATAAAATTCTCGTAACCAAAGACATCATGTGAGCGTTTAATAAATTCAGGTACATCTTTCATCGCAGCAACTTCAGCATTGTGATGAAGTTTTTGGCGGCGCTTAAACTCGCGTAAGCCTAGACCGCCTTTTTCAGGATCACCTAATTGACCAAGAAATGTAGAGACGGCCTTTAGATTGTCGACTGAAATTTTACTGTCTATACTAATAGAATCAGACAGCAATAATTTTTTCAGTAATGGAATTTCCATTGCCTGACGTTTGACATTATCGAGCATTGCCTCATTGAGATAGCGGGTACCGATACGATAATCACCTGAATAATGAAACCAGTTGGCCTGACGCAACAGGCAGGCGAGACGAGTTTTACCAACGCCGGACATGCCAAGTAGGGTAATCGCCTTTCTATCCCATGCTTTGAATTCTGCCGTGCTTAAACGCACTTGATTTCTCCAGATTGATTTTATTACATATTATACAGATAAAATGCCATCTAGCTTAATCGAGCAGTCGTCATTCATATTCCGATCGATTAGGCTGACTTTCGTTCAAAAATGATCTTTTGCCATTCCTGTGGTCCAGTTTGGTGTACAGCATTACCTTTTGAATCTACCGCAACCGTAACTGGCATATCCTTAACTTCAAACTCATGGATAGCTTCCATACCCAGTTCTTCAAATGCCACAACACGTGATTCAGTAATAGCTTTTGATACCAAATAGGCAGCGCCACCGACAGCCATTAAATATACAGCTTTGTGTTTCTTAATAGCGTCAATTGCTAATGGTCCGCGTTCTGCTTTGCCGACCATGCCGATCAAACCTGTTTTATCCAGCATCATTTCGGTAAATTTATCCATGCGGGTTGCAGTTGTTGGGCCTGCTGGGCCGACCACTTCCTCTCGCACAGCATCAACAGGTCCGACGTAATAGATAAATCGATTTGTGAAATCAACACCATCAGGCAGTGATTCTCCTTTATCTAAAATATCTTTAATACGTTTATGCGCGGCGTCACGACCGGTTAACATCTTGCCGGATAATAAAATGGTTTCGCCCGGTTGCCATTCCTGAATACTTTCTGCTGTCACTTCATCAAGATTAACGCGACGTGCACTCGGTCCAACATCCCAGCTAATTTCTGGCCAATCATCTAGGCTTGGTGGTGTTTGTAATGAGGGACCTGATCCATCTAACACAAAATGTGCATGACGGGTTGCTGCACAGTTTGGAATCATGGCAACTGGTTTGTTCGCAGCATGTGTTGGATAATCCATGATCTTTACATCAAGCACCGTGGTTAAACCACCTAAACCCTGCGCACCAATACCAAGTTCATTTACCTTTTCAAAAATTTCCAGACGTAATTCTTCAGCTTTTGTTTTAGGACCACGGGCCTTTAGTTCGTGGATATCAATGGGTTCCATTAATGCTTGTTTCGCCATGACCATGGCTTTTTCAGCTGTGCCACCGATACCGATACCGAGCATGCCAGGAGGACACCATCCTGCACCCATGGTTGGAACTGTTTTAACTACCCATTCAACAATATCATCAGAAGGATTAAGCATGACAAATTTTGATTTAGCTTCTGAGCCACCGCCTTTTGCAGCCACCTGGACATCAACCTTGTCACCCTCAACGATCTCCATATGAATGACTGCTGGTGTGTTGTCGCCAGTATTTTTTCTGGCACCTGCAGGATCAGCAAGAATGGATGCACGCAATTTATTATCGGGGTGGTTGTATGCTTTACATACACCTTGATTGATCATGTCAGTCAGAGACAGTTCGGCATCCCAATGCACATTCATGCCAACCTTAATAAAGACAGTGACAATACCGGTGTCCTGACAAATAGGACGATGACCCTCTGCACACATGCGGGAATTAATCAGTATTTGCGCCATCGCATCTTTAGCAGCTTTTGATTCCTCTTTTTCATAGGCTTCATGTACTGCTTTAATAAAATCGAGCGGATGGTAATAGGAAATAAATTGTAAAGCGTCGGCAACGCTATCAATCAGGTCATTTTGCTTAATCGTAGTCATAGTCTTTTGCGAGTTAATTTATTGTTTGCAATCATAACAGCTTGAGAAAGAAAAGGCGGCACGAGGCCGCCTTTTTTACATACTGTCGCCAGCTTTAGGCAACGGTAACAGGTATCTCTTCCAGTTTCGATTTAGCCTGTGAGGCAATTTTCTGAAAGGATTCAATTTCATCGAAGTTGAGATAACGGTAAACATCTTCTGCCAACGGTTTCAGATCCTGTGCAAATTCGAGATATTCCTCCATGGTCGGAATGTGTCCAAGGATAGAAGATACTGCAGCGATCTCTGCCGAGGCTAAAAACACATTTGCACCATCACCTAAACGATTTGGGAAGTTACGTGTAGAAGTTGAAACTACAGTTGATTTCGAAGCAACACGTGCCTGATTACCCATGCATAATGAACAGCCAGGCATTTCAGTTCTCGCACCGGCCTTACCAAAGATACTGTAATAGCCTTCTTCAGTTAGTTGATGTTGATCCATTTTCGTTGGTGGGGAAATCCACAAACGGGTAGGGATGACATCAGTAAATTTCTGTAACATCTTACCTGCTGCACGGAAGTGACCAATGTTTGTCATACATGAACCAATAAAGACTTCATCAATATTGGTACCGGCTACTTCTGACAATGGTTTAACGTCATCCGGATCATTAGGACATGCCAATAATGGCTCCTTGATTTCATTTAGATCGATTTCAAATACTTTGACATAGTCTGCATCGGCATCCGGTTCCATTAATACCGGATTCGCCATCCATTCTTCCATTGCTTGCGCACGACGTTCCAGAGTACGTGGATCACCATAACCTTCACTAATCATCCAGCGTAATAAGGTAATGTTAGACGATAGATATTCCTTAATCGGTTCTTCACCCAAACGAATGGTACAGCCGCCAGCAGAGCGCTCCGCGCTGGCATCGGATAATTCAAATGCCTGTTCTACTTTAAGGTTAGGTAATCCTTCAATTTCCAGAATTCGACCAGAGAAGATATTTTTCTTACCTTCTTTAGCAACAGTTAAATCACCAGATTGAATTGCTGCATAAGGAATAGCATTGACCAGATCACGCAGAGTAATACCTGGTTGCATTTCACCTTTGAATCTAACTAATACTGACTCAGGCATATCTAATGGCATCACGCCGGTTGCGGCTGCAAATGCAACCAGACCTGAACCAGCGGGGAAAGAAATACCTAACGGGAAGCGGGTATGTGAGTCACCACCTGTACCGACAGTATCCGGTAATAACATACGGTTTAACCATGAGTGGATAATGCCATCACCTGGACGAAGGGCGACACCACCACGTGTTTGAATAAAATCAGGTAAAGTATGATGAGTAACAACGTCTACCGGCTTTGGATAAGCTGCAGTATGACAAAATGACTGCATAACTAAATCAGCAGAGAAACCAAGGCACGCTAAATCTTTTAATTCATCACGAGTCATTGGACCTGTAGTATCTTGCGAACCAACAGTTGTCATTTTAGGTTCGCAGTAGGTGCCCGGACGAATACCCTCAACGCCACAGGCTTTACCAACCATTTTTTGCGCAAGGGTATAGCCTTTGTCTGATTCAACTGGAGGAACAGGTTTTCTGAACAAGTCACTTGAGTCCATACCTAGTGCTTCACGGGCACGTTCGGTTAAACCACGACCAATGATTAATGGAATACGTCCACCTGCTTGTACTTCATCAATAATAATGTCGGTTTTTAATTTAAACTCACATAGTTCTTCACCGGTTTCAGCGTTTTTAATCTTGCCTTCATAGGGGTAGATATCAATGACATCTCCCATCTTCATTTTCGAAACATCGCATTCAATCGGTAATGCGCCAGCATCTTCCATGGTGTTAAAGAAAATAGGTGCAATCTTGCCACCGAGACAAAAACCACCATCGCGTTTATTCGGGATAAAAGGAATATCATCACCCATGTGCCAAAGCACAGAGTTCGTTGCAGATTTTCGTGAAGAACCAGTACCGACAACGTCACCCACATAAGCGAGCGGATGTCCTTTCGCCTTTAATTCTTCGATCTTGTTAATGGGACCGACTTCACCTTGTTTATCAGGTGTAATGCCATCACGCTCCATCTTTAGCATGGCTAGTGCATGTAAGGGAATGTCGGGGCGTGACCAGGCGTCAGGTGCTGGAGAGAGATCATCTGTATTGGTTTCACCCGGGACTTTGAAGACAGTCACAGTAATTTTATCGGCCAGTTTTGGTTTATTGGTAAACCATTCGCCTTCTGCCCACGATTGTATGACTTGTTTAGCATGCTCATTGCCTGCATCTGTTTTTTCTTTTACATCAAAGAAAGCATCAAACATTAGCAGAGTTTTGGATAAAGCCTTTGCTGCGGTAGGTGCTAACTCATCATTATCAAGACAGTCAATTAATGGCGAGATGTTATAACCACCTAGCATGGTGCCCAGCAGTTCGGTTGCTTTAATCTTATCGATTAATGGAGAGCTTGCTTCGCCTTTAGTGATTGCAGCCAGAAAACCTGCCTTAACATAGGCAGCTTCATCAACGCCCGCTGGAATTCGGTAAGTTAACAATTCAAGAATGAATTCTTCTTCGCCTTGGGGCGGGTTTTTTAATAATTCAACCAAAGCGGCAGTTTGTTCCGCATCTAGAGGTTTGGGAACGGTGCCCAGTTGTTCACGTTCCTTTACATGTTCACGATAAGCTTTAAGCAAAACGGCTCTCCTGTACTCAACTAATTTAAAAATTTGAGGGAAATAACGAATTCCCGTTATGAGGGGCGGCTATTATAAATCAAGTTGCAGTGCAGCGTTAAATTAAATTATGTGCAATTTTGGTGCAATTACGGCCAGGTATTATCGATGACACCGCCGCCTAAACAGATAGAATCTTTATAAAAAACAATAAATTGGCCGGGTGTCACTGCGCGTTGCCGATTGTTGAAGACAATTTTATATGAGCCGTTTTCCTGATTTTCGATTCGACATAGTTGATCTACTTGTCGATATCGTACCTTGGCAGAGCATTCGTAGGGTAATTTGGGTGGTTCACCCGAAATCCAGTTAATTTCAGATGCTGACAAGCCTTGGGACTGTAATAAGGGATGGTCATGATCTTGTGCCACAATCAATTCGTTTTCTTCTATATTTTTTTGTACGACATACCAGGGCGACTCATTATAACCACTGACACCGCCAATGCCTAAACCCTGACGCTGTCCCAGAGTGTAATAAAATACGCCTTCATGCTCTGCGATGGTCTTGCCCGCTGTTGTTTTGATTGCACCTGGATTTGGCGGAATATAACGCTGTAAAAATTGGCGAAATGGTTGTTCGCCTATAAAACATATACCTGTGCTATCTTTTTTGTCATGCGTGATCAGGCCATGTTCTTCTGCCAGTTTTCTTACTGTCGGTTTTTCCAGTTCGCCGACAGGAAACAATGCTTGCTTTAGTTGCGGCTGATTGAGTCGACACAGGAAATAACTTTGATCTTTATTTTGATCCAGACCTTTTAATAATTGATATTGATTATTGTTGTTTTCTATTCTGGCGTAATGCCCTGTGGCAATCTGACTGGCGCCCATTTCTTTTGCATGTTCAAGAAAGGCTTTAAATTTTATCTCCTGATTACAAAGAATATCCGGATTCGGTGTACGACCGTTTTGATATTCCTCGAGAAAATTATGAAAGACGTTATCCCAATAGTCTTTAGACAGATCAACTGTATTTAAAGGTATATCAATTTTGTCACATACATGCATGGCATCTTCAACATCGGCCTCCCACATGCATGCACCGTATTCATCTTGTTCCTGCCAGTTTTTCATGAACAGGGCTTCAACATCAAAACCTTGTTGTTTTAATAACAAGGCGGTAACTGATGAATCAACCCCACCTGAAATACCAACAATAATTTTTTCCTGAGTATTTTTCATAAACTCTGTGCATTATGAATCAAATCTAATGGATGATGATTACCATTGAGAAAGTCATTAATACATTTTAAAACCATCGGGCTTCTGATTCTGTTTTTTTGCGCTTCGATTTCTTCAACACTTAACCAGACACCACGAACAATACCCGTGTCGAGTTTTCTTTCCGGATAATGTTTAATACATTTCCCATGAAAACAGAAACGTAGATAAGTTAATTCAGATTCATTTGGACTGGGATACAGATAAATACCAATCAGGGAGGATGGTTCAAATTCCCATGCTGTTTCTTCCATGACCTCTCTTATAACAGCGTCTATCAGGCTTTCATTGTGTTCAAGGTGTCCAGCAGGTTGATTAAAGACAAGTTTGCCATCAATCTTTTCTTCAACGAGTAAAAATTTGCCATCCTGTTCAGCGATTGCTGCAACAGTTGTATTTGGTTTCCATTGCATTTGTAAATTCCACTAGAGTAGGGATAATATCGATTATCCTTTGTTAAATTTGCTAAAAGATTAACATGACAAAAGCCAATAAAACTATGCATTTTCTCAGCATGCTGATTATTTTGGCTTCGCTATGGTTATTATTATCTGGTCATTATACGACTATATTGCTCGCACTTGGTTTTACATCAGTATTACTAGTGCTTTATATCAGCATTCGTATGGAATTATTTGATTATGATCAACCTGTATTATTAGTACAGATTATTTGTGTTATTCCTTATTGGATTTGGTTAATCAAAGAAATTGTCTTATCAAATATTGATGTTCTTAAACGAATTCTGAATCCGGCATTACCAATTAATCCTCAACTAGTAGATTTTAAAAGCAGTCAGCAGTGTAATTTTTCGAGAGTAAATTATGCGAACTCAATAACACTTACCCCCGGTACTATCGCTATTAATATTGAAGGTGAATATATTGCAGTGCATGCATTGGCAGAAAGTGGAATTGAAGGTTTGACCACGGGGGAGATGGATAAACGAGTCAGTAAAACAGAGGCGCTGGCAAATGCTTGAGTTCGCAACGGCATTAATTTTACTGGCGATGTTTATGGCATTGTTATCTGCAATTTTTGGCAAAACGGTTTATGACAAGATTCTGGCCGTAAATATTTTTGGTACAGTGACTGTGCTATTTATCGCTGTATTTGGTTTTATGAAAGAACGTCCTGAGTTTCTGGATATCGCAATGGTTTATGCCCTGATTAATTTTGTAGCAACAATTGCGATACTTAAGTTTTTTGAATATGGAGACATGGGAAGAGGATCGAGCTTACCTGACGATGTGGATATATAGATGTTATCTTTTATAGCAAATCTTCTGGTTATTACGGGGAGCCTTATTGTTATTATCGGACTGATCGGCGTATATAGAATGCCTGATTTTTATACGCGCCTGCATGCTGCCAGTGTCATTGATACATTAGGAATAATGTTAATTATTACCGGTTTGATTATTCTGGCAGGAATTAGCCTGATTAGCGTAAAACTATTTTTGATATTGCTATTTATTCTTTTTACAACTCCTACTGCCGCTCATGCATTAGCAAAATCCGCATTACATGGAAAACTTGAACCTCATTTAAAGGAAAACACTCAATGAGCGTAATTTTTGTAAATGTAGTGCTATTGCTGTTTTTGGTGATTACAGCATTAGCAATTAATCAGCAACGCAATCTATTTGCCGCTGTGATGATGTCAGGTATTTATAGTCTGATTTGCGCATCATTGTTTGTTTGTCTGGATGCGGTCGATGTTGCGTTTACCGAGGCAGCTGTCGGTGCAGGTATAGCTACCATATTATTTTTGGGCACATTGGCAGTAACGAGTTATGAAGAGAAACGCGTAGTAAAAGTACATTTCACCAGTTTATTTCTGGTTTTTATTTGTGGTGGATTATTGATTTATGGTTTGTCTGATATACCGGCATTTGGCGAGCACTCCAATCCTGTTCAAACATATCTTGCAGATGCCTATGTAAATACTTCTTTTGAAGTAATTGGTGTGCCTAATCTTGTCACCTCTGTATTGGCCAGTTTTCGCGGTTTTGACACATTAGGAGAAACAACAGTTATTTTTACTGCCGGTATATCAGTATTAATGTTACTTGGACGTGGTAAACCAAAAGGACAAAGCGTAGTACAAGAGGAAATTAAATAATGGAACATCATCTGGTATTACAAATTGTATCTCGTATCCTGATTCCTTTGATTATGCTATTTGCTTTGTATGTCCAGTTTCATGGTGACTATGGACCGGGTGGTGGTTTCCAGGCAGGTGTTATTTTTGCTGTCGGATTCATCTTGTATGGTTTGATATATGGCGTAGATAGATTAAGAAAAGTTATTTACCCGGCCTTGTTACGTATTATGGCGGCATTTGGTGTATTACTTTATGCCGGAGTTGGTGTAGCAGGTATGCTTAATGGTGGAGAGTTTCTAAACTATAGTGTGTTGTCTACAGATGCCGTTGCCGGTCAGCATTTGGGAATTTTACTTATTGAAGCAGGCGTAGGCATAACCGTTGCGTCTACCATGACAATTCTCTTTTACGTGTTCGCGCGTCCCTGAATTATTTTTCAGACTTTTTATTTTCCAGCTTTTCAATGACTGGTTCATCCCAGCTGCCACGTATGGTGTATTGTTTACTTAGGATTTTATTAATATTGTTAGGTATTGACTCAAATACTTCTCCTGCAAGATAAATAGCTGCACCCACACCAAAACCTATAGGACCAAGTATTGCGCTGGCTACAGGTAAGCTGCTGGTAACTTTCGGCAAGACGGTTGCAACTTGATCATAGTCCTCATTAATAAGCCCGGTACGGCCAGTGATAGTAATATCTGCAGCCGGGGCGGTCATTAACAGGTTGTTTGTATAAGCTTCACCTTTTTCAATATTAAACTTGCCTTCTATACGATCAAAGGCAAAGCCTTTATTGAATAAATCGCTAAAATCCAGAGTAAGTCGTCTGGGCAAGGTTGTAATACTAAGCAGTCCTAGCAAACGTCCAGCAGAAGGATTTACATCCAGTAGTTGCCCTTTACTGATATCGATATCAATATCGCCATTTATTTTTGCCAGATCAAAATCAGTTGGGGTATCCAGCCAGTTGATGTTCATATCTATACTGGTTTTACCCCCATCAATATTGGCTGAGTCATTTGACAGACTTTCAAGTAAATTTACTAATTTACTGGCCGTAATATTGACCCGAAACTTGCTACGATTAACACCATCCGTTTCAACCCATGTTCCTGTAGCTTCGATTTGTACATCATTGTTACGATTAAACGTAATCTTGTTAAAAACCACTTCCTCGTCTGTTTTTATGCTTTTTATTTGTGCCTGTCCGAGATTTAGATCTTCGTATACAAGGTTATTAATCTTGATATCAACATTTGGAAAATCGGTAATACTGATAGATTCTGAAGACTCTTTTCCGTCGTTAGGTTTAATTAAATGTAAATAATCAAAACTGGCATGGAGTTCATCGGTTTTTGTCTTGTTTAAGTCAAGGTAATTAACCTCCCCTTTAATTTTTTCACCTTCAATACTGGTTTGCCAGCCATCAGGTGTTTTTCTAAACATCAGTTTTACTTGTGAAAAATTATTCTGCATCAAAATAAGATTATCGACATGTAACTCGATAGCAAAGGATTTATCAGGGCTGTTAGTAACTACATTAGTTTCATCTACTTGATTTAAAAAGTGTATCCATTCATCAAGATTAATTGCTGGTATGTGACCACTGATCAAAAAATCAGTTCGTTTTTTAGTCTTAATATCATCACCAATACCAACTTCTATACTGTCAATACTAAAGTCTTGTTGATTATTGACAGACAAACTAGCATCAAAAAAAGAATCAAATTTGATATGTATCTTGTTTATTCTGGATTGTTCAAGTCGAGTTGTGACAATAAATGGTTTTTCTTCCGATGCTATTTTTTTAAATGGTGCCGGAAGATCGATGTTTATACCTTTTAAATTAGTTTTTATTGTTATGTTGTGTTTTAGCTTATTTTTATCATCACGTTTTTTATCGATGATGACTTCAAGGTTTGTTTCACCCTGCAATGCTTTAAAGTATTGAGCATACTCTGACAACAATGCAGGATAGAATAAGCCGAGCTGTTGAATTATAAATAGTTTGTCGACATCACCCTCAACTATGACCTGACTTTCGCCATCATCATTTACATCATGTGGAATTCTTAGTTTAACTGGTTTGCCATGATAAAGAGCATCGATATCATTACTCCATGCCTGGTAGCGAGTAAAATTTACTTCTCCATTAATGTTTTCCAGACTGACGCCCGGAATAACTGTATCCAGCATGGTATTATTTAATTTGATTTTGCCATCAACACTGGATTCTCTCTCGCCTAACGGAATATCTAGGTTAATATTGATTTCAAATTGTCCGGTTACATTTCTGCTTGCAAATTCATAAAGAGAGTCGTTTTGTTTTAATGGGCTTTCATTAATAAAGGTAAGTGCATCACCAAAATTACCACTTAAATCCGAATTTACTATTAAGTGATGATTGCCGCTTACCATATCATTTATATGAGCATGTAAGGTATTAATATTCGATTTAAATATATAGCCGGAAGTTGAATCGATATTTAAATCATCATTATCAATACGAATATCGGCTGCCAAGCTATCAATGTAAGGCCAACCCTCTGTGTAATTCAATGTAGCCTTATCAACATTTAATATGGCCTGAAATAAGCCTTGATTGTCATTAAATGGATAATCATTTATTTTGCCTCTGAATAAGGCAAAACCAAACTGAATTTTACCGCCGATAAAAGCATCGCTAATCCATTCCCTTAGCTCAGGGTTAGTCTGTTTTGGTAAAAAAAGAGGAATATTTTCCAGGTATGTTTCATCCAGACGCGCTATTAGATCAAGATATGGCCAGTTGCCGGCGAGTGAAATTCGGCCATTAAAAGTAAAGGGAATGTCATTGCAGTTAAAAGAAAACTCGTTAACATTGATATTAGAATCAACTAGCGATAGAGATAATGCTCCTTCCAGATCGGTAACGTTCAAAGTATTATCAAATAAACTGCCAAGTTTTATCTCGCTTCTATTACTATAAATCTCAAGTGCGACATTCTGATTTTTGTAAACGATATGACCATTTAAATTATTGGCGCCATGAGTTCCATCTTTAGAGGCAAGAGAGAATGAATCAAAGTCAGATGAAAAATATAGTTTTGAATTATCTCTAATACCCAAATTGAAGAATTCTATATTTTTTAGTTTCCCGTTTAATGATTGCCAATCTAGATTCTTTTGCCATTCATTCTTGAACAATATTTGAATAGGTATAAGCGAGACTATGTCATGCAAATTTACAAAGTCGAGTTTGCCATCAATTAAATCTATTTGATTATTCTCATCCAAATGAATATTAAATTGATGCCTGGTGGCCGGCCATAGTGCATGTTCAGTATCCAGATTGGACAAGGACAATGCAGCCAGCCATTGTTTATCTGTTTTCTTTTTTGCATCAATATTAAACTCTGCAGCATCAATTTGTAATTGACCATTTCCTACCTTGAGCAGAGAGTTGTTCAATTTCGCATGCAGAGATGCATTGATCAGTTTATTTTTTTCCCATTTAGTCCACAGATTAATATCAGCGCGACCATTAACCATCTGCAATGGAAATGTTCCTGTTATCTCTTTAACGGCGAGTTGTTTACCATGAATATATATTTCCCCATCCCAGTTCGCTTGTAATGGATCACCATGAATATCCATATTTATTTTCAGGCTTTCTTCATGATTGGCGTGGAGAGAAATATTTGTATCTAACAGGTGTCGTTTACCATCGGAACGGATGAGTAGTTCCACATTTTTGAAGTGTTTTATATCGGATGTTTTACTTTCATCAATCCAGCCAATGTCGACATTTTTTAGTTCAAGTTGTCGTTGATTAAATATCCAGTTGGCAAGTTCATCATTGTCATCGTTAATAGCACCAGAGTTGGTTTGATTATTGATTAAAAAAGAACCATCTAACTTTTTTGTAATAGTTAGGCTAGTGCCTATCAATGATAAGTGATTGGGTTGTACTGAATATTGAAGCAGGCTAGATATAATATTGATATCTGCATCAACTTCACCAAAGTGGGCAATCACACTTTCGTCTTCTTTACTTAGTAGGGTAACGTCCTTGAAAGACAGATTCGGGTTCCAGCCTTGCCAGGTAGCAGAAATATTACCGATGATAACAGGGTAATCTAAGTATGTACTAAACCATGTTTCAATTTCACTTTTGTAATTGCCAATGTTTGGCAGTGAATAACGTAACAGGGTAACAACAATTGCCGCTAGGATGGTGAGCCCTGTAAAGCTATACCACAGAGTTTTATATAGGCGTGAAAACAGTTTTTTCATCTGATTAATAATGATCAGAGTAAGACAATGTCATATTGTTCCTGCGTATAAAGTGTTTCCACCTGAAAGGTGATTGGACGTTTAACAAAAACTTCAAGTTCTGCCACGCTATCTGATTCCTCATCCAATAAAATATTAACCACTTTTTGTGAGGCAACGACCAGTAGTTTACTGGCATCAAATTGTCTGACTTCACGTAATATTTCTCTGTATATTTCATAACATATAGTTTCGGCAGATTTTAGACTACCTCGCCCCATACAACTTGGACAGGCCTCGCATAAAATATGTTCAAGGCTTTCTCTCGTTCTTTTTCTGGTTAGCTGTACCAGACCCAGGGTAGTAAGCTCGCTTAGAGTAGTTTTTGCATGATCCTTTTCAACATGTTTTTCCAGAGAGCGTAACACCTGTCTACCATGTTCCGGATCCTGCATATCTATAAAATCGATAATTATAATGCCCCCAAGGTTTCTTACCTTGAGTTGTCTGGCGATCGTTTGAACTGCCTCTAGGTTTGTTTTGAAAATAGTTTCTTCCTGATTGCTGTGACCGACAAATGCGCCTGTGTTTACATCAACGGTAGTCATGGCTTCGGTTTGATCAATAATCAGATAGCCCCCGGACTTTAACTGTACTTTTTTATTTAATGCACGTTGAATTTCGTCTTCAACAGAATATAAATCTAGGATAGGGTGAATGCCGGTATAGTATTCAATACGACCGAGGAATTCCGGGACAAAATGCTTGGAAAATTCCATCACACGTTGATACGTCTCTTTGGAATCGAACCTAACTTTTTCAATTTCGCCATGTACCAAATCTCGCATGGTTCGCATACTGAGCGGCAGGTCTTCATATACGATGGCAGGTGGAAAAGTATTTTTTGCTCTAACTACAATCGAATCCCAGGTTTTTCGCAAGAATTCTATGTCGCGAAACAATTCTTCATCAGTAACATGTTCTGCAGCGGTTCTAACTATAAATCCGCCTTTCTTTAAAATTTCCGACTCCCGCATCGCACCGTGTAGTACTACGTTGTCTTCGTTGCCAACTGCGAGTTTTTCAATGCCGGTTTGATAGCCCAGAATAATATTTCTTAGTCTTTCACGTTCTTCTTCATCCTCGATTCGTTGTGAAATACCAATAGAAGGATAATTCGGAATAAATACAATATAACGTGAGGGAATGGATAGACGTGTCGTTAGTCTTGCGCCCTTACTGCCAATTGGGTCCTTAACGACTTGCACCAGTATTTCCTCACCCTCGGCGAGTATTGACTCAATAGGTTGTAGTTGTTCGGGAGCAGAAATATTAGTGACAATCTCCTCCTGATTGTTGACCGCAATATCTGATGTGTGAAGAAAACCGGTTCTTTCCAGACCAATATCAATAAATGCTGCTTGCATACCCGGTAAAACCCGTGAGACACGACCCTTATAGATATTGCCAACCAGACCGCGTTTTTGAGTACGTTCAATATGTACTTCCTGAAGTACGCCATTTTCCACCACGGCTACGCGCGTCTCTTGCGGAGTGACATTAACTAGTATTTCTTCGCTCATAAGGTTTTCAGGCTGTCATATCTGGTTTTGATATTTTAGCAGTATAACATTCCTGTTTATATTTACCTGATATCAATACCTTACATTTTGCATGGCTTGTTCTTTACCTATTACCGCGCTTACACTACCAATATGAATTTTACAGGTTTAGCGAAACTAGTCCCGGAATCTGCACTTTTGCTAGATGCAGAGTCGCGGCGCGTTTATGAATGTGATGGTTTAACGGCACATCGAGTAATGCCGGGTTGTGTAGTATTGCCGGAAACTATCGAGCAGGTGCAGTCTGTTTGTCGATATTGCTATGAACATGGTATTCCGGTCATCGCCAGAGGAGCTGGTACTGGATTATCCGGGGGAGCCATGCCTCATGCACGGGGTGTCTTATTGAGTCTTGCCAAATTCAACAAGATTGTCTCAGTTGATGAAATTGGAAAATCAGCTGTTGTACAACCTGGCGTAAGAAATCTGGCGATATCAGAAGCGGTTGCACATTTAGGGCTTTATTACGCCCCCGACCCCTCATCACAAATTGCTTGTACCATTGGTGGTAATGTTGCTGAAAATTCAGGTGGTGTGCATTGTTTGAAGTATGGATTAACTGTCAATAATGTCTTAAGTGTAAAAATTGTCACCATACAAGGCGAACTATTGACGATAGGCGGTCAGGCACTGGACACACCAGGTTATGATTTATTGGCATTGATTAATGGCTCGGAAGGTATGTTGGGTATTGTTGTTGAAGTAACGGTGAAGCTTTTGGTTAAACCAAAAGTAAGTCGCGTTATTCTGGCGGCATTTGATGATTTGACAAAAGCAGGGGATAGCGTTGCCGGCATTATTTCAGCGGGGATTATTCCTGCAGGCCTTGAAATGATGGATCAGGCTGGTGTTCGTGCAGTTGAAGACTTTGTGCATGCCGGTTATCCGATAAATGCGGCAGCTATATTACTCTGTGAAGTTGATGGTGCAGAAGAGGAAATGCAAGAAGAGTTGCAGGAAGTGGCAGCTTTATTACAACAATTTGGTGCAACCGAAGTCCGGGTTGCCAGGGACCTTGTAGAATCGCAATTATTTTGGGCGGGGCGAAAGGCTGCTTTTCCGGCAGTCGGTCGTATTTCACCGGATTATTACTGTATGGATGGCACGATACCTCGCAAACATCTTGCTGAAGTACTCTCAGGCATTAATGAATTGTCAAAAAAGCATAACCTCGCCGTTGCGAATGTTTTTCATGCCGGTGATGGTAATTTACACCCACTGATTCTTTATGACGTAACTAAAGAAGGCGAACTCAAACGGGCAGAAGCCTTTGGTAGTGAGATATTACAACTCTGTTTAAGCATGGGTGGAACGATTACGGGTGAGCATGGAGTTGGTATCGAAAAGATAAATGAAATGTGTATTCAATTTTCACAAGCAGAATTGATTCAGTTTCATAATTTAAAAAAGGCCTTTGACGATAAACAATTACTCAATCCTGGAAAGGCAATACCCACATTAAATCGTTGTGCTGAATTTGGCGCCATGCATGTGCATCAGGGCAAAGACGCGTTTCCTGACCTGGAAAGATTCTGATGCCATGAATACTGATATTAAATCTATACAGGAGCAGGTATTAAATGCTGTTAAGAATAAACAGGCATTGGCGATTAGTGGTACAAACAGTAAATCGTTTTATGGAAATAAGATCGATGGTGAGTCACTCTCCTTACGGGATTACCAAGGTGTTATCCAGTATGAGCCTACCGAGCTTTATATAACAGCAAAAGCGGGAACCTCGTTGAGAGCAATTGAACAGATACTCACTGAATCTGGCCAACTTCTGGCATTTGAACCACCACAATTTAATGATGGAACAATAGGTGGTGCTGTCGCTTCTGGCTTGAGTGGCCCTGCAAGACCTTATCTGGGTGCTGTTAGAGATTTTGTGCTTGGTGTCAAATGTATTAATGGAAAAGGTGAGTTGCTGAGTTTTGGTGGACAAGTGATGAAGAATGTTGCCGGCTATGATGTATCACGATTACTGACTGGGTCGCTTGGAACATTAGGTGTGATATTGGAAGTTACATTGAAGGTATTGCCTGTGCCGCGGTTTGAAGCAAGTTATCTAAAACAAATGTCGTTTGATGATGCAAAAACGATATTAAATGAATTGGCCTCTCAGCCAGTACCCTTTTCGGCAACTGCCTATGATGGTGAAAATTTGTATCTTCGATTAAGTGGACATCAGCCGTCAATCGAAAAACTTATAAATGAACTGAAATTTGATGCGCTAGCTAACGCAGAATCATTTTGGGCATCAATTCGTAATCATTCTCATGCATTTTTTAAAACATCTAAAAACCTTTGGCGTTTATCCTTGCCGATAATACATAAGCCTGATTTTGCTGATGAGCCATTCTTTATGGATTGGGGTGGAGCACAATACTGGTTAGCCACAGATCATCCGGCAGAATATGTATTTGATTTGGCCAGAAAATATCAGGGTAGTGCGACCTTGTTTTATGATCGAACAAATTGCACTGATAAGTTTCAACCTTTAAGTAGGGAAATGCTTGCCTTGCAGCGTCGTATAAAGATGGCTTTTGATCCTAACAATATTCTTAATCCGGGTAGAATGTATTCTGAAATCTGATTTATGGAAGCGAATTTTTCACATGAATTTAAATCGACTTCAGCAGGACAGGAAGCCGAGCGTATATTACGCGCTTGTGTTCATTGTGGTTTCTGTAATGCAACTTGTCCGACTTATCGACTGTTGGGTGATGAGCTGGATGGACCTCGAGGTCGAATCTATTTAATTAAATCATTACTTGAAGATAAGCCGAGTTCACATAAAACACTTGAGCATCTGGATCGTTGTTTAACCTGCAGGGCATGCGAAACAACCTGCCCTTCCGGAGTCGAGTATGGCAAGTTACTTGATATCGGACGTCATCACGCAGAACCTTTGGCAAAGCGTTCATTAGGTAACCGTCTATTGCGGAATGTAATTTTGAGGGTTTTGCCTTATCGAGAGCGTTTTGCAGGTTTATTAGCACTTGGCCAGCTAGTACGACCATTAATGCCAAATGTAATAAAAAAACTAATTCCGGTTAAACATGCGAAAATAGAATTAGTTATTTCTCCAAATAGTAATAATCATAAAGAAGTCATATTGCTAGGTGGCTGCGTACAAAATATCCTGGCACCAAATATAAATGCATCAGTTAAGTTATTGCTTGATAAGCTTGGAATTGAAGTGACTGAAGTCATTAGTGAGCAATGTTGTGGTGCGCTTAGCCATCATCTAAATGCAAGCGGGCAGGCAGAAGCATTTATGAAGGCAAATATTGATGCAATAGTGCCGTTGATTGAAAAAGGTGCCAAAGCAATAATTTCAACAGCAAGTGGTTGTGGTGTTCATCTTAAAGAATATGGTTATCACTTTCGAAATGATGTCGACTATGCTGACAGAGCAGCTATTTTTTCCGAACAAGTAGTCGATATTGCCGAGTACTTTCAACAACAGGATATTGGAGCATTGCAATTTAAATCATTTGAGCATGCTGTAGCATTTCAAAGTCCATGTACCTTGCAGCATGGGCAAAAACTAAATGGATTAGTTGAGAGAATATTAAGCACTTTGGGTATTAGGCTATTGCATGTAAATGATGCATATCTATGTTGTGGTTCTGCTGGTGTTTATTCTATATTGCAGAAGGAAATTTCACACAAGCTTAGAAAAAATAAACTGGAAAATTTGCTTGCGGAGCAACCTGATTACATATTGACGTCAAATATTGGTTGTCTTGAACATTTAAGACAGGCGAGTCCAGTGCCGATTATGCATTGGGCGGATTATCTGGCTGCCCAGCTGCAATAACATCTATTCGATGATTAATGAACTTTCCTGTTCAGTTTCGAGAACAAAATCATCATATTTTGAGACCGGTGGATTACCATCAAATATAAGATGCTCACGCTGCTGTAGATAGGCCTCGCGGGTGAAGACATAAGGATCAAGCGCTGCTTCATCACGAATGTTTGATGCTTCAAGCAGATTTGCACGGGTATTTACTGCATTCAACGCGGTTACCGGTAATAAAACGATGCCTGATGCATAAAACAGTGGATTCAATAGGGTAGAAGGTACAAAGTTAGTTGTATTCCTAACCGTATTTGGGCCGAAAAAAGGTAGATATAGATATGATCCTTGATCAACACCCCATACTGCTAATGTTTGACCAAAGTCTTCATCGTGAGCTGATATTTCTAACGCAGTAGAAACATCAAAAAGCCCCCCGATGCCGATAGTAGAGTTGTAAAAAAAACGTAATGAGTCATGTATGCCTTGTTTCCATTTCCCTTGTAGAAAAGAGTTCAGGACAACATTTAGATATGTAATGTTATTAAAAAAGTTTGTCACAGTAGTTCTAATTGGTTTAGGTGTGACACTTACATAGGCTTCAGCTGCTGGTTTAAAAATATTTTTGTCCAATGATTCATTGACATCAAAAAATAGCCTGTTGGCAGGTTCAATTGAATCAGTGTTATGGACAACATCTTGTTTGATATTATTACCGGCACAACCAGTAAAAAAAGCGATGACTATACTAAGAATTACCAGCTTTATAGAAACAAAAATACTTCTTGAAATCATCATAGTTCTCTCAATTAAAGATGTTGGAAATTTTGATAGAATATTGACACAGGATTAAGCAACTGACAAACCCTGTTAGGAATGTTTAATCATTTTTTTTGATATCTGCGATCTGGGCAGTAATTTTGTTTACTAGTGCTGAAAATCCGGATACCTTAATTATTTTCGCATATTCAGCACGTTTTAGCGATAAATCACTGATACCATTAGCAATTACATTGACAATTTTCCATTGTGAGTCAGTTTGCTGAACGATGTAATCCAGTGCAACCGTATCATCTGCCGCTTTTAATTCTGTTCTGATTAAATATCGCTCGTTTTTTAGTGTTTCTGTCGATTTTGTTGAAAATATTTCCTGATTATAATTATTGAATCGATCAGCATAGGTTGTGACAGTGAGTTCATTAAATAAATTAATAAATTCATCTTGTTGTGCTTCATCCAAATTTATCCATGCACGACCAATAATAATTCTCGCAATTAGGCTGGTATCGAAACTACGTTTGATAACTGGTGATAATAATTCAACTCGTTTTTCAAATTGTTCAGACTCGCCAAGCTTCATCGCTTCAATTAATGTTTTGTGTAATTCTAGGACAGGTTCGATGATCGAGGAATAATTCATTTCGGCAGCAAATACATGGCAAGGCAAAAACAGGAAATAAGAGAGGAATAGCCTGTTTGTTAAGACAAATATTTTGTTCATTTTTATCTCTACGGGTTTGTTAGTATATTTGATAAATAAATAATGGTTTTGTTGCATTATTGGTAATTGCGGTCTTTCCAAGTCGCACCACTGGCAAAATAATATTCATAAGCTGAATGCCAGGTCATGATTAAATAAAGCGCACCTGCCAACGGTAATGTTATGACAAGATAGAGCGGCAGTGAATAATAGTTAATAGTAGGTAAATAACACAAAAACTGTATTAACAATGTAATACTTGCAATAAACATAATAGTGCCAGTAGATGTAAATAGAATGTATAATGGCAGTATAAAGGCAACAAACATTAAGATTGTGCAAAGTATAAGCAGTAAAGGCGAGTAAAATAACTGTGTATATGCCGTTCGCGTTACCATTTTCCAAATAGTTTTCAGATCATCATAACTGCGAATACTCTTGGCAGAATGTGTTAGACCGGTCCAGCAACGATAACCCGCTTTTTTTATCTGTGCTGCCAGACTGCAATCGTCAATTAAAGCGTTCTTGATGCAGGTAAAGCCACCAAGTTCTTTAAGCACTTTGTTTTCAAGCAATATAAAACCACCAGCAGCTGCAGAAAAACTATTACCATGACGATTAGCCAAATTAAACGGGTAAAGCAATTTAAAGAAGAAAATAAAGGCTGGCATTAAAAACCTTTCCCAGCTTGTTTCCATTTTTAGAAAAGCCATTAATGACAACATTTGTAAATTTTCTTCAGTCACCTTTTTTAATACTGTAGAGATCAAGCTCGGCTTTAGCGTGATATCAGCATCAAGTAATAAAATGTATTTTGTTGAGATGTTTTGTCGACCCTGTTCCAGTGCCCAGAGTTTGCCGCACCAGCCAGCTTCCAGTGGTTTACCTTGGATGATCTGCAGATTTTCACAATCGACAGACAATGCCTTTTCTATCGTATTATCACTCGATTGATCATCAACCAGAATAATGTTGAGGTTTTGTCCTTGGGCTTTGAGCGAAGTGAGAGTTTGTTGAATGGTTTCTGCTTCATTTCTTGCAGGTATTAAGACAGTAACATTGGACAGATCTAATGATAGAAATACAGAGTCGGCGTCAAGTGTCTCCCGTATACTCCACGGGCGCCAAGGTAAAAACAGAATTGCCAGCCATATAAAAAGTCCTGGCATGGCGACCAGAAGAGCTAAATTCATTAAGCGACTTGTTTGTTCTTGCCGCAACTACGATTTTCTTTGTTTTCTCTAACTAGTGTCGGTTTCATTTCGACATCATCATCGTATAAAACAGGAAGTTCAGGTGCCATTTCACCTTCTGTTTTTGGACCTTTCAAAAACACCTTGAATGCTTTTAATGGCGAACGGAAGGTATCATCTACTGCAGTCGCTTCGTAACCACAATGCACCATACAGTTAGTGCATTTCGGATTTTTACCTGTGCCGTAGTTATCCCAAATAGTATTTTCCATTAATTCATAGAATGATGAGGCATAACCTTCACCCACTAATAGGTAGCATGGTTTTTGCCACCCAAACACATTACGCGTTGGGTTACCCCAAGGAGTACATTGATAAGTTTGATTGCCAGCAAGAAAATCCAGATATAGCGAAGATTGATTAAAACGCCATTTCTTACCAAAACCCAGCGTGAACACATCACGGAAAAGTTGCTTACTTTCTCTTTTCTTCAGGAAAACATCCTGTTTTGGGGCACGCTCATAACTGTATCCGGGTGAGATGGTTACGCCTTCAACGCCCAATTCCATCGCCATATCCATAAATTCAGCAATCTCTTTAGCAGATTCGCCCTGGAACAAAGTACAGTTAATCGTCACACGAAAGCCTTTTTCAATCGCCAGTTTAATTACATTAACTGCCTTATCGAATACGCCTTCTTGACAAACAGATGCGTCATGGCGTTCACGATTTCCATCCAGATGGATTGAAAATGTTAAATATGGAGATGGTTTATATTCATCAATATGTTTTTTCAGCAATATTGCGTTGGTGCAAAGGTAAACGAATTTCTTTCGATCAATAAACCCGTTTACGATTTGATTCATTTCTTTGTGGATTAGTGGTTCACCACCTGCTATTGAAACAACTGGCGCACCACATTCGTCAATGGCCTCCATACATTCGTCATAGCTAAGGCGTTTATCAAGGATTTCTTTTGGATAATCAATCTTGCCACAACCAGCACAGGCGAGATTGCAACGAAACAGAGGCTCGAGCATAAGTACTAGAGGGTATTTTTTTATACCTTTAAGCTTTTGTTCGATGATATATCTACCGACTCTGTACTGCTGTATCAGTGGTACGCCCATTAAATTACTCCAAGTGACTGATTTATATAAAATTGGTGCGGTTTCAAAATTGCACTATTAAAACATAGACTGGGGTCGCCGGCAAAAAGCTTGGCGATTATATAGAAATAAATAGTGAAATTCTCACCAAATTAGTGAATTCGTGTTATGAGTCTATGCCGTAACATGTATTTCTTGCCAGTAACTTTGTCAATATTCATAATATTGAGCTTTTCCCATCGAACAAAGCAATGATAGAAGAATTAAATACACCATTACTCGATAAAATTGATAGCCCGGCAGATTTAAGGAAATTACCTGAATCCCAACTAAAAAATGTCGTTGAAGAACTACGCCAGTATTTATTACATACAGTGAGTAAAATTGGTGGCCACTTTGCAGCCAGTCTTGGAGTCACGGAATTAACCGTGGCCTTACATTATTTATATAACACTCCTGAAGATCGTCTGGTTTGGGACGTAGGTCATCAGGCTTACATTCATAAGATATTGACAGGCAGAAAAGATCGCTTACATACCATTCGTCAATGGGGTGGTCTGGCACCTTTTCCAAAACGTGATGAGAGTGAATACGATACCTTTGGTGTTGGGCATTCAAGCACATCGATTGGTGCAGCGCTGGGTATGTCTATCGCTGCGAAAAATACCGGTAAAAATAGAAAATGTGTTGCCATTATTGGTGATGGCAGTATTACAGCTGGCATGGCATTTGAAGCTTTAAATCATGCTGGCGATTTGCATAGTGATTTATTAGTTATTTTAAATGACAATAATATGTCGATATCGCCAAACGTTGGTGCCTTATCAAATCGATTTGCACAATTAATCTCGGGCAAGATTTATTCAAGCGTTAGAAAAAGTGGTAAAAAAGTTTTATCCAATATTCCTAATGCGTTTGAGATTGCAAAGCGTGCTGAAGAACATGTGAAAGGTCTGATTATGCCAGGCACCTTATTTGAAGAATTTGGCTTTAATTATATTGGACCGGTTGATGGACATGACATTGATGCATTAATCAATACGTTAAAGAATGTTAAAGAACTGGAAGGCCCTCAGTTTTTACATATTATTACCCGTAAGGGTAAAGGTTATGGGCCTGCCGAAGATGATCCTGTTAAATATCATGGCGTTACGCCGTTTGATCCCTGTATAGGTATTCAGCCTTCAGCCAATAAAATCAATACCAGCCGAAGCTACAGTCAGGTGTTTGGTGACTGGGCATGCGATATGGCAAAGCAGGATAAACGGCTTGTCACAATTACCCCTGCTATGCGTGAAGGTTCAGGGTTGGTGCGTTTTGAAAAAGAACATCCTGATCAATATTTCGATGTTGCGATTGCAGAACAACACAGTGTAGCGGTTGCAGCAGGGATGGCTTGCGATGGTTTGAAGCCGGTGGTAGCAATTTACTCTACATTTTTGCAGCGTGCCTATGATCAACTAATTCATGATGTCGTAGTGCAAAACTTGCCCGTAATGTTTGCGATTGACCGCGCAGGTTGTGTTGGTGCTGACGGTCCAACACATAATGGTTCCTATGATTTAAGTTTTATGCGTTGCCTTCCTAATATGGTAGTGATGGCGCCTGCTGATGAAAATGAGTGCCGGCAAATGCTGTTTACCGGTTATCACATCGATGGACCGAGTGCGGTTCGATATCCTCGAGGCAGTGGCCCTGGAGTTGAAATACAGGAAGAGATGGCGGCGCTGCCAATAGGTAAAGCAGAAGTTCGTCGTCAAGGTAACAACGTTGCTTTGCTAGCGTTCGGTAGCATGGTGAGTATAGCTGAACAAGTTGGAAATGAAATCGATGCTACTGTAGTCAATATGCGTTTTGTAAAGCCATTAGATGAAGAACTAGTTCTTGATATGTGTGCAAATCATGATCTATTGATTACACTCGAAGAAAATGTAGTTCAAGGTGGTGCAGGTTCTGCAGTGATTGAGTGTATCGCTAAACATGGTATTGCTCAGCGTGTGAGTATCATTGGTTTACCAGATACTTTATTACATCATGGCTCACCTAGTGATATGTTGAAAGAGGCTGGACTAGACTTCGATGGTGTGATGAGTCAGGTCAATGCCTTTTTGAATGGGAGTGATATATCCAAGCAACTCATTAGCGCTTCTTAAGTATATTGAGAGATTACTCGAAACCTGAAGATAATAGATCATTATCTTCCTCATAATTTTTAATTAACTTTTCAATCTCATTAATTTCTACAACACCCGGCCAGCGTGCAACCGCCTTACCGTCAGGACGGTAAACGGCAATTAATGGAATTCCAACCAGATGTCGGCCTATTACTTCTGAAGCCAGTTCTTGATCTGCCAGAAATAGAGGGTAATTAAGGGGCTTGATTTCAATAAATGATTTAATGATGTCAGCTTTGCCATAGCCAAAGCTAGGGAAATCAATTGTTACACCTAATATCGGAGTTTCAGGGTTACGTTCCATAAATTTTTTAATTCGCGGAAGTTCTGTTACGCAAGCGCTACATGTTGGACTCCAGACGTTAACCACAACCCATTTTCCTTGACCTATATAATTCGAAAGTGGTTCTTTGATACCATCAATATTCTCTAATTTCATATTAATCGCTTCGGCATTAACATTCTGTATACCGAGATAAAAAAGAAAAAATATGATTGCTGGTAATGATGTCTGTAGAGTTTGTATTTTTTTTCGCATATCTATTAGTGGTGAATTTTATCTTTTAATTCAACATGTACGCTGCATCGGTTATCTTATACAATATCGCACCATGTCAGGAAATACATTAGGAAAATTATTTACAGTTACAACTGCAGGTGAGAGTCACGGTTTGGCACTTGTCTGTATTGTAGACGGTTGTCCGTCTGGTCTGTCTTTGACAGAGGCGGATATGCAGCACGATCTAGATCGTCGTAAACCTGGAAAATCCCGACATGTTACACAGCGCAAGGAATCGGATACGGTGAAAATTCTCTCAGGAGTTTTTGAAGGTATAACTACAGGTTCACCAATAGCCTTACTGATCGAAAACGAAGATCAAAAGTCGAAAGATTATGGCAATATCAAGGATATGTTCCGCCCAGGGCATGCTGATTATACCTATCAGCAAAAATATGGTATCCGCGATTATCGAGGTGGTGGGCGTTCATCAGCGCGAGAGACTGCTATGCGTGTTGCCGCAGGAGCAATAGCAAAAAAATATTTGAATGAAAAATTTGGCGTCACCATTCGTGGGTACTTATCTCAAATAGGAGATCAAAAAATCGATTTTGTTGACTGGAAAGGTATTAATGACAATCATTTCTTTTGTCCTGATCCAGATCGTGTCGCTGCTCTGGAAGCTTATATGGATCGCCTGCGCAAAGAAGGTGAGTCAGTCGGAGCAAGATTGAATATTATTGCAGAAAAAGTACCTGTCGGCTTAGGCGAACCTATCTTTGATCGTCTTGATGCTGATATTGCTAAGGCGATGATGAGTATCAATGCTGTGAAGGGGGTTGAGATTGGAGCAGGTTTTGATGTTGTGGTATTGAAAGGCACTGAAAATCGGGACGAATTAACCCCAAAAGGTTTCAAGAGTAATTGTGCAGGTGGAGTACTCGGTGGCATCTCTACTGGTCAGGATATTACTGTGAGTATTGCGCTTAAACCGACTTCCAGTATTCGTCTTCCTGGTGATACTATCGATATTAATGGTGAGCAAGCTAAAGTAGTTACAAAAGGTAGACATGATCCATGCGTCGGTATCCGCGCTACGCCGATTGCAGAAGCGATGCTGGCATTGGTAATAATGGATCACTACTTGAGACATCGCGGACAAAACGCCGATGTCCATTCGCAAACACCAAACATTCCAGCAAGCTCAGACTAATGTTAAAGATTGACGGCCTGCCTTACTGGCGACTGTCGGGTTACTATTTTCTTTTTTTTCTGACTATCAGTGGTTTCATGCCTTACTGGAACCTCTATCTACAATCAATCTCCATGTCTGCCGAAGAAATTGGTTTGTTATCAGCGGTAGTAGTGATCACAAAAATATTCGCTTCACCCTTATGGGGCTGGTTAGTTGATCATTATGGTAAGCGCATCAGAATAATACAAATTTGTGCTTTTGGTACTTTAATCTGCTTTTCCTTTGCCTTGCTCACCGAAGCATTTTGGTGGTTATTCATTATTCTTTTTGTTTTTTCCATCTTCTGGAGTGCCGGATTACCCCTAATCGAGGCAACCACTTTTTCTCACCTCAAAGATAATAATAATGACTACACGGTAATTCGTATCTGGGGTTCAATCAGTTTCATTGTTGGTGTTCTGCTTCTAGGAAAATATCTTGAAACCAATCCTATCAGCGATATCATCCCCATCCTGATTTTTTTCATGTCTTTAGTATGGGTGCATAGCCTGACACTATCTGAACATCATGATAGTGAAATTCACGAAGGGAGTATTTCATTTCTAGATATATTAAAACGTCCTGCCGTGATTGTGATATTCATGGTATGTTTTCTGGTGCAGGCGAGTCATGGTCCGTATTACACATTTTTTTCTATATATCTTGAGGCAAATGATTACAGCAGCAGTTTTATAGGTATTGCCTGGGCAGTCGGTGTGCTTGCTGAGGTATTGATCTATTTAATTTTACATAAAGTTATCAAGAGATGGAGTCTGCGATGGTTAATGATTGTGAGCTTGATACTTGCTTCTATACGTTGGTTGATGATTGCATTGTTCGTGAACAATGTATATTTGTTGCTGTTAGCCCAATTATTACATGCGGCCAGCTTTGCGGTTTATCATGCTGTTGCTATTCAATATATTCATCGAGAGTTTAGAGGTGCGCATCAGGGAAGGGGGCAGGCACTTTATAGCAGTATCAGTTTTGGTGCCGGTCTAGCGCTAGGGACATTAGTCAGCGGTTATCTATGGGAAGGTGTAGGTTCCATGCAAACTTATTTGTTTGCCGCTGCGTTAAGTAGTATCGCAGTCGTAATTGCAATAAAAGGTTTGCCCGATTAAAAGCTGGTGCCGCCCACTGTCATATCATCAATTCGGATGGTAGGTTGACCCACGCCAACAGGTACTGATTGACCATCTTTACCGCAGGTACCAATACCTGAATCTAACGACATATCCTTACCCACCATGCTTACACGGGTTAAGACATCCGGACCATTACCAATAATGGTGGCACCTTTAATTGGAGTCGTGATCTTACCATTTTCAATCTTGTAGGCTTGACTGGCACTAAAGACAAATTTTCCATTGGTAATGTCGACTTGACCACCACCAAATTGTGCGGCGTATATTCCTTTTTCAACTGAAGCTATGATTTCTTGTGGATCGTGTTCACCGCCCAGCATGTAAGTATTGGTCATTCGTGGCATTGGCAAATGAGCATAAGATTCACGTCTGCCATTACCGGTAGGTGAAACTCCCATCAGTTTTGCATTATGTTTATCCTGCATATAACCTTTTAATATCCCACGTTCGATCAATGTTGTGCATGATGTTGGTGTTCCTTCGTCATCTACATTTAATGAACCGCGACGATTAAGAATTGTGCCATCATCAACTACGGTGACTTCTGGTGATGCTACACGTTCACCAATTCGATCAGAAAATGCAGAAGTCTGTTTGCGATTAAAGTCACCTTCCAATCCATGGCCAATTGCTTCATGTAATAAGATACCTGGCCAACCCGGGCCAAGTACCACAGGCATTGTGCCGGCCGGGGCGGAATCAGCTTCAAGATTTAATAAGGCTTGTTCCAGTGCGTCATCAACATAGCTCATTGCTAGGTCATCATTGATAAAATATTCATAACCAAAGCGACCACCGCCACCAGCACTTCCTTTTTCAATACGGCCATTATCTTCAACAATGATATTGATATTGAGTCTGACTAATGGACGTACATCACCACTTAATGTGCCATCACTATTCGCGACTAAAACGGTGTTATGCGAACCGATCAAACCAATCATCACCTGCTTTACGCGTTCATCTTTACTTCTCGCAGCCTTATCCAGTTTTTTTAGTAAGGCAATTTTGTCTTCGGTGCTGATCGAATCTAATGGGTTAGCTGATACATATAAGCTGGCAGGGGTATTTTTTTTCCATGCCTGAACTTGCGTATTATTACCTTTACTGGCTATCGATCGTGCTGCAGATGCCGCTTGTGTCAATGCCGGCAGTGCAATTTCGTCTGAATAGGCAAAGCCTGTTTTTTGACCACTGATTGCTCGAATACCAACGCCTTGATCAATACTATGAGAGCCTTCTCGTACAATTCCATCATCCAATACCCATGATTCAGCATGTGCGGTCTGAAAATATAGATCGGCGTAATCAATCGAACTTAACATGACTTGATCCAATGTGTTGTGCACATCTTTCATTTCAAGTCCGCGCGCGTTGATTAGTTCATTTTCTGCAATTTTTAATGTATCAGTCATGATATAAATATTAGTTCAATTTTCTATGTTTCAAGGCTGGAAACAATTTTCTAGTGTGTTTTTGCTTTTTCAAATCGATGGTTGCGGTTGCTATACCAGGACCGCATTCTACGCAATCTAGTATATTGCCCCAGGGATCAACAATCATACTATGCCCCCATGTAGCTCGACCATTTGCATGTATGCCTCCCTGATTTGATGCAATTACGTAGCATAAGTTCTCTATTGCCCGAGAGCGTAATAACACTTCCCAATGTGCCTCACCTGTTGTCGCGGTGAAGGCAGAAGGTGCTGTGAGAAGTTGAATATTGTCTTTAAGCATGCCTCGATACAATTCGGGAAAGCGTAAATCGTAGCAAACCGATAAGCCAACATTTCCTATCTCTGTGTTAGCGACGACAGGTTCTGTACCTGCTTCAAAGGTTGCAGACTCTTTATACACTTCCTCATCGTCTTCATTGACCATTACATCAAACAAATGAATCTTGTTGTAATGCGCAAAGCACCGGCCATCAGGTGAAAATAACAAACTGGCAGCATAGACTTTCAGTGGATCTTGGCTTTTTAACGGGATTGTTCCTCCGAGTAACCATATTTGATTGGAACTAGCCTGCTCACTCAGAAAGGATTGAATTTTACCTTCACCATATTCCTCGGATATTGCCAGACGTGCTTCGTCCGTTTTGCCCATTAACGAGAAATTTTCCGGCAAAGTGATAAATTTGGCCTTTTTGCGTACGGCATCATCTATCAGATTTTTGGCATTTTGGAGATTATCCTCAAGTTGATCGCTTGAGACCATTTGAATAGCAGCAACAGTAATCATGTAGCGATTATACGCGACATAAAAAGCTGCGAATAGCATGCTTTTTTTGCTAAAAAAGCATGGATAGTGACTGACGCAATAGTTTGAATATCGTATACTCCCGCTTTTTTTGAGAAGCATTACTTTGAACGAAGAATTTGCACGAATAAACCGATTACCCCCTTACGTCTTCAACATTGTCAACGAGTTGAAGATGGATGCGCGTCATCGCGGTGAAGATATTATTGATTTTGGTATGGGCAACCCTGATCAGCCAACACCGAAACACATCGTTGATAAACTGGTTGAAGCCTCGCAACGTGATAATACCCATGGTTACTCAATATCTCGTGGTATTCCACGCTTACGCAGGGCGATATGTAACTGGTATAAAACCCGTTTTGATGTAGACCTAGATCCGGAAACGGAAGCCATTGTCACTTTGGGTTCAAAAGAAGGTTTGGCGCATCTTGCCATGGCAGTTGTGGATAAAGGTGATGCGGTATTAGTACCTAACCCTGCTTATCCGATTCATCCATTTGGCTTTGTCATTGCTGGTGCCGATGTTCGACATGTGCCTATTGGTCCCGGTATCGATTTCTTTGAAGAATTGCAAAAAGCGATTCGTGATTGCTGGCCCAAGCCAAAAATGTTGTTAATTAATTTTCCGGCGAACCCAACAGCACAATGCGTTGATCTTGAGTTTTTTGAAAAGATTATCAATATTGCCAGAGAACATCAGATTTGGGTGGTACAGGATTTAGCCTATGCTGATATTGTGTTTGATGGTTATAAAGCACCATCAATATTGCAAGTGCCTGGCGCGAAAGATGTTGCTGTAGAGTTTTTCTCTATGTCGAAAAGCTACAACATGCCGGGATGGCGTGTTGGTTTTATGGTGGGCAATCCTACGCTTGTACATGCATTGACACGCATGAAGTCATATTTGGATTATGGTACGTTTACTCCGATACAAATTGCCGCTATTACTGCTCTTGAAGAAGATCAACAATGTGTCAGAGATATCTGTGACATGTATAAAAATCGCCGCGATGTACTATGTCAGGGGCTGAATGCAGCCGGATGGGAAGTGGAAAGTCCAAAAGGCACAATGTTTGTATGGGCTCCGATTCCTGAACAATATAAAAAATTGGGTTCTCTTGAATTCTCTAAAAAACTATTGCTTGAAGCAAAAGTAGCAGCATCACCGGGAATTGGTTTTGGTAGTTACGGTGATCAGTTTCTGCGTTTTGCCTTGATCGAAAATGAACATAGAACGCGCCAGGCTTTGCGTAATATTCGGGCAATGTTGCGTGAAGAAAAAGTTGAGAACACAAGTATTGCTTAATCATTCCCTTATCGGGAACAACAATAATACGATCTAGTTAAAATAATTATTAATTATGAAACCAGTTAATTTAGGCCTATTAGGGCTTGGAACCGTTGGCGGAGGCACAGTCAGTGTTCTTACACGTAATGCCGAAGAAATATCACGTCGAGCAGGTCGAGGTATTCAGATAACGCATGCGGCAGCAAAGGCATTTGATAAAAACAAGATTCAAGGGCTGGAGAAAATCAAAACGATTAGTGATGACGCATTTGCTGTTGTTAATGACCCAGAAGTCGATATTGTCATTGAACTAATTGGCGGATATTCACCAGCCAAGGAACTTGTATTAACTGCGATAGAAAATGGCAAACATGTCGTTACCGCAAACAAGGCACTCATTGCCATGCATGGCAATGAAATTTTTACTGCTGCACAAAAGAAAGGTGTGACGGTTGCTTTTGAAGCGGCGGTTGCTGGTGGCATTCCTATTATCAAGGCAGTTAGAGAAGGACTGGCTGCAAATCAGATTGAATGGATTGCCGGCATAATTAATGGTACTGGCAACTTTATTTTGACTGAAATGCGCGATAAGGGTCGTGACTTTGATAGCGTACTTAAAGAAGCACAGGAATTAGGTTATGCCGAAGCTGATCCAACCTTTGACGTTGAAGGTATTGATGCCGCACATAAATTAACTATTTTGGGTTCAATAGCATTTGGTATGCCATTACAGTTTGATAAAACCTACACCGAAGGTATAAGTAAGATCGAACCTCAAGATGTGGTTTATGCAAGTGAACTAGGTTATCGCATTAAACACATTGGCATAACTCGTAAAACTGATGCCGGTATTGAACTGCGTGTTCATCCAACGATGATTCCTGAGCGCAGACTGATTGCGAATGTGGATGGCGTTATGAATGCTGTCCTTGTTAAATGTGATGCTGTTGGTCCAACACTTTATTATGGTGCCGGTGCAGGATCAGAACCAACAGCTTCTGCAGTCGTTGCTGATGTGATTGATGTTGTCAGGGCTTTAACAACAGATCCTGAAAATAGGGTTCCTCATTTAGCTTTTCAACCGGATGCTTTATCGGATATTGATATTCTGCCTATGGAAGAGGTTGAAACGGCATATTACCTAAGACTGAAAGTGGTTGATAAACCTGGCGTGTTAGCAGAAGTGACACGAATTCTTGGTGATGCCGGAATTAGTATAGAAGCAATACTGCAAAAAGAGAGTGATGACGATAATCTGACCGTCTCTGTAATTATTCTTACTCAACGAGTAAAAGAAAAATACATGAATGAATCAATTGAAAAGATCGAAGCGAATGACAACATTCAGGATAAAGTTATTCGTATCCGCGTTGAGACCATGAAATAAAATATCATTAAAGAGCAGTTATTATGAGTTTTAGACAGCGTTATACAGGATTGATTGAATACTATCGTGACAGATTGCCTGTGCATGACGACACCCGTATTATTAGTCTTGGTGAGGGAAACACTCCTTTGATCAAATTACATAATATTCCTGATTTATTGGGTAAATCGGTTGATATCTATGTTAAGTATGAGGGTTTAAATCCTACCGGCTCATTTAAAGACCGTGGTATGGCCATGGCAGTTACGCAGGCTGTTAATGAGGGCGCCAAGGCAATTATTTGTGCTTCAACAGGTAATACGTCTGCATCAGCAGCTGCTTATGCGGCACGAGCAGGCATTATAGCATTTGTATTGATACCTGATGGCAAGATTGCGCAAGGAAAATTGGCCCAAGCAATGATTGAAGGTGCAATCGTAATTCAAATTAAAGGTAACTTTGATGATGGCATGCGTTTAGTCAAAGAAGTTGCTGAACATTCGCCGGTAACGATCGTAAATTCAATCAATCCTTATCGTTTGCAAGGTCAGAAGACAGCAGCTTTTGAAATTATTGAAGAATTAGGGCGTGCACCGGATTATCACTGCTTGCCTGTTGGTAATGCTGGTAATATCACGGCGCATTGGATTGGCTATTCAGAATATGCCTGTCAGGGTGAGCAAAAAGTGACTCAGGCATGTGCGTTTTGTAACGGTAATTGTCGTTATGCAGGTGGTGCGATAGTGGGAACTCGTCCAAAGATGGTGGGCTATCAAGCAAGTGGTTCCGCACCGTTTATGCGTGGTGAAATGGTTGATGACCCCGAGACATTAGCTACTGCAATACGTATTGGTTATCCTCAATCGTGGGATTATGCCTGGAAAGTACAAGAAGAATCACAAGGCTGGTTTGATGAATGTGGTGATGACGAAATACTTGCCGCACAGAAACTGTTAGCAGAAAAAGAAGGTATATTTTGTGAACCGGCTTCAGCAACTTCACTTGCTGGTGCCATGCGGGATATTCAATCTGGCAAGATTCCTGAAAATAGTTGTGTCGTATGTACCTTAACCGGTCATGGTTTAAAAGATCCTGATACGGCAGTAAAACAGAGTAGTGGTCCGGTGATCAAGATCGATGCAACACTGGATGAAGTTAAAAAGGCAATACTCGACAATATTGAGTAAATAAACTCATCAGTGAATATCTCAAACTGATAAGTTTATGGTGTTAACGTAAACTTGAGTGGGAGTTGAAATAAAGCATTTAGCATGCGTTCACTGACACTTTATATCCCCGGTTTATTTGGGCCTGATACATCATTTCAAGCTGATGAATTGCCTGATCTCCCTTCGCTTAGTTGGCTTTTAACGCGCGCAGAGATTGAAAAGGTTAACACCTTGAGTCCCAGTACGAGACTATGCAATTTGTTTGGATTGCATTCAGATGCAGAAGAAGACTTGCCTATCGCTGCAATTTCCCGTTTAAGTGATGATAACCAGCCACCGGAAGGTATGTGGTTAAGAGCCGATCCTGTGCATGTTAGTGTTGATAGAGATGGTTTGATCTTGCTTGATTCAACACGCTTTCATCTATCGCAACATGATGCCTTATCATTAGCCGCGGAAGTTAATAGACTACTCGATGAACATGATATGGCATTAGAAGTGCCCGTGCCTTATCGTTGGTATTTAAAATTACCTGAAGCACAAAATCTAATAACGACACCGCTGGACATGGTCGTTGGTAAAGATGTAATGCCATATATGCCAAGGGGAGATGACCGGGTTAAATGGACTCAGCTATTAAATGAAATACAGATGTTATTGCATGACTCTGAGATAAATGCAGAGCGTGAAGTTCATAAACAATTACCCGTAAATAGCCTATGGTTCTGGGGAATTGGCGAGCTTCCAACGGATTTGGAACGGTACTGGTCAAAAATATACAGTAACGATATGTTAACAAAAGGTTTAGCCATGGTGGCCGCTACACCATGTGATGAACTGAATAAACAGTTTCCATTTATAGATCCAAAACTAAACAGTTTCAAAATCCTGATCACATTTCAGCAATTACAAAAGTTTAATTATTATCATGACAGCGAAGGCTGGTTTGAAGCGCTGCTTGATTTGGAAAACAATTATCTGGCGCCTTTAAAATTAAATATGAAGCGAGGTATGTTTGATGAAGTCATTATTCATACTGATAATCTGACCTTCAGATTAAGCAAAAATGCCAGATTCGTCTTTTGGAAACAAAAAGAAACACTACATTCTATTAAGCAATTAATTCACTAAATATTATTTATTTCATGCAGATTGTCAGACGAGAAATTAATCAAGCTCATGAATTACCGGATAGCTTGCACCCGGTATTAAAAAGAGTGTTTGCAGCAAGATCGATTAGTAATAGTGATGATATTGATTATTCATTAAAGGGGTTATTACCTTTTCATAATCTTAAAAATATTGAACAAGCTGTTATGTTGCTAACAGACTTGATTAAACAAAATAAGCGTCTATTGATTGTTGCTGATTTTGATGCCGATGGTGCAACAAGTTGTGCATTGGCAATTCGGGGTTTGACCTCGCTGGGTTTAAACGATGTTACTTATGTAGTCCCGAACCGTTTTGAATATGGTTACGGTCTTTCACCGGAAATTGTTGATGTAGCTCTGGAGTACGAACCGGATGTAATTATGACGGTTGATAATGGTATTTCCAGTGTGACTGGTGTTGACTATGCCAAACAGCAGGGGTTGGGTGTGCTAATCACGGATCATCATTTACCACCTGCTGAATTACCTAAAGCTGATGTAATTATTAATCCACAATTACCCGGGGATGATTTTGAGAGTAAAAATCTTGCGGGTGTTGGTGTTGTTTTTTATTTACTTATGGCATTACGGGCAAGTTTGCGCGAAGAAAACTGGTTTGAAGAACAAAACATTCCTTATCCAAATCTGGCATTAATGCTGGATCTGGTTGCGTTAGGAACTGTAGCTGATGTTGTGCCATTGGATAAAAACAATCGCATTATGGTTGCCTATGGATTGCGTTTAATACAAGAGGGTAAATCTCTTCCTGGTATACAGGCGCTATTAACGATTGCCGGGAAACAAACTCAACGTATTAATGCTTCAACGCTTGGGTTTAATGTCGCCCCCAGGTTAAATGCAGCGGGTCGTTTAACTGATATGTCGCTTGGGATTGAATGCCTGTTAAGTAATAATCCTGAACAAGCGATGGAACATGCTAAACAACTCGATGCATTAAACAAAGAACGACGACAGATACAGGATGAGATGCAAGCACAAGCGTTTATGCAGCTTGATTCTACTCTAGCTGAATTTGAGCAACAGAAATTGAATGGCTTATGTTTATATCATGTCGACTGGCATCAAGGCATTATTGGTATTCTGGCAGCTAAGGTAAAAGAACGCTTTAATCGCCCTGTAATTGCCTTTGCCAAAGACATAGATGGTAAATTAAAAGGGTCAGCACGTTCGATTTCGGGTTTACACATTCGTGATTTACTGGAAACGATGACGCTCAATAATCCTGATTTAATTTTGTCGTTTGGTGGTCATGCCATGGCGGCAGGTCTAAGCATTTACGAAGATCAACTTGCAGCGTTTAAACAAATATTTGAGGAATGTGTAAACACTGCACTTTCAGAGGAACAGATTAACAAAACATATTTATCTGATGGAGACTTGTCTGCAGACGATATGTCACTTTCTCTTGCCAGTGCAATTCAGGCTGCAGGTCCATGGGGGCAGGCATTTCCAGAGCCGTTGTTTGATGGCACATTCGATGTGTTGGATAAACGGGTAGTGGGTGGTAGTCATTTAAAAATGCGTTTGCAGATACCAGAAAACGAAAAGGCTATAGATGCCATTTGCTTTAACACGACCGATGATGCCTGGCCAGATGACACGAATAAGATACATGTTGTTTACAGGCTGGATATCAACGAATACCAAAATCGCGAAACTCTACAGCTCATTGTAGAACACATTGTTAATCAATAGCTTACCTTTTTATTTCACTGGGTTTTAACGGAAAATTATCTAAAGTTTCTATTTTTTTTGCCGATATTCCTTTTTGCAAGTTATAGCTGTAGTTCTTTCAAGAACAGGATGGTTCGGTGAAAAAAAATATTAAACATATTTTATATATAGAAAATGAACAGGAAGCTGCCTGGCAGCTTATTCATTCCCTGAAGAATGAGGGATTTGTCAATTATCAGGTTGATTGGGAAACATCCTTGTCAGCTGCTATCGATAAACTTTCTCTTCAGCAATATGATGCGGTGTTGACCGATTTTCATTTATCTAATGATCCTGATACCAATATTGTTTCCAGTTTATTGGTGATAGATGAAGACTTACCTATCGTTGTACTTACCAATGATAAAGATCAAAATCTGGCATGTCGGGTTGTACAAAGTGGTGCAAAGGATTTTCTAAATAAAGCAACCTCCGATACCCGTCAAATTGTTTTGGCATTAGAGCGTGCTATACAACGTAAACTTATTGAACATCATCTGGCTTACTATGCTCAGGTGGATGATCTCACAGGCCTACCTAATCGTAATTTATTCAAGGAGAGATTGAGTCGGGCACTGATTCGTGCTGATCGAAATGAAAAGATCGTAGCATTAATGATAATTGATATTGATCGTTTTAAGCATATTAATGATTCACTTGGGCATGAAGTAGGTGATGAATTATTACGTATTGTAGGGAAACGTCTATCTTATTGTGTTCGGGATGGTGATACTGTTGCGAGGCTTGGTGGTGATGAATTTACTATCTTATTGGAAGAAGTTACAAATATTGGGGATCCCTCTATTGTTGCTAATAGATTACTCGAAAGCATGATGTTGCCTATTGAGATCAATGGCAGCGAGCTTTTTGTAACGCTTAGTATAGGTATTACTTTATATCCAATAGATAATACGTGTATGCAATATTTGCTTCGTAATGCAGACAATGCAATGTACAGAGCTAAAGAAGGAGGTCGAAACTGTTATCGTTATTACACAACGGAAATGAATCGTGATATTGAAGATAGAATTCACCTTGAGAGTAAAATTAGACAAGCTCTAGCAAAAAATGAATTTGAATTACATTATCAGCCTAAATTTAATATTCATGATAAACAATTAGTCGGTGCCGAAGCCTTATTGCGGTGGAACAATGAAGAAATAGGTAGTGTGTCGCCCACAAAATTTATTCCCATAGCAGAAGAAACAGGACTGATCCAACCGATAACAGAATGGGTTGTATCCGAGGCGTGTCGACAAAATTCTGAATGGCAACTACAAGGCTACTCTCCTATTATTATGGCGATAAACCTGTCGCCAAAACAATTTAATCGAGTTGATATAGCTGATATTTTATTTCGACAAATAATATTTTCTGACCTTGCGCCAAAATATGTCGAACTTGAGATTACTGAAGGTGCATTAATGGAAGACATAAACCGAAGTCAGGAAATTTTAAAAGCATTAAAAGATCGTGGCATATGCATTTCAATAGATGATTTCGGCACCGGATATTCCTCATTGAATTATCTTAAAAAATTCCCGATAGATACATTAAAAATTGATCAATCTTTTGTCAGGGACATTATGGTTGATAATGATGATGCTGCTATTGTTTCTGCTGTTATCGCCATGGCAAAAAGTCTACGCCTAAATGTAATTGCTGAGGGTGTTGAAACAAAAGAACAGTTAAATTTTCTAGATTCGAAAGGTTGTTGCGAAGCTCAAGGCTATTTTCTGGGTAAGCCGGTTGCCGCAAAAGAGTTTAAATCACAGTTTCTCACTAAAAATGATAATAATATCTATGATATAGCCAGTAATGGCTAAATAAATCGTTTCTCAATTCACTTGTGCGTCAGCATCGGTTAGACTCACGCCTGATTTTTTAACCTAGAAGATTTCATGTTGGAAATTAATCCTTTATTAACCCAGATATCCGATATGCAAACGCGTTTGAAGGCGTTGAGGGGGTATCTTTGAATTCGAAGAAAAATCCGAACGTTTAACAGAAGTACAACGTGAGCTGGAAGTGCCTGGTGTTTGGGACGATCCGGAACGGGCGCAAGCACTTGGTAAAGAGCGAGCCAGTCTGGAAGAAATCGTTGAAACAATCACAAACTTGAATAGCACTCTTGCTGATTCAGTTGATTTACTTCAGCTAGTGGCCGAAGAAAACGATAACGATACCCTGCAAGTAGTTGAAAATGATCTGGATACCTGCGAGAAACAATTAGCAGGTCTGGAGTTTCGTCGTATGTTTGCTGGAGATATGGATGGCAATGATGCTTTCGTCGATATTCAGTCAGGCTCTGGCGGAACCGAAGCCCAGGATTGGGCAGATATGTTATTACGCATGTATCTGCGCTGGGGTGAGCAACATGGTTTTAATACAGAACTGATAGAAGTCTCTCCCGGCGAAGTAGCTGGTATTAAAAGTGCGACAATAAAATATTCCGGTGATTATGCATTTGGATGGTTACGAACTGAAACCGGTGTGCATCGATTAGTCAGGAAGTCGCCATTTGATTCAGGTAATCGTCGTCATACTTCATTCGCGTCGGTATTTGTCTCTCCCGAGATCGATGACAATATTGAAATAGATATCAACCCGGCGGATCTTCGAATTGATACCTATCGTGCCAGTGGTGCAGGTGGGCAGCATGTAAATAAAACGGATTCAGCTGTGCGTTTAACACATGTGCCCAGCGGGATTGTTGTGCAATGTCAGAATGATCGTTCACAACACAAGAATAAGGATCAGGCCATGAAACAATTAAGGGCCAAGCTTTATGAAATGGAAATGCAGAAATTGAATTCCGAAAAGCAGGCTATGGAAGATTCAAAGGCGGATATAGGCTGGGGAAGTCAGATACGTTCTTATGTACTGGATCAATCGCGTATCAAGGATTTACGCACAGGTGTAGAAAAGACTAATACTCAGGCCGTATTGGACGGTGATTTGGATGACTTTATAGAAGCCAGTTTAAAAAGTGGTTTGTGAGTTTTACATGGGACTCAAGTTAAAGTCTGTTAATATTAAATCAAATTTATAACAATACTCATCATGACAGATATAGAAGAAAATGAACTGGTCGCGCAACGCCGTGATCAATTAACCGCCTTACGTGAAAATGGTCAGGCATACCGCAATGATTTTCGTCGCGAGCATCTTAGCGCAAATTTAGTAAAAGAATATGGCGAAAAATCAAAGGAAGAACTGGAAGAAGCTTCCATTAAGGTTTCTGTTGCTGGCCGCATGATGACAAGACGCGTTATGGGTAAGGCATCCTTTGCACACATACAGGACATGAGTGGGCAGTTACAGTTATATGTCAAGCGCGACGATCTTGAAGAAGGTGTCTATAACGAACAATTCAAGAAATGGGACATAGGCGATATTGTTGGGGCAACGGGTACACTGATGAAAACCAATAAAGGTGAGTTAAGTGTTCATGTGGATAATATCCAGTTGTTAACAAAGTCATTGCAACCTTTACCGGAAAAATATCATGGTTTGACGGATCAGGAGACACGTTATCGACAACGTTATGTTGATCTGATCATGAATGAGGAAACCAGGCATACATTTGTATTGCGTTCTAGGGTTATTGAATTTATACGAGACTATTTAAAAGGCGAAAATTTTCTCGAAGTAGAAACACCAATGATGCATGTCATTCCCGGTGGTGCCACTGCCAGACCATTTATTACACATCATAATAGTCTGGATATGGAACTCTTTTTGCGTATCGCCCCGGAATTGTATCTAAAGCGTCTGGTTGTTGGTGGTTTTGAAAGAGTATTTGAAATCAATCGTAGTTTTAGAAACGAAGGTTTATCACCCAGGCATAATCCTGAATTTACGATGCTGGAGTTTTATCAAGCCTATGCTAATTATGAAGACTTGATGAATCTGACCGAAGATATGCTCAGAAAAATGACAAGTAGTTTATCTGGTGGAAATACGATTGAGTATCAGGGACAGAGTTTTGATTTTAGTCAGTCGTTTAGACGCATGACACTGGTAGAAGCGATTAAGCATTTTAATCCAGACATTGGTGATGATGCATTGCAATCGAAAGAACAGCTTGAAAAAATAGCGGAAGGCTTGGGAATCACTATTGAAACAAATTATGGTCTTGGAAAAATTCAATTAGAAATCTTCGAGGAAACGGTGGAAGAAAAATTAATTGAGCCTACCTTTATTACACAATATCCAACCGAAGTGTCACCGTTAGCAAGATTAAATGATGACAATCCATTTATTACAGATCGTTTTGAATTGTTTATAGGTGGTCGCGAAATCGCAAATGGCTTCTCAGAGTTAAACGATCCAGAGGATCAGGCAGCACGTTTTCGTAAACAGGTCGAAGATAAGGAAGCCGGTGATCAGGAAGCCATGCATTATGATGCTGATTATATCACGGCACTCGAATATGGAATGCCACCAACGGCAGGTGAAGGTATCGGTATTGATCGTCTGGTCATGTTATTAACCGATAGTCCTACCATACGTGATGTGATCCTGTTCCCACATATGCGCGCTAAAAACTAGTACGTTCTGATTTGCCTGTTGAGGTGGTAGCGTATTATTGTTATCGCCTCTTTCATCATAAAATGGCAAGCGTGGTTTAGCTATATCGGGGCTTTCCGGAAACCGCAAAATATTAAGAAATCTTACATTTCCATGTAACCTTTTATTTCTCTGGTCGAATATTAGGGGTAAGGCATTGATGTTAAATCGTTGTTGATTGTCCAGATTTGCCCATACTTGATCATTTATTTCATGAACAAGTTTACTTAAACTTTGAACGAAAGTACGTGTTCCTTAAAACTGTCAATAGTTAGGGTTGAACCCGGGTTTTAAGTCATGACTTTTAATTTTTGATTGACCTCTATTTTTAAGGAGAGATTAGGATGTTAGACAAGAAAAAACCAAATGCTTTATCACTGGCTTTAGGCACTAGCTTTGCAGTAACACTGGCTGCCAGTAATCTGGTCAATGCTGCAGATAACCCTTTTGCTGCAAATGAGATCAAATCCGGTTATATGGTTGCTGAAGGTCATGGCGAAGGCAAATGTGGCGAAGGCAAATGTGGTGAGAACAAAAAAGAAGAAGGTAAATGCGGCGAAGGTAAATGCGGCGAAAACAAAGCTGGCGAAGGAAGCTGTGGAGAGAAAGGCGGCGAAGGAAGCTGTGGTGAAAGCAAATCTGGCGAAGGTAAATGTGGCCACTAATCTTTAACTAAGTACCCCTTACTTTAGTTATGTCTAATCAATACCCGATAACGGGAGCTGGATTAGGTCTGCGGCGGGCTTTTATAGGCCCGCTCGCAGATTCAGTACCGGAAGTCATAGACTTTCTTGAAGTCGCACCGGAAAACTGGATTGATATAGGTGGTAAATTTGCCTATCAATTCAGAAAAGTCGCAGAACAACGTCCAATTGTCTGTCATGGGTTGTCACTTAATATTGGTGGTTTTGCGCCACTTGATGAAGCCTTTGTCCGAAAGGTTAAACAATTTCTCGATACGTTTAATGTCCCTGTCTATAGTGATCATTTGACTTACTGTGCTGATGAGGGGCAACTTTATGATCTTATGCCCATTCCATTTACGGAAGCTGCGGTTGAACATGTTGCTAATCGCATAGTCAGGGTGCAGGAAATTCTGGGCAGACAAATCGCGATGGAAAATGCATCTTACTATGCTGCCCCCGGGCAAGAGATGGATGAAATCGATTTTATCAATGAAGTATTAAAAAAAGCCGATTGTTTATTGCATCTCGATATTAATAATATTTATGTCAATAGTATTAATCATAATTACGACGCAGAACAATTCCTGAAATCCTTACCAGGTGAGCGCATTGTTTATGCTCATATTGCTGGTCATTATGTTGAAGCTGAAGACATAAGAGTAGATACACATGGTGCAGACGTTATCGATCCTGTCTGGCAATTATTGGATACGGCGTATCAACACTTTGGTGTTTTTCCTACGCTCTTGGAAAGAGACTTTAATATTCCTCCAATTGATGAATTATTAAAAGAAGTAATAACTATCCGTCATTATCAGGATAAATATCAGGTAGCAAGTCATGAGCAAAAACGTCAGCAATCCTAATTCATTTAAGTCGGTTCAAAAAATATTTACGCAGCACTTGCGTGATCCTGAAAAAAATATCCCGCCGGAAGGTTTAGAAGATTGTCGTTTACAGATCTATCGGGAATTAATATATAACAATATTCAAAACTTTCTGGGCAATAGCTTCCCGGTGATCAGAAAGATAATGGATGATGAATCATGGCATAAATTAATGCGGGATTATGTCAGTCAGCATCAGGCACGAACACCTTTATTTCCGAAAATGCCGCAAGAGTTTCTGAAATATCTGAATGATGATAATTCTCGCATTCCAAAAGCATTTCCATTTCTCGAAGAGTTAGCGCATTACGAATGGGTGGAAACATCACTTTCCTTTGATGAACGTGAAGCTGATTTTGAGCATATAGACTCCTCTGCGGATTTGATGTCGGGTATACCAGTTTTAAATCCGGTTTCAATGCCTCTTGCCTATCGTTGGCCGGTACATAAACTTTCCCCTGATTTTATACCTGATACCCCTCCTGCGGACATGACTTACATCATTGTTTTTCGTAAGGAAAATTTTGAGATTAGCTTTATAGAGCTAAATCCGGTATCGGCCAGATTGATTGAACATATAAATGCTCAACTTGATAAAACCACGCATGAACTGCTAATGAATATTGCCGAAGAGTTACAGCACCCTAATCCGGAAATTGTAGTGAATGGTGGTGCAACATTAATAAATAATATGTTTGATGCGGGTGTTATTTTAGGTGTTAAGAAAGATGTCTAAACACAATGTAAAAAATATACTGGAGAATTTTTCATGAACATTGTTATTACATTAGCCAGTCAGTTAGATCAATATTATCGAAATTTGAAACGGATTCCATTTGTCATACTCCGGATGTAAATATAATTATTATTTTTTCTATGATGAGATAGCATAGTGATATTTAATGTATGACGTATGTGAATGAATTCACAAGGAATGATAATAAAAGAAAAAAAATGAGAACCAATTCACAAATCGCCTTAAAAAATATCAAGGCGATGTGAATTTTGTATAGAGCTTAACCGGGGTTAATCAGGAGCGTTGCTTAGCCTGAATGCGTAGTCTTAATGCATTCAGTTTAATGAAACCTTCTGCATCTTTCTGATTATATGCGCCTGCATCATCTTCAAATGTAGCAATGGTCTCATCAAACAAACTGTTTTTCTCAGACTTCCTGCCAGTAACACTGACACTGCCTTTATAAAGTTTTAATCTGACAACACCGTTTACGTTAGCTTGTGTTTGATCAATTAAAGTTTGCATGGCAAGTCGTTCAGGACTCCACCAGTAACCATTGTAGATTAGTTTGGCATAACGTGGCATGAGTTCATCTTTTAGATGCATCACTTCACGATCAAGAGTAAGTGATTCCATTGCACGATGAGCCTTAAGCAGGATTGTGCCACCAGGTGTTTCATAACAACCTCTGGACTTCATACCGACATATCTGTTTTCAACGATATCATCACGACCAATGCCATGTTTACCACCTAATTCATTGAGTTTTGCCATTAAACTCGCTGGTGATAAAGCCTTACCATTAATCGCTATCGGGTCACCTTGATTAAATTCTATTTCGATAGACTCTGCAGTATCAGGTGCAGCTTCAGGTGACACCGTCCAACGCCACATTGATTCTTCAGGTTCACACCATGGATCTTCCAGTTGTCCACCTTCATATGAAATATGTAATAGATTGGCATCCATAGAATAGGGCGATCCACCTTTACGTTTGGCTTCAATAGGTATGCCATTGCTTTCTGCATAGGCAAGTAATTTTTCACGAGAAGTTAAATCCCATTCTCGCCAGGGAGCGATTACCTTTACGTCTGGTTTTAAGGCATAAGCACCTAATTCAAAACGTACCTGATCATTTCCTTTTCCTGTTGCACCATGAGAGATAGCATCAGCACCGGTTTCATTTGCGATCTCTATTAATCGTTTTGCAATCAATGGCCTGGCAATAGAGGTGCCCAATAAATATTCACCTTCGTATATTGTGTTGGCGCGAAACATTGGGAAAACAAAGTCGCGAATATATTCTTCTGTCAGATCCTCGATATAGATTTCTTTTACACCCAGTTGTTGAGCTTTGGCTCTCGCTGGTTCTACTTCTTCACCCTGGCCGATGTCGGCGGTGAAGGTAACAATTTCACAGTGATAGGTGTCTTTTAACCAGGTCAGAATGACTGAGGTATCCAGGCCGCCAGAGTAGGCGAGTACTACTTTTTTGATGTCTTGAGTCATAGATTTTAGATGTTTGAAAAAGTCGCATAGTGTAACGGCTTAGCCGCATACAGTGAAGCTGAATTGACTTATAAGTAGCGGAGAAAATTGTTTATTTCTGCCAGAAATGCTTTTGGTTTCTCAACATGTAGCCAGTGTCCGGCGCCTTCAATCATTTTAATCTCTGCAGCGGGAAAATAATCAAATATCGTCTGATTATGCCTTGCTGCTATATAGGCTGAGTTAGCACCGCCTAAAAATAATGAAGGAACGCGCGATTGCTTTCCTTTTAGCATGTCAGGAAAACTGCCAATATCGGCTAATTGATTTTCGATTTGTTGCAAATTAATGCGCCATTTGAAGCCGTGCTCACTTCTAATCAGGTTTTGCATCAGGAACGCCACCAGCATGGGATCTTTAATTTGCTTTGCGAGTCTTTCCTCAGCCATTGTTCTGTTTGCGAGTTCGATCGATGTTACTGCTTTCATGGCCGAGATAATGCCAGAGAATTTATGCCGATAACTGACGGGCGCTATATCAACAATAACCTGACCTCGTAATTGGTTTGCATGCATGAGTGCCAATGTCATTGCAACCTTGCCCCCCATGCTATGACCGATAATAGCGGGATGATCAAGTTTTAAAGACTGAATCAAAAGTGCAATGTCTTCCGCCATTTCGGGATAAGTCATGCTATTAATATGTGGTGAGTGACCATGATTATGCAAATCGACAGTAATGACTTGATACGATTCTGAAAGTGATTTGGCGATACTCTGCCAGTTTCTCGCAGAACCAAACAGACCATGCAATATAACAACAGGCTTGCCTTCACCAAAGCTATGATAGTTAAGCGTCAACACGATAGATGATGATAAAGTGATAAATTAAATAAGCGTTATTTACGTTTTGGAATATACAAATCGGTTATCGTGCCACTATAGGCCTCGGCTGCCATTGCTACTGTCTCTGACAAGGTTGGATGAGGATGTACAGTTAAACCAATATCTTCGGCATCCGCGCCCATTTCAATCGCTAAGGCACATTCTGCAATAAGATCCCCAGCATTTGGTCCGACGATCGCAGCTCCAATAATTCTTTTTGATTCTTTATCAAAGATTAATTTGGTTAATCCTTCATCACGCCCCAAAGCTAATGAACGACCACTTGCCGCCCATGGAAAGACACCTTTCTCATGGGCAATATTATTATCTTTTGCATACAGTTCTGTAACACCAACCCATGCCAATTCAGGATCGGTATAAGCAACAGACGGAATTATATTGCTATCAAATGCGACTTTATGTCCGGCAATGACTTCGGCAGCAATCTTGCCTTCGTGTGTAGCTTTATGTGCAAGCATTGGTTGCCCGACAATATCACCAATCGCAAAGATATGAGGTACATTGGTTCGTTGTTGATTATCGACCGGTATAAACCCTTTCTCATCAACATTAATACCTGCAACATCAGCAGCCAGTTTTTTTCCATTTGGTTGTCTGCCAACAGCAACTAAAACCTTGTCGAAGCGATCAGTTGCTGGAGCATCTTTACCATCGAATGACACATGTAAACCATCTTTGTTAGCTTCAATAGATTTAACGGCAGTTGACAAATAAATATTTTCATAAGATTGTTTAATGCGTTTAAGCAGCGGACGTACTATATCTTTATCACAACCGGCAACTAATGAATCGAGCATTTCAACGATAGTGATTTTAGTACCTAATGAGGCATAAACGGTTGCCATTTCCAAACCAATAATACCACCACCAATGACAAGCATCCTTTCTGGAATGTCATCTAGTAATAAGGCATCGGTTGAATCAATAATTCGAGGATCATCGGGCAAGCCTGGTATCTTGGTTGCCTGCGAACCAGCAGCAATGATGGCATGCTTAAAAGAAATAGAATCTGAGTTATTGTCTTTAGTGATTGTTAAATTATTAGGTGAATTAAAACTTGCATTACCTTCAATGACATTGACACCGCGTTGCTTAGCCATGGCTTTAAGACCACCAGTCAATTTGCCAATGACGGATTCGGTCCAGTCTCTGACAGCTTTATGATCAAGTGTTTTACATATGCCAAGATCAATTCCATGCGCCTTTAGTTCATCAACTTCGGATATAACTTTAGCGACATGCAGTAATGCTTTTGATGGAATACAGCCTACATTGAGACAGACACCACCAAGACATGAATAGCGTTCGATTAATGTTGTCTTTAGCCCCAGATCTGCGGCTCGGAAGGCGGCGGTATATCCACCCGGCCCCGCACCAATAACGACAACATCTACCGCGTCATCAGGGAGACTTGATTTGGCAGGTTGTTCTTTTTTATCTGGCAGCTCTGATTTATCAATTGCTACGGTATTTGCTATTTCTACCGTTAGAATCAAATCGCCCTCATTTACTTTATCACCTACTTTGATAGTGATATCCAGGACCTTGCCTCCACATGGTGATGGAATATCCATTGTTGCTTTATCACTTTCAAGGGTTATTAATGATTGTTCTTTTTCAATATAATCATGTTTAGAAACAAGTACTTCGATGACTTCGACGCCATCGAAATCACCAATATCAGGTACCAGAATGGATTTGTTATCGCTCATGATTGAATTGTACAAAAGTTCGGCAGATTCATCATGAATTATTAAAGCAAAGTATGAATTTGCCGTTATTAGTCATAACACGATACAAATACATTTATTATTTGAGAAAATTCAAAAGGTGCGAACATTATGGTAAAGATCAACAATTTTTCATTGTCGACAAGAATCATATTGTCTTGTTGTGCCACAGCGTTAGTTCCCACAATTACAGGCGTCATGTTTTTTCAAACTCAACCGGCTATTTTTTATTGTTCATTATTGTTAGTGCCAGTACTGAGTAAGGTATTAGCAAAATTAATCATGAAAAAATTATTTGAATTAAGCCATGAATTAACTGAGCTTGCCGAGCAAATGGTTCAGGGAAAAGGCAATTTGCAAAAACGATTTGATGAATCAAAACAAGGCGAAATTAGCACTTTGACAAAAGCTATTAATGTATTGATTGAAAGTAGCCAGATTATGATTAGCAAGTTAAGCGAGACAGAAACAAAAATTAGTCATGTTTCAAATGAGGTATCATGTACTGTGGATGAAACCATATCTGGCTTAACTAATAATCGAAGTGATATTAATCATCTAGCCAGTGCTATTGAAAAAATGACATCAGCAATTGCTGATGTAGATAAGAGTGCTTCTATTACTGCAACCACAGCATCATTGGCTGATGGCGAAGTTCAAAATGGTAAACAAACGGTTTTAGAGACAGTAGCTTCGCTAAATGAATTAGCAAATAGTTTTGCAGTAACAACCAGTGTGATTGAAGAGTTGCGTAGTGATAGCGAAAACATTGGCACGGTAGTTAAAGTCATTGAAGGTATTGCTGAACAAACAAATTTACTAGCACTAAATGCAGCGATCGAGGCTGCGCGTGCGGGTGAGCAAGGAAGAGGTTTTGCCGTAGTTGCAGATGAAGTAAGAACATTAGCGAAACGTACACAGGACTCTACTGTTGAAATTCAGTCAATTATCGAAAGATTACAATCCAGAACAGTTAATGCGGCGGAAGTTGTTGAAAAGGGCAGAAATGATATTGAGCCTTGCCTGAAAAAAGCAGCACAAGCAAATGAAGCACTTAATTCGATTACTGCTAACATGAGTGAGATTGATATGATGAGTTCTCAGCTCGCCAGTGCCGCAGAACAACAAAATGTGACGGTCAATGAAGTTAATAGTTATGTCGCTAATATTCAGGCTTCGACTAGCAAACTCACTGAAGTGTCCGAATGCGCGAAATTAGCAACTGATTCCTTGAAGAATACATCGGTACAACTTAATAAATTTGTTGGACACTTTCAGAAGTTCAGTGTTTAGAACGATTAAAATTTTCTATTAATCGAGAGATGTCAGAGAAGGCTATTTTCAATAATATTTTAAAATGATTTCATCAAAGCAATATGTGACGAATATCATTTAGTACCGTGCTTAAAAATTGCGTAAATTTCGCGCCAGCAACACCATCAATGACGCGATGATCATAAGATAGTGAAAAAGGCATAATCAATCTCGGTACAAATTCGTTGTTCTGATAGACCGGTTTCATTTCGGCACGAGAGACGCCAAGGATGGCAACCTCGGGAGCATTCACAATTGGAGTGAAATTTTTTCCACCAATACCACCAAGACTTGATATGGTAAAACAACCTCCCTGAAGATCTTTTGGTGCAATATTACCAGCATGTGCCTTTTCGCTTAGTTCACTGATTTCTTTTGCAATATCATATAGTCCTTTTTTATCTGCATCTTTCACTACAGGTACAATCAATCCGTTATCAGTATTCACTGCTACACCAATATGAAAGTATTGTTTTAGTATCAGATTTTCACCATCAGCTGATAGTGATGAATTAAACTCTGGATATTGTTGTAGGGCATCAACTACGGCTTTAATCAAAAACGCAATTAATGTCAGTTTGATACCCTGTTTACTTGCTGAATCCAGTTTTGATTTTCTGAATTCTTCAAGCTCAGTGATATCGGCTTCATCAAACTGGGTAACATGTGGCACAGTGATCCAGCTTCTATGCAGGCTTTGCCCGCCAAGTCGTTTTAATCTACTAAGAGGTTGTGTATCAATCGTGCCATACTTGGAAAAATCAATTGGTGGTATTTCAGGTAAGGCAAAACCACCGGAAGGTGTTAGCTTGTTACTGGTCAACACACTCTTGGTAAAGGCTTTTACATCTTCTTTCAAGATACGCCCTTTGGGACCACTACCATAAACTAGCCCCAAATCAACACCGAGTTCTCTGGCAAATCGTCTAATAGCAGGACTGGCATGTGCTTTAGCAGAATCACTTCGACCAACCTTTTCACTGGTTTTTAAAACCTGCGGGGCAGGCCTTGGTTGAGCAGGTTCTGTTGGGGTTTCTGTTTTTTCTACTACAAGTTTTTTTTCTTCCTGTGATTTTTCAGTTTTATTATCACTAGGTGTTGATTTAATATTTTCATCTGCATTGATGTTCATCATGAAGATAGGCGCACCCTCAGCCACCTTGTCGCCGACACTCACTTTAATTGCGGTAATTTCACCGGCATGAGGTGCAGGAATATCCATAGTCGCTTTATCACTTTCCAACGTCAGCAAAGTATCTTCCTTGTTAACCTTGTCTCCGACATTAACAGCAATATCAATGATCTCAACACTGTCGAAATCACCAATATCAGGTATTGTAATTTCCTGTTCCTGACTCATTTATACTGTTACCGGGTTGGGTTTGTCTGGATCGATTTGATATTTTTTTATTGCTTCCATTACTTTGGATGAAGGTATAGTTCCTTCATTCGCAAGTGCCTGTAATGCAGCAACGGCAACATAATATCGATCGACTTCAAAAAACTGACGTAACTTTTCACGTGTATCGCTGCGACCAAAGCCATCTGTGCCTAAAACAATATATTGTCCAGGTATAAATTCACGAATCTGATCGGCATAGATCTTCATATAATCAGTGGCGGCAACACTAGGAATTGATACATCGGCTAATTGTGATTCAACGTACGAGACTTTCTTTTTCTCTTCTGGATGCAGCATATTCCAACGTGAAGTAGCAAGACCTTCTTTACGTAATTCATTAAAGCTGGTGACACTCCAGATGTCTGCTTCTATTTTAAAATCCTTTTTTAACAAGTCTGCTGCAGCGATGACTTCTCTTAATATTGTCCCACTACCCAACAAATGTACTTTTGGTTTTTTAGTTGCTTGCAAACAATACATACCCTTGATGATGCCTTCTTCTGTTCCTTTGGGTAGAGGAGGGTGTACATAGTTTTCATTCATCACCGAGATGTAGTAATAAACATCCTCATGGTTTTGATACATGCGACGCATACCATCCTGAATAATAACGGCTAGCTCATAGGCGTAGGTCGGGTCATAACTAATGCAATTCGGAATAGTGGATGCAAGGATATGTGAATGACCATCCTGATGTTGTAAGCCTTCGCCGTTCAGCGTTGTCCGACCCGCCGTGCCGCCAAGTAAAAAACCTCGCGCACGCATATCACCTGCTGCCCACGCAAGATCACCAATGCGTTGAAAGCCAAACATTGAATAGTAAACATAAAAAGGAATCATTTGCAGATTATGGTTGCGATATGAAGTCGCTGCCGATATCCATGAAGAGATCGCACCGGCTTCATTAATACCTTCTTCCAGTACCTGTCCCTTAATATCCTCGCGGTAATACATTACCTGATCGGAGTCGACAGGCTCATAAAGCTGACCGACAGCAGAATAGATACCATATTGTCGAAACATACCTTCCATGCCAAAAGTGCGAGCTTCATCCGGTACGATAGGTACTATATGTTTACCAATATTTTTATCTTTTAATAATGCATTTAATATTCTGACAAAGGCCATCGTCGTTGAAATTTCACGTTCACCAGTGCCCTCAAGTAATTTTTCATGTAATGAAATATCCGGAATTTCCAGTTCAGGCGCTGGTTTACGTTTACCAAAAAAGTAACCGCCTAGTTTTTCCCGTTGTGCTTTCAGGTATTTGATTTCTTCACTATCTTCAGCCGGTTTGTAAAACGGGGTGTCTTTTATTTCATCATCTGAAATAGGAATATTAAAACGATCCCGAAATTGCTTGAGTGCATTTTCGCCCATTTTCTTTTGTTGATGAGTAATGTTCTGTCCTTCACCGGCCTCACCCATACCATAGCCTTTTACCGTCTTAACCAGAATCACTGTCGGTTGTCCGGTATGCTTAACCGCAGCTGCATAAGCCGCGTACACTTTATGCGGATCATGACCGCCACGATTCAAGCGCCAAATATCTTCATCGGACATATTGGCAACCATGGCTTTTAGTTCAGGATATTTACCAAAGAAATGTTCACGCACAAAAGCACCATCGTTGGCTTTATAGGATTGATATTCACCATCGACAACTTCTTCCATGCGTTTGTTTAATAAACCCGTCGTATCACGAGCAATAAGTTGATCCCAATATGAACCCCAAATTACCTTAATAACATTCCAGCCAGCACCACGAAATGTTCCTTCGAGTTCCTGAATGATTTTACTATTGCCACGCACAGGCCCATCCAGACGTTGCAAATTACAATTAACCACAAAAATTAAATTATCCAGTTTCTCTCTTGCTGCAAGTCCAATGGCACCAAGTGACTCCGGTTCATCCATTTCGCCATCACCCATGAATGCCCAGACTTTTCGATTTGTATCTTTCTTTAGTTGGCGATTTTCCAGATAACGCATAAATTGCGCCTGATAGATAGCCATTAACGGTCCTAATCCCATGGAAACTGTCGGGAATTGCCAGTAATCCGGCATCAGCCAGGGGTGTGGATAAGATGAAAGTCCTTTACCGTCAACTTCCTGCCTGAAATTAAGCATTTGTTCTTCATTGATACGGTTGGTTAGAAATGCTCTTGCATAAATACCAGGTGCCGAGTGCCCTTGTACGAATAACAAATCGCCACCGTGATCTTCACAGGGGGCATGCCAGAAATGATTAAAGCCGACATCGTATAACGTTGCAGATGAGGCAAAGCTGGCAATGTGACCACCTAAACCATCATTTTTTTGGTTTGCCTTAACTACCATTGCCATTGCATTCCAGCGCACAAAAGATCGAATACGCCATTCCAATGCAGGATCTCCCGGAGTCTTTTCTTCCCTGCTTGGAGGAATAGTATTGATATAAGCCGTATTGGCAGAGAACGGAAGATAGGCGCCGGATTTACGCGCCCTTGCAACCAGCTGCTCTAATAGAAAATGTCCACGCTCTATCCCTTCACGTTCAAGAACGGAATCCAGCGCTTCAAGCCACTCTTGTGTTTCCTGTTGATCCAGGTCCTTATCTTGTTCAGACATACGCTATTATTTCCTGATTTAAATCCGAATAACACAGGATTTGCAGAACAAATGAGTATTATTCTTGTTATTGTTAAATAGTAGTTGAGCTATTGTCTTTTTTAAAGCATGGTTAAACAATTAAATTAATTATATTAGTTCTTAAGGAATTGCAGTATGAATATATCGTTGCAACAAAACAATAATCTGCCAACTAAAAGACAAGTAGATAATGTATCAAACTGGATTATGGTTTTTGCACATCCCTTTAATAAAAGTGATTTCACCTATAGCGCACAATTAATTAGTAGACGAAAACAATCCGGTAATAAAAAAGCGGATACAGCACCTGTCATATTGGATCTTCCGAATTCTAAACAAACTCATGTTTCATTTGCAGCGATTGAAAATGAAATGAATACGTTTGAGTTATTAACATTAGCGCGTAAGTTAATGGCGCAACATAAAGAGAGTAATCCTGCACAAATTGGCATTGTGATAGAGGGCTTTGAGACTGTCGAGAAAGAACGTATCGCTGAAACGATCATTTCAGCGATTTTGGCGGCATCTGCAACAATGCCATCATTTAAAAGTGAAGCATCTCCCGCATCAAAATTAACTAAAATTCTGTTGTATGGAGTCAAGGCAAGACATGGTTTCAAACAAAGTTTTGCTATAGCCGAAGGTAATGCATTAACTCGAAGCTTAAGTATGTTGCCATCGAATTATTTAACGCCAACTGAATATGTAAAGAGAGTAAAAGTATTGGCAAAGCAAAATAATTGGAAACTTGAGTTTTATTCTGAATCAACATTGAAGCGTAAAAGGGCTGGCGCTTTTCTAGCTGTTGCACAAGGCAGCCCAAAGGCTGATGCCGGTATTGTTCGTTTGCGATATACGCCAAAAAGTGCTCGCGGCAAAAAAGTATTTCTGATTGGTAAGGGTATCTGTTATGACACTGGTGGCACCAACCTTAAGCCGGCAAATTATATGTTTGGCATGCATGAAGATATGCAGGGTAGTGCAGTGGCACTGGGTACATTATTAGCGCTTACAAAAATGAATTTTAATCGACCTGTGGAATGTTGGATGGCATTGGCGATGAATCATATCGGTCCTAAAGCTTATAAGCCTAATGATGTGATCACGGCATGTGATGGGACAACAATAGAGATAGTGCATACCGATGCAGAAGGTAGAATGGTGTTGTCTGATACATTGGCATTAGCATCAAAAGAAAAACCGGATTTGATAATTGACTTTGCTACATTAACCGGAGCATGTATGTATGCAATCGGAACGTCATATAGTGGTGTATTTACCAATAAAAAAGAATGGCATCCGTTATTGATAAAATCAGGTGAAGATTGCGGTGAGCGTGTTTGGCCATTTCCTCTGGATGAAGATTTTGATCAAATGATCAAAAGCGATATTGCTGATGTGAAACAATGTTCACAGGAAAGTGGTGTTGATCATATTCTTGCGTCTCGATTTTTACAGAAATTTGTTAAAAATGATGTGCCTTGGATACATATTGATCTTTCAAGTAGTAATAAGAAAGGTGGTTTGGCACATATTCCAACTGACACTATTGGTTTTGGTGTGCGTTATAGCGTTAATTTATTAACGAACACATATTTAAGGTAGTTTTTTTTAAAATATAAGGATTATATTGCTGTTGTATGTGTTGTTACTGGTGGCAACTGATGTTTAAGTTGTTGAAAGAGCCTTGCAAACATTTTTTGTTTTAATTTCGCTTTAAATACAGCGTTTTATTATTACTAAAAGTATGCCAGTCATGCTCGAAAAAAAAACATTATTTATACGCGCGATCTGTATAATGCGCGGCTTTTAGTCTCTAGCGTATTATTATGATTCAGCAGTTACGAAATATCGCCATTATTGCCCACGTTGACCATGGAAAAACCACATTGGTCGATAAACTGTTACAGCAGTCCGGCACATTGGACAGCCGCAACCAACCGGCTGAGCGCGTCATGGATTCAAATGACATCGAGAAAGAGCGTGGTATTACTATTCTCTCCAAGAATACGGCCATCCGCTGGAATGATTATCGTATCAACATTGTAGATACTCCTGGGCATGCTGATTTTGGCGGCGAGGTTGAACGTGTATTGTCGATGGTGGATTCAGTATTACTATTAGTCGATGCTGTAGATGGACCTATGCCGCAAACGCGTTTTGTGACCCAGAAGGCCTTTGCCATGGGCTTCTGCCCGATAGTGGTAATAAATAAGATTGATCGTGATGGTGCGCGACCAGATTGGGTGCTGGACCAAACCTTTGATTTATTCGATAAGCTGGGCGCAAATGATAAACAGCTTGATTTCCCGGTTGTCTATGCCTCTGCCTTGAATGGTTATGCCGGTATGGATGAGTCTGTCCGGGTAGGCGATATGACACCGTTGTTCGAAACTATTATTAATCAGGTATCACCCCCCGATGTTAATCGTGAAGGTGGATTGCAAATGCAAATTTCTACACTGGATTACAATAATTATGTTGGCATTATTGGCATCGGCAGAATCAAACGCGGCAGCATCCATAGAAACATGCCGGTAAGCGTGATTGATCGGGATGGTAAAGCCCGTAAGGGAAAAATTTTACAAGTATATAGTTTCCTTGGGCTGGAACGTGTTGAAGTAGAAAAAGCTGAAGCAGGTGACATTGTTGCTATTGCAGGACTTGAACCTCTTGACATATCGGACACCATTTGCCCGCAGGATAACATCGAGGCTTTACCTGCCTTAACGGTTGATGAACCTACCATCAGTATGACCTTCCAGCCGAATACATCACCATTTGCCGGTAAAGAAGGCAAATATGTTACTAGTCGAAATATCTGGGATCGTCTGGAACAGGAACTGAAACACAATGTTGCCTTGCGAGTTGAAAAAACTACTGACTCCGAAAAATTCAGGGTTTCTGGTCGCGGTGAATTACATCTATCAGTATTAATTGAAAATATGCGTCGTGAGGGGTATGAATTAGCAGTAGGTCGTCCTCAGGTTATTGTTAAGGAATATGATGGCGTAAAGGAAGAACCCTATGAGCAGCTAACTGTAGATATCGAAACAGAGCACCAAGGTTCTGTGATGGAAAAACTGGGTGAGCGCCGCGCCTCTTTAAAAAATATGCAGCCAGACAGCAAGGGCAGGGTTCGTCTTGAATATATCATTCCTGCCAGAGGTTTGATTGGTTTTCGTACTGAATTTCTGACGCTCACATCTGGTAGTGGATTAATGTACAACGTCTTCGATCACTATGGCCCGCATATTAATGAAATGATAGGTCAACGTAATAATGGTGTATTAATTGCCAATGGTCAGGGTAAGGCTCTTGGTTATGCGCTTTTCAATCTGCAGGAACGTGGCAAGTTATTTCTCCGGCATGGCGAAGAAGTCTACGAGGGGATGCTGATCGGAATTCATTCGCGTGATAATGATCTGGTGGTCAATCCACTAAAGGCAAAACAGCTTACAAATATTCGTGCAGCAGGTTCTGATGAAAATATTATCCTGACGCCGCCAATCCGTATGAGTCTTGAACAAGCACTCGAATTTATTGATGATGATGAGTTGGTTGAAGTGACACCAAAATCGATAAGATTACGTAAGAAACTATTAAAAGAGCATGAACGCAAAAGTGCTTCTAGAAAAGCGAGTTAAATTTTAAAAAGCCTAAAGGAAAATACATATGAATAAATTGATATTTTTAATCCTTTGTTTGATTTCAACCTGGCTAACCGCGGAGGAAAATATGAATCAAGTAGACGCCATTATCGAAACCAGATTTGGCAATATCGAATTACACCTGTTCAATGATGTTGCGCCGGGACATGTAGTAAACTTTACTAAACTTGCAAAAGAAGGTTTTTACGACGGTACGATATTTCATCGAGTTATTCCGGGTTTTATGATTCAGGGTGGCGATCCAAATACCAAGAGTGAAGACAAGTCTCAATATGGTATGGGTGGCCCGGGGTATTCAATTGATGCTGAGTTTAATGAGCGTTCGCATAAACGCGGAATTTTATCTATGGCGCGTTCACAAAATCCAAATAGTGCCGGCTCACAATTTTTTATTGTGGTGACAGACGCTCCTTTTCTGGATGGTCAATATACTGTTTTTGGTGAAGTGATAAAAGGTATGGATGTTGCTGATATGATTGTTTCACAGAAAAGAGACGGCAGAGACAATCCTTTTGAACGTATAGAAATGAAAATTTATGTACCAGAGAGCAATGAATAAAAAAAGCCGGCGATGCCGGCTTTTTTATTTGTTAGGAAATAAATCCTATTTCTTCTTTGCTTCTTCTCTTACTTTGGTTTCTTCAATCACCTGTTCCGCAACATTTCTAGGACATGGTGCATAGTTTAGAAACTCCATAGAGAATTGACCGCGCCCGGAAGTCATGGTGCGTAAGGTGCCAATGTATCCAAACATCTCACTTAAAGGTGCTTCAGCTTTGATACGAACACCAGTAGCATTTGATTCCTGTGCCTTAATCATACCGCGACGTCGGTTCAAGTCACCAATGACATCACCAACATGATCTTCTGGTGTATAAACATCAACCTTCATAATCGGCTCCATTAACTGAGGACCGGCTTTTGGCATTGTTTGACGATAAGCTGCCTGTGAGGCAATTTCGAACGCGATGGCAGATGAGTCAACCGCATGGAAAGCACCGTCAAATAAATTCACTTTGAAATCCAGGCATGGATAACCGGCAAGAACACCTTTTACCATACTTTTCTTAAAACCACTTTCAACTGCTGGCCAGAATTCTTTAGGGACGTTACCGCCGGTTACGGTAGATTCGAACATGAAACCACTACCTGGTTCACCTGGTTCAATAATGTAATCAATCTTTGCATATTGACCAGAACCACCAGACTGTTTTTTATGGGTGTAACTATCTTCAACACGTTGAGTAACGGTTTCACGATAAGCTACCTGCGGACTACCTACGATTACTTCAATACCATGAGTACGTTTCAAGATATCGACTTTAATATCAAGATGTAGCTCACCCATACCTTTCATAATGGTTTCGCCACTATCTTCATCAGTTTCAATACGGAAAGAAGGGTCTTCTTTAATCATTTTACCCAGCGCGATACCCAGTTTTTCAGATGCGCCTTTATCTTTCGGTGCAATAGCAATCGAGATAACCGGATCAGGGAATATCATTGGTTCTAATGTGGCCGGTTTGTTTGGATCACAAAGAGTGTGGCCGGTCTGTACATTTTTTAAACCGATGGCAGCAACAATGTCACCTGCTTGTGCAGATTCAAGTTCAATACGATCATTTGCATGCATTTCTACAATACGACCGATTCGTTCTGTTTTACCTGTGAAGGTATTCAACACAGTATCGCCTTTGTTCAGTGTGCCCGAGTAAATACGAATAAAGGTTAATGCGCCAAAACGATCATCCATAATCTTGAATGCTAATGAGCGTAGTGGTTTATTCGCATCAACTGTAGCTACTGCTCCAGTTTCGTTACCTTCCAAATCAACTTCTGGTTGAGGCTGTACCTGGGTTGGATCAGGTAAGTAATCGACAACAGCATCTAAAACCATCTGAATACATTTGTTTTTGAACGCTGAACCACAATAGGTTGGGAAGTAGTTAAGATTGATAGTCCCTTTTCGAATACATGCTTTCAATTCATCAATAGAAATTTCTTCACCTTCAAGATATTTTTCCATCAAGTCGTCATCAGCTTCAACTGCGGTTTCGACTAATTTTTCACGCCACTCTTCTATCTTGTCTTTCATATCTTCAGGTGGTTCAGTGATTTCATAATTTAGAGGGTCATTTGGATCATTATAAACCCAGGCTTTTCTGGTCAGCAGGTCAACGGCACCAATAAACTGATCTTCGATACCAATAGGTAAAACCATGACAAGCGGTGTCGCACCCAAAACATCTCTAATTTGCTCAACTACGCGATAAAAATCAGCGCCAGTACGGTCGAGTTTATTAACAAAAATAATTCGGGATACTTCAGAATCGTTAGCATAGCGCCAGTTAGTTTCAGATTGAGGTTCTACACCACCTGAACCACAGAATACGCCGATACCACCATCCAATACTTTCAGAGAACGATAAACTTCAATGGTGAAATCAACGTGTCCCGGAGTATCGATAATATTTAAACGGTGGTCTTTCCAGAAACAACTGGTAGCTGCAGACTGAATCGTAATACCTCGTTCCTGTTCCTGCTCCATAAAGTCGGTGGTGGCAGCACCATCATGCACTTCACCGGTTTTATGAATTTTTCCTGTTAATTTCAGGATACGTTCGGAAGTTGTTGTTTTACCTGCATCCACATGGGCGAAGATGCCAATATTTCGATACTTACTTAAGTCAGTCATGGTATAGCTACTCGGTTATTAATCAAAAAAATCAGCCAGTTAGCGCATATCTAATATCGCTATCCAAAATTTAATGCTGGATTATTACCAGGGAAGTTCCGGGGTAAGAAACTGGCGCGGGCGGAGTATAAACCAGAAAGGTATTTGTTGTGAAATATCCTGCGTATTTACTTAATAATTTCACAAATTTGATATCGAAATGGCAGCTTTTTGATTTTTTAGCCTATAGTTGAACAGGCTGGTATCATCTAAGTATAATCCATTAAATGCACGATATTCCGGAACGTATCGCTGATGTCCTCCTTGAAGTAGAGGCTAGTCTAAGAATACATGGAAAATGGGGCGATGAAAGACCTGACGCGAGTGACCTTAATAGTAGTATTCCATTTTGCATGGATACTTTGAGTTTTGAACAATGGTTACAATGGATCTTCCTGCCCAGAATGAAAATCACGATTGAAGAGACAAGACCTTTACCCGCCCGTAGTGGAATTTATGAATATGCAGAAGAGTGTCTGCATAAAAAAGATCCGTCTAGAAGAAATTTGTTAAAGCTATTGAAGCGATTTGATGATTTGATATTGATTCAGGCTGGGGTGAGAAGGCATTAATTAGTGCATCCTATATAAAAAATAACCGCTCCGAAGAGCGGTTTATTATTAGGAGGATTAACTATATAAAATTATACTGCCATTGATTTTTCGACTAATGCTTTTACATCAGTCGCATAGCTTTCAGCCATTTTTGCAATTTTTTCAGAATCTTTAACTGATTTAGCATATATGCTTTGTGCAGAATTCATTTGAGCTTGCATATAAGTATTCAATGTATCCAGATCTTTGATACTAGCTGAAGCTTTTAATGCTTCGATGCTGGCTTTTGCATTTTCCTGCATAACTTTCAACTGAATAGCAGAGACCTTTTCAATGCTTTTCATGGTAAGTTCATTAATTTCCTTAATAGGAACTACAAATTGTTCGATTGAGTATTGCATTATATTTCTCCTGTAATTTTAGAATTGATAATAGTATACAGGTAATATGTTGCAATGCAACAAATATAATGCATTTATAATCAACAACTTAAAAAATATTATAGTCAATACATCCATTGATCCCAGTATGGGGGATCGGTAAAATATCTTTCATGTAATCCACAAAACTTCGTACCTTGGTAGACATGTGTTTACGATGAGCATAAACAAGATTTATTGGTAATGGTCTGGGTTCGAAATTCTCCAGTACTGGTATTAATTTCTTTTGCTGTATGTCGAGTCCAATCATATAGGATGGCAACTGTGTCAGCCCGCTACCATTGATCGCGGCAACCCTAAGTGCATCTGCAATATTGGCTTTCAAATAGGTCTTCTTGAGTTCGAGTTTTACTTCTTTACCTCCAACTTTAAATTTCCAGTAAAGCGGAAAAATAAGATTCTGCCCCATTGTTAGGCAGATGTGCTTATCGAGGTCCTCTATTTTGGAGAGCCACAAACCAACAAACGGCTAGAAGCTATGGGTAAGGCAACAATGGTAGAGTCTTGTAACTCACCGACCCGTATCGCTAGATCGACACCACGATCGATTACATTGTCGCAATCTTCAGATAACACAAGTTCAATCGCTATATACAGGAAAAGCTTCTTTATAGTCCTTAACTGCTCTAGCGAGATGAAATTAGCCAAAAGAGGGTGGTGCCAGAATTCGTAATGTACCGGTTGGTTGTTGCTGCATTTCCGATACATTCTGTTCTGCATCTTCAATATCCGTCAGGATATCGATCACGCGTCTGTGATATTCACTGCCCACTTCCGTTAAATTCAGTTGTCGGGTTGTGCGATTAAGTAATCGTGCTCCGAGTTCTTCCTCAAGACCACGAACATACTTTGAACACATAGCATTAGACATATCCATTTCTTCAGCCGCCGCAGCAAAACTACCCAATCTGACGACGGCAGCAAAACTCGCATACTAGTGATTCTGTCCATAATCTCAATATTAAATAATGGCTATAAACCTTGTGCAACCTATTGTGATTCATTTATTTCCTAATAAATGTTTGAGCGTTACTCAAATTTAATTACACTCATATTAATTACATTATAAACACTAATAAATTCTTGTTGATATGAATATTATCTTTATCGGTGTTAGCTTTTATATCGTTATCCAGTTTGTATTCGGCATGCTTATTAGCCACAAGTCTGATAATGAAGCGGATTTTATTCTTGCAGGCAGAAAGATTGGACCTTTACTTGGAACATTGACCGTATTTGCAACCTGGTTCGGTGCAGAATCGGTGATTGGTGCCGCAGGTAACATTTACAGTAATGGTTTGTCTGGTAGTAGCAGTGATCCGTTCGGTTATGGGCTATGTTTGATCGTGCTTGGAGCTGTTTTCGCAATCCCATTGTGGAGACGTCAATATTTGACTTTTGGTGATTTCTTTCGCGAACGATTTTCTTCAAAAGTTGAAAAATTATTCGTACTGCTTGTTGTCCCTTCATCTTTATTTTGGGCTGCTGCGCAGGTCCGAGCTTTTGGACAAATCGTTAGTGCCATAACACAGATTGATGTTGAACTGGCAATAGCTGGCGCAGCTTGTTTAATTACCATTTATACAATGGTTGGCGGAATGCGAGCTACGGCAATTACTGATTTGATTCAAGGTGTAGTATTAATACTTGGGTTAATTATCTTACTTGTTATTATCGTTAATGCAGCAGGTGGATGGTCAGTTTCATGGCAACAAATACCTGCTGAACGTATCTGGTTTAATGATACAGATACAAGCATTTTACAAATTATCGAAAAGTGGGCAGTGCCCATCTGTGGGGCGACTCTTGCAGCGGAATCTATCGCGCGCATTTTGGCAATGAGAAGTGAAAATACAGCGAGAATGGCAGCGGTTGGTGGAGGATTATTGTACATAGTGATCGGATTAGTTCCTTTTTATCTGGGATTGATTGGACCAGAATTAATTAGTGATCTGGACGATTCAGAGCAGATCATTCCTCTGTTGGCAGAACAATATTTATCAACATTTTTGTATGTCATCTTTTGTGGTGCATTGGTGTCAGCTATTTTATCGACAGTCGATAGTGCGCTATTAGCGGCTGCTGCATTGATTTCACATAATGTTATTGTTCCATTAAAGAAAAATGCTAATGATAAAGATAAGATTAAACTGGCTCGTGCCAGTGTTGTTGGTCTTGGCTTGCTTGCATATTTATTTGCAACCACTGCCAGTGGTGTTCACGAATTAATCTGGACAGCTGTGTCATTTGGTACTGCCGGAATTTTTGTAGTCGGCACTATGGGGTTATTTACAAGAATCGGGGGAGAAATAACCGCGTTTATAACTCTGATTATAGGAGCAGGTGTTTGGGCAATAGGTGAATTTGTAGTTGGTTGGGAAACGCCATTTATATATGCTTTATCGGCAGCTTTTTTAAGTTATTTGCTGACTGCAAAATTTGAAAAAACTGAATATATCCGGCTAGTTTATTGATTATTTACTCCTGATTTTGATAATCACAATCTATAAAAAGCGAAATAATCGTCTAATTTAACAAATTATTTCTATGAATTTGATGCATATTCTTATAATGATTGTACGAAAAAAGAGGTGTCAGCATGACAAAGACATGGAGAGTTGAAGATAAAAAAGTCGGCATTTTGGGGTTGGGTATCATGGGCAAGGCCTTGGCAGATAATTTAAATGCAGATGGTCATTTGGCTGCGTGCTGGAATCGTAGTCCCAAACCGGATTTTCCACACTTTAAGAATTCTCTCTCAGATGTGTTAGATGGAGCAAAAGTTATCTTTATCGTTTTGATAGATGGTCCTGCAGTATTGGATGTTGTTGAACAACTTTTACCCATGCTGACAAATGAACATATTGTGGTACAAACGGCGACGATAAAACCGGAAGAAAGTATAGAGACTAAAAAGCTTGTGGAGTCTGTCGGGGCAAATTATATCGAGGCTTTAATGGGTGGAAGTGAGCTTGCAGCGAAAACGCGTAAATTGCCATTATATCTTGGTGGTGAAGTAGCCATCATTAATTATTTAAGGCCATTACTGGAAACTTTATCTCATTCAGTTATTCATGTTGGCGAAGTGGGTAAGGCTTGTTCAGCTAAATTGGCCATGAATTTGAATCTTGCCATACAGCTCACGGCATTATGTGAAAGTTATACCTATGCAATTGAATCCGGTTTGAGTGACGATCAATATTTTCAGGTTTTGAGAAACAATACAGGCTGGAATTTTTTATGTGAGTATAAAGAGCCCAAGCTGCGACTACGAGATTACGAGCCTCAGTTTGCATTAAAAAATATGTTGAAAGACATTCGTTTGTCACTTGCAACAGATAAATCCAAACACGGTTTGAAGTTACTCAAAAATACCGAAGCAATTTATAGTCAGGCAAAGCAGGCCGGTTATGGTGAAGAGGATATGGTCGCATTACTGAAATTAATGCTTGAAGATTAATATATTTATCTTCGTTGACGTTCACTTCCACAAGACCAGCATAGACCAAACTGACCATCTATGGTCCCACCACATTGGCATTTCCAAGAGAATTGAAAATCGGGTTCTGAAAGTGCGGCGTCAATAAACTATTTTACATTTGTTGCATCTTGCTCATCATTAACCCAGATTTCTTGCCAACATTCATTAATCGGTAATTTGCCTATACCGCTCGATAAACTGGGATTACGTAAATGGCAGAGACTATTATTGCTCTCCAATAAACCATGAATATATCCTGCCATAAAGTGTTTCATGGCGGCGTAACTTGTCTACAAATAGTTTACTATTCGACGTAACATTTATATTGTTTTAACTGTATAAGTTGTAAAATTACATGATATGTTTCCTGTTTGTCAGGTGAAATACTTTCTTATTAATTAAATGGAATTTTTATCTAATTATTCCTGTCTGTTAAATAATTATCTTTAGAGCGGAGTGCAATGGCGGTCATTACTGAAATCAAACGATTACAAGACTATATTGGTCAACATATTATTGGTCAGAAAAAACTGGTCAATCGTCTATTAATTGCCTTATTGGCAGATGGTCATTTACTAGTAGAAGGTGCCCCTGGTCTGGCTAAAACACGTGCGGTAAAAGTATTAGCGGATGGAATTGAAGGTGATTTTCACCGTGTACAATTTACTCCAGATCTTTTGCCAGCTGATTTAACCGGGACAGAAATCTATCGACAGCAGGAAGGGTTGTTTGTTTTTCAAAAAGGGCCTTTATTTCACAATCTCATACTTGCTGATGAGATCAATCGTGCACCAGCCAAGGTACAATCAGCATTGCTGGAAGCTATGGCCGAACGCCAAATCACTGTTGGTAAACAAACCTACCAATTACCCGAATTGTATATGGTGATGGCAACCCAAAACCCGATAGAACAGGAAGGAACTTATCCTTTACCGGAGGCACAGTTAGATCGCTTTCTGATGCATGTCACTATTGATTATCCTGATGATACTGAAGAACATGCCATTCTAAAACTGGCGAGACAGGAAGCTAGAAGCAATTCGTCCCATAATATTGAGGAACAACTTAAACAGGATGTCATTTTTAAGGCTCGTGAAGAAGTATTGTCAATCTATATGGCAGAAAATATTGAGCAGTATTTATTAAAAATTGTTTTGGCAACAAGAAAGGCAAATGCTTACGGTGATGATTTAGCCAGATGGTTACAGTACGGAGCAAGTCCCAGAGCGACTATTACACTTGATCGTTGCGCGCGCGCCCATGCGTGGCTAGAACAACGCGATTATGTGGGGCCAGATGATGTACAAGCTGTAGTACATGATGTGTTGCGACATCGTTTAATCCTTAACTATGAAGCCGAAGCTGAAGGTATGACAACTGATAAGGTTATCTCGGAATTGATTGCCAGAATTGCTGTGCCCTAAATTGTTATGTCAGTTATTACTGAAACAGCCCAACACCCTGCATTAATTACAACTGAAGGTCTTATTGCCCTAAATAAAAAGAGTAAGGGTTTGTCACTAAAGTCTGGTGTAATCAGTGCAATTCAGTCGGGTGATTATCAGTCGGCCTTTAAGGGACGTGGCATGGAATATAACGAGTCGCGCCTTTATCAACCGGGAGATGATATCAGAAATATAGATTGGCGAGTTACAGCAAGAACGGGCAAGGCGCATACAAAATTATTTTGTGAAGAACGTGAACGTCCTGTTCATTTTTGGATTGATTTTCGTAATCCGATGTTTTTCGCAACTAAAGGTAAATTCAAATCAGTTATTGCAGCGGAGATGGCGGCATTATTTGCATGGACAGCTAACAGGCAGGGAGACCGGGTTGGTGGAGTGGTTTTTTCCGATACTGTGCATCATGAATTGAAACCTCAGCGTGGAAAATCGTCTGTGTTGAGATTAATCATGACTATGACTGAACACCCAGCCTGGAAAGAAAAGAAAAAAGCATCTTCACAACAATCCAGTCTGATATATTCATTGATTACATTAAGACGATTAGTCAGGCCTGGTAGTCTGGTGATTCTGTTAAGTGATTATCGCGGACTTAATGAAGAAGCAAGGTCTCATATTATCCGTCTGCGACAACACAATGAGGTCATCATGGTGCATATTTATGATTGGTTGGAAGCTTTTTTACCTCCAGCAGGTCAATATCGTATGACCGATGGTGAGCAGGAACTTGAGATTGATACACATAATAAAAAGCTGGTGAATGACCATCAGAAAAAATTCCAAGAACATCAACAGGATTTATTGAAGATAGCGCGCTCCAGTCATATGAATTTTCTGATTTGCCGAACTGAAGATGATCCGGAAAAAACTATTCGTCAGGGACTGCAAGTAATATGAATGCTCAGCCAGATACAGAGCAGCTGCCACTACGAGATATTCATTTGCCTGATGCAATATCATGGTGGCCGCCTGCATCGGGCTGGTGGATATTATTTCTGATTATTTTGCTACTTATAGCAGGTGCAGTTTATTTTTTTAAACGAAAAAAAGACTATCGTTATTCTTCGCTCTATCTAGCCAGACAAGAGCTTGAAAAAATAAAAAATGATTACCAGTCAGATTCTAACAATTTACAGCTGGCGCAAAATCTATCTGTCTTATTACGCCGAATCTGTATCAGTGTATTCGACAGAAATAAAACGGCATCAATGACAGGAAAAGAGTGGTTACAGTTTCTTGATGAATATATAGATAACCGGGAATTTAGTCAGGGTATAGGCAGTGTTTTAATTACAGCTCCCTATCAGGCTACCGTGAATTTTGATCATGATGAATTGTTATCACTGGTGACTAACTGGATTGGTCGAGTTGAAAAAGAGGTAAGCAATAAATGATTCATTTTGAATGGCCATGGATCGCTGCTTGTTTGCCTTTGCCCTTACTGATTCATTATTTACTACGTCCTGTTGTAAATGAAAATGAAGCCGCACTACGTGTACCTTTTATGAATGAGTTTTCAATAAATACACAAAGTGAACATCGTATTGATGTAAAACATCGTTTGTTATGGGTTGCAGCTCTCGCCTGGTGTCTTTTGATTTTTGCCGGAATGCGACCACAATGGATGGATGATTTTATTGATATCCCAGTGAGCGGCAGGGATTTAATGCTGGCAGTAGACCTTTCCGGAAGTATGGAACAAGAGGATTTCATTCTAAAAAATCAACAAGTGAATCGTTTGACGGCTACAAAATGGGTTGCTGGTGAATTTATAGATCGTCGCATCGGTGATCGATTAGGTTTGATATTGTTTGGTGAACAAGCATACCTGCAAACACCTTTGACCTTTGATCGTAAAACAGTGAAAACACTTTTATATGAGTCAGCTATTGGTCTTGCTGGTCAATCTACCGCTATCGGTGATGCAATTGGTCTTGCTGTTAAACGTCTACGAAATCAGGATGAGCAAAGCAAGATACTTATTTTATTAACTGATGGCGCTAACACAGCAGGTGCAGTAGAACCAATAGCTGCTGCGAATCTTGCAGCCAGAGAAGGGTTGAAAATTTACACAATAGGTATTGGTGCAGATGAAATCATCATGCGCTCGTTATTTGGTACGCTCAAGGTTAATCCATCAGCAGATCTGGATGAAAAAACATTACAAGCGATAGCTGATAAAACCGGTGGAAGATACTTTCGGGCAAGAGACACAGAACAACTTGAACAAATCTATCAGTTGCTGGATGAACTTGAACCCATAGAAAAAGATGTACAACGATTCCGTCCACAGACAGCTCTTTTCTATTGGCCATTGGCAATCGCTCTGGTATTGATGGTGTCAGTATTCCTGTTACGTAACAAGGTATATCACTATGCCAGTTGAGCTTCACTTTATAAGACCTTACTGGTTTCTTGCATTGATACCTTTGACAGGGTGCATATGGTATCTGGCCAGACAAAAACTGGTGAACCGACATTGGGAAAGTGTCTGTGATCCGGCTTTGCTCCCCTATATTCTGGTTGGACGTACAGGTGTCAGGTCGTATCGCGATATTGCGTTAATTGGAAGCATATTTCTGATCACAATTATGGCATTAGCAGGTCCTGCCTGGGAGAAGTTGCCGCAACCAGTATTTCAAAAAGAGTCAGCGTTGGTGATTGCATTGGATTTGTCATACTCCATGTACGCGGACGATATTAAACCAAGTCGTCTCGAGAGAGCACGCTTTGAAATTTCAGATTTACTTGATTTACGCAAGGAAGGACAGACTGCACTAATCGCCTATGCTGGCGATGCTTTTACTGTGACGCCATTGACAAATGATACACAGACTATCAAATCTCAGTTAACAGCATTATCACCAGAGATCATGCCTGCTCCCGGTAGTAATATAGAACTTACGCTAAAAAAAGCGCAAGAATTACTCAAGCAAGCAGGACAAAGTCTGGGACATGTTCTGTTGATTACTGATGAAATCGACGATAAATATAAAAGTCATATCAAGGATTTAAAAAGTGATGGCTATAAGGTTTCAATTCTCGGAATAGGAACTAAAGAAGGAGCCCCGGTAAAATTAGCTGATGGCACTTTATTGGAAGATCGTACTGGTTCGATTGTCATTCCAAAACTTGAAGTAAGGAGTTTACAAAAGCTTGCAAGAGCAGGTGGTGGACTATATGAATCAAGTCAAATCAATGACAGGGATATTGAGCAACTTAATCAATTTTTTAATAAAGGAGTATCAGCAGATAACAAAACTGAGTCGGATTTTGATACAGATCAGTGGCATGAGTTTGGTCCTTGGTTGGTATTATTAATTATTCCTTTTATGGCTTTAGTTTTTCGTAAAGGTTATTTAAGTTTTCTTTTATGTTTTTTTATTGTTCAGCCAGATGATGTTCTGGCACTAGACTGGAATGAACTTTGGTTTAATAAAGACCAGTTGGGGATGCGTGCGTTAGAAAATAAAGAAAATGAAAAGGCTTCGGAATTATTTGAAAACAGGGATTGGAAAGCGGCAGCAAAATATAAAGCAGGAGATTATTCAGCTACAGAAAGATTATTACAGGACGCGGAAGATAAACGTAGTCTCTATAATAAAGGTAATGCATTGGCAAAACAGGGGCGTTATGAAGAAGCAATAGCGATGTATGATAAAGTCTTGAATAAAGATGCCGAACACGAAGATGCAAAGTTCAACAAGGAATTGCTTGAAAAAGAATTAGAAAAACAACAACAAGGGCAGTCAAAAAAACCAGAGCAAACAAATGAAGGAACGGATAAAAACGAAAATGATGATGGTTTTGAATCCGATTATAATTTGCAGCGTTCAGGATCGCATGGTGAATCCGGACAGAAAGGAGATGGACAATCAGAAAAATCGGAAGAAATGTCTGATGGTGGTAAACAGGGAGGTGAAAAAAATAGCGATAATGATGAACAAGACAATATAAAAGAACAGAAAACTGATGAAGAAGAAGGCGAAAATAAACAGCAACCTTCCATGCAGGCACAGTCTAATGAGGTAGATGAGGAAAAACAGGCTTCTGAGCAATGGTTGCGCCGAATTCCGGATGATCCTTCCGGTTTATTGAGAAGGAAATTTAAATATCAATATCAACAACAAAGTCGACGTACTACAACTGATAAATACTGGTAGTAATATGTTAAAACGAATTATTACATTTTTTTTATTAATTCAATTCAGTCAATGTGTTTTGGCCGAGATTATTGTCAGTATCAATCGTGACACAATAGCTATCGATGAATCGTTTGATTTGTTATTTGAAAGCGATAAAAAGGTAGATAAGCAACCGAATTTTTCTCCATTAAGTAAAGATTTTATTGTTTTAAGCAGTAATCGACGTAGTAACACAAAGATTCTCAATGGAGAAATCAACCATTCTCAAGAATGGATGTTAAGTCTTTTACCTAATAAAACTGGTGATTTGACTATACCGTCTATAAAGTTTGATAATGATGCCAGCAAGCCTTTAACAATAAAAGTTGAAGAGAATAGTTCAACACAACTTGGAAATGTCGTAGATGATGTCTTCCTGGAAGTTTCAGTTAACACAGAGAGACCTTATGTTCAATCTCAGGTTATTTACACGGTAAAACTATATCGGGCAATTACTCCTAGTAGCTCTAGTCTTTCAGACCCAGTAATAACTAATGGTCAAGCGATCATAAAAGCACTTGATAATGATAAAAGTTATGAAAAAATCATAAATAATAAACGTTATGGCATATTTGAGCGAAGTTATGTCATATTCCCTCAAACCAGCGGCGCAGTGACTATCGATCCACTGTTATTTCAGGGGCAATTAGGTGCCAATAAATACATGCTTTTTGATCCATTTGGTCCACGACATCATCCAATAATCAAACGTTCAGATGCTATTCATCTGGATGTGCAACCCATACCGGATGCTTATACCGGTGATACATGGCTACCCGCAAAAGATTTAACCATTGAAGAGCAATGGGCTATATCACCTGATACATTAAGGCAAGGTGAAGCAGTCACTCGTACAGTAATTCTGAAAGCAACAGGTTTAATATCAAGTAATCTTCCTGCATTGGATAATAATTTGCCAGATGGTCTGAAACACTATCCTAATCAACCTGAGTTTGAAGAAATAGTTAATCATGATGGTGTGATTGGTGTACGTCAGCAAAAGATGGCAATCGTGCCAACAATTAGTGGCACGGTGATATTACCTGCTTTGAGAATTCCCTGGTGGAATACTGAGACAGATACTATGGAGTATGCAGAATTACCCGAGAGAAAACTGTTGGTGTCACCATCACCATCTGAAAATAAAGCTCCTACTATAATGCCTTCACAAGTTGAACCAACTTTGGAAAAAACGAATAACGTAACAACGTTGGAAAACGTGTCGCAAAATAATCAAACTTATTGGCGATGGATAGCAATGGGTTTTCTAATAATGTGGTTACTTACATTAATTGCCTGGTATGTTTCGACAAAAGGAACCAGATCGTTAAAGAATAACAATATACGTATTGAGACGTTATCGAGGTTAAAAAAGAAAGTATTTATAGCAGCAGAACAAAATGATGCCGGATTAACACGAACCGCGTTACTTGAATGGGCAAATAGCCATTGGAACGATGAAACGTTCAATAGTCTGGGGCAACTAAAATATAAAATGAATCCTGCATTACAAAAAGAAATGGATTTGATCGATGAAAGTCTCTATGGACGGTCAGGCAAGCAATGGCATGGTGAGAGTTTTATTAAAGTATTTAATCCGGCAACTTTCGAGAAAAAGACAGATAGAGAAAATTATCAGGAACTGGAACCACTTTATAAGACGTGAGAGAAAAACTCCTCATTGCTTATTATGCGTTTAAGGATAAACGTACACCCTGGTATGTGAAAGTTGTCCTATTTTTGCTGATAGCTTACATAATTAGTCCGATTGATATTATTCCTGACTTTATTCCGGTTTTAGGATTACTCGATGAAATCATACTTGTGCCAATCGTGTTTGCTATTATTTATCCCTTGATACCAGAAGAGGTAAAACAGGACTATAAAGAGTCAGAATTGACAGATAGTAAACATTTTGTGTTTGTTGGGATTTTTATCGTGGTATCTGTCTGGTTATTACTAATATACCTTGCTGCTTCTTATTTACTTCATGCGTTTTAAACGATCGTGACCTGCTGTTCGTTCAGTTTCTCCACGTAAGATTATCTCCGTTAACCAGTTACTTTTTTCTTCATCATCCTGAGGTTGAGCATTTAAAGTATCTGTGTTTGCAAAGGTGTGCGTGTAATAAGCCTCACATGATTCTTTTGCCATAGCCAGCATTTGCTTTGACTGCTGTTCATTTATATTGTCAATCACTTCTGCTTTTATGCGAGCAACTAAAGTTACTGCATGACGCATACAGGCCTGATCAATCTGGTTATCCAGTTTTTCTTCAGCCTGTAATAAAGCAGGCGAAGATAATAATAAAATCAATAAACGATATTGCATTTTTTCAATCTAATTCAGCGTTAAATACAGCAATACATAATGTAGCCCAGGCGATGATAAATAATAAACCGCCAAACGGGGTAATCATGCCAAGCCAACGAACATTAAATATACTCAGGCAATAAAGACTAACACAAAATAAAACAATCCCGGACAACATTGCCCAACCGGATATTTTTATCCAGATAGTCGTCGGAATCAGTATGGAAATAATGCCGATAAATATTAAGCCAAGTGCATGATAAAAGTGATAATCATTGCCCGTTTGGTAAATGGCCAGCATTCCTTCATCAAGTTTGTACTTTAACGCATGTGCGCCAAAGGCGCCGAGTATCACTGCCAGCATCGCATTACTGGCACCAAGTGCCAGAAACCATCTAGCGGTTGCATGCATCTCCATCATAATTTTATAAAACGCAAGGTCATTCGATCACTTTCACCGATAGCCAGAAACTCAGCTTCTTTACCTTTTGTGCGTAAACTGGGAGGAAGACTCCACACACCATCAGGGTGATTCCTTAAGTCATTTGGGTTGGCGTTGATTTCTGATTTTTCAACCAGCTCAAAACCGATGTCTTCCAGTAATTTAATTAGATATGGTTCGGGTACGTAACCTTTTTCTGCAGATTGTGTGTAATCATCTTCATCGCTGGCACGATGCTGTACAACACCCAATATCCCGCCTTTTTTAAGTACGCGATATATAGCGGGATATATTTTTTCAATACCGCCATAACGAATCCAGTTATGTGCACTGCGAAAAGTAACTACCATATCCTGCGAATTATCTGGAATTATCTCCAGATAATTATCCCCATCCTGAAAATCAACGACTTTAACTTCACCATAAATATCTGAATTCGCTTCAAGCAAGGAAACATGATTTAAATAAATACCACGTAAATATTCATTAGGATTATTACTGCCGAAATGAGCAATGGTTAATTTGCCTTGCTCCTTCAGTAGTGGTGCCAGAATCTCAGTATACCAACCACGGCCCGGCAAAATTTCCAATACACTCATGTTGGGTTCGATTCCAAAAAATGCCAATGTTTCTGCAGGGTGGCGATATTGATCACGTGCAACATTTTCAACTGATCTATGTTTAGCATTTACAGCTTGTTGAATCGCATTACCTGAATCAGCAATGGCTATGGATGAAAAACCTAATATAAAAATCAGTGTACTAATCAGTCTCATTTTTAGTGTCCTTATTGATATAAAGTAATAATTCGTTGCCGCCAATTTCATGTACAGAATCTATTGCGCGTATTGTAACTTCATTAACATTTGCAGGTATGATCATTGTTGATGAGCGGGTAAATGGTTGTTCATTGACATGAGGATGTCTTAATCCATGCGTTCCCAATACCTTACCGTTACTATCCAATACTTGCCAACCTTTTACAAAGTGATCCCAACCTTGATCCTTATGCCTTATTGTTACAGTAATTTTATAAAAGTCTCCATCAATAGCTTCTGCCTCTGCGGCAATTACATCGGCTTCATTTGCCAATGATTTTTGGAATATGATGACTGATATAATGAAAAAAAATGTACGCATGGGTTCGGATAATAGATAATTATTTATAAATTATGGACATCATGAAGCCTAAAGCAGTTCCAGCAAAATTATTATTGAATCCGGTGCATCTATTGGCATTTGGTTTTGGTAGTGGTTTGTCGCCGAAAATGCCGGGAACAATGGGGACTGTTATGGGTGTCTTGTTGTATCTCTTGTATCCGGCACAGCTTGATTGGCGTATCTATGGAATCATATTGCTGGTAGCAATAATTGCTGGCGTTTTTATTTGTCATTTATCAGCAAACGCTATGGATGTTCATGATCACCCAAGCATTGTCTGGGACGAAATAGTCGGGTTTTGGATAACGATGTTTATGGTTCCAAAAACATGGGAATGGATTGTCGTTGGATTTTTGCTTTTTAGATTTTTCGATATTTTAAAACCCTGGCCGATTTCAGCGCTGGATAGCAAGGTAAAAGGTGGTCTGGGAATTATGCTGGATGATATTGTTGCCGCGATCTTTTCCTTGTTGATAATTCAATTTTTCGTCTATTTGTTATAAAGTTAAAGCGTTACCTGAAATAATTTATTATTTATCGACTGATGAAGAATAAAATACGTCTATACTGTTTTCCCATAGTTATCATGCTGCTCTTCCTTGTTAACACATTGGCGCAGGCTGATATCTATAAATATATCGATAAACATGGGCATTTAATGTTAACTGATAACCCAACGCATGAAGGCTACAAGCGATTGGTAAAAACTTGGAAGGGCTGGGAAGAGGCGAAAGAATTACCTGAAAATTTTAATTTGTTAAAAAATAAGAAAAAATTTGATCCAACTATTCGCAGTGTAGCCAAACTTTACCAACTCCCTCATGCCTTATTACATGCAGTGATTACTGTTGAATCTTCGTACGATCCTAACGCTATTTCAAGAGCAGGTGCAGTCGGATTGATGCAACTCATGCCAGAAACAGCCAAGCGCTATGGCGTGGTTAATCGCAAGAATCCGAAAGAAAATATTTTTGGGGGTACACGATATTTACAATACTTATTAAAACTTTTTAATAACGATATGACGTTGGCTCTTGCCGCTTATAATGCAGGCGAAAATGCTGTAATTCGTTATGGAAAAAAGATCCCGCCATACAAGGAAACCCAGAACTATGTTAGAAAGGTATTGAAGTATTACAAAAAATATCAGGACTCAATGAGTTGACCTATATATTCGTCTGCTAGTGAACTGAAGGACAGAAATTTGCTTAGCGTAGAAACAATATTTACGAATTCTAAAGATCATTATAACTGTGATGTGTTGTTCGAACTTATCGCAAACGATATCGAGCGACAAGGTTATAGTATTCATCTAGGTGTTTTACCAGAGGACTTAACGAGTTCGCTGTTTCTGCATTTGCTAAAGATGGATGCTGATAAATTCAAAAATGCCGGTATCGGGCGAAGTGATGATTATATAAAAAATAAATTTGTTCGAACGGATGAGATTTGCTGGATAGCGGGTAACTCTGATGCAGGTAAGCAATGGTTGAAATGGATAACAGCATTGCAACACTATTTAAATCAAAGATTGTTTCTGGGTTTATTCTCATTTGAAAGTCACTTTTCTCATTATGGTTGTGGTGATTACTACAAACGTCATTATGATGCCTTTCGAGGTGAGGAAAATCGCGTTCTATCAGTCGTTGCTTATCTTAATTCTGACTGGACTGCTGATGATGGTGGTGAGTTGGTAATATACAAAGATGACCATGACAAGGAAGGGGTTAAGGTAGTGCCATTAATGGGGACATTTGTGGCGTTTCTAAGTGAAGAGTTTCCGCATGAGGTATTGATGGCAAATCGTGATCGATATGCCGTCGCCGGTTGGTTTCGAATCAATACCTCAATTAATAATAATATTGATCCACCGCGTTAATTATTTCTAATGAATAAAAAAAGAGCCGCAACAGCGGCTCTTTAAACTTTAGGTTTAATAAAAAGTTATTCGTCAGTGACACAACCTTCTGATGCAGATTTTACGTTCTTGATATATTTATATAAGGTTCCTCGAGTCGCCTTATAAGCCGGCATTACCCATTCGCTTTTACGTTTTTGCATTTCTTCATCGGTAATATCAACATCAATCGAGTTTTTAGTTGCATCAATCCTGATGATGTCGCCATCTTTAACCAATGCGATGGGACCGCCTTCCTGAGCTTCCGGTGCAACATGTCCAATGATAAAACCGTGTGAACCACCTGAAAAACGACCATCAGTAATCATGGCAACATCCTTACCTAAACCTGCGCCCATAACAGCTGAAGTTGGTTTTAACATTTCTGGCATACCCGGACCGCCTTTAGGGCCTTCATAGCGAATAATGATCACACAGCCTTTTTCAATTTTTTTATCTTCCAGCGCTTTTATCATATCTTCTTCAGAATCAAATACGCGGGCAGGCCCTGAAAAGGTTAATCCTTCTTTACCGGTAATTTTTGCAACCGAACCTTCCGGAGCAAAGTTACCTTTTAATATTCGGATATGCCCCGAATCTTTAATTGGTTTATCAAGCGTTGTAATGATGTTCTGACCTTCTTTTAGTCTGGGCACATCAGCAAGATTTTCTTTTATGGTTTTACCTGTGACGGTTAGACAATCGCCATTAATCAAACCTTTCTCCAACAGATATTTCATCACTGCAGGTACACCGCCAATATTATGTAGATCTTCCATGACATATTTACCGCTTGGTTTTAAGTCAGCAATAAACGGAACACGATCACTAACTGCCTGAAAGGCATCAATCGTTAATTCAACATCCACTGCTCTGGCCATGGCAATTAAATGTAATACGGCATTGGTTGAGCCACCGAGTGCGATAATAATCACCATGGCATTTTCAAATGCTTTACGGGTCATGATGTCGCGCGGCTTAATATCCTTTTCGAGAAGATTTTTAATTGCTTCACCGGCATTCAAACATTCCTCGACTTTGCCGGGATCTACTGCCGGCGTACAAGAAGAATAAGGAAGTGACATACCCAGTGCTTCAATCGCAGATGCCATGGTATTTGCGGTATACATACCACCACAAGCACCTGGTCCAGGGCATGACTTCTTTACAACTTCCATGCGTTCATCATCACTGATACTTCCGGCGATAAATTCTCCATAGGCCTGAAAGGCAGAGATAATATCCAGTTTCTGTTCTTTATAATGTCCCGGTTTAATCGTGCCACCATAAATCATAATTGAAGGACGATTTAAACGACCCATTGCCATGATGCAGCCAGGCATATTTTTATCACACCCCGGGATAGAAATATTGGCGTCATACCATTGTGCCGACATGACAGTTTCAATTGAGTCCGCAATTAAATCACGTGACTGTAATGAATAACTCATACCATCTGTGCCATTCGATATCCCATCACTCACGCCAATCGTATTAAAACGCATGCCAACTAGTCCTGCTTTTGCGACACCTTCTTTTACTTTTACAGCAAGGTCATTCAGATGCATATTGCAGGTATTTCCGTCGTACCAGACACTTGAAATACCTACCTGCGCCTTGTCCATATCGGCTTCTGTCATGCCTGTGCCATAAAGCATGGCTTGTGACGCGCCCTGTGATTTTTGTTGTGTGATAACGGATGAATATTTATTGAGTTTATTAGACATTTTTAAATTACATTTCGGTCGGTTAGCAAAGGTGCGTTAGAATACATGGACTTAGCTGTTTCATAAAGAATATTGATGATAAAAACACCGGATTTTGAGTCATGTTTTGCCGATCTGATAGCGATTCCATCGGTCAGCAGCATTGATCCTGCTCACGATCAAAGTAATCAGCAGGTAATAGACGCGCTTGCCAACTGGTTTCATGGGCTCGGTTTTGCCTGTGAAATCGTCGCCGTCAGTCAGAATCCCGACAAATTTAATTTGATCGCGACATTAGGTTCTGTAGAACAACGATCCGGCTTGGTGTTATCTGGACATACCGATACTGTTCCATTTGATGAAAGTGGTTGGGATACGGATCCATTTAAATTAACCAGTAAAGATGAAAATTATTACGGACTCGGCACCGCCGACATGAAAAGTTTTTTTCCGATAATTCTTGAAGCATTAAAAAGAATTGAAATCGCGAAGTTGCAAAAACGATTAACTATTGTCGCGACAGCAGATGAAGAAAGCACTATGAATGGTGCCAGAATATTAACCCGTGAGAGTGTGAAGGGTGATTACTGTATTATTGGTGAGCCGACAGGTCTTAATCCGATCCATTCACATAAGGGTATTATTATTGAGTCATTCAAATTAACGGGTCGTTCAGGTCACTCAAGCAACCCTGCATTTGGTAATAGTGCAATGGAAGGCATGCATATGGTGATGACCTCGTTGATGCAGTGGCGAACTGAATTACAGGCAAGCTTTTATGATGATTCTTTTAAAGTGCCTGTGCCGACGATGAATTTTGGTAGAATTCACGGCGGCGATAGTCCTAATCGTATCTGTGCCGAGTGCGAACTATCGCTGGATCTACGTGTGATGCCTGGTATGGATACAACTGAATTACAAAAATCACTAAAAGAAAGAATTCAGGATGCACTGGATAATACTGGGTTGAAACTGGATTTCACTAGTAAGGTTCTACCCGTGCCGCCAATGCATACTGATATGCATAGTGAAATCGTTAAACACAGTGAGACATTAACCGGTCATCACTCTGCTTGTGTGACGTATTGTACTGAAGGACCATTTTTTAATGACATGGGCATGGAAACCGTTATCCTTGGTCCAGGTGATATTGATGTGGCACATCAACCGAATGAATATTTACAACAAGAACGAATCGAACCGATGATCGATGTACTTTCAAAATTAATAATGCAGTTTTGTGGCAAGTAAACATGAGTGATAAACAAACATTTGTTGAATTATTCCGAGATGCAGCGCCTTATATTCATGCGCATCATGACAAGCGTTTTGTCATCCAGATGGGTGGTGAGATTATTGCCTCGAATAATTTCCAGCATTTGATCCATGATCTTGCCTTGCTACACAGTTTGGGTATTAAGTTAGTACTGGTCTTTGGAGTGCGTCCACAAATCGATGCCTTATTAAAAGAAAAAAATATTACACCGCAATATTGTGAAGCCTTACGCGTAACTGACGAAGCATCAATTACCAGTGTGAAACAGGCTGTCGGTGAAGCAAAGATTCAGATTGAAGCGTTATTGTCGATGGGCGTGCAGAATTCAACCATGCCACGTACAGATATAACTGTTGCATCCGGTAATTATGTGACGGGCAGACCTTATGGTGTCGTCAATGGTATCGACTTTAAATTAACGGGTCGTGTCAGAAGTGTAGAGCATGACACAATCAATAAACGACTAGATTCAAATGACATCGTTTTAGTGACGCCATTGGGTTATTCATCGACAGGTGAAATCTTTAATTTGAGTTCGATTGAAGTGGCTGCACAAGTCGCAATTAAAATTAAAGCAGACAAGTTAATTATGCTCAGCAGCGTAAGAGAATTAAAAGACGAAGCAGACAATATCATACGTCAATTAACCTGCGAGCAGGCAAAAACATTATTAGAGCCAGGACATTATAATGTGGATGAAACACCGGCAACGGCATTGGCACAAGGGATTAAAGCTTGTGAATTCGGTGTCGAGCGTATTCATTATGTCAATAATGAAGTAGACGGTGCATTGTTGCAGGAATTATTTACCCGTGATGGTATCGGTACATTATTAAGTAGCATGCCGTTTGATATGGTAAGACAGGCAAATGCCAATGATATTGGTGGTATCTGCGAATTGATCTCTCCACTGGAACAAGAAGGCATATTAATCAAACGTACAAGAGAAACTATTGAAGCTGATATTCAGGATTATAAAGTATTGGTTCGTGATGGTACTGTGATCGCGTGTGCTGCATTACATAATTATGCAGATGAACATATTATGGAGATTGCCTGTATGGCAGTCCATCCTGATTATCAAAACCAATCCATGGGTGACAAGCTTTATAAATATATGGAAATGCTTGCGGTAGAAAAGGGGGCAAAGGAATTAATTGCGTTAACAACGCAAACATCACACTGGTTTATCGAAAAAGGTTTTGCAGAAATAGCAACAGAATCGTTACCCGTGAAGAAAAAAGAATTGTACGACTATCAGCGTAACTCAAAAGTTATGCTAAAACAGCTTAATTAACAGAGTCTTCCAACACTTCATCTTCAGCAATACGAACAGCGATATTATCGTTCTTCAATTCAACGATGACATGACCACCATGTTCGAGTTTTCCAAACAATAATTCTTCCGCAAGTGGTCGTTTAACATTATCCTGAATCAATCTTGCCATTGGTCTTGCGCCCATGATCTTGTCATAACCATTTACTGCCAGCCATTCACGTGCTTCGTCGGTGACTTCAACAGTCACTTTCTTCGCTTCAAGTTGTGCTTCTAGCTCGATCAGGAATTTATCAACCACATTGGTAATATTACGTTGTTCAAGTGGTTTGAATTGAATGATGGCATCCAGACGATTTCGAAACTCGGGACTAAAGGTCTGCTTAATCGTTTCCATTGAATCGCCACTATGATCCTGTTGTGTAAAACCAACCGATGCACGGCTCATTCTCTCTGCACCGGCATTGGTGGTCATGACAATAATCACATTACGAAAATCTGTTTTACGGCCATTGGTATCGGTTAGTGTACCGTGATCAAAAACTTGTAATAACAAATTAAACACGTCCGGATGTGCCTTTTCCATTTCATCCAGCAACAATACACAATGCGGTTGTTTATTAATAGAGTCAGTCAATAACCCGCCTTGATCAAAACCAACATAACCTGGAGGTGCACCGATTAATCTTGAAACAGTATGGCGTTCCATATATTCAGACATATCAAAGCGAACCAGTTCGACACCCATTTGAATCGCTAGTTGTTTTGTCACTTCTGTTTTACCCACACCGGTAGGGCCGGCAAAAAGGAAGTTACCAATCGGTTTATCCGGATTGCCTAAGCCTGAACGTGACATTTTAATCGCATTACCTAGTGTCGCTATCGCTTCATCCTGACCAAATACAACCATCTTTAAGTTACGTTCAAGATTTTTGATCACATCTTTATCAGAAGAGGTGACGGTCTTGGCTGGTATACGCGCGATCTTCGCTACAATATTTTCAATATCATGCACACTGATTGTTTTTTTACGTTTGGAAGGAGTTAACAATTGTTGTGCAGCACCAGCTTCATCAATAACATCAATTGCCTTATCCGGTAATTGTCGATCATTAATGTAGCGCTCGGTTAACTCGGCAGCCGTTCTTAATGCCTGATTGGTATAACGTACATGATGATGATCTTCAAAGCGTGATTTTAAGCCTTGTAATATTTTTACTGTTTCATCAATGCTGGGTTCATTCACATCGATCTTTTGAAAACGCCTTGCCAATGCACGATCTTTTTCAAAGATGCCACGATATTCCTGATAGGTTGTTGAACCGATACATTTCAATTCGCCGGATGCCAATACAGGTTTAATAATATTAGACGCATCCATTACGCCGCCAGATGCAGCGCCTGCACCGATAATAGTGTGAATTTCATCAATAAATAATACGGCGCCTTTTTGTTTCTTCATTTGATTTACAACGCCTTTAAGACGTTTTTCAAAGTCACCGCGATATTTTGTGCCTGCTAATAATGCACCCAAATCCAGTGAATAAATAACAGCATCCAATAATACTTCCGGCACATCACCATCTACGATTAATTTTGCCAGACCTTCTGCGATTGCGGTTTTACCTACGCCGGCTTCACCAACATAAAGTGGATTGTTTTTTCGTCTTCTGCAAAGAATTTGTACGGTACGTTGGACTTCGGTTTGGCGACCAATCAATGGATCGATCTTTCCTTGCATTGCCTGTTCATTCAGATTAACAGCAAAGTTTTCAAGTGGATTGCTACCAGCTTCTTCCGCCTGAACCTCTTCTTCATTCTCGTTAATGGATTCTTCATTATCTTCAATCTTGGCAATACCATGTGAGATAAAATTCACTACATCGAGACGGGTTACATTTTCCTGGCTTAAAAAATAAGCAGCATGTGATTCGCGTTCACCAAATATTGCGACCAATACATTGGCACCGGCAACTTCTTTTTTACCTGAAGATTGCACATGAAATACTGCGCGTTGTAATACACGCTGGAAACCCATTGTTGGTTGTGTTTCGCGATCTTCCTGATCGTCCATGATTGTTGAGTTTTCTACCAGAAACTTTACCAGTTCACTATGCAGGCTATTAAGATTTGCACCACACGCTTTTAGCACTTGTGATGCTGATGGATTATCCAGCAATGCAAGTAACAAGTGTTCAACAGTCATATATTCATGACGTTGTTCTCTTGCTTCTCTAAATGCTTCATTAAGTGTTTGTTCCAGTTCTTTATCTAACATGGTGAATACCCCTCAGGCTTTTTCCATGGTGCATAAAAGTGGATGATTGTTTTCTCGTGAATAGTTATTGACTTCTGCTACCTTCGTTTCTGCAATTTCATGAGTAAAAATTCCACAAACGCCTTTTCCACGAGTATGTACTTCCAGCATGATGCGTGTTGCATTTTCTCTGTCGATAGAAAAAAACGCTTCAAGGATGTGTACAACAAATTCCATTGGTGTGTAGTCATCATTAATAAGGATGACTTTATAAAGCGGAGGGCGCTTGAGTTTAGGCTCGGCTTCCTGAACAGCCAAGTCGCTATCATGATGTTTGTCAGTATTATCTGACATCAATTATTCCATCTAAAACGTGTTGGTGAAGTTTTCTCATTTATTTCACTGTTATTATAATGATACGTTCATACAGTTAATTTCAAGTTATTTTTTTAGTAATTTAATAACGCATGTTTTATGCCATTTTTGATATATTGACTGAAGATGCTTTCACATTTTCCGCATTTAGTAATTTGTCCTGTCGCGCATTAAATTGGTTCATTGCATCAGGATGCATGTAATGTATAAATTCTCGTGCTGCAGGAGACAACACTTTGCCGGCCCTTAAAAATAATCCATAGCTTCTTTTCGGAAAATAAGTACTGAGCGGGACTCTTTCAAGCCGTTCATTTCCAGATAAACAAATATCTGTGACGATAGAAACACCTAAACCATTCTCTACATATTTTTTCAGGACTTCCCAGCCACCTGCTTCCAGTTTAACGTGATATTCAACGTTGTACTGTTTGAAGATTAAATCCACCATCTGCCAGGTCGACATATGCTGTGGCGAGAGAATTAATCCGTACTTACTAATATCCTGCATACTAATTTGTTCATTTTGCGCCAGCGGATGACCGACAGGCGTGATGAGTACTGGCTCGAATGTATATAAAGGTAGATAAATCACATCATCAGGCACATTCAGGGTTGAACCGACGGAAAAATCGACTTCACCATTTCTGACTTTTTCTACACCCAATGCGCCAGAACAGTTATCCAGTTTGATTTGTACATCGGGGAAATCAGCGTTATACCGTTTAATAATGTCGGGCAAGATATACAGAATCGCGGATTCAACCGCGGCAATCTTGAAGCTACCTGAAACAGACTTTTTACATTTCTCCATAAAGCTTTCTGGTAGTGTCTCCAGACCCTCTACTAGTGGTAGCGCGAGTTCGAACAAGGCTTCGCCTTCATGAGTCAGGGTGATTCTGGGACCTTTGCGGGTAAATAATTGCTCCGAAAGGTCTTTTTCGAGTGACTGAATAAGAAGGGAAATAGATGGCTGACTAAGAAACATATGCTCAGCAGCCCGTGACATACTACCGAATTGTGCAGCGTAGCAAAAAGCACGTAACTGCTTGAGACGGTTCTGTTTATAATAAAAACGACTCATATCAACAGTATAGCTAAGTATTAATTTTATTAATACTAATTATTAACATAATTAGCTTGCTAAATAGTTGAGAAATCTTTACTTTTGCTGCCCCGATATAAAGGTACCTGATTTTTGTTAAGCCAAGATTCAGGTGAATTCAATTTTCAATGCTTTAAATCACCAGGAGGATTATTCTGTGACTAGAGAAGAGCAAATTAAGCAATTAGAGAAAGATTGGGCGGAAAACCCAAGATGGGCAAACGTAAAACGTGGTTATACCGCTGAAGATGTGGTTCGTCTGCGAGGTAGTGTTCAGCCTGAATACACACTTGCAAAACGAGGTGCGGAAATACTTTGGGAAAAAGTAAACGGCACTGCGAAGAAAGGTTATGTAAATGCCTTTGGTGCAATCACTGCAGGCCAGGCAATGCAACAGGCAAAAGCAGGTATTGAAGCAGTTTATCTGTCAGGCTGGCAGGTTGCGGCTGATGGTAATACCTCTGAAACCATGTATCCTGACCAATCTCTATATGCATACGATTCTGTTCCTACCATGGTTCGTCGTATCAACAACACTTTCAAACGTGCTGATGAAATCCAATGGAAAAACATGGCTGATGGTAAAGTTGCTGAAAAAGATGCGATTGATTACTTCCTACCAATCGTTGCTGACGCTGAAGCCGGGTTCGGTGGTGTATTGAACGCATACGAATTGATGAAAAACATGATCGCTAATGGCGCGGCTGGTGCTCACTTTGAAGACCAATTAGCAGCTGTTAAGAAATGTGGTCACATGGGCGGTAAAGTATTGGTTCCAACTCAGGAAGCAGTACAAAAATTGATTGCTGCTCGTATGGCAGCAGACGTAATGGGTACCCCAACTATCGTATTGGCACGTACCGACGCAGAAGCAGCTAATCTGGTAACCAGTGACTTCGATGAAAACGATAAACCATTCTTAACTGGTGAACGTACTCAAGAAGGTTTCTACCGTGTGAAAAATGGTCTTGAGCAAGCGATTAGTCGTGGTATTGCTTATGCACCATATGCTGATTTAGTATGGTGTGAAACCGGTACCCCTGATATTGGTTTTGCTCGTGAATTTGCACAAGCTGTTCAGGCTGCATGCCCAGGTCAATTATTAGCATACAACTGTTCACCTTCATTCAACTGGAAGAAAAATCTGAGCGATTCACAAATTGCAAGCTTCCAGGAAGACTTGTCTGATCTTGGTTACAAGTTCCAGTTCATTACTTTGGCTGGTATTCACTTGAACTGGTATCGTACTTTCGACTTTGCATACAACTATGCACGTGGCGAAGGTATGAAACACTACACTGAAATGGTTCAGGAACCTGAATTCGAAGGTCGTGAAAGAGGTTACACCTTCGTATCTCACCAGCAGGAAGTGGGTGCAGGTTATTTTGATGACGTAACCACTGTCATTCAAGGTGGCGCATCTTCAGTAACCGCTCTGACTGGTTCTACCGAAGAAGAGCAGTTCCACTAAGTCAAAACTTAGTCTCCGTAATTTAAAGCCGGGCTTGTCCCGGCTTTATTATGTACAGGATGTACTGTATCCCGGTTTTGCAGGAGCATAAAACCGGGGTTATTTGTAATTTCTGACCCATTTCACTAAACGCCGACTTGCTAATTTTCTTTTAGCTGAGTTAAATAGCAGTTTAAGTTTTTAAAAAAATAATTATGAAACTGTCAGTTATTATCCCTTGTTATAACGAACGACCTACGATTGAAACTATTCTGGATGCAGTAGCTAATTGTAGTTGGTCTGATATTGAAGTTGTTGTTGTCGATGATTGTTCATCTGATGGATGTCGCGAACTGTTACAAGGCGACTTAAAGGGGAAATATAATCAACTGGTCCTGCATGAAACCAATCAGGGAAAAGGTGCCGCAATACGTTCCGGTATTAAACATGCTACTGGTGATGTGATTTTGATTCAGGATGCAGACCTTGAATATGATCCAAAAGAATATGATCGTTTAATGGTGCCGATTGTCGCCGGCAAGGCCGATGTTGTATATGGTTCACGTTTCATTTCGGGTCATGCGCATCGTGTTTTATATTTCTGGCACAGCATGGGAAATGCCTTTCTGACGTTTTTATCTAATATGTTTACCAATCTGAATCTGACCGATATGGAAACCTGCTATAAGGCATTTAAGGCAGACATCATTAAAAATATCGAGATTGAAGAAAACGGTTTTGGTATGGAGCCAGAAATTACGGCAAAGATTTCAAAAATGGATGTTCGAATTTATGAAGTTGGTATTTCCTATTACGGCAGGACTTATGCCGAAGGTAAAAAGATCAACTGGAAAGATGGCGTTAGAGCTATCTATTGTATTGTTAAATACAATTTATTCCCTTAAATCATTTTAAAGCTACTACGTTAATGTTCTCTATGTGAGGCGAACGCTATCTTATCGAGAAACGCCAGCATTAATGCAGATAAAACAAAAGTCATATGGATAATAACATACCAGAGTAATTTATCATTATCGATATTTTGAACTTCCATAAATTTTTGTAATAAGTGAATTGAAGAAATAGCAACAATAGATGCGGCAACTTTTAATTTTAGACTGCCGGAATCGAGCTTGCCTAACCAATCCAGTTTTTCATCGCCTTCATCAAGATCGATCTTGGAAACAAAGTTTTCATAGCTGCTAAACATTACCATCACTATAAGACTGCCGACAAGTGCCATATCAATCATTGAAAGAATATGCAGAATCAATTCTGCTTCGCTCATTGAAACAACATGCATAAGCGTATGTAAGAGTTCTTTAAAGAATTTTATGGTTAGTGCAACAACTGCTAACGATAGCCCAAGAAATATTGGCGCTAATAACCATCGGCTGGCAAATAAAGTTTTTTCTATCAATCTTTCCATTTTTAATTTTTCTTCAATAGTTGATTAAGAATAAATAGATAAATCTCATATAGCTTATCGAGATCATCTACTTTCACACATTCGTTTATTTTATGAATCGTATCATTGACTGGACCAAGTTCGATCACTTCTGCGCCAGTTGGCGCAATAAAACGTCCATCTGATGTGCCACCGCCAGTTGAACATTCGGTATCGAGATCACAAACAGTTTTTATCGCTGCTTTGGCAGCTTCTACCAGTTTGCCTGACTCGGTAATAAAAGGATGACCGGATAATTTCCAATCCAGTTGATGTTTGAGCTGATGTTTTTGTAGTAAATCGTTAACACGTGTTGTTAATGATTCCTGAGTTTGCTCTGTCGAGAAACGAAAGTTAAACACAACCTTGATGTCTCCCGGTATCACATTCTCTGCACCAGTTCCGGCATTGATGTTTGAAATTTGAAATGTTGTTGGTGGAAAATATTCATTACCCTGATCCCATTCGATTGATGTGATTTCTGACAAGAATGGACTAACCATATGTACCGGATTTTTCGCAATTTCAGGATAAGCAACATGTCCCTGAGTCCCTTTAACAGTTAAGACACCGTTTAATGAACCACGACGACCTGTACGAATAATATCGCCAACAGTTTTATCACTCGATGGTTCACCCAATACACACCAATCAATTTTAATATTCTGATCATTTAAATATTCGATGACCTTACGGGTGCCATTGATAGAAGGTCCTTCTTCATCACTGGTAATCAATAAAGCGACTGTGCCCGGATGATCAGGATGTTGTTTTACAAATTCCTCCGCAGCCAGAACCATACCAGCAATGCCCGCTTTCATATCTGCCGCGCCACGACCAAATAGAAAACCATCACGTATAACAGGTTCAAATGGATCGCTATGCCATTGTTCAACCGGACCAGTTGGAACAACATCAGTATGCCCGGCAAAACAAAATAGCGGCGCACCTTCTCCATGTGTAATCCAGAGATTATCGACATCATCAAAACGTAAATGTTTTGCTTTGAAACCGATGGTCTCAAGTCGCTCGGCAATCATTTGCTGACAGCCGGCATCCGTCGGAGTGACCGATGCACGTTGTATCAGTTCTTTTGTGAGTTCTAGTGGTGAAGACATAAGGTTATTGATTATCTAAAGTCCGGCATTGTATGGACTTATGTTGAGGACTGCAAAACCTAAACAGCTGCCTGAAATACAGCGAAGATTTCGCCAATCTTGTTTCTATTTTTAGTGTCACAGCTAATATTGCGGCGGACTTTAAAACCTTTGGTTCGCGCCCCAACACCTTTATACAGTCGCCGCGTATTCTGTGTGTCATGATTGGATATCAGAACAGGAATACCTTGTTTACTCAATTTCTCCGCCCAGTTAGCCAGGGTGATTTGTTCCTGCCAGTCAAAACCGCCGGAAAAATAATCGGTGAAATAGGCAGTCTTGCTTAATGGTGTATAGGGAGGATCACAATAAACGACATCGCCTTTTTTTATCTTTTGCATGGTTTCAACGAAACTCGCATGAATAAATTCTGCATTTTGTGAGGCCAGATGAAATGCCTGCATCTCTTTTTCCGGAAAATACGGTTTCTTATAACGGCCAAAGGGTGAGTTAAACTCATGTTTGGAGTTGTAACGACAGAGACCATTATAACAGTGACGATTCAGATAAATAAATAATGCAGATTTTAAACGAACATCTTTTGTTTCATTGAATAGTGTTCGATATTCATAATAGATTGACGCCTGATTATTAGCATCAGAAAAATAGGGCTTACAATAGTTGATAAACTTCTGACCATTTTTCTGCAAGGTTTTATAGAGATTGATTAAGTCCGGGTTGGTGTCAGCCAATAAATAATTGTCATAATTACTGTTTAAAAAAACTGCACCTGAACCTATGAAAGGTTCAACGAGACGATTACCTTCAGTCAAATGATCCTGGATACGATCAATAATACGATACTTTCCGCCAGGCCATTTTAGAAAAGGTTTTTGCGAGGGCATTTATTTATCTGCCTCGGCAGGTGTTGTGGCATTAATACTTAAGGCATGAATTTCCGTTTGCATCAGATCATTAACGGCAGCATAAACCATACGGTGGCGCTTAATTAATGGCTGTTCATTAAATAATTCCGAAACAACTTCCACCTTAAAATGTCCGGCACCGCCATGACCACTGTGCCCAGCATGCAAATGCGACTCATCGATAATCTGTAATTGAACAGGATTTAATTCCTTTTCAATACGTTCACGAATCATGTCGACACGAGTTTTAGACACTGGGGAAAACCTTTTTAAATGGTTTTACGATAACGTTTTCATAAACACCGGCAGCAATATAAGGATCAGCATTTGCCCAGGCTTGTGCAGCTTCAAGTGAATCAAATTCAGCAACAATTAAACTTCCGGTAAATCCGGCAGGACCAGGGTCGTCGCTATCGATAGCAGGGTGAGGACCGGCGATTAACAATCTACCTTCATCCTGTAAATTTTGTAAACGCGCAATATGATCGGTGCGCACACTCATTCGTTTTTCCAGACTATCTTCTACATCTTGACTGATAATGGCGTAAAACATATTAGCTCTCTTATTCGTTATTGGTTTCGTTTTCAGGTTGTTCAATATCTTTCAGGTATTGATATATATAAATAAAAATTGCGATCAAAAATATAAAGTTCAGTCCTGTCATTCCCCATGCTTTAAAATTTACCCAGAACTCAGTTGAAAAACTAAAGGCGACATAAAGATTGACGAACCCAAGAAAAATAAAGAATATGCCCCAACTCATATTGACGTTTCGCCAGACATGATCCGGAAGTTGTAATTTATTATCTGCCAGATTAAGCATGCGTTGGAACAGTGGCTTGTCACCAATAAAATGACTAGCGATGAGTGCAATAGCGAAACACCAGTTAACGATAGTTGGTTTCCATTTGATAAAGGCTTCGTTTTGTAAATAGATCGTCAGACCGCCGAAAATCAAAACGACAACAAATGTGATCAGATGCATTTTTTCGAACTTTTTGTATAGCAACCAATAGAGCGCAACCTGTATAAAGGTCGCAATGATGATGGTGTAAGTCGCAATATAAATGCCTTGCTCGCGATCTTCCGGAATATAGAAGGCGATAAAGAAAGCAATGATTGGAAAAAAGTCGAATAGGAATTTCATTTATAAATAGTTAATTAATTCAGTAAGTAAACACTATAACCTAATTTTGATCCGCAAACAGCATGAGCCAGTATTTTACGATTCATCCCGAAAATCCACAGGTGCGCCTTCTCACACAGAGCGCTGCCATACTTAGAGATTCTGGTGTGATTATTTATCCTACGGATTCTTCCTATGCCCTGGGATGTCGGATGGGGGATAAGGATGCATTGGACAGGATCCGCCAAATCAGACAGTTACCCGGCAATAAACCATTAACATTGGTATGTTGTGATTTATCCGAGATATCAACTTATGCACAAATTAACAATGCCGATTTCAGAACCATGAAATCTCTGACGCCAGGCCCTTATACATTCATATTGAAGGCAAAGCATGATGTGCCTAAAAGACTGCAGGATTCGAAACGCCGCGTCATAGGTATTCGTGTGCCGGATAACCCGATTACGCAGGGCTTACTGGATGCTATTGGTGAGCCCATTATCAGTATTAGTCTGGTCTTGCCGGATCAGGAATTACCGGAAAATAATCCGGAAATCTTTGCTGAGAAACTCGAAAAAAGAGTCGATTTAATCATAGATGGCGGGCCGGGAGGCCTTGATTTTACTACGGTTATTGATATGACCGGCCCGGAATCAATTGTCTTGCGTGAAGGTAAGGGATTCGAAAATCTATCAATGAATTAAGCGTAAAGTCTATATGTCTTGTTCGCAATCGGTATAATGCGCGGATAATCTAATTTCACATCATCAGGGGTACAATTCTTGGCATCAAGCGGTAAGCAGCGTGTGTTATCTGGCATGCGCCCAACAGGTCAACTTCATCTCGGCCACTATCATGGCGTACTCAAAAACTGGATAGAACTGCAAAAGGAATACGAGTGTTTCTTCTTTGTAGCAGACTGGCATGCGTTAACGACAGAATATGAAGACCCCACAATCATTGAGAAGAGTGTCTGGGATATGGTCATTGACTGGTTGGCAGTCGGTGTTAATCCGGGTGCGGCCAAATTATTTATCCAGTCCCGCGTGCCCGAGCATGCAGAGTTACATTTATTATTGTCAATGAGCACACCGTTAAGCTGGTTAGAGCGTGTGCCCAGTTATAAGGATCAGCAGGAAAAATTAACCAATAAAGATCTGACAACTTATGGCTTCTTAGGTTATCCCTTATTGCAGACAGCTGACATTATTATATATAAGGCAGGACATGTCCCCGTCGGTGAAGATCAGGTGGCTCATGTGGAGTTGGCACGTGAGGTAGTTCGTCGCTTTAATAATTTATACGGAAAAGAACCTGATTTTGAAGATAAGGTCGAGGCTGCCCTGAAAAAAATGGGCAAAAAGAATGCGAAACTTTATAAGAATCTGCGCAAGAGTTATCAGGAGCAGGGCGATATACAATCACTGGAAAAGGCAAAGGCATTACTAGAATCCCAACAGAATATCAGTATTGGTGATCGTGAACGTCTGAGTGGCTTTCTTGATGGTTTAGGTAAGGCTATCTTTCCAGAGCCTCAGGCACTATTAACCCCGGCATCAAAATTACTTGGTCTGGACGGACAAAAGATGTCGAAATCCTATGGTAATACGATTTCATTGAGAGAGAATCCGGCAGTCGTCGAAGAAAAGTTACGCACCATGCAAACCGATCCAGCCAGGGTTAGAAAAACCGATCCGGGTGAGCCATCAAAATGTCCGGTATGGAGTTTTCATCAGGTTTACACCGATGAATCAACACGTGAATGGGTAGTAGATGGTTGCACCAATGCCAGAATAGGCTGTATTGATTGCAAGAAACCTTTAATAGATGCTGTATTAAAAGAGCAGAGTCCAATACGTGAGCGCGCGGAAGAATATATGAATGATCCTGAAACTGTACGCGGTATTATTGCGGACGGTTGTGAAGCTGCCCGCGATGTTGCGCGCGAAACATTGGAAGAAGTTAGAGATGCAATGCATCTAGTTTATCGTTAGGAGATTCTCACAGATGTTATTTTGTCCCAATACTTCGTTAATAATTTGCTCGAATGCTCATTTATTTTTTATAAACTCCGCTTCCGCGCGAATTTTTGCCTCGTCTGAGAACAAAATTTCTATCTGTGCGAAGCTCTCTAAATTAAAATACGATTTATAAATGAACGAAGAAACTCAAAGCCAGGCTACAGGTATCGATCAAAAAGAGATGCCTTTTGCTATCGTTCAGGGTGCGCCGATTACGGAGTTACCCAAGGATTTATATATTCCACCTGATGCGCTTGAGGTTTTTCTTGAGGCATTCGAAGGACCATTGGATTTATTACTGTATCTGATTAAAAAACAGAACATTGATATTCTCGACATTCCACTAGCGAGAATTACTGAACAATACATGGGTTATATCGAATTGATGGAATCCTTGCAGTTAGAGCTTGCTGGTGAGTATTTATTGATGGCAGCGATGTTGGCTGAAATAAAATCACGTATGTTGTTACCACGACGTGATAGCGAAGAGGAAGAAGACGATCCTCGAGCTGAACTGATCAGACGTTTACAGGAATATGAACGTTTTAAACAAGCTGCAGAAAAACTGGATGAGATTCCCCGCTATGAACGCGACATTTTTGGTGCCGTGGTTGAGTTTACTGGTCGCAAGATCAATCAAAAACCACCAGATGTTTCGATGGACTCTGTATTAAAAGTGTTTGCAGAGGTAATGCGTCGTGCGGATATGTTTAGTCATCATCAGATCAAGCGCGAAGCGCTTTCGGTAAGAGAACGCATGAGTATTGTATTGGATAAGGTCAATCCGGATACGTTTACTGATTTTGCCGATCTGTTTCAGATTGAGGAAGGTCGTGCCGGTGTTGTAGTGTCATTACTTGCGATATTGCAATTAGTTAAAGATTCTTTGATTCAACTGGTCCAGAACGAAATTAATGGGCCTATTTACGTTAAGGCAGCATCATGAGTCAGAATAAATTAAAAAATATTATTGAAGCCGCCATTATGGTGGCAAACCAACCATTAACTATTAACCACTTACTGAATTTATTTATTGAAGGTGAAGAGTTACAACCTGAACGAAATGATATTCGTGCTGCTATTGAAAAGCTGCAGGTTGATTACGAGGGTCGGGGTATGGAAATTGTTGAAGTCGCGAGTGGCTTTCGTGTACAGGTAAGTAATGATTATGCCGAATGGGTAAATCGTTTATTCGATGAACGTCCACCACGTTATTCTAAAGCGCTATTGGAAACATTAGCCATTATTGCCTATCGTCAACCGATTACACGTGCAGAGATTGAGGATATTCGTGGCGTCAGTGTGAGCAGCGGTATCGTGAAAACACTGCAGGAACGTGAATGGGTTAAAGTTGTAGGTCATCGAGATGTGCCGGGCAAACCTGCATTGCTGGCAACGACTAAAGGCTTTCTTGATTATTTTAATCTGAAAAAATTATCCGACTTGCCTGCATTGGCGGATATTAAGGATTTTGATTCCATCAATCCTGATCTGTTTGAGGCACTAGAAGAAAACAAACCTGTCGATACCAGTGATAATGAAACACTAGAAAAACAGGATGTTGAAGACAATTCTGCTATAGAAGATTACGACGTCAACATTAAAAATGAATTAAAAGATGATGCAGAGGATGAGGGTGGCCTTACCGACACACAAGAAGCATCCGAATTTGATGAAAATGAACTGGAAGAAGATGCTGATGCTGAAGTCATTCCATTCAATCATTAATTAAGCCTTCATGGCAGAACGTATACAAAAAGTATTGGCGAATGCCGGTTTAGGTTCGCGTCGTAAGATCGAACAGCAGATTAAGGATGGTCTGATTACCATCAATGGCAAACCAGCAGAATTAGGCCAGCAAATCACAGCGAAAGATCGTATTTCCATCAATAACAGACCAATCCGTTTACATCTTGAGAAAGAAAAAACATGTAAGGTTATGGGATATTACAAACCGGCAGGAGAAGTCTGCACGCGTAAAGATGAAAAAGGTCGTCCAACTGTCTTTGAAAATATTCCTCGTGTTAGAAATGGACGCTGGATAAACATAGGCCGTCTTGATTTAAATACCACGGGTCTATTGTTATTTACCAATGACGGTGAACTGGCAAATCAGCTGATGCATCCATCGAATCAGGTAGAACGTGAATATGCTGTTCGAACGTTGGGCAGGGCAACACCAGAACAATTACAGGCATTACGCGATGGCGTCGAACTGGAAGATGGTTTGGCAAAATTTACTGACATAGTCGATTCCGGTGGTGAAGGCGTTAATCATTGGTATCACGTTGTTATTATGGAAGGGCGTAACCGTGAAGTAAGACGTTTGTGGGAGTCACAGGGGCTTGCTGTTTCAAGATTAATTCGCACACGTTACGGGCCATATATCATGCCGCGTAGAAAACGGCCCGGACAACATTGGCGCTTAGAGGAGGATGACATCGAGGTATTACAACAAGCGGTCAAACCTCTGCCGCCTGAGAAATAAGCTTAAATTTCAGACAATATATTGATTTAACAGTCATCCCTCTGTAACCTTTGCGCCCTTTTATAGCAGGTATTTTATAGTGTCCAAACGCCGCATGCTCGTCGCTGCAAATTGGAAAATGAATGGTTCAAAAGTAGCAAATGAGACCTTGATAAAAGGTGTCATTGCTGGTTTCAGTGACGCTGAATCAGTAAATAATGATGTGGCGATATGTCCGCCGTTTGTCTATATCGATAGCGTAGGGCAATTACTTGCTGATAGTGAAGTGCGACTTGGTGCGCAAAATGTATCGCATCTGGAAATTGGCGCCTATACGGGTGAAGTTTCTCCATCTATGTTGAAAGATATGGCTTGCCGGTATGTGATCGTAGGGCATTCTGAAAGACGTAGTCTTTATGCTGAAGGTGATCAACTAGTCGCACAAAAATTTGTTTCGGTAACTAAGCAGGATTTAATACCAATATTATGTGTTGGCGAATTACTGGAAGAACGTGAAGCGTGCGATACGAATGACGTCATTGCCAGACAACTTGATGCAGTCATTGATTTGGCAGGTATTGAGAATTTTAAAAATGCAATTATTGCCTATGAACCTGTTTGGGCAATAGGCACGGGTAAAACGGCAACGCCGAAGCAGGCGCAGGAAGTACATGAGTTTATTCGTCTGCGTTTAGCAAGACATGATGTTGCTATCGCGAATGATATTCGTATTTTGTATGGTGGCAGTGTAAATGCAAACAATGCACAAGATTTATTTTCGATGGCAGATATCGATGGTGGTTTGATTGGCGGTGCTTCGTTAATCGTTGATGATTTTCTCTCTATCTGTAAAGCAATGAGGTAACAACATGGCAACAGTTCATACATTATTATTTGTATTACAAGTTTTAGTCGCAGTAGCATTAATCGTATTTATCCTGATACAACAGGGTAAAGGTGCAGATGCAGGTGCAGCATTTGGTAGCGGTTCATCCGGTACTGTTTTTGGTAGTCAGGGTTCTGGTGGTTTCATGGTGAAAGTAACAAGCATTCTCTCAGTAATATTTCTGGCGAATAGTTTATTGCTCGGTTATCTCGCAACACAAAGTATTCAATCAGCACCGGAAAGTTTGATGGATAGAGTAGTGATTGAAGAAACAGTTGAACAAGCCGCAGTTGAAGATATGCCAGCCATGACTGAAGAAACTTTTAGCGACGATTTACCTGCAATACCTGCTGAATAAATATTTATTTCAAAAAGCCGATGTGGTGGAATTGGTAGACACGCCATCTTGAGGGGGTGGTGGGAGTAATCTCGTGGGAGTTCAAATCTCCCCATCGGCACCATAATGACACAGTACAATTACACGATTTTGTGGCGGGAACATAGCAATAATCAGTCATTCAAACTCTGTATTACCTGTTGATATGGAAGTTTATTTTTCTCTATTCTTTGTATCTTTTGTGGCCGCCTCATTATTACCAGCCTATTCTGAAGTGATGCTTGCTGGACTGCTTCTGAATGGGTATGACCCCGTGAAACTATTTTTATTTGCCACCGTGGGTAATACGTTGGGCGCATGTCTGAATTGGTTGCTTGGACGATATCTGTTGCGCTACAAACAACATCGTTTTTTTCCGTTTAAAGAAAACAGTTTAAAAGGGGCACAACATTGGTTTCAAAAATATGGCGTTTGGACATTATTAATGTCATGGGCGCCCATAGGTGGCGATGCATTGACGTTTATAGCCGGAGTAATGCGAGTTAAATTTAGTGTTTTTATTTTGTTAATAGCAATAGGAAAAGGCGCTCGTTATGCGATTTTACTTGGAGTTTTGAACTACATATAAGCTATGTTATTGATGATTAATAAATATTTATAATGAATTCATTCAGGCAATAGAGCATCAGTCACTTGCTTTTGTAATAGACTGCATGGCATAAGGAATATCTGGTTTTGCATCGATCTCAGCGTCAATTATTTAAAGCTTTAGTCGATAAAGCCGCTACAAATAAATGGATATGTTATTTTTTAACCGGTTATCTGTTCATGACAAATAAGATTTCGAGAATTTGTTACTGAAAATGCATCATTGTAAAAAGCCACACAAGTTATTTATAAAGTTTTAAAAACCCTATGAATTTTTATGTGATACCTTTTTAACATGATGTATACTCAACGCTTAATTTTGTATTAATTTCTTTTCTCTTATTTCTAAACTAATGCTAATAAATTATCTGCCAATTCTTTTATTTGTACTGGTTGGGCTAGTGCTCGGAGTCTTGTTAATGTCACTGGGATTAGTTCTGGGCAAGATAATGGGGCACGCACGTTCGGATTCAGAAAAACAATCCCCATACGAATGCGGTTTTGAGGCATTTGAAGATGCCAGAATGAAATTTGATGTTAGATATTATCTGGTTGCCATCCTTTTCATCATCTTTGATCTGGAAATTGCCTTTCTTTTTCCATGGGCGGTCGCGTTGGATGGAATAGGGTTAGTCGGATTTTGGGCGATGATGATATTTCTTGGGGTTTTGGTTATTGGTTTTATATATGAGTGGCGTAAAGGCGCACTGGATTGGGAATAAGCATGGGCACGGAAGAGAAAATTCACGAGCACGGGATTGTTACCACAACGGTTGATAATCTGGTTAACTGGGCCAGAACCGGTTCGATGTGGCCCATGACCTTTGGTTTGGCGTGTTGCGCGGTTGAAATGATGCAGGCAGGGGCATCGCGATATGATCTTGATCGTTTTGGTATGGTATTTCGTCCAAGCCCTCGTCAGTCTGATGTCATGATTGTTGCGGGCACGCTTGTTAACAAGATGGCACCAGCGCTTAGAAAGGTTTATGACCAAATGAATGAACCACGTTGGGTGATTTCAATGGGGTCTTGTGCAAATGGTGGTGGCTACTATCACTATTCCTATTCGGTTGTCAGAGGATGTGACCGTGTAGTGCCTGTCGATATCTATGTGCCAGGTTGCCCACCGACAGCTGAAGCCCTGCTGTTTGGCATTATTCAATTACAAAATAAAATCAAAAGAACGAATACAATAATTCGTTAATTACATTATTTATTGCTTATGACGTCGACTGCTGCATCACTCGCGACCAAGCTTGAGGAACGCTTCCGGGATCAGATTACAGATTGTATCTGTGATCGTGGTCAGGTTACGTTGGTAGTAATGTCAGAGCAAATCCTGTCAGTATCCAAAGCATTAAGAGATGAACCAGACTTTGCTTTTCAACAGCTGTCTGATTTATGTGGTATCGATTATTTAAGTTATGGTCAGAGTGATTGGGCAACAAAAGAAAAAACATCCACAGGTTTTAGTCGCGGTCGAGAACAAAAACACACTATAGAAGCAAATGACGAACACCGTTTTGCAGTTGTTTATCATTTATTATCAATTAAAAACAATATTCGTTTGCGTATACGTTGTTATCTAAACGCTGATACACCACGTATTGATTCAGTCACTCCCATCTGGAGTGGTGCAGACTGGTATGAGCGAGAAGCTTTTGACCTGTACGGTATTTTGTTTAATGGTCATCCTGATTTAAGACGTTTACTGACTGATTATGGTTTTATTGGTCATCCGTTTCGTAAAGACTTTCCTCTCGAAGGTAATGTTGAAGTGCGTTATGACCCCGATAAAAAACGTGTAGTTTATCAGCCAGTAAGTATTACCAATCGTGTACTGGTGCCGCGCGTTATCCGTGATGATAATCGCTATGTAAATAAAAATGAGGAAAAGCCGGATGCCTGAGATTCGTAATATGACAATGAATTTCGGTCCACAGCACCCTGCTGCGCACGGTGTGTTACGTCTCGTGCTTGAGATGGACGGAGAAGTAATAGAACGTGCTGATCCGCATATTGGTTTATTACATCGTGCGACTGAAAAACTTGCCGAAAGCAAACCCTTTAATCAAAGTATTGGTTATATGGATAGGCTCGATTATGTATCAATGATGTGTAACGAACATGCCTATGTTTTGGCGATTGAAAAGCTGTTAGGCGTAACACCGCCAGTGCGCGCGCAATATATAAGAGTAATGTATGCCGAGATTACACGCATCCTGAATCATTTAATGTGGTTAGGCGCACATGGTTTGGACTGTGGCGCAATGACCATGTTTCTATATTGCTTCCGTGAACGCGAAGACCTGATGGATTGTTATGAAGCAGTCTCTGGTACACGTATGCACGCTACCTATTTTCGTCCGGGTGGTGTTTATCGTGATTTGCCCGGATTAATGCCGCAATACGAAGCATCAAAATGGCATAGTCAGGAAGAAGTTGATCGCATGAATGAAAACAGACAAGGCAGCTTGCTGGATTTCATTGAATCATTTACTAATCAATTTCCTGATAGGGTTGATGAGTATGAAACATTATTAACGGAAAACCGTATCTGGAAACAACGTACTGTTGATATTGGTATTGTGTCTCCGGAACGTGCAATGCAATTAGGCTTTACCGGCCCGATGTTGCGTGGTTCGGGTATTGAATGGGATCTAAGAAAGAAACAACCTTATGATATTTATGCCGAAATTGATTTTGATATTCCAGTTGGTACAAATGGCGATTGTTATGATCGTTATCTCATTCGTGTAGAAGAGATGCGCCAATCCAATCGTATTATTCAACAATGTATAAACTGGTTAAGAAATAATCCCGGCCCCGTGATGATTGATGATCATAAGCTCGTGCCACCTAAACGTGCCGAGATGAAAGATGATATGGAATCATTAATTCATCACTTTAAATTATTTACTGAAGGTTATTGTGTACCGGAAGGTGAATTTTATGCCGCGGTAGAGCATCCAAAAGGCGAGTTTGGCATTTATCTGGTATCAGATGGTGCGAACAAACCTTATCGCGTGAAGATTCGTGCTCCAGGGTTTCCTCATCTCGCATCAATGAACGAAATGGTTAAAGGTCATATGCTTTCTGATGTGGTGGCAGTTATAGGCACACAGGATATCGTTTTTGGTGAGATCGATAGATGATCATAGTTTCTTCATTTTATCCACTACTTCGTTGCATTACTTTTTTAGATGCTCACGTATTTACTATACGCTCTCCGTCTAAAAAAGCACTGCGCCTCATATTGAATAAAATGATTCTCTCTAATGCTGAGGTTTGGAATTAATAATTTAGATATGGCTGAAGTTAAGGAAAATATTTTAACGCAACACACGATCGAGGAGATCGATAAGTGGCTGGCAAAATATCCTGCTGATCGAAAACAGTCAGCGGTGTTGGCTGCATTACGCGAAGCGCAACATCAGAATAAAGGTTATCTCACGCCTGAATTAATGGATGCTGTTGCTGATTATTTGGGTATGCCAAAGATAGCGGTGTATGAAGTTGCATCATTTTATTCAATGTTGGAAACGAAAGCTTGTGGACGACATAGCGTATCTATATGTACCAATATTTCCTGCATGTTGATGGGGTCGGATGCAATAGTTGAGCATATTGAAAAAAAATATAGCATCAAAATTGGTGAATCAACTGATGATGGCAGGATCTTTCTGAAGCAAGAAGAAGAGTGTTTGGCGGCATGTTGTGGTGGTCCAATGATGATGGTGGATCATGTTTATTATGAAAATCTGACGCCGGAAAAAGTTGACGAAATACTGGATGAACTGGATTAACAGAGATGGAAATTAATACCGTTTGCTATGCAACGCTAAAATTTGATGAGCCATGGACGCTTGAGAGTTATCTCAAGGTGGGTGGCTATGAAGCGTTGAAAAAGATCATCAATGAGAAGATGACACCAGAGCAGGTGGTAGACGAGGTCAAGGCATCTAATCTTCGCGGTCGTGGTGGTGCAGGTTTTCCAACAGGTTTGAAATGGAGTTTTATGCCGCGTACATCACCGGTTCAAAAATATATGGTGTGCAACTCTGACGAGAGTGAACCTGGCACGTGTAAAGATAGAGATATATTACGCTTCAATCCTCACTCAGTGATCGAAGGGATGACTATAGCCTGTTATGCAGCTGGCGCGACAGTTGGTTATAACTATTTGCGTGGCGAATTTATGGATGAACCATTTATTCGTTTTGAAAATGCACTTAAAGAAGCTTATGAAAATAACTTCCTGGGAAAAAATATATTAGGTAGTGATGTCAGTATCGATATCTATGCTTCACTTGGTGCAGGCGCCTATATCTGTGGTGAAGAAACTGCATTGCTTGAATCATTAGAAGGTAAAAAAGGTCAACCACGTTTTAAACCTCCATTTCCTGCAAACTTCGGTTTATATGGAAAACCAACCACGATTAATAATACTGAAAGTTATGCTTCGGTACCCAGCATCATAAGAAATGGTGGTGGTTGGTTCGCTGATAAAGGTGTACCTAATAGCGGTGGTATGAAATGTTTTTCAGTGAGTGGTCATGTAAATAACCCGGGTAATTTTGAAATTCCTCTGGGCACGCCATTCGCAAAATTACTGGAAATGGCCGGTGGTGTTCGTAATGGACGTGGTCTTAAAGCCGTCATTCCCGGTGGTAGTTCCTGTCCTGTTGTTCCCGGTGAAAAGATGATGGAAGTCAACATGGATTATGACTCGATTTCCAAAGCCGGTTCGATGTTGGGTTCAGGCGGGTTGATCGTTATGGATGACACCACTTGCATGGTTAAAGCCCTGGAAAGAATTTCCCGTTTTTATTTTGCTGAGTCTTGCGGTCAATGCACGCCTTGTCGTGAAGGTACGGGCTGGATGTATCGTGTGATCAAACGTATTGAAGAAGGCAAGGGTACACAAAGTGATCTGGATAAACTCGATGATGTAGCCAGTAAGATAGAAGGCAGAACGATTTGTGCCTTTGGTGATGCTGCTGCATGGCCGGTAAGAAGCTTTGTCAGGGAATTCAGAGATGAATTCCAATATCACATTGATCACAAATGTTGCATGGTTGGTGAAGGTAGCAAACAAAATTCGGATGAAGCCGCATGAGTGTCGTAATGTCAGAAGACCAAATTACTATTGAGGTTGACGGTAAGGAATTATCTGCCAGAAAAGGGCAGATGATTATCGAAGTCACCGATGCGAATGACATTTATATTCCGCGTTTCTGTTACCACAATAAATTAAGTATTGCTGCTAACTGTCGTATGTGTCTGGTCGAGGTTGAAAAAGCACCGAAGGCATTACCAGCATGTGCAACACCTGTTATGGAAGGCATGAAAATTAAAACGCAGTCCAAAGCAGCTGTTGAAGCGCAAAAAGCCATAATGGAATTTCTGTTAATCAATCACCCGCTTGATTGTCCTATTTGTGATCAGGGTGGTGAATGTGAATTGCAGGATTTGGCAATGGGCTATGGTCAGGACGTTTCGCGTTACCAGGAAAAGAAACGTGTTGTTAAAGACAAAAATATTGGTCCATTAATTCAAACAGATTTAACCCGTTGTATTCATTGCACACGCTGTGTTCGTTTCGGTGAGGAAGTCGCAGGGTTAAGAGAAATGGGCGCAACCGGCCGCGGCGAAAACATGACGATTGGTACTTATATAGAAAAGAGTGTTGATTCTGAAATGTCAGGCAATATTATTGATCTATGTCCGGTAGGGGCATTAACTTCAAAACCATTTCGTTACTCTGCACGCACATGGGAACTGATACAACGCGATACTATCGCACCACATGATTGTGTTGGTTCAAACATGCATGCGCATATCAAGATTGATCGATTAAAACGCGTTGTGCCAGCAAATAATGAAGCCATTAATGAAGTCTGGTTATCTGATCGTGATCGTTTTAGTTATGAAGGCATTTATTCGGATGATCGTCTGACGACACCGATGATTAAAAAGAATGGAGAGTGGCAGGAAGTTGATTGGGATGTTGCTTTAACAGAAGTTAAAAATAAGCTTGCCAACATTCTTTCATCACAAACTGCTGAAAGTTTTGGTGTGATTGCATCACCATCTTCTACTCTTGAAGAATTGTATTTATTACAAAAGATATGTCGTGCTCTGGGTTCAAATAATATTGATAGTCGATTACGACAATCGGATTTATCTGATCAGGATGATGCGCCGGTTTTTCCATGGTTAGGTATGCCTATTGAATACATGGAAACATTAAATTCCGCGTTATTAATAGGTAGTAATATCAGAAAAGAGCAACCTATTTTAAATCATCGTTTGAGAAAGGCGGCATTGAGAGGTTGTCAGGTTTCAGCGATTAACATGATTGACTACGCTTTTAATTATGATCTGGCGAATAAGCTTGTAGTTAGTCCAAATCATATGCTTGATGAATGTCTGGGTGTTTTAAAAGCACTGGTTGATGAAACGGGTGCATCTGTGCCGCAATCAATCACAGATAAATTGGCCGGAATCACTGTATCGGAAAGTCATAAGGCGATTGCTGAATCATTAAACGATGTTGAAAATAGTGCCGTCTTTTTTGGACTTGGTGCCAATTCGCATCAGGCATCATCTCAGCTCAGAACAATAGCCGGTTTAATCGCCAGTATTTCAAATTCTAAACTGGGATATTTATCTGAAGGTGCAAATAGCACTGGTGCGTGGCTATCGGGCGCAGTTCCACATCGTTTAGTCGGTGGACAAAAGAACGCTACACCGGGTAAATCAATAGCAGAGATGCTGGATGCAGGTTTGAATGCCTATTTCATATTAAACACCGAGCCGGAACTGGATTACTGGAACGGTGCTGATGCACAAACAGCGTTATCCAATGCCGAAATGGTTGTTGCTATGACGCCTTATATTAGTGATGCAATGAAAGACTATGCTGATGTGTTATTACCGATTGCCGTATTTGCAGAGACATCAGGTAGCTATATGAATGTTGCCGGAGAATTGCAGTCGACTAACGGTGTGTCAGCACCGGTCGGAGAGGCCAGACCGGCATGGAAAGTATTGCGCGTTTTAGGAAATTATTTTGATCTGGATGGTTTCGATTATGTAACGTCTACTGATGTTTTAGCAGAAGCTTTAACAGCGATAGGTGATATTACACCTGATAATGATAAACATTGGGCGGAAACATTTAGTGATAATACGCAATCTTCAGGTATAGCTTGTATTAAAGATGTGCCTATGAATTCTGTCGATGCAATCTGTCGTCGATCAAAGCCATTGCAGGCAACATCCGATATTGCTGATGGTAAATTGCATGTTAATTCATCAACAGCCGCATCACTGGGTTTAACACAGGATGGTATGGCTAACGTTGAGCAGGATGATAATGCTATTCAATTAACTGTTTTATTCGATGAGCGCGTACCTGATAACAGTGTTTATTTGCATTCAGCTAATGCAGCTACTAATTCAATCAATGCCAGTCTGGGCAGTGTGAAGGTAAGTAAGGTTTGATCTTGTGATGGAAGCTATTTACCAATTTATTAACCAACAGTTGTTGATGCCTATGTCAGCAATGATGTTTCCTGCTGATTTGCAGGCAGAGGGTTTGTATTTAATGCAAACCAGCTTGAAGGTAATGGCGATACTTTCCCCGGTTTTATTTACCGTCGCATACTTTACTTATGCTGAAAGAAAAATTATTGGTTTCATCCAGGGGCGTATCGGTCCAAACCGTGTCGGTTTTTTTGGGTTTAAATTATGGGGTTTAGGTCAACCAATTGCTGATGCAGTCAAACTGATTGTTAAAGAAATTGTTATACCATCAGGTGCAAATAAAACACTGTTTGTTATTGCACCGATTGTATCTCTGGCACCGTCGTTGGCGGCATGGGCCGTTGTGCCATTTGATGATACAAAAGTATTAGCCGATATTAACGCAGGCTTACTTTACATCTTGGCCTTAACTTCATTAGCCGTTTACGGTGTGATTATTGCCGGTTGGGCATCAAATTCGAAATATGCTTTTCTGGGTGCTATACGTTCAGCTGCACAAATTGTTGCATATGAAATTGCCATGGGTTTTGCTCTGGTTGGCGTATTGGTAGCCGCAGGTAGTTTAAATCTGGGTGATATTGTTATGGCTCAATCAGGTAGTGTTTTCCACTGGTTCTGGTTGCCATTGTTACCTTTGTTTCTGATCTATTTTATATCCGGCGTCGCGGAAACAAATCGCGCACCATTTGACGTGGCTGAAGGGGAATCTGAGATTGTTGCCGGATTTCACGTTGAATATGGTGGTATGGCATTTTCGGTATTCTTCATGGCGGAATATGCCAATATGGTATTAATTTCAGTGTTATCAGCCATTATGTTTTTAGGTGGTTGGTTGTCGCCATTGCAAGGTATCTTGCCTGAATCAGTATTATCCAGTGAAGTTATTGGCTCATTAATTGGCCCAGGATTACATTGGTTATTGATAAAAACATCGATATTTATGTTTTTCTTTCTTTGGTTGAGAGCAACTTTCCCCAGATATCGTTATGACCAGATCATGCGTTTGGGTTGGAAGGTGTTTATACCGATTACCATAGTATGGTTAGTAGTGGTGTCAGCATTAGTCGTTGCTGGTGTACCGCCATGGTTTGATTAAAAGAATATGATACAAAAAGTTAAAAATTACATAAGCAGTTTGTTCCTGTGGGAATTAATCAAGGGTTTGAATTTAACCTTTCGTTATATGTTTAAGCGTAAGGTCACAGTGCAATACCCTGAGGAAAAAACACCACAGTCACATCGATTTCGTGGATTACATGCCTTGCGTCGTTATCCAAATGGTGAAGAGCGTTGTATTGCCTGTAAGTTATGTGAAGCTGTATGTCCTGCAGTAGCAATTACTATTGAATCAGAACCACGTGATGACGGTAGTCGTCGTACAACCCGTTACGATATTGATTTAACTAAATGTATTTTTTGTGGATTTTGTGAAGAATCCTGTCCGGTAGATTCGATTGTTGAAACGAGAATCTTTGAATACCACGGTGAAAAACGGGGTGATTTATTAATGACTAAATCACGTTTGCTTGAAATTGGAGAATTGGCAGAAAAACAAATTGCAGAAGACCGTGCGTTGGATGCACTTTATAGATAAATAACACATGATAGAACTCATCGTATTTTATATTTTTGGCGCATTATTGCTGGGCGCGGCAACCATGGTGGTTGTAATGCGTAATCCGGTACATGCTGCCTTGTTTCTGGTCCTCGCATTTTTCTGTTCTGCGGCTATCTGGTTGTTGTTGCAAGCAGAGTTTCTGGCGATTGCCCTGGTGCTGGTATATGTAGGTGCGGTGATGGTGTTATTCCTGTTTGTTGTCATGATGCTTGATATCAATATGGTCACCATTCGTGAAGGTTTTGCTCGTTATTTACCATTTGGATTATTTGTCGCAATCCTGATGTTTCTGGTGATGGGTCTGGTAGTAAGTTCCGATTACTTTTTATCAGATGCCTTTTCTACATTTTCACACGTCAGGGAAGGTTATAGTAATACTCAACATTTAGGTCAGACTTTATATACCGAATATTTGTATCAGTTCGAGATTGCCGGCGCCATTTTATTAGTGGCGATCGTTGCAGCTATTTCATTGAGTATGAGTAAGGCAAAAGTGACCAAGGCACCTAATCCGGGCGATCAGGTCACTGTGAAAAAACAGGATCGTTTACGTATCGTAAAAATGGATGCGGAGGGTAAGGAATGATTACCTTAACCAATGTGCTGTTGTTAGCTGCCTTGCTGTTTTGCATCAGTGTTGCTGGCATATTTCTCAACAGAAAAAATATACTCATATTATTAATGTGTATTGAATTGATGTTGCTGTCAGTCAACATGAACTTTATCGCGTTTTCTCATTTTCTCGGTGATATCCATGGTCAGATTTTTGTGTTCTTTATCCTGACTGTAGCAGCTGCAGAAGCGGCGATAGGGCTGGCCATTTTGATCGTGATGTTTAGAAATCGCGATACGATTAATGTTGAATCACTGGATAGTATGAAAGGGTAGTGGTGATGAGCGAACATATGGAAAATATTTATCTCGCGATTGTCTTGTCACCGTTGATTGGTTCGATCATTGCCGGATTGTTTGGCAAGCTCATTGGTCGTAGTGGCGCACATTGGGTAACCATTATTGGTGTTGCCGTTGCCAGTATCTTATCCATGTTTGTATATAAACATCATATGTTTGATGGTGCCCCTGATTATAATGCGGCGGTTTATACATGGCTCAGTAGTGGCGGAATTAATTTTGAAGTTGGTTTTCTAATCGATCCATTGTCAGTGACCATGATGGTCGTCGTGACATTTGTTTCGTGGATGATTCATATCTATACCATCGGCTATATGCATGATGATCCCGGTTATCAGCGCTTCTTCAGTTATATCTCCTTATTTACCTTTGCCATGCTGATGCTGGTTATGTCGAATAACTTTATGCAGTTGTTCTTTGGTTGGGAAGCTGTTGGTCTGGTGTCTTATTTATTAATCGGCTTCTGGTATAAAAAGGACACAGCAATCTTTGCCAACCTGAAGGCATTTTTAGTGAATCGCGTAGGTGACTTTGGTTTTCTATTAGGTATTGCTGCTGTATTAATGTATTTCAATTCACTGGATTATTTTGAAGTATTTGCACAAGCTGAAGGGCTGGCTGACACCACCATTGTCATATTTGGTGATCATGCATGGTCCTTAATGACTGTTATTTGTATTTGCCTGTTTATTGGTGCGATGGGTAAGTCCGCTCAGGTACCGTTACATGTCTGGTTGCCTGACTCAATGGAAGGTCCGACACCTATCTCTGCATTAATCCATGCGGCAACCATGGTAACAGCAGGCATATTTATGGTGTCACGTATGTCACCGTTATTTGAATTATCAGAAACCGCGCTGAGTTTCATTTTAATTATCGGTTCTATTACAGCCTTATTTATGGGTTTTCTTGGCCTGGTACAAAACGACATTAAACGTGTTGTTGCCTATTCAACCTTGTCACAATTAGGTTATATGACGGTTGCTTTGGGCGCTTCAGCCTACGCAGCAGCCATGTTTCATTTAGTAACTCACGCATTTTTCAAGGCATTGTTATTTCTTGCTGCTGGTTCAGTAATCATCATCATGCATCATGAACAAGACATGAGAAAAATGGGTGGGCTATACAAGAAGATGCCTATTACATGGATCACGTGTTTTGTAGGTTCGATTGCCTTGATTGGTTTTCCTGGCACCTCTGGTTTCTTTTCAAAAGATGCAATTATTGAAGCTGTACATCATTCACAAATATTCGGTAGTACCTTTGCCTATTATGCTGTGTTGTCTGGTGTCTTTATTACTGCCTTATATAGTTTCCGTTTATTCTTTATGACGTTTCATGGTGAAGAGCGCATGGATAAGGAAACATGGATGCATTTGCATGAGGCACCTGCAGTTGTCACTGTGCCATTATCAGTACTGGCGATTCCTTCATTAATACTAGGCGCGTTCTTAATCGGACCAATGCTATTTGGTGATTACTTTGGTAACACTATCTACGTTGCTGAAAAACATAATGTCTTGCATGAGATTGGTAGTCATTACGAAGGCATAATGCTTTTTACGCTTTATGCATTTAAACACCCGCCAGTCTATCTTGCTTTTGCCGGCATCTTTGTTGCCTGGTTATGTTATATCAAATTCCCTGACTGGCCTGGACTGATAGTGTCACGTATCAAATGGATACATTGCATACTGGAAAAGAAATATGGCTTTGATGAGTTCAATCAAAAAGTATTTGCTGGTGGTACGCGTTGTCTGGGTCGTATGTTATGGAAATATGGTGATATAAGTATTATTGATGGCATTTTTGTCAATGGCACCGCGCGTAGCGTTGGCATTATTTCCAGTGTGATTCGCCATATTCAATCGGGATATCTTTACCATTATGCCTTTGCCATTATTTTGGGCTTATTGGTATTAATCGCAGTGTTTGTGCACGGTGTTTTGAATTAGGAAACAGAAGACTTAACTTATGACGGTTAGTAATTTACCCATTCTCAGTATGTTAATCTGGACACCAATTATTGGTGGTATCTGGACATTAATCGCGGGCGATCGTCAGGAACAAACGGTTAAGTATTTTTCACTGGCTGTTTCAATATTAACCTTCGTCTTTTCTGTCTTGCTTTATCTCGACTTCGATAATGCCAGTGCTAGCATGCAGTTCGTTGAGAGGGTGTCATGGATCAAGGCATTTGATATTCAATATTATCTTGGCGTTGATGGCATTGCTTTACCATTAATATTACTGACCTGTTTTACAACTATTTTAGTTGTATTGGCGGCATGGGAAGTCATTGAAAAGCATATTTCCTACTACATGGCGGCCTTTCTGATTCTGACCGGATTAATGAATGGTGTCTTTGTAGCGCTCGATGCCATTCTGTTTTATGTCTTCTGGGAAGCCATGTTGATACCTATGTTTATTATTATCGGTATCTGGGGTGGGCCAAATCGTGTTTATGCCACGATTAAATTCTTTCTCTATACCTTTTTAGGTTCTGTCTTCATGCTGGTGGCGTTTTTATATCTCTATGCGAAGGCAGGTAGTTTTGAAATTTCAGCTATGCATGATGTTGCACTTACATTGCAGGCCCAGAAGTTAATCTTTATTGCTTTCTTCCTGGCCTTTGCAGTGAAGATTCCAATGTGGCCGGTTCATACATGGTTACCGGATGCGCACGTTGAAGCACCGACAGGTGGTTCCGTCATACTGGCAGCAATTATGTTGAAGATGGGCGGTTACGGTTTTTTACGTTTTAGTTTGCCTATTACACCGGATGCCAGTTTGCATTTTGATGACTTTATGATTGTTCTGTCATTAATTGCCGTTGTATATATTGGTTTTGTCGCCCTTGTTCAGGAAGACATGAAAAAGTTGATTGCTTATTCATCAATTTCACATATGGGTTTTGTCACACTCGGTTTCTTTATTCCATTTACCATTGTTGCCAATACCGGTGAAACTTCCGGTGCGATAATGGGGATGGAAGGTGCAATGATGCAGATGATTTCTCATGGTTTTATCTCTGCGGCGATGTTCCTGTGTGTTGGTGTTATGTATGACCGTATGCATAGTCGTATGATTAAAGACTATGGCGGTGTGGTAAATAGCATGCCTTATTTCGCAGCCTTTATGTTGCTGTTTGCGATGGCAAACTCCGGTTTACCAGGCACATCAGGATTTGTTGGTGAATTTTTAGTTATCTTAAGTAGTTTTGAAGCAAGTTTCTGGATTGCATTCTTTGCAGCGTTTACATTAATTCTCGGCGCAGCATACACATTATGGATGTATAAGCGCGTTATCTTTGGTGATGTAACGCGGGAAGAAGTTGCCGAATTAACAGATATCAATGCAAGAGAAACATTAATATTAGTTTTATTAGCTATTGTGGTGTTGTTGTTTGGTGTCTGGCCTGCACCTGTTTTTGATGTCATGCATGCCAGTGTAGAACAATTGATCAATCATTCTTTACAAAGCAAGGCGTTTTAATTAATGAGTATAAGTAACGAAATATTATTAGCATTACCCGAACTTAGCCTGTTAAGTATGGCTTGTTTGGTACTCGTTGTAGATGCCTTTAGTAAAGATCCGGATCATCGAATTACTTACTGGCTTACGCAAATCAGTTTGGCAATTGTATTTTTGCTGGTTTTTACTTCTATTCCTGACGAACCACGTCTGGCTTTTCATAATAGTTTCATCGATGATGCGATGAGTTCGGTGCTTAAGTGTTTTATCTGCGCAATCACGATTATTGTCTTTCTATATTCCTATGAGTATTTGAAAGAAAATAAATTAATGAAAGGCGAATATTTCGTGCTTGGTTTATTTGCTGTGTTAGGCATGATGATTATGTCATCAGCCTATAGTCTCTTATCTATTTATTTAGGTCTGGAACTCATGTCATTGTCAATGTATGCAATGGTTGCCATGAATAGAAAGTCAGCAGCAGCATCAGAAGCGGCAATGAAATACTTTATTCTTGGCGCTCTTGCTTCAGGCATGTTGTTATATGGTATTTCCATGATCTATGGCTTGACCAGTAGCATTCAATTTACCGAGATTGCTGCCATATCGATGACAAGTGTCGAGAATTCACGCTTTCTGGTATTTGGTATGATCTTTATGATCATTGGTATTGCATTCAAACTGGGGGCCGCACCATTTCATATGTGGGTGCCTGATGTTTATCAGGGTGCACCAACATCTGTTACCTTATTTATCAGTACTGCACCAAAACTCGCGGCGTTTGCCATGGCGATTAGAATTCTCGTAGATGGTTTATTCCCACTGGTAGCGGATTGGCAATCAATACTCATGGTGCTGGCCGTATTGTCTATGGCGATTGGTAATATCGTTGCGATCTCGCAAACGAATATCAAACGTATGTTGGCTTATTCAACTATTGCCCATGTCGGTTATTTATTTCTGGGATTAATAGCAGGCACAATTAATGGTTTTGCCGGCTCCATGTTTTACATCATTAGTTATGCACTGATGAGTATGGGCACCTTCGGTATGATTATTCTGTTAGGCCGTTATGAATTTGAAGCTAAAAACCTCGAAGATTTTAAAGGGCTATCAGGACGTTCTCCCTGGTTTGCTTTTATTATGATGTGCCTGATGTTTTCAATGGCTGGTGTTCCTCCATTTTTGGGTTTCTGGTCAAAATGGTTTGTCTTGAAAGAATTAGTTGCTTCAGGTTATTTCGCATTGGCTGCTGTTTCAGTCGTCTTTTCAATCATTGGCGCTTATTACTATCTGCGCATTGTTAAACTGATGTACTTTGATAAACCGGATAAAATGACTGCGATCAAGGCAACTAAACAAATGCGAGCAGTGCTTACTGCAAATGGTTTATTGATTCTGGTTCTTGGTTTATTACCTAATAGTTTAATGCAAATCTGTCTGACAGCATTGGCCCACTAGTTTTTTATAGACAAACTTCCTAAATGATTTGCGCACTGAATCTTGCTATGCGCGCTAAAATTATCTTCCCATTTAATTTTGTCTTGTTGAAATAACAGTATGACTGTTGAGCCCATATTAAATAATCCAAATTCATCGCTCTGATTTAATTGAATCTCTTCATCTTTTAAGTATTCATTAGCTGCTAAATGTCGGTGTTTAGAGGGCGTAATTTGACCTGCCCATACAGTTGACATGCTGCCTACAAATAAAGCCCCGACCATGATCATTGCAAATTTTCCAATATCACTTTCAAAGATTGATATAAAACGTTCGTTTCTGGCAAACACGCCATCAACTGTACGCACGGCAGGATTATTAACAGCAAAAAGATCACCGGGAATATAAATAGATTTAATGAGTCGGCCAGAGTAAGGCATATGAATGCGATGATAATCCCTTGGAGAGAGATATAAAGTAGCAAACTGACCATTTTCAAATGTGCTTACCAGATCTGTATCGCCAGCAAATAATTGCATAAGGGAATAGTCTTTACCTTTCGCCTGAATGATCGAATGTTTATCAATACTGCCTAATTGGCTGACTGCGCCATCAACGGGGCTTAGTATGTGTTGATTATTTACTTGCCAGTTTCTGGCATCTGTTTTTAATTCCCGGGTAAAGAAATCGTTAAATGAGACGTAATTTTCGATGTTTTCCTGTTTAGCCTCTTCCATGTTTACTCGAAATATGGAAATAAAGGTTTTTATAAGCAGTTGTTTAAACCAGAATGTTTCAATGCGCGTAATGCGATAAACAAGTCCTGTCAGAAAATGTTGTGGTAACAAATATTGGGGGAATGTCAGCAGGTAATCGAGTAATTTATTCAAGAAAAACTCTTAGTGATGATGATGGTGGTGTGTTGTACGTCGGACTTCTGCAATGACTGATATTGAAATACTATTATCAAAGTCGACAGTCATATTAATTTGTTCGCCAGCGACCAGTCTTTTAACCGGTGAAAATAACATCATGTGATAACCACCCTGAGTAAATTCAAGTTGTCCATTTGCAGGGATAGTAATGGTTTCATGTTGCTTCATGGTTGCGACGCCATCGTAAATGACACTTTCATGCAATTCAATCTTTTCAAATAATTCACTATTGATATTAGTTAATATTATTGGCTTATCAATGTGGTTAATAATTGTTCCATAAGCGGCAAGAATGGAGACACCGGGAGGTGCTTCATTAATCCATATATCGCTAAGCGTGATTTCGTTTGCATAACTATTCAACTGCACTATGAAAGTCAGCAAACCAAATAAGAATAATCTAGCCTTGTTCATTGATAAATGTTTGTATTTCCATGATGTGAGATTTAATCATTTCAGCTGTATGTGGTGGAGAGATCTTGCCTACTAGTCGTTTATCAGGATCGATCAAAAACAGAGAAGCAGAGTGGTCGACCAGATAATTGGAATCACCTTCTTTCTTCTGATGAAACCAGGCAACTCCCAGCAAACGTGTCAGTTGATCAATTTGTTTCTGATTGCCACCAAGACCAATAAATTCATCATTAAAGTAGGCTATATAATCATTCAGTTTATCGATTGTATCGCGTTCAGGATCAACAGTGACAAATAACACCTGAATATTATCTGATGCTTTTTTCAGTTTCGGATAGATTTGTCCTAGTAAAGACATCGTTACAGGACAAATATCAGGACAATGGGTGTAACCAAAAAAGATTAAACTCCATTTATTCAGTAATTGTCCGGAGTCAAACACATTACCTTTATTATCTTGTACTTCAAATTGAGTTAGTGTTCTGGGGTTTGGCCAGAATAATCCCGGCACATCTACGCGCACGAGTTGCATTTCCTCTCTTTGTGTCTGTTTTACAGAAATAAAAAAACCGGCTGCAGCTGCTAATACGGCAAATGCAGTCATTGCAAGGAGCATATATTTGCTTTGGGCTAACTTGTAAAGCATATCTTTTACTAGGTATCTCGGTGTTAAAAATTATGATCACCTGAAGATATCAATATCTTCAGCAGATTACTCAAGAGTAGAAAGTATTTACGGCAGGATTATACTTTAATCAGTAATCTAGGTCTGCTATTTATGAAGAATAACAATAATAGCATAAGCGTGATCACCAACACAGACAAATAATATTGGTCGTATTAAGAGAATGGAAATAGCAAAGTCATATACAATCGATGAGCGGATAATGTATTTGGATTTGCTGTCTATCGTTTTGTAAGTGACCCACTGATTTATCGATGGACCATATTATCTGTCGTTTCCACTGCCGAAGTTTCTGTTATGGGGCAGGCCAAAGATATCTATACTTTATTTTCACATCTTAAATTGATTTTGGCGATTGCGCTGGATTATGCCGCCAGTATCTGGGTATATTTTCTGGTTAATATTCATTTTGTTGGTATTTTGGGTTTGAATAAAATCTAATTTTTCCCACTTTAGTCTGGCAAGAGTCGTCTGACTGTTACCTTCACCACGTTTTCGTTATAATCTTTTTTATTTCAATTCCTTGTATAGTGTCGGGCTATAAGACAATAATAATGATTATATTGGAACATATTAATTATTGGGTGGTAGTGATATTGATGATGACAGGCTTTTATGTCGTTATCTCTCACAATAATCTGGTGAAGAAATTAATCGGTATCAATATATTTCAGACTTCAATTTTTATTCTCTTTATTTCTTTCGGTAAAGTAGATGGCGGTACGGCACCCATATTGTCAGAGGGCTATCAAAATTTTTCTGCGCCCTTGCCACATGTATTGATACTTACAGCGATTGTAGTAGGTATTGCTACAACAGCATTGGGTCTGGCGTTAGTCATTCGTATTAATCGTGCGTTTAATACAGTTGAAGATGATGAGATTAAAAAGGCGATGTCTCAATGACTTCGCATCTGGCTGTCTTACAGGTTGTTACTCCATTACTTGCCGCACCTGTAGTCGTTATCCTGCATAACAAAACACTGGGGTGGTTAATTGCGACACTCGTCAGTTTAAGCTGTTTTATTATCGCCTGTGTATTATGTTTACAGATATACGATGGTAACAATATTGTCTATACGTTAGGTGGTTGGGCTGCACCGGCAGGTATTGAATATCATGTTGATCGTCTTACTGCATTTTTACTTATTATCATTTCTGGTCTTGCAACGTTTATCCTGATAGGCGCTAGAGAAAGTATCGATAACGAAATCTCCGCCGATAGACTTTATTTATTCTATACAGCCTTCCTGTTAAATCTCACTGGTTTGCTTGGCGTGATTGTTACAGGTGATGCCTTTAACGTCTTTGTCTTTATTGAGATCGCATCACTATCTTCATATGCATTGATTAGTATTGGTCGTGACAAACGTAGCTTATATGCAGCCTATCAGTATTTAATCTTTGGCACGATTGGCGCCAGTTTTATTTTGATCGCGATTGGCCTGATGTACGCTGTTACTGGCACATTAAATATTCACGACCTTCATGAGCGTCTTGCTCATGTGCAGGATAGTCGAACCCTTATAACAGCATTAGCGTTTTTTATCATTGGCATTGGTTTGAAAGCCGCTATCTGGCCATTGCATATCTGGTTGCCAGATGCCTATACCTATTCGCCTTCAATCGTTTCTACTTTCCTGGCAGGTACAAGCACGAAAGTTTTCATCTATGTCCTGATCAGGTTTGTATTTTCAATATTTGGTATTGAGTTCAGTATTAATGAATTGTCAGTGCAATATATATTAATGAGTGTTGCATTGATTGCCATCGTGTATGGATCACTGCAAGCAATTAAGCAAGATAGCCTTAAACGTTTATTGGCATATTCCAGTATTGCCCAGATAGGTTATATGATTCTGGCTATTTCACTGGTAACTGTTGCCGGTGTTGCTGCAGGTCTGATTCATGTCTTCAATCATGCGATTATCAAAGTCACATTGTTTTTATGTGTCGCGAATATCATTTATTTCACTGGAACAGATTCGATTAATAAACTCGCGGGGCTGGGCAAACAAATGCCTGTCACCTGTGGTTTATTTGTTATTGCCGGTTTAAGTATTATTGGTGTGCCTTTAACTGCAGGCTTTACCAGTAAATGGTTTCTAATCAAGGCAACGATTGATAGCGGCTATTGGTTGGTTATTCCAGTGATCGTTATTTCATCTCTAATGGCAATTGTTTACATCTGGAAAGTTGTTGAGCAAATATATTTCAAGGAAGCAGATCACGCCCACGTTGTTACTAACAAGGCAATGCCTTACTCCATGTATGTTTCTTTATTCGTATTTACTGCTGCCTGTATTTATTTTGGTTTGCAAACCGACATTAATGTCGGGTTAGCACAATTAATTGCCGATGATCTCATAGGTGCAAGGCCATGAGCAGTTCTTCCATGTTGCTGGTGGCAGTGCTGGTTCCATTGCTTGGTGCTATTGGCATTTATATAACAGGCAAACATCCGAATTTGAGAGAAACCGTTACCTTAATCGCTGCCGGATTATTGTTACTCATTGTTTATTCTTTATTACCGGGAGTATTAGCAGGCGCACGACCTGAATATAAATTCTTTGAAATATTTCCTGGGCTGGATGTTGCTTTTCGTCTTGAGCCATTAGGCATGTTGTTTGCCTGTATTGCTTCATTATTGTGGCCCGTCAATTCAATCTATTCCATTGGTTATATGCGTGGCAATAATGAAAAAAAGCAAACATGTTTTTATATATGTTTTGCTGTTGCCATCGCCAGTACGATTGGTATCGCTTTTTCAGCAAACCTAATCACCTTATTTATCTTTTATGAAACATTAACGTTATCTACCTATCCGCTGGTCACACATAAAGGCAATGATGCGGCGAAAAAATCCGGTCGGGTTTATTTAGGTATTTTATTAACAACATCAATTTGTTTGTTATTACCTGCAATTATCTGGATTTACTCTATTGCTGATACAACTGCCTTTACTGAAGGTGGCATCCTGCCTGCCACCACACACAAATCAGTTTTGTTAGCATTATTATTAATGACGACCTACGGTATTGGTAAAGCAGCGGTGATGCCAGTACACCGTTGGCTACCTGCGGCGATGGTCGCACCAACACCTGTCAGTGCTTTATTACATGCTGTTGCCGTTGTGAAAGCCGGTGTGTTTAGTATTGTTAAAATCATGACGTATATCTTTAGCCCTGCTGTTTTGTCAGAGCAATTGGATATTAACTTTGTCATTTATCTATCCAGTTTTACGATCATTGCAGCATCTTTTGTTGCCTTACAGGCAGATAACCTAAAGAGACGCCTGGCGTATTCAACCATTAGCCAATTATCTTATGTAGTATTGGCAACCGCTTTATTAGCTCCTTTATCAATATTAGGTGCGGCATTACATATACTTGCACATGCCTTTGGTAAAATAACCTTATTCTTTGCAGCGGGTTCTATTTATACCGCTGCACATAAAACATTGGTCAGTGAGCTTGATGGTATTGGTTATAAAATGCCGATTACCATGTTGGCTTTTACTATTGGTAGCTTATCGATGATTGGTGTACCACCTACCGCTGGTTTTGTTAGTAAATGGTTTATCTTGCAAGGTTCGTTTTCTGTTGATAGTACGGTAGCGATTGCTGTAATTGTTTTGAGCACATTATTAAATGCAGGATATTTTTTACCGATTGTCTATCGCGCCTTTTTAAAGAAACCGGACGGTGCTGAACAATCAATCCATGAAGCGCCATTGCCGATGGTAATGGCATTATCGTTTACAGCATTAATGACCATCATATTATTTTTCTATCCTGATTTGGCGTTGAGTTTACTTGAGCCATGGCTGGAGAGTTTGTCATGAGTAACGAAAACTGGTTTTATAAAAAATCTTCTATCAAAAAATTATGGATAGGCACTTATGTGGTTTTGGCATTGACTGTCATAGCCGAGATTTTTATCAAACTACAACCTCATTTCAAGATAGAAGCCTTGTTTGGTTTTCACGCCTGGTATGGTTTTTTAACATGTGTAGCCATGGTCTTGTTTGCCAAAGTGTTGGGGTTTTTAATTAAGCGACAGGATGATTATTATGATGATGAATAGTCTCATGCATCCTGGCTTTTTATTAATACTTGCAGGGTTATTGTTGCCGCTATTCAAAGGTGCGGCACGCACAGCCATAATACTCATTATGCCGTTAGTCGCGCTGGGGTTTATCTGGACATTATCGTTTGGTAATCATCTTTCATTTGAATATCTGGGTCATGAGCTGGGCTTATTAAAAGTAGATGCTGTCAGTCGTTTATTTATTACTGTTTTCGCTCTTACTGTATTTACGGGTTCGCTCTATTGTTGCAAACAGGCGAATTCCACTGAACTAGCAGCTGCATTTTGTTATGCCGGTGGTGCAATGTCAGTTGTGTTGGCAGCTGACTTGATTACGTTATTCATCTTTTGGGAGATTATGGCGATTGCGTCAACCTTATTAATTTGGTCTTCGCGCACAACATCTTCTCAAAAAGCGGGTATGCGTTATGTCATCATACATTTGCTTGGCGGAGTAATACTCATGGCAGGCATTGCCGCACATGTTTATGAGACAGGTTCGATTACCTTTGAACAATTTCAGATGGATTCATATGCATCCATTTTTATTCTTTGCGGGTTTTTATTAAATGCTGGAGCGCCACCATTAACTGCATGGCTTGCGGATGCCTATCCTGAATCATCATTCAGTGGCATGGTTTTTTTAAGTGCCTTTACAACCAAAACTGCGGTGTATGTTTTATTGAGAGGGTTCCCAGGCACTGAAATATTAATTTTCATCGGTATATATATGATCTTTTATGGAATCATCTATGCCTTACTTGAAAATGATATGCGGCGCATACTTGCCTATAGCATTATTAATCAGGTGGGTTTCATGATTACCGGTATAGGTATCGGTACCGATATGGCATTAAATGGTGCAGCTGCTCATGCCTTCACGCATATTGTTTATAAAGCGTTGTTATTAATGTCTGCGGGTTCTGTTTTATTTATGACAGGCAAACGTAAATGTACAGACCTTGGTGGATTGATCCATACAATGCCGGTAACGGCTATTTGTGGAATTATAGGAGCTTTAGCAATATCATCATTTCCATTAACGTCCGGCTTTGTCAGTAAATCTATGATCACGCAGTCATCTGTTGATGAACATATTTTATGGGTATGGTTATGTTTGCAAGCGGCATCAGCAGGTGTGTTTTTGCATGCGGGTATAAAATTCCCATGGTTTGTTTTTTTTCAAAAAGATAGCGGGCTTAGACCAGATGATCCTCCCTGGAATATGCAGGCAGGCATGATACTTTTTGCCTTCGTATGTATATTTCTAGGTGTATTCCCGAATGTGCTTTATACCATGTTGCCATATACCATTAATTATGTTCCTTATACCGCTGCTCACACTGTGACTCAATTACAATTATTGTTATTTTCAGGTCTGGCATTCTTTATCATGTTGCCGTTGATGAAACGTACATTAACGATCAGTCTTGATTTCGACTGGTTTTATCGAGTTGCAGGGATAAGGTTATTTGATGTATTGATGAAAATGATTGTTGCATTGAGTGGTCTTTCGCATGTTTTCTGCGAAAAAATCTGTTCATTAGCATCTCGCGCGGGGCAACTTTCATTGAATTCATCAGTTGCTCTGTACATGACTCTGGTATTATTAATTTTTACTAGCTGTTTAATCTATCTGTTGTTTTGATATCTACTCGAATAAGGGTGGAAATTTTCTAATTCAAAATACCCCATAGGGAAGAAGATTAATTTCTCTTGATTAAATAATTACTAGAAACGAATATGAAGTTGGTTAAGGAGGAATATTGTGCCACAAAGGCACAACATTAGACTTAAGATAAAGTCTTAACAAAATCTCACACACAAGTTTTTTACTAGATGAGTTTTAACCCATCTGTAGACATATTTATCTTAATTACTCTTAGATCAGGTTTATTTCCAAAATTAAAGAAGTTAGATTTGCCTTTTTTATTTTCGGATTTCTTAAATATTAGAAATATCAGATTTTAGTCTTAATTGCATTTGAAATACTTTATTCACATCAAGTCGCTAGTTCGGGCGCAGATATCCGTCTTATGTCTCTGCTGAACAAGGTGTGCAATGCTCTCAATTTTGTTGTGTAGTAAACGTGTAGCCGAAGCCAGCCTTTTTATTTTGTTGAAGTAAGATGTTGTTTTCATTCTCAAGTTATAAGCAGTTTTTTGACAGACTGCTTATAACTAATAATTTAAATTATTTTCCAATAGTACAGATAATACTACCACTTAAAAACGTATTAGTTTGTTGGCATCACAATAAAAAGGGTATTTATATTGTCATAAAAAAGTAATATTAATTTTCATTCACTATGTGAAAATTGTTTTTGAATTGGTAATATCGCTGTCCTCAATGGTGGCCCGTGCCGGTCCCCCCGCAACATGAAATTGTGAATCCCGTCAGATCCGGAAGGAAGCAGCGGCAGCAGTGGATGTGTGTGCCGGGGTAGGGACGGTGCGGGTTGCCTCCATTTTCGTCCTTATTTTCTGCTTAAATTCAAGACTTGCCGCGATTACTCTCTGATGTATTATGATGGTTAAGTTAAACTATATTCTCTCACCGCATATCAATAATATTTAATATAAACAATGAGTTATCAAGTATTAGCACGTAAATGGCGACCCCGCAGTTTTCAAGATATGGTTGGTCAATCACATGTACTCAAGGCATTGGGTAATGCACTTGATCAGGATCGTCTACATCATGCTTATTTATTCACCGGTACGCGTGGCGTTGGCAAGACCACTCTCGCTCGTATTCTTGCGAAATGTCTGAATTGTGAAACAGGTGTTAGTTCAACTCCATGTGGTGATTGTAGTGCTTGTAAGGCGATTGATGAGGGACGTTTTGTCGATTTGATCGAAGTGGATGCAGCATCTCGAGCAAAGGTCGAAGAAACAAGAGACTTGATGGAAAATGTGCAATATTCACCAACGGTAGGTAGATATAAGGTTTACCTTATTGATGAGATTCATATGTTTTCCAATCATAGTTTTAACGCTTTATTGAAAACGCTGGAAGAACCTCCACCGCACGTGAAGTTTTTATTGGCGACAACTGAGCCAAAGAAATTACCCGTTACGATTTTATCGCGTTGTTTACAATTTAATTTAAGTCATTTAACCAATGATCAAATCACAGATCAGTTACAAAATATTCTGTGTAAGGAATCGATTGAATTTGACACTGTTTCTACGGAATTAATTGCACGTGGTGCATTTGGCAGTATGCGCGATGCATTAAGTCTTCTGGACCAGGCGATTTCCTATGGTGGTGGTGCACTGGATGAAAAACAGGTGCGTGATATGTTGGGTACAGTTGATGGTGCCGACTTATTAGGATTGATAGAAACACTTAATAACAATGATCCGCAAGCGTTAATGAGCCAATTGGATAAGATTGCAATGCAAAATCCTGATTACGATGCATTGTTAAATGAAATGATGAGTCAATTACAAAGCATTGCCATCATCCAGTTATTGCCGGAAGGTGCCAAGCATCCAGCATCAGAAAATAAAGAATTGGTTAATTTGGCAGCGATTATGAACAAGGAAGATGTGCAGCTGTTTTATCAAATTGCCATGATGGGTAAAAAAGATTTATATCTAGCCCCTGATGCAAAGTCGGGTTTTGAGATGGTAATGATTCGCATGCTGGCATTTCGCCCGATTAATCAAAAGGAAATCCCTAACACTACGATGCCTGTTGTGGAGATACCTAAAAAAAAGAGTGATGTTTCCGACCTAAGTGAATCTTTAAATCATACTTCAGCCAGATCTGAAGTAATTAGATCAGAAAACAATCTGTCTGTAGATAGTGATTGGAAAAATATCATTGATGAAATGGCGCTGGTTGGTTTAGTAAAGGAATTAGCCGGACATTGTGCATTAAAATCGCATACCGAAAACAAAGTAACGTTATCATTATCACCTAATCAGGAACATTTATTAAATCCGAATCAGAAAGTCCGTTTGGAAAACGCAATCAAAACACATTTTGGTGATCAAGTTACTTTATATATCGAAATCGAAGATCCTAATAATGAAACTCCAGCTGAAACAAAAGCTCGTGAAGAACGGGAACGCCAAAAAACAGCAGAGCAATCTGTGAAAAATGATCCCATTGTTAAAGTACTAGAAGAGACTTTTAACGCTAAGATTGAAGAAGGCTCAATTCAACCTATTTAATTCAATTAATTCCCAGAGGTTTATATAAGATGAAAGGCTTAGGAAATATAATGAAACAGGCCCAGCAAATGCAGGCCAATCTTGAAAAAACACAAAAAGAACTTGCTGATGCTGAAGTTATTGGTGAATCAGGGGCAGGCATGGTTAAGGTCACCATGAATGGGAAATATGATGTAAAACGCGTCGAGATTGTTCCTGAATTATTTAAAGATGACAAGGAAATGGTTGAAGACCTTATCGCTGCGGCCGTTAATGATGCCAATCGTCGTGTAGAAAAGATGTCTCAGGAAAGAATGTCTAAAATGACAGCAGGGATGGGATTACCACCAGGAATGAAGTTGCCATTCTAATAATTTTATATTTTCATAACATCAATAAACTTATGTCAGAAATTTCTCTACTTGAAAAACTGGTAGAAGCACTTCGTATTATGCCGGGCATAGGCAGAAAGTCTGCACAACGTATTGCCCATCATCTATTACAAAGAAATCGAGATGGCGCAAAACACCTTGCTGCCATGTTAAATGAAGCAATGGAACGAGTCGGCCACTGTGAACGTTGCCGAACATATACTGAAAACCAACTTTGCTATCGCTGTGTAAGTAGCAAACGCGATAATAGTGTGATTTGTGTGGTTGAAAATCCTTCCGATGTTGATGCAATAGATGATGCAAATTTTCGAGGGCGTTATTTTGTATTACTTGGACACCTATCACCGTTAGATGGTATTGGTCCTGAAGATTTAGGTTTAAATGAATTTCATAAATTACTTGATGATGAGGAATTACAGGAAGTTATTTTAGCAACCAATACAACAGTAGAGGGTGAAGCTACTGCGCATTTCATTAGTGAAATGGTTAAGTCAAAAGGCAAAAATGTTTCACGTATTGCACATGGTATCCCGATGGGTGGTGAACTGGAATATGTGAATAGTATGACGATTGCACATGCTTTGGACGGCAGAAAAACAATCTAGTTTGTTATCAATTTTATTGATTAATTTTTTAAACCCACTTTTGACACTTATGAGTAAATCATCTGGTGATTCAGCCTGTTTATAAGCTATAAATAATTGGTCAATAAAGATTGGTGGTATGAAATAACCTAATTGTATCGAATAATTATAACTGGCCTCACAGAAACAATAGGCAACATCCCGATCAAACTAAGCGGTGTTGACTGCCACGACGTATTTAGGTTGTTTCCAGCCATGTTGTTGAATTAGGAAATGAGCCGAAAAAGTTTATATATGATGGATGATAAAATAGTGCCGCACTAGCATCCTGAACTCGTTTTACTTCATATACAACACGTTCAACATCAACAAGACCCGCATGTTCAATAAATTTTGCCTCACCTTCTATTTGAAATAATTTAACAGGATCAGGTTTGGAAGACAGACTAAGGCTGCCGCCTAAACCCAATTTAGGGAGCTGTTCTATGGCTGAATTCATATGATTCCTAATTTTATTATCAGCGCATTGGGTAATTGATAACTTTATTTATCCAATTCGAATTTGTAATACGTTTCATTGAGGTAGGCAGTTACATCATTGATTTCATCATCAAACCACGCCATCTCTGCCATGATTTCACATTGCCGAATACGTTCATTTAATTCTGTATAACTATGAATCATGCTATTTTCATGTGTGTAGATATCAGGTTGATGACAACGCGTGCAATTTTCATTGTGTAATGTTTTGCCATTTTCAATATCAACAGCGTTGATAACAGGATGGAATAAAATCAGCAGGCTTATTGCGCAATTTAATAATAATAGTCTCATGCAAACTTGTTTTTTAAATGCGCTATTCGTATTGGCGCCGGTGGATGTGAATCATGAAATGCAGAATACATGGGATCGGGCGTTAATGTATTTGCATTTTCACGATACAAACTTACTAGTGCTGTAATCAGATTTTCAGTTTGCGCCTGCTCGGCAGCAAAGTCATCGGCTTCAAACTCATGTTGTCTGGATATAGCAGAAAACATGGGTTGCATAAAAAATGTGAATGCAGGTGAAGCCACCATGAATAGAACAAGCACCATATAGTCAGAAGGAATAGTTGCACCTAATCCATTAAAGAACCATGCTTCATTAATCAGCCAACCTAATATGCCCAAGCCAATTAAAAATACTGAACCCAAAACAGTTATACGTTTTTTAATGTGATTACATTTAAAGTGACCCAATTCATGTGCAAGTACTGCTTCGATTTCGTCATAACTTAATTCATCTATCAATGTGTCAAAAAAGACGATACGTTTATTGGCGCCAAGACCAGTAAAATAAGCATTGCCATGTGTAGAGCGCGTTGAACCATCCATGACATAAATTCCCTGACTTTTGAAACCATTTCGATCTAGCAGATTTTCAATTCGGACTTTTAATTCTTCATTTTCAAGAGGGCGAAATTTATTAAACATGGGCGCAATAAAAGCAGGATATGCCCACATCATCAGCAGACTAAACACTAACCATGTTGCCCATACATAAAGCCACCAGTAACTGCCACTATTTTCCATTATCCACAAGACAAACATAATTAATGGCGTGCCAATAATTAACGCAACGATTCCATTTTTAATCATGTCCATAAAAAATACTTTGGGCGTCATTTTATTAAAACCAAAAGACTGTTCGAGATTAAATGCTCGATACCAACTCATTGGTGTATCCAGAATTGCGCTGATCAGAAATACGGCAAGTATAAAAATCGTCCCGGTATAGATTTCTGCTAATCCAATTGAACGAACATAATTGTCCAGAAATTGTAAACCACCACCTAATGTCCATATTAATAGAATCACACTGCCGATAATTAATTCTACCAAACCGGTTTTTACTTTTGCTTGAGTATAATCAGCTGCTTTATGATGCGATGCTTCAGGAATTTTATCGCTGAATTCAGCAGGAACCTGAGCCCGATTGGCACGGATATGTCTAATATGGCGTTTTACCAATACCCACTGGGTGATTATGCTGGCAGCCAGACAAAAAATAAAAATATAACTAAAGGTATTCACGCCCAAATTGACTCCTGTTTTACGTTATTCTTAAAGTGTTTTGGCATTAAGTCGTTAATAATGTTCAATTATTATAAATAGAGTTTAAAATAGATAATTCAATAGTACCGGATATATCATGTCACAATCTGAAAATAACCTCATCTGGGTCGATCTGGAAATGACTGGTCTGGATACTGATAACGACTTTATCATTGAAATAGCGACTATCGTCACTGATCCACAATTAACCATTCTGGAAGAAGGGCCGGTGATTGCCATTCATCAGCCAGATGCCATTCTGAATGGCATGGATGAGTGGAATATCAAACAGCATGGCCAATCAGGACTGATGGAAAGAGTGAAAAATAGTCAGTTTTCAGAAGCAGATGCCGAGAAGCAGACTATCGAATTTCTGGAAAAATACGTGCCAGCCGGCAAGTCACCAATGTGTGGGAATAGTATTTGTCAGGACCGTCGCTTCATGTATCGAATTATGCCCTCATTGGAATCATATTTTCATTATCGCAATATGGATGTGAGTTCAGTAAAGGAGATGTTGCGACGTTGGGCACCGGATAAATTCACATATGTAAAAAAAGCGACGCATTTAGCGATCGATGATATTCGTGATTCCATTGAAGAATTAAAGTTTTACCGGAAAAATTTCTTCAACTGTTAAGCAATAGTATGTCTACTTCTTTACCGCATCGACTCTACACAGCGGCGCATGTTCGCGAACTCGATCGTATTGCGATAGAGGATTTATCTATCCCCGGTTATACGCTCATGCAACGAGCTGCCAGTTTTAGTTATGGTTGTTTAAAACAATATTGGCCTGAGACTCATTCGATTCTTGTTTTATGTGGCGGCGGCAATAACGCTGGAGACGGTTATATGCTGGCATCTATTGCCATACAGGATGATAACCAAGTAACGGTTGTAGCATTGATCAATCCTGAAAAACTTGTCGGCGATGCACAAAAAGCTTTTCAGGATTTTATTCAAGCAGGCGGTGAAGTTCTTGAATTTGATCCGACGTTATTAAAAGGTATTGATATTGTAGTTGATGCCATTTTTGGTACGGGACTGGATCGCGATATAGAAGGCGAGATAGCTAACACCATTAGTTGTGTAAATGCTTCGACTATTCCGGTGATGTCGTTAGATATTCCCTCTGGTCTAAATGCGGATACCGGCAGTGTGATGAATGTTGCGATTCAATCTGATATCACCCCGACATTTATCGGTCTGAAGCAGGGGATGCTGACACATAATGGGCCGAAATATGCTGGCGAAATAATATTTAATGATCTCGATGTGCCGGATGAAGTATATCGACGTTTGGGAAATTTTGATGCTGCTCTGATTGAGTTTCAGGATTATTTGCCATTACTTGCCCAGCGTGACCTGAATGCGCATAAAGGCCACTTTGGCCACATTCTGGTTATCGGTGGTGATACAGGATATACCGGTGCTGCACAATTAGCAGCCGAAGCAGCTTTAAGAGTAGGCGCAGGGCTTGTCAGCATTGCGACCAGAAAAACACATGCAGCAATTATGAATATCGCTTGTCCGGAAATCATGTCTCACGGTGTAGAAGAAGTTGATGAATTAAAGGCATTGCTAAAACAGGTTACTGTGGTGATTATCGGCCCCGGTTTAGGGCAGTCAGAATGGTCACAGTCGTTATTAGCATGTGTATTGGAAACATCTTTGCCATTAGTAGTCGATGCAGATGCACTGAATCTATTGGCAAATGAACCGGAACAAAATTCAAATTGGGTATTAACACCGCATCCAGGTGAAGCCGCACGTTTATTGGAAACCGATACCCCATTAATTCAGTCAGATCGTTTTACTAGTGCAACTAAATTACAGGAAAAATATCAGGGTGTGATCGTCTTGAAAGGTTGTGGTAGCGTGATTGCAGACTCAAATGCACAATTACATATTTGTCCGGCGGGTAATCCCGGTATGAGCAGTGGTGGTATGGGTGATGTGTTGAGTGGAGTGATTGGAGGTTTACTGGCACAACATTTATCGATCGATGATTCAGCAACATTGGGCGTGACCTTGCATGCTACAGCTGCTGATATTGCAGCTGCAGAAGAGGGTCAGCGTGGATTGCTAGCGAGTGATTTATTTCCCTATCTAAGACAACTGGTTAATACCTGAATGCAAAAAATAATATACATTGCCGAAGCGATGGAAGCATTTGGCGCTGAAATCGGCAAACAATTTACTGGTGGTGAGATCATTTTTTTAAAAGGCGAATTGGGTGCCGGTAAAACTACGCTGGTTCGTGGTGTGTTACGTGGGCTTGGACACTCGGATAAGGTGAAAAGCCCGACGTATACGATTGTTGAAATGTATGAGTTGGCTCAATTTACGGTATATCACTTTGATTTATATCGCTTGAATGACCCTATGGAGCTCGAGGACATGGGAATCAGGGATTATTGTAATGCAAAAGCCGTTTGCCTGTTTGAATGGCCTGAGCGTGGACAAGGCATTATGAACGAACATGATTTATTTATTGAAATCGATCATCTGGATGAAGGCAGGCAGGTAAATTTATCCAGTCACTCTGACCGTGGAACAAGATTACTAAAAGCCCTTTAAATTAGACCTTTTATTTCTAAAAATATTGTCTAAAATTCATTATTAATCATTAAAAACAAACATATAGCTTGATTTTTTAAAAAAAACTTGAAATTATCTCGATAAGAACAAAATAACTAACAGAAAGGTCTTTTTTTGAGTGGTTCGGATGCGGTTAGTACTATTCCATTTATTGCTATTTTCTTCGATTCTGGGAGCGGCAAACCCGGTTATCATCGAAAATGTTCGAGTTTGGGCGGCCCCCGATAGCACTAGAGTTGTATTTGATATTAGCGAGCCCATAGACCATCAACTCATTTCTCTGGATTCACCATATCGTACAGTTATCGATTTAAAAAACGCCCGAATCAGTAATGAGCTAACCCAACCAGGGCATGACGACAAATTTCTTCAAGGAATCCGAACTGCGACTCGTAACCAGACTGATCTACGTGTTGTGCTGGATTTAAAAAAATACGTAAAGCACAAAAGTTTCCAGTTAAAACCCAATCAATATTATGGTCATCGTCTTGTTATTGATTTATTGGGCGGCGAATTGGAAGAATCTGTTGCTATTGATACTGTAGAGGTAACGGAAAAGAATCGTCCTAGAGATGTCATTATTGCATTGGATGCAGGTCATGGTGGTGAAGATCCTGGTGCAATAGGCCCTAAAGGAACGTATGAAAAAGAAGTCGTTTTAAATATTGCTAAAGAATTGTATGGCAGAATTAATAATGAACGTGGCATGCGCGCAGTCATGATTCGTGAAGGTGATTATTACATGCCTTTACGTAAACGTATTGAAAAAGCTAGAGAACATAAGGCTGATTTATTTATCTCAATCCATGCTGATGCTTTTCGTGATAGCCGTGTACATGGTTCATCTGTTTATGTCTTATCTCAACGTGGGGCCAGTAGTGAAGCGGCAAGGTGGTTGGCTGAAACAGAAAATGCTTCTGACCTGATTGGTGGTGTGAGTCTCGATATTAAAGATGATGTGTTGGCTTCCGTTTTGCTGGATTTATCGCAAACAGCCAGCCTTGAAGCCAGTATTGATATTGCAGATCGCGTATTAAAAGGTTTAAAGAATGTGGGTAAAGTTCACAAACGTACAGTGCAATCAGCAGGTTTTGCAGTCTTGAAGTCACCTGATATTCCATCAATCTTGATAGAAACCGCTTTTATTTCCAATCCGGAAGAAGAACGCAAACTCAAAAGTAAACAGCATCGGGTACGTTTATCAAATGCCATTGTGACGAGTTTACATGGTTATTTTCGTGACTTTGCGCCGGAAGGTACCTTATTAGCTTCCAGAAAACATATTATTACTCGTGGTGAAACGCTTTCGACAATCGCCCAGCAGTATAGGATCACGACACAGAGTCTGCGCGAGTATAATGGGTTAAAAGGTGATTTGGTTCGTGTCGGACAAACCTTGAGCATCCCCTACAATACTAGCGGCACATAATTACCGTGCCCCTATAGCAATATTTCTGACTGTCTTATTATTAACGAGATGTCAGTGACAAAAGCATTTCCAAGAATACATAGACTCGAAACTGAAGTTGCGAACCAGATTGCAGCGGGTGAAGTGATCGAAAGACCTGCATCCGTTGTTAAAGAATTGGTTGAAAACAGTATAGATGCGTCAGCGACTCATATTATTGTTGAAGTTGAGAACGCAGGTAGCACGCTTATTCTAGTTAAGGATAACGGCCAGGGAATTTACAAAGATGATTTAAAACTGGCTTTAACACCTCATGCTACCAGTAAATTAAGTTCAGTCTCTGATCTAAATCATATTGCTTCATTGGGGTTCAGGGGTGAAGCCTTGCCAAGTATTGCATCTGTTTCGCGATTTTTATTAACGTCAAAACAAAACAATGAAGCGGCATTAAGTATTGATCATGAATTATCAATTAAACCAGCCTCACACAATCAGGGTACAACTGTTGAAGTTCAGGATTTATTTTATGCAACGCCAGCAAGACGAAAGTTTTTAAAATCAGAACGTACAGAGTTTTTGCGTATTCAGTCTATCCTGAAGGCAATAGCCCTCGGCCATGTCGATATTAGCTTTCGCTTTATTCATGATGAACAAAAAATTTTTCATTATGCCGCTGCAGAATCAAAACCCGAGCAAAGAATTACAGATATACTTGGTAAATCTTTTATCAGAAAAAGTCTACATGTCGATGATGAAAGAGATAATATGCGTTTGTATGGCTGGATTGGTTCTGCAGAGCAATCCAGGAGTCATTGCGATAGACAGTTTTTCTTTATTAATGGTCGTTTGATACAGGATAAGCATGTTAACCATGCCATCAAGCTTGCTTATGCTGATAAGATTCCGCCTGGTCGTTATGCAAGCTATGTGCTCTATTTACAAATTGACCCTTCAGAGATGGATATTAATGTTCATCCTTCAAAATCTGAAGTGCGATTTGCTGAAGTACGTAATGTGCATGATTTTATTTACGCTGCATTAAGTCAAACCTTTACCCTTCAAACGAAAATTACCTTTGATGAGATAATGGACAAAAATAATAATGTAGAAGATGTCTATACTGCTTACCCAATTACTAAAAAAGAATTGATAAATAACAATAGCCATTCAAGCAGATATTTTTATTTGCAAGATGGTAAATATGTTATTACAAATCAGGATGCCGATTGCCTGATAGTCAATGTGCATCAGGCAATGTTGTTTCTTGTAAGAGAAAGAATCAATCAGGAAATAAGTATTGGGAAATTACAAAGCCGTTCATTAGGTTTGCCAATTACTATTAATTTAAGCTCAAAAGAAATAGCAACTGTGAAGACTCATCAACAGGAATTAATGAAGCTGGGATTTGAGTTTAACTTAAATAATAAAGACATAGTATCGATCTTAGCTATTCCTGTTTGTTTGCCCTATGCTGATTTGTTTAAATTAATTCTTGCTTTATTAAATGATATGCAGATTAATCGAACTCATGAGCAGATGGTTAATACAATGTTGTCGCATGCCAATATTGAGAATTGCCAATTAAATGACGAGATGCTTGATAACTTGATCGAAGAGATTAAAGAGTATGAATCAAAACTAGGTCATCATCACTCTGGTGTATGGCGCTATCTTGATGATCAATTTTTTAATTTGCTATTGACTAATGAATAACTTACCAATCATTTTTATTATGGGACCAACTGCAACGGGTAAGACAGAGTTGGCGATGCAATTAGCGGATAGACTGGATACCGAGATTATTAGTGTAGATTCGGCAATGGTTTATCGTGATATGAATATTGGGACAGCCAAACCTGATAACGTAACACTCGAAAAATATCCTCATCATTTAATCGATATATGTGATCCAGCCGAGTCTTACTCTGCAGCTTCTTTTCATGAAGATGCCAATAAACTCATTCAATCAATTTTAGAAAAAAACAAGATTCCCATATTGGTAGGAGGTACTGGGCTTTATTTCAGATCGCTGGAACAAGGGTTAGCGGAATTACCTGAGGCTAATTATAGGATTCGACAGGATCTTGAATCTAAAGCAACAAAGATAGGCTGGCATGAAATGCATAATCGTTTAAAGTCCATCGATCCACAATCAGCCGAGCGTATAAATGAAAACGATTCTCAGCGTATTCAGCGAGCGCTAGAGGTTTATGAGATTACTGGCATTTCCATGTCTGAACTATTAGCGGTAGGTCGAGCCAAGGCAATGATACTATCACCCACAAAAATATTATTGATGCCTGATGATAGAGCCGAATTGCATGAGCGAATTCACAAGCGATTTTTGGATATGTTATCGTCTGGTTTGGTCGAAGAAGTTGAAAATTTATTCCAGCGTGATGATCTATCATTGGATAAACCGGCAATGCGGTTGGTTGGCTATCGTCAGGTATGGCGTCATTTAGCGGGGGAAATAGACTACGAGACCATGGTTGAAGAAGCGGTCGCAGCTACAAGACAGTTAGCAAAACGTCAAATGACTTGGTTTCGTAATGAAAGTGCGGCTAAATGCTACGAACCTCTTGAAAAAGGAATAGTCGAGTCTATTATGAGTATAATTACTTATAGCGAATGACAGAATATTTGTAATACAATATAAGAAAAAAGTAAGTTAGGGAAAATCACAACTATATAATTATAAAGTAAAGGAGAAATATTATGAGTAAGGGACACCATCTGCAGGACCCTTTTTTGAATATTCTCAGAAAAGAACGTATTCCTGTATCTATTTTCTTGGTCAACGGCATCAAATTACAAGGTCATGTCGAATCTTTCGATCAATTTGTCATTTTACTGAAAAACACCGTAAATCAGCTTGTTTACAAGCATGCAGTATCGACTATTGTGCCAGCTAGAAACGTCAAATTACCTCGCGCTGATGAAGAAGGGACAGAGGCTTAACGCCAGAATTTCTAGCAGTTGGAACCACAAATTTCAGAAATTAAACGAGCGTTTATTGTTTATGTCGATTTAGATGCAAACACAAATTTTAACGCTGCTGAAGAATTTACTGAATTAGTGATCTCCTCGGGGCTTGAGATCGTAGCCTCTTTGCGTTCGCCCAGACATACGCCGGATCCACATTTTTTTATAGGTAAAGGCAAGGTAGATGAAGTACAACAGCTTGCAAAAGAATGTGAGGCCGATGTGATTATTTTTAGTCAGCCATTGTCGCCTGCGCAGGAACGCAATCTAGAAAAGACAATCAATCTTCGTGTTATAGACCGTATTGGTTTAATTCTGGATATCTTTGCTCAGCGAGCCAGAACATATGAAGGTAAATTACAAGTCGAACTTGCACAGTTACAGCATTTATCAACTCGCTTGATTCGTGGTTGGACTCACCTCGAACGACAGAAAGGTGGTATTGGTTTACGCGGACCAGGTGAAACACAGCTGGAAACTGATCGTCGATTGATCGGACATCGAATCAAGATTATTAATCATCGTTTGGAAAAAGTATGTAAACAACGATTACAAAGTCGACAAATGCGCAAACGCAACTCAATTCCGATTATATCGCTTGTGGGTTATACCAATGCTGGAAAATCAACATTATTTAATAAAATTACAGGAGCTAAAGTACTAGCCGCCAATCAATTATTTGCAACGCTGGATCCCACACTAAGACGTATCGAGACTGCAGCCGGTCGTCAAATTATATTAACGGATACTGTCGGGTTTATTCAGGATTTGCCGCCGGAATTAGTAGAATCGTTCAAGGCGACACTTGATGAGGTGAGTGAAGCTGATATTTTGATTCATGTGATTGATTCTGATCTTGATAATCGACAACAGCGAATTGATGAAGTGAATCATATAATTAACAAGATTGGTGCCAGCCATGTTCCCCAAATAGAGGTTTATAACAAGGTAGATTTGTATGAAAATCTATCAGTCAGGGTAGAGGAAAATTCATTGAATTCTCGCACACTTGTTTGGTTGTCGGCACAAACGGGCGAAGGCATCAATCTGTTATTAGACAAATTGAATGAGTTGATTTCAGCCAATCGTAGCACGCATTATCTTCATATTCCTATGAGTGCAGGAAAATTAAGGGCAAAACTATTCGACTTGGGCGCTGTCAGAAGTGAAGATGTAAATGAACATGGTAAATGGTTGATGCAAATAGAGTTAGAAGATTTTATGTTGGATAAACTCTGTGCTGAAGCTAATTTAGACGTATCAGAGTTGCAGAGTGGGTAGTGTCACGATTAAGATTGTCATCCTGTTTTTAAAACTGTTCAGATATAAAGTAATCATAATAATTGGAGAATTAAGTTAATGGGCTGGAACGAACCATCTGAAGGCAATAAAAATAAGGATCCCTGGGGTAATAGCAGTAATGGCGAAGGACCACCTGATCTAGACGAAATCGTTCGCAAGATGAAAAAAGGCTTGGGTGGCATGTTTGGTGGTAAGAAACCGACGGACATAAATAATAATGGTGGAGGTTTTCCTATCTTTCTCACTATTCTGTTATTAAGTGCATGGCTTGCCTTCGATATGACCTACCTGATCGATGAACAGGAACGAGGTGTAGTACTGCGTTTTGGCCAACATGTAGAAACATTGGAGCCAGGTTTACGCATTCGTCTGCCAAGACCGATTGAAACAGTCGACAAAGTTAATATTGGCCAGGTGAGAACCATTACTCATAAGGCTTTGATGTTGACACAGGATGAAAATATTGTAGACGTGGAAGTCGCTGTACAATGGCGCATTAATGAGCCCACCGAATATTTATTCAATGTACTTGCTCCCGCTGCGACCTTGCGTCAGGTGACCGAGAGCGTGGTGCGTGAAGTCATTGGTAAAAGTAAGCTCGATTTCGTATTAACCGAAGGTCGTAGTGAAATTGCCGAAAAAATTAAAGTATTAATCCAGCAAACTCTGGATGAAGATTCAGCATTAGACGATTATGAAACCGGTATCTATATTTCCAGTGTGGAAATGCAGCCTGCCAAACCACCTGAAGAAGTAAAAGCGGCATTTGATGATGCTATTAAGGCTCGTGAAGACGAGCAACGATTGGTGAATGAAGCAGAGGCTTATAAAAATGATATCATTCCAAAGGCACGTGGTGCAGCTGCAAGACTTAGAGAAGAAGCAGCGGCATACAAGGCACGTGTTATTGCAAAGGCTGAAGGTGAAGCGAGTCGTTTCGAACAATTACTAACCGAATATAAGCTTGCGCCAGAAGTTACGCGCGAACGTTTATATCTGGATGCAATGGAATCAGTATTATCGAATACAAATAAAGTATTAATCGATAACGATAATGGTAATAGCCTGATGTATTTGCCGATTGATAAGATTCTTGAGAAAAGACAAACAAGTTCAGGTGATGCAAGTAAGAGTGATTTTACGTCTAGCAGTTCTTCCAACTCATCACTCTCGTCTTCATTGGATGATGTAAGACAACGCATAGATGATCGTTTAAGGAGGGGAAGATAATGCCTTCAAGTCAGAAAATTTTAATACCATTGTTATTAGCGTTATTTGTCGGCTATTTTTCAGTCTATAAAGTAAATGAATACGAACAGGCTATTGTCTTTGAGTTTAGAAAAATTAAACGATCTGATCATCAACCAGGCTTGCATTTTATGTGGCCACTTATTAACAATGTGCAAAAATTTCAAAAGCGTTTATTAAACCTTGATCAGGAACCACAGCGTTTTCTAACCTCCGAAAAGAAAGATGTGATTGTTGATTACTATGTAAAGTGGCGTATTAGTGATGTAGAAAAGTTTTATACCTCAACACGAGGTGATATTGCTGTTGCAAACCAGTTATTAGGGCAGCGTATTAATCGCGCACTTAGAGATCAGTTTGGTGCCCGAACCGTGCAGGAAGTGGTTGCTGGGGAACGTTCCCAGATTCTGGAAGTTGTTAAGACGACAACGTCTAATTTACCTGAAGAATTAGGTATTACAGTAGAAGATGTGCGAACCAAACGTATCGATTTGCCATCAGAAGTGAGCAATTCCGTTTATGAGCGTATGCGTGCAGAGCGTAATCGTGTCGCAAAAGAGTTTCGCGCTAATGGTTCGGAAGCAGCTGAGCGTATTCGTGCTCTTGCTGATAGAGAGCGTGAAGTAATTCTGGCAAATGCTTACAAGGATTCTGAAATAGAACGAGGTGAGGGTGATGCTCAGGCGACTGATATTTATGCAACAGCATTTAATAAAGATAAGGAGTTTTATTCCTTGTATCGAAGCCTGAATGCGTATCAAAATAGCTTTTCAGGTAACAACGATATTATGCTGGTAGAGCCTGAATCCGAATTCTTTAAATATTTTAATAATCCCAAGGGTAGATAAAAAACACCTTCAAACTATCTGTTAATGTCAGATAGAACTGCGCAAAGGGGAAAGCGTCTTTGAATTTAAATTTTTTAGATTTGTTCTCGGCGTTTGCTCTCGTCTTTGTGTTTGAGGGGTTGATGCCTTTTATTAATCCTGCCAGTGCTAGAAAGCTTTATTTTCAGGCCTCACAACTGGATGATAAAACGTTAAGATTTATTGGATTTGCCAGTATGTTTGCTGGCTTAATACTTTTATATTGGGTGCGATAAGACTATGAAAACGATTAACCGCTGGTTATTACCAGAAGGTATCGAAGAAATTTTGCCACCAAAGGCCAGACAAATTGAGCATCTCTGTCGCGAATTGATAGATTTACTCAATAGTTGGGGGTATGAGTTTGTTATTCCGCCAATGATTGAATATCTCGAATCATTACTGACGGGTACTGGTGAAGATCTGGATCTGAAGACTTTCAAATTAACTGATCAACTCAGCGGTCGTATGATGGGATTTCGTGCGGATATGACACCTCAAGTTGCAAGAATTGATGCACATTTATTAAAACAAAATGTTCCAACCCGTTTATGTTATTTAGGTAGTATCTTACACACACGGCCTGCCAAATCTGGCGATACACGTGCGCCATTACAACTGGGCGCAGAATTATATGGCCACTCAGGTGTTGCTAGTGATATCGAGATTGTGAAACTCATGATATCTACTTTAAAAAAGGCAGGTATTGATAAGTTATATCTTGATCTTGGGCATATCGGTATTTTTCGTGCCTTAAGTCGCGCATCATCTTGCGATAGTGAACAACAGACTGTTATTTTTGAAATGCTACAACGCAAAGCAAAAGCTGAACTGCTTACCTTTTACAAAGAAAAAAAAATTAAAGATGCTGCCAGTCTGGCAATATGTGATTTGATAGATATGAATGGTGGCATTGATGTAATCAAGGAAGCATTAAAAGCATTTTCCAAGATTGATAAATCTATCAATGCTGATCTGAAAGAATTAAAAACATTGGTAAAATCATTAACAGATGAAAGCAATGTCGATATTCATATCGACCTAGCTGAATTACGTGGTTATCACTATCATACCGGCATGGTGTATACCGCATATGTCGCGGGTAAAGGTGAAGGCATTGCATTTGGCGGTCGTTATGATGATATCGGTGAAGCTTTTGGTCGTGCCAGACCGGCAACTGGATTTAGTGCCGATATTAAGTCGCTAGTCAAATATTGTCGTCAAGATAAAGCGCCGGTCAGAATCTTTGCGCCTGCAAAAGGGGATGAAAAACTTGAAAAAACCATTTCGAAATTGAGAAGTGAAGGCAAGATTATCGTGCGTGAATTAGCTTGTCAGAAAGCATCTGCAAAACAGATGCAATGTAGTAAATACCTCGCCAATGAAAAAGGTAAATGGGTAATTAAAAGTAGTTAACTTACAAGACTAAAGGCATGGGAAAAAATATTATTGTATTAGGCACCCAATGGGGTGACGAAGGGAAAGGCAAGATTGTTGATTTATTAACTGAAAATGTTGCTGCAGTGGTTCGTTTTCAGGGTGGACATAATGCCGGTCATACAGTTGTTATCGATGGTGAAAAAACAATTCTGCATTTAATACCTTCAGGTATTTTGCATGATGGTGTTGAGTGTTTGATTGGTAATGGTGTGGTGTTATCTCCTGAAGCTCTCATGAAAGAAATCACCATGCTTGAAATTAATGGTGTGAAAGCTCGTGAAAGTTTACGTGTAAGTGAAGCCTGTACCTTGATATTGCCTTATCACATTGCTCTGGATCAGGCGCGTGAGGCTGCAAAAGGTAAAGATAAAATCGGCACAACAGGTCGCGGTATTGGTCCTGCCTATGAAGATAAAGTTGCCAGACGTGCGCTACGTGTGGGTGATCTTAATGACAACTCTCGACTTGAATGCAAATTAAAAGAACTACTGGATTACCATAACTTCATGTTGACTCAGTATTTCAAGGCTGATGCACTTGATTATCAAAAAATATTAGATGAACTACATCAACAAGCTGAAGAACTAACACCGATGATCGCTGATGTCGGTATGCGACTCGATATGTTGCATAGAGAAGGTGAAAATATATTATTTGAAGGGGCACAAGGCACTTGGCTGGATATTGATCATGGTACCTATCCTTTTGTTACGTCTTCTAATACAACTGCAGGTGGTGCATCAACTGGAACCGGCTTTGGTCCAGCAAACTTTCATTACGTATTAGGGATTACTAAAGCCTACACAACACGCGTTGGTTCAGGTCCGTTCCCAACAGAATTGGATGATGATATTGGTAAACACCTGGCTAAAGTTGGTCATGAATTTGGTGCGACAACCGGTAGACCACGTCGTTGTGGCTGGTTTGATGCTGTAGCATTAAGGCGTTCTGCACAGATTAATAGTTTAACCGGTTTATGTATTACCAAACTGGATGTGCTGGATCAACTCAAAACTATTAAAGTTTGTATTGCTTATGAACTAAATGGCAAAACTATTGATTTGCCGCCTATAGGTGCTGAGGCATTTGCTAAATGTAAACCTATCTATGAAGAATATGATGGTTGGCAATCCAATACTATTGGTGTAAAACAATATGACGATTTACCATCGGCAGCAAAAAAATATCTGGATCGACTAGTTGAGTTAACAGGTGTGCCAGTTGATATTATTTCTACTGGTCCGGATCGAAACGAAACAATTCTGTTGAAAAATCCGCTACATTAAAAATTTGTCATGGTTTGACCGTGTTATTCAAGATCAAAGGATTTATTCCCTATATCATTGTTGTCTTTCTCAATGCGTTTATCGATCTAGGTCACAAGATTATTGTGCAAAACACGATCTTTAAGATTTACGACGGTCAATATCAAATTATCCTGACAGCAATTGTTAATGCACTCATCCTGATGCCTTTTGTTATGTTGCTTACGCCATCAGGTTACTGTTCAGATAAATATTCCAAGAATATAGTCATGAAGATAACCAGTATGATGGCTGTCGTGTTAACTATCATGATCACTATCTTTTATTATGCTGGCTGGTTTTGGCCTGCATTTGCCATGACGTTTTTACTGGCTGTGCAAAGTGCATTCTACTCGCCGGCTAAATATGGCTATATCAAGGAACTAGTTGGTGATGCCTGTCTGGCAAAAGCAAATGGTGTTGTGCAAGCGACAACAACTATTTCAATTTTATTAGGTATCTTTGTTTTTTCTGTGTTGTTTGAAAAGTTACTTGTTGGTAAAAGCTATCAGAATACTGGTGATGTTTTAGAGATTATTGCCATGTCAGGTTGGGTATTAATTATACTAAGCGTTTTTCAATTAATTATCGCCTGGCGTTTGCCTAAGACAAACATGACCGATCAACAACTAAGATTTAACTGGCAGCAGTATATTAGTGGTGCTTATCTCAAGTTGAATGTCAGAGCTGTCTTAGAGAAGAAGTTGATTAAATTATCTATCGTTGGTTTATCGTTATTTTTGGCGATTTCACAAGTGATGTTGGCAGCATTTCCTGCTTATGCGAAAGAAAGCCTGAATATCGATAATACAGTTATAATTCAGGGAGCGATGGCATGTGCAGCTTTTGGCATAATGTTAGGCGCATTAGTAGCTGGGCAAATTTCAAAACATAATATTGAAACGCGTTTGTTACCATTCTCAGTCATCGGGATAGCATTCTGTTTGTTTCTATTACCGTATTTGCCAAATGCCTATTTTCAATCATTTAATTTTTTATTCTGGGGTTTTTGTGGAGGGTTATTACTAACGCCTTATAATGCCTTGATTCAATATTATGCTTCAGAAAATACATTAGGCAGGATACTTGCTGGTAATAACTTCATGCAGAATGTTACCATGCTATTTTTTTTGGCAATGACGGTAAGTTTTGCATTTTTTGGCGTTGATAGTGAAGATTTATTTATTGTCTTGTTGTTAATTGCTCTGCTAATTGCGCTACCCGTTGCTTTTAAGGTTAAAGCAATCGCCTCAAAAGATATTGCCATCTGAAAAACTAAAAATTCAAGTGCTTATTTTTGATAAAAAAATGAATTATGCTTTCTAATTCCATGTTTTGCTAAACTTAACTATCAGCATTCAAACTCTTCACTTGGAATGACTATGAAAGGGCCAGCTTCACGGTCCATAGTTGCCGTAAAGGTTAATGATTCGTTATTTTCAGCATATGCTTTGTTGTATGTAAGAAAGCAGTAATCACAAGTCCAGATAATCTTCCCATTCACTTAAATATAACTCTCTTGCGCGAATGTTCATGCTCTACTGAAAACAAGGCTTCCTGCTGTAGCCTAGATGCACCGATTAGTTTCTCAATTGGATCTTCCTAAGCTCTGCCATGACAATGCCTTTTATTCCATGGCACAAAGTTCTTAAGAGTATAAAAAATCAGAATTAGCTCTTATATATGCAATCAGATAGTTACGAAACAGTGTATATGTGTCTGGTGCCCAGAAGAGGACTTGAACCTCCACGGAGTTACCCCCACTAGCACCTGAAGCTAGCGCGTCTACCAATTCCGCCATCTGGGCATTATTAAAAAGTTGGCACCTTTATATGCTAGAATCATTTTATGATTAAAAACGCACGGCGCGTGAACACTTCCAGACATTCTGTCCGTTAAGCACTGATTCTAGCGCTTGCATTGCAAGACGGCGGACTTTACCGAGCATAAAAACTATTGTCAATCTAACTATCACTAATGGCTCATAAACGAAATAAACCTGAAAAGGTAAGTAAGCAATCTCCAGTACCTGAGAGAGAAGATATTCTCGCATTTTTACAGGAAGCTGGACGCCCGTTGACTCGCAAACAGCTTGCCCATGCTTTTCAAATTCTGGATACCGAAGCCAAACAACTTCTTGGCAAACGACTGCGCGCCATGCGACGCGACGGTCAATTAATTAAGAATCGCCGAAACGCCTATGGCCTGATAGACAAAATGGATTTGATTAAAGGTCGTGTTATTGGTCATCCCGATGGTTATGGGTTTGTTGTTCCCGAGGGCGGAGGTGCTGATTTATTTCTTTCACCAAAAGAGATGCGTTCTGTATTGCATGATGACCGTGTGTTGGTGCGTCAGGTGCATGTCGATAAACAGGGAAAACGTGAAGGCAAATTGATTGAAGTACTGGAGCATGCAAACAATCAAATTGTCGGTCGTTATTATCTTGATAGCGGTATTGGTTTTGTTGTGCCTGATAATAAACGTATCAGTCAGGATATTCTGGTCACTGGTGGCAGGTTGGAAAAATGCAATCATGGTGATTATGTTGTTGTTGAACTGGTATCGCAGCCGGATAAACATCGTCAACCGATTGGTAAGGTGATTGATGTTTTAAGAGACGGTGATGATGTCAGCATGGCGATTGATATTGCCATACGCAGTTATGAATTGCCGTTTGAATGGTCGGAGCAGCTTGAAAAAGAAATCAAACATTACTCAACAACGATTGATGCTAGTGAAGTTAAGCAAAGAAAAGATTGCCGTGATTTGGCTTTTGTCACCATTGATGGCGAAGATGCCAAGGATTTTGATGATGCTGTCTATTGTGAAAAGCAAGGGCAGGGCTGGCGCTTACTCGTCGCGATTGCCGATGTTTCCCATTATGTGAAGCAAGGTAGTGTGTTAGATGATGAAGCGCGATTAAGAGGTACTTCAGTTTATTTCCCCGAACATGTTATTCCTATGTTGCCGGAAGTTTTATCAAATGGATTATGTTCTTTAAAGCCGGAAGAAGATCGTCTCGCCTTTGTTTGTGAAATGCATCTAAACAAGCAGGGCGAAATTAAACAATATAATTTTTACAAAGCGACAATTTGTTCAAAGGCAAGACTGACCTATAACGAAATGAATAGCCTGATGATTGATAAAGATGCTAACGCCAGAGAAAAACGCAAGCATGTGATTAATCATCTGGATGATCTCTATCAGGTTTATCAGTTGTTACATGAAGCCAGACAGAAAAATGGATTGATTGATTTTTCTTCATCGGAATCATTTTTTGTTTTTAACGAGAATAAAGAAATAGAGTCGATTAATTTAGTTAAGCGTAATGATGCGCATCGTTTAATTGAAGAAATGATGCTGGCTGCCAATATTGTTGCTGCAAGATTCATTGAAGAAAATGAAATTCATGGTTTGTATCGTGTGCATAACAAACCAAAAGCAGAAAAACTTGAGGAGGTGCGCTTATTGCTGGCGCAACTTGGTCTAAGTTTAGGTGGTGCTGAGGAACCCACAGCAAAGCATTATGCAAGTTTATTAGAGCAAATCCGTAAGCGAGAAGATGGTGAGATGCTGGAAATGGTTTTACTACGCAGCATGCCACTCGCAATTTACAGTGTGCAGAATGATGGTCACTTCGGTTTAAATTTTGATGCCTATGTGCATTTTACTTCGCCAATAAGACGTTACCCTGATTTAATGGTGCATCGGGCGATAGAGCATATTGTCAACGGATATTCAGTGGATACATTTCGATATACCGATCAAGCCATGCTCGAATTAGCAGAACATTGTTCCATGACAGAACGCCGCGCTGAAGAATCATCACGCGATGTTGTACAACGATTAAAATGTTTCTATATGAAGAACAAGGAAGGGGAAACCTTTCAAGGTGTGGTTAGCTCAGTGACTGCCTTTGGTCTATTTGTTGTATTGAATGATATGTTTGTTGAAGGTCTAGTGCATGTGAGTAATCTTCCTTCAGACTATTATCATTATGATGCTGTTACACATACATTGAATGGTGAAAAGCGTCGTAAGAAATATCAGCTTGGGCAAACAGTATCAGTAACCGTGACACGCGTTGATTTGGAAGAACGTAAGATTGATTTTGAATTAATTGAAGATGAGTAAAAAGACTGATTATATTTATGGCATTCATGCTGTTGAACAGCGTTTAAAGAAAGCGCCAGAAACAATTTTAAAGACATGGGTATTACAACCGCATGATTCCAACGCGCTGCGTGATATTTTTAATCAACTCAAGTTGCTTTCTATTGCCAGTGAACCTGCTTCACGCAAGACCATGGATAAACTGGTGTCTGGTCGCCATCAAGGCATTATTGCCGAAGTAAAATTATTAAAGGCAGTAGATGCACAAGATCTAACATCAGTTATTGAAGCAAATAGCGATACTAATTCTTTATATTTATTGCTTGATTCTGTGCAAGACCCTCACAACCTCGGTGCCTGTATTCGTACCGCCGTTGCTGCAGGCGCAACCGCAGTGATTATTCCTAAAGATCGTGCTGCCGCAGTCACTGATACTGTGCGTAAAGTGGCGAGTGGTGCAGTGGAAGATATCCCGGTGATAACCGTTGTGAATCTTAGTCGTGCGATGCAGGAATTAAAAGATGCCAATGTCTGGATCGTTGGCACTTCCGGTTATGCCGAACAAAGTATTTATGATATTGATATGCGCACACCGACTGCGATAGTTATGGGTGGTGAAGATAAAGGACTACGGGCCAATATAGAAAAAGAATGTGATTATCTGGCGTCGATTCCCTTGATAGGTGATATTGAAAGTTTGAATGTGTCGGTTGCTGCTGGTGTTGCCATGTATGAAGTGGTCAGACAACGCAGACAAACGAATTAATCTAATAGATTGATAGAACGATTGGTATCTATAAACAATCCATGAGCATGACTTTCACCTAAATCATGTTGATTAAAATCAGCATTAGCTTCGCTAGTATTATTTTGTTGATGACTTGAATAAGTATCATTGTCACCACCTGTATCCAGTAATACCGACCAACTATAAATAGGTTTATCATTTTTGAAATGATAAGTGTTGCTCCCGGAACGACCTTGTACCATTTTACTGTTCGACGAGTAATTATCTTTACCTGATAAATCAATTAGCCATGCCTGTGCCTGCATCGCCGCTGAGCCCTGACAAAGATTTGCGCCCTGATAATTATCATCGCCTTGAATATCAACTAATAAACCGATAGCAACATCCCATGCTGCTCCCTGACAGGCGGCAGTTGTTGACTGATAACTATCATTACCTTGTTTATCCATTAATATGCCTGTTGCCTGATGCACGCCAAAGCCCTGGCTATATCGGTTGGCTTGATAATGATCATTACCATTTTCATCATGCAAAATACCTAATCCCCAGTAATAAGCACCGCCCTGACTAAATTCACCACCTTCATAATGATCATTACCATTAGCATCATAAAGAATACCTATTCCACCTGAATCAAAGTGGCGAATGCCAAACCCGAATCCCTGACTGAAACTACCGTATTCATTCATAACACCGTACATAGAAGGCATAACTCCTGTACTGCGATAATGATCATCGCCATGGTAATCATAAATAAGACCTAAGCCTTTTGGCCCGCCAATGCCCTGACTAAAGGCATAGGAATGATATCGATCTGCTTCATTTCCATAATTAATGATTATGCCCGCACCATAAAATGCGGCACCATTGGAAAACCAGTTGCCTTGATAAAGATCTTCACCCGCATGATCGATTAATAAACCAATCCCCATCATGCCAACACCATTGGCAGCAATATCTCCTGTGTAAACATCATCGCCTGCATGATCCATTAATAGTGATATACCTAGCCAGGCAGAAGAAATACCACCGTTATCTGTTTGATAATGATCATCACCTTGTTTATCAATGATGATCTTTACTTCACCTGTTACTTGTGAAGAAGAAAAATATTGATCATCACCATCCGGGTCATAAACAATCGCGATTTTTGACATGTCATAATGATTATCGCCACTACCGCCGATAATTAACCATTGATCATCAAACGGTATCGCTGCTTGTATCTCACCAGTAATTGCCTTTTCCAATGTTGTTAGCAGCTGAACATTCTTTGTATCTATAGTTGTCAACGTGATTTGATTATTAATTAAGCATTCCCACTCATTTAGCGCTAATAACATCTCGGAATAATTAATCAACATACTTGTTTGCATGGTAGACAGCGCACGTTTTGGTTCTTTATGCATTACTGGTAATTTCGCATTGATTAATTCTGACAATAGATTATGCAAATCTTGCTGTGTTTTTGGTTGTTGTTGTTTATCTAAATTAATTAATGCTGTTGATAAATGCTTTTTCGAGTGGCGATATTGTTGAATGAGATAGGATTCTTCAAAAAGAATATTGTTACAGTTTGGTTTACTGACTGGTTTGAGATCTAGATTGTTTGCTATCGAAAGAATCACATCTAACTTTTGAGATTCTTTGTAATATATATCTGTTGTTATTTCTTCTTCTAACTCTGCAATATGCATTGGCTTTTGAAATGGATAAGCCACTTTGGAAAGAGAGTGAAATCCATGATGTTTCTCTTGCCAATTGTTAAATAAGGCATGTAATGATGCAATGGCATCGGATTGTTGATGTTTTGATGCCTCTGCCATAATCAGAGAAGTTATTTCTGAATGTTCGGTGATGTTGATGTTGGATGTTGTTTTTTTTTGAGGCACTGGATAATCAATAGGGCCCAGCCAATCTTTTCTGTTGCCTACTTCAATGCTGATAATTCTTAAATTCTCACTGTCGGGTTCGTGAAAGGTCATTTCGATAGATTGGCCTATCTTCAGATCATTTATCACTTTTTTCCAATTGTTTGGAGTGATAGCTGCATCATCTATAGACAATAATATGGAACGACCAAGATCCAATGGTGTCTCGAGCGTTCTTAGCTTCTCCGAGAATGGCCCCAGACGTACCTGTGTAATATTCAGTCCAGTTCCATTCGATGCTGGAGATAATCCAATACCCAGATAAGGTTCTGAGCTGATTTCGGGAATCTCAATTTGTGGTTGGATTGCGCAGGCAGATAATATAGCGATAATCCCGAAAATTATAGTAAGTCTATAATTTAATAAGTAAAAATGGCTCATCATTGTAATTTTTGACTGCAAATACTGATTATCGCTTATTTTCGCACAAGTTCGGTTTGCAGGTATCGTTCTGATCCTATAAAATCCGCGCTCTTCCTTGCCTCACTCGACTATTTTGGGGGGGCTTTAACCATGAGGACTGACAATGAGACACTATGAAATTGTATTTCTGGTTCATCCGGACCAGAGTGAGCAGGTTCCTGCCATGATAGAACGCTATCAGAACCAGATTATTGGTAATGGTGGCGCAGTACACCGCCTCGAAGACTGGGGTCGTCGTCTTTTAGCTTATCCAATCAATAAAATTCACAAGGCGCATTATGTGCTGATGAATATCGAATGTGATGCTGACACATTGAAACAATTAACCGATGGTTTTCGTTTCAATGATGCGGTAATCCGTAATCTGGTTGTGAAAAAGAATGAAGCTGTCACCGAGCCATCTCCACAGATTAAATCGAAAGAAGATGAAGATGAATCACCTCATGCAAGAAAAGAAGCTTCATCAAATGATAGTCATGATGATAGCAATGACAAAACTGAAGAAACTTTAGAAGAATCTGAAGCACAAGATTGAGGATTAAGACCATGGCTCGTTATTTTAAAAGAAAACGTTTTTGTCGTTTCACTGTCGACGGCGTGACCGAAATTGATTATAAAGATGTGAATACTCTTAAGAACTATGTTTCTGAGAATGGTAAGATTGTTCCTAGCCGTATCTCTGGTACAAACGCTCGCTATCAGCGTCAATTATCGACCGCGATTAAACGCGCTCGTTATCTGGCTCTGATTCCTTACTGCGACGCACATTAACCAGGAGTATTAATATATCATTGACTGATTGGTTAATGATGTATAAGGGTTTTGATAGGCAACTACATATTGGCACGGCGAAGTTCTGCCGTGATGGCGACAGTAACCAGTGCGTTGCTGTCATTAATGATGCCTCCATTCGCTTATTTGTTAAGTGGTTCCGTGATTGGATTAATCACGCTGAGAAAAGGTGCGGCGCAGGGTTTTCAAACCATAACGCTTGCCTTGGCTATTTTGATGCTTTTCAGTGTGGTAGCGAATGTCCCATATCAAATTGGTTTGGGATACGCCCTAGCAATATGGTTTCCAGTTTGGCTGGTGGCAATTAGCCTCAGATGGACTGAATCACACGGAATAGCGCTATTAGTTGCTGGTTTAATTGCCAGTCTAGTTATTATTGGCATTTATATCATGCTGGATGATGTCGGCAGTTGGTGGAAAAACTGGCTGACATTGATGATTGAAAAAAATATACCTGAAGGTGATATAGCTGACTATCAGGTTGCACTGGATGCCGCTGTAGCACTTTTTAATGCGGTAATGGCAGTAGGTTTGATGTTGAATATACTGTCAAGTGTGTTGCTTGCCCGGTGGTGGCAAGCGAATTTGTTTAATCGAGGGGCATTCCGTAAAGAGTTTTATGCCTTGAGATTGCCGGTGCAGTTACTGCCAATCAGTATGATACTGATTGTTTTAACACTGACACTTGGCGTAAATGCGCAAAGTGTAATGCTGGATTTGTCGATCATCGTTATGGTGATGTATTCGATCCAGGGCATTTCGGCTATACACAGGGTGGTTGATCGCTATCAACTTTCGGCAGCATGGTTGTTCGCAACATATTGTTTGATAGTGCTGTTGCCCCATTTAACGGTGGTGCTGGCTTGTCTTGGAATTACAGATGTTTATCTAGACTGGCGAATTAAAAAAAATATATTGGGAAAGTAATCCTAAGCGTATTGAATCTGTTATCATGAACAACATTAAATTGAGGTAATCTGATGGAAGTTATCTTGCTCGAAAAAGTCTATAACCTTGGTGAGCTTGGCGATAAGGTCAAGGTAAAGCCTGGTTATGGACGTAATTTTTTAATCCCAAGTGGTAAAGCTGTTTCTGCAACAAAAGAAAAAGTTGCAATGTTTGAAGAACGCAGAGCTGAACTGGAAAAACAACAACAGGAAGCACTGTCTATTGCCACCTCACGTGCTGAAAAGTTTAAAGAAGTAACTGTAACCATTGCCAAAAAAGCGGGTTCTGAAGGTAAACTGTTCGGCTCTATTGGTACAATTGATATTGCTGAGTCAGTTAGCGCTCTTGGTACCGAGCTTGAAAAACAGGAAATCAGAATGCCTGAAGGTCCAATTCGTGCTATTGGTGAATACGAATTTGATATTCAACTGCATGCTGATGTATCAGCAAGTATCAAAGTAGTTGTTGTTGCAGAAGAAGACGTTTAAGACTATTAATTTATTAACCCGTTATAGAGAGCTATAACGGCGGGTGAGATTCCCAGAGGAGTTTGATGCAAGAGAACTTGTCCTCATCCTTTTCGGGTGATGTTGAAACAACAGCACTGAAGATACCACCTCATTCCATCGAGGCCGAACAGGCCGTATTAGGCGGTGTCTTTCTCGATAAGGATGCCTGGGATAATGTTGCTGAACGAGTTAGGGAAGAAGATTTCTACCGTAAAGATCACCGTATTATCTTTCGTGCCATTCGTGAGCTTAGCGACGAGGGCATGCCTTTCGATATAGTTACCGTTGCCGAGTGGCTGGAAAACCATCATTTACTGGATGATGCTGGCGGTATGCGTAATCTTGCAGCCCTTGCTGAGAACACGCCTAGTGCCAGTAATATCTCATCTTATGCTGATATTGTTCGTAAGCGCTCTATCCTCCGACAATTAATACACGCCACTACAGAAATTAATGACACAGTGTTTAATCCCCAGGGGCGAAGCAGTGAACAGATTCTTGAGTTTGCCGAGCAGACTGTTTTTGAAATTGCCGAGCAGGAAAATCGTGGTCGCAAGAGTTTTCAATTCATCAAGGAATACCTTAAAGATGCTTTGGATAGAGTCGATGAACTCTTTCACAAAGATAGTCCTATTACTGGTGTTTCTACCGGCTTTGATGATTTGGATTTAAAAACAGCAGGTCTGCAGCCAGCCGATTTGATTATTGTTGCCGGTCGACCATCAATGGGTAAGACTGCATTTTCGATCAACATTGCAGAACATGCGTCAATTAAAGATAAAAAGAGTGTGGCTATATTCAGTATGGAAATGCCCGGTGAACAATTAGCTATGCGTATGATGTCTTCATTAGGCAGGATTGATCAGCATAAAGTTAGAACCGGCAAACTGGATGATGATGATTGGCCACGCTTAACCTCTGCAGTTGGTATTCTGCAGGAAACAAAAATGTTTATTGATGATACGCCTGCATTAACACCAGCCGAATTACGAGCGCGTTGTCGTCGCATCTCTAGAGAACATGGTCTGGATTTGGTAGTCATCGATTATCTTCAATTAATGCAGGTTGCTGGTACTAGTGAAAACCGCGCAACCGAAATATCAGAAATATCGCGCTCTTTAAAAGCAATGGCAAAAGAACTCAGTGTCCCAGTTATTGCATTGTCGCAGTTAAATCGTAGTCTTGAGCAACGTACCGACAAACGACCTGTGATGTCTGATCTGCGTGAATCTGGCGCAATCGAGCAGGATGCAGATGTGATTCTGTTTATTTATCGTGACGAAGTTTATGATGAAGAAAGCCCGGATAAAGGTACGGCTGAAATTATTATTGGTAAACAACGTAATGGTCCGATAGGTAAAGTGAAGCTAGCATTTCGTGGGCAATATACCCGTTTTGAAAATTATGTTGATGATTATGCCTTACCACCGATTGGGGCTTATGAATGACGCGACCATCCAGGGTGGTGATCGACAGAAAAGCCCTGCAACACAACTTTAATCAAGTAAAACAACTCGCTCCAAACGCTAAAGTCATGGCAGTGATTAAAGCCGACGCCTATGGGCATGGCATTGTGCGTGTCGCTGAAACATTAAAAGATGCAGATGCTTTCGGTGTGGCATGTCTTGAAGAAGCTCAGCAACTAAGAGATTCGAACATACAAAACAGAATCGTTTTACTCGAAGGTCCATATAAAGCAGTTGATCTAGAAAAGATTGTAGACTTATCGCTGGATATCGTTGTACATCATCATTATCAAATTGATATGCTGGAGCAAACAGCAACAAGATGTCCACTTAATGTCTGGTTAAAAGTTGATAGTGGTATGCATCGGCTTGGGTTCTCACCACATGATATGCCAAATGCCCTAGCCAGATTGCAAACATGTAAGCAAGTCGAAAAAGCAATTACCTTAATGACGCACCTTGCAACGGCCAATGAACAGGCACACCCCTTAACAGATAAACAATTATCCTGTTTTCAATCTTTGTCAGAAAATATTCATTTAGAAAAAACCATTGCAAATTCAGCAGCATTATTAAGTTTATCGCAAACGCATGTCGATTGGGTTCGACCCGGCTTAATGTTATATGGTGTGTCACCTATGGTGAATACCGTTGCGAGTGATCACAATTTAAAACCAGTTATGTCACTTGAGTCAGAAATTATCGCAATACAACATCTAAAGAAAGGTGAGTCTGTTGGTTATGGCGCAACATGGTGTTGCCCTGAAGATATGCCGATTGGCATTGTTGCGGCAGGATATGGTGATGGATTTCCTCGACATGCAAAATCAGGCACACCAGTATTAGTGAATGATATTCGTTGTTCTTTAATAGGACGCGCATCGATGGATATGTTGACGATTGATCTTAGAAATTTATCTGATCCTAAGATAGGCGATAAGGTTATTTTGTGGGGAAAATCTTTACCTATTGAAGAAGTGGCTCAACATGCGGGGACGATCCCCTATGAATTACTTTGTAGTGTGCATAAACGTCTTGCCTTCGAAGAACATGGCTAAAGTAAAATATTATTATCAGTGTAATGTTTGTGGTGCGGCGACATCGAAGTGGGTAGGGCAGTGTGCTGAATGTCAGTCATGGAATACTTTTCAGGAAGTTTTACAGGAAAAACACTCTGCAAATGCCAATCGTTTTCGTCAACACCTATCAGTAAAAAGTAAAGTAGTATCGCTTGCCGATATAGAACATGAAGAAACGATAAAAACCCAAACTGGTATCAAGGAATGGGATCGTGTGTTAGGTGGTGGTTTGGTTAAAGGTTCTGTTACGCTGATTGGTGGTGATCCTGGTATAGGTAAATCAACCATACTTTTACAAATGTTAGCGAGTTTGCAAATACGTGCCAGCATGCAAAGTTTATATGTCACTGGCGAGGAATCAGCTGAACAGGTTGGGCTGCGAGGGAAACGTTTGGGGATTCCATTAGATGGATTACGAATATTGACAGAGAATCATCTTGAAAAAATAGTAGAAGCTATTACCAGAGAAAAACCAAGTCTGGTAATTATTGATTCCATACAAACTATTTATAGTGACTTATTGCAATCTGCGCCGGGCGCAGTGGCACAGGTTAGAGAATGTGCTGCGCAATTAGTACGTCTCGCTAAGCAAACAGATATCGCCATGGTTTTAGTTGGGCACGTGACAAAAGAAGGTGCATTAGCCGGCCCTAGAGTATTGGAACATATGGTCGATACCGTTTTATATTTTGAAGGTGATAGTAGCAGTCGTTTTCGTGTTGTGCGCGCGATAAAAAATCGATTTGGTGCAGTAAATGAACTTGGACTATTTGCCATGACGGATAAAGGCTTAAAGGAAGTGAATAATCCATCAGCTATGTTTTTATCCCGTCATGAAGAAGATATTTCCGGCAGTATAGTTATGGTAACTCGCGAAGGTACTCGACCTTTATTAGTTGAAGTACAGGCATTGGTCGATCAATCATCATTGGCTAATCCACGTCGCGTTGTATTAGGGCTGGAACAGAATCGTTTATCAATGTTGCTGGCTGTCATGCATAGACATCTGGGGGCGGTCACACATAATCAGGATGTTTATGTGAATGTAGTAGGAGGTGTAAAGATTAGTGAAACTGCTGCCGATATAGCTATATTGATGGCAATATTATCCAGTCTTAAAGATAAACCATTAGATAGACATTTGTTGGCATTTGGTGAAGTCGGTTTATCAGGTGAGATACGTCCGGTACAAAATGGTATTGAACGCTTAAAAGAGGCCGAGAAGCATGGTTTTACAGATGCAATCATTCCGGTATCTAATGCACCTTCCCAGTCAATTGGACAGCTTCAAACGCATACAATTAAACAGTTGTCAGAGATTTTACAATTTTTTTAAAATATAACTAAATATATAAATAGTAAAATATCAATGAGCCGTGATGTCTAGAGTATTAGCCTGACTAATGGCCATGGGAGCATCAAATTCAATTAGACTAAATCTTCTTTTTCCATATTTGCCTGTTAATAATGAGTTTTATAAATTAAATTCCAGCAAACTAATGATTTTCTTGAATTAGTTATTCGCTGTTTTGCTCCCTAGAAACAATCGCTTTCATTTTTGCTATTTTAACGGCGCTATCAGAAACTTGAGTAATTTCAACAAGATAATCGCTTATTTTAAGTGTGGTACCCGTTTCAGGGATATATTCCAGCTGCTCAAGTAACAATCCATTGAGGGTTTTTGGACCGTCGGTAGGAAGATGCCATTTTAATTTTCGATTGATCTCTCTCAGGTGCACAGTGCAATCTATCAAAAAACTATCATCTTCTTGTGGTTGGATATCAAGATTAAATGTCTGAATATCGGTAGTAAATTCACCAACAATCTCTTCCAGAATATCTTCCAATGTTACGAGTCCCTGAATAACGCCATATTCATCAACAACAATTCCAAATCGACGGCGGTTACGTTGAAATTTCATCATTTGAATATGTAGCGGCGTACCTTTGGGAACAAAATAACAATCTGAGACAATATTCTTGATTGTATCGACGGTGATATCACCTTTTTCATTCAATACTCTTGGTACCCGCCGCACATGGATGATGCCAATGATATTATCAATATTTGATTCATATACCGGAATACGGGTATGTTGAAAATGATTTAGCTGTTCAATTATCTCGTTGATAGGGTCACTTAAATCAATCGCGACCATTTCATTTCTGGGCACCATGATGTCGTCCACAGTAACATTTTCAAGATCTAAAATACTGAGCAACATACGTTGATGACGTTGTGGAATCAATGCTCCTGCTTCACGTACAATCGTTCTTAATTCTTCTCTCGATAGCAGAGTATCACCCTGTTCATTGGTATTGACACCGATTAGACCTAACAAACCATTTGATACCCAGTTAATTAACCAGACTACCGGGTATGCCAGCTTCATTAATAGCGCAAGAATATAACTGGCAGGAAAGGCTATTGTTTCAGGGTGAAATGCGGCAATCGTTTTTGGCATTACCTCGGCGAAGATTAAAAATATGATTACCAATATAAACGGCGCCAAAGCCACACCCACATTGCCTAATATACGCATGCCAATAATAGTGGCAATCGATGCAGCCATAAAATTAACAACATTATTACCAAATAAAATGAGACCAATTAAACGATCAGGTCTGGATAATAACTTTTCAGAAATTATCGCACTGCGTTTCCCTTGTTGTGCCAAATGTCGTAAACGATAGCGATTAAGTGCAATCATTGCTGTTTCCGAACTGGAAAAGAAAGCAGAGAGAAAAACTAGTAGGGTAAGGGTTCCAAATAAAACCGATAACGAAATGTCGTCCAAAAATAATTTCCTGTTTTTGTTACAAGGCTCTATTGTTGACTATTCAGTATAGGTACTGTCAAGCCTTATAAAAATGATTAGATGCGATTAAGTATAAATTCCAGTACAAATTTGGTGCCGACATAGGCGAGTAATAGCGTAATAAATCCACCAACAGCCCAATGTGTAATATGTTTGCCGCGCCAACCAGCAAGCCAATGCCCACATAGTAAAACACCGTAAATCAGCCAGGCGATAAAGGACAGAATCGTTTTATGTGCGAGATGCTGAGCGAACATATCATTAATAAACATCATTCCTGAGGCAAGACTAAGGCTAAGCATAAAGAAACCGATGATGATGAATTGCAATAATAAATGTTCCATCACTTGCAGTGGAGGCAGGATATTAATCACTTTATTTGCTTTTTTTGCGAAAAGTAAGCGCTCCTGATAGCGAACAAATAACGATTGTAACGTAGCTATGAATAATAGACTGTAAGCCATAATAGACAGGATAATATGTATTTTAAGCCCCATTGTAAGTTGACTGGTTAGAATTCGATGTTCATCTATAAATAAAGACATCAGTAGCACAAATGCAGAGAGCGGAAATAAGACAATAAGTAAATTCTGCAAAGACTTATAAATTGAGGTTACATAAACAATCAGGGCTACCGTCCAGCCTACCAGCGATAATGAGATAAAAAACCCCATGTTTAGACCTTTCGCGACGAACACCATGTGATAAATAATATAACCATGTGCAATCAGGGCAGCACCACCAAACAGTCGCATAATAGTTATGGCGTAAGCCGGAGTATTGTCTGGTCGAATGGTTTTTAGTGTCAGCGAGACAGTAGCAAGCAGATAAAATATAACGATGAAAATGGCTTGTGTAATCATGACAATATTATTTAACGATAGTGACTCGAATCATGGCATATTCTGACTTTTCATTGAAGTATTTACGAGAAAGATTGAATTCTGTTTTTTGTTACCTGCTTAATAAGCTAGAATCTGCTGTTAAATCAATTTATATGAAATAAGTATGTTTGACACTTTATCAGAAAAATTAACCCGTGTTTTCAAAGACCTAAGAGGGCAGGGTCGTCTAACTGAAGAAAATATCAATGATGGACTTCGCGAGGTTCGTTTGGCAATGCTGGAGGCAGATGTTGCCTTGCCTGTGGTCAAAGACTTTATTACGCATGTAAAAGAGCGCGCTTTGGGCAAAGAAGTTATGACGAGTCTGACTCCTGGTCAGGTATTAATCAAGATCGTCAATCAGGAACTTGTCTCATTGATGGGTGAGCAGCATGTGCCACTACAATTAAATGTGCAACCACCCGCTGTTATTTTACTGGCGGGATTACAAGGTGCTGGTAAGACCACCACAGTCGCTAAATTAGGCAGAATGCTGCAGGAGAAAGACAAGAAAAAGGTCGCAGTCGTCAGTTGTGACGTCTATCGACCAGCAGCAATTAAACAGTTACAGACACTGGCCGGTGAAAATGGACTGGTTTTTGTAGAAAGTAGTGAAACCAGTAAACCTGTCGATATTGCCAAATCAGCGTTGGATCTGGCAAAACGACAAATGATTGATGTATTGATTGTAGATAGTGCCGGTCGTTTACATATTGATGAAGAACTCATGCAGGAGATTAAACAGGTGCATGAGCTGTTATCTCCCATCGAAACCTTGTTTGTTATCGATAGCATGATGGGGCAGGACGCTATAAATGCAGCCAAGGCTTTCAATGATGCTCTGCCATTAAGTGGAAACATTCTGACCAAGACTGATGGTGATGCCCGTGGCGGCGCGGCTTTGACCGTCAAGCACATTACCGGGAAACCGATTAAGTATTTAGGTACAGGTGAGAAATCGAGTGAATTAACACCATTCCATCCTGAGCGAATTGCCTCGCGTATATTAGGCATGGGTGATGTACTAAGTTTGATCGAAGAAGTCGAACAAAAAACTGATAAAGTACAGGCAGAAAAACTTGCAAAAAAAATAAAGAAAGGCAAGGGCTTCAATCTTCAAGACTTTCGTGATCAATTGGTTCAAATGAATAATATGGGTGGTGTTGCTCGTTTGATAGATAAATTACCGAGTATGAACCAACTTCCCGTTGGTGCCGTTTCACAAGTGAATGACAAAGAGTTTGTAAAACTTGGCGCAATCATTGATTCAATGACACAGAAAGAACGTACGTATCCGGATATTATTAATGGTTCCAGAAAAAAACGAATTGCCAAAGGCTCGGGCACACAAATACAGGATGTAAATCGTTTATTAAAACAATTTAAACAAATGCAGAAGATGATGAAAAGATTTGCCAGTAAAGGTGGTATAGCAAAAATGATGCGTGGTATTGGTGGCGGTAAGTTACCTGGGATGCCTTTCTAATGGGAAACAATACTGACAAATCCGCACTAGATTATCATCGCTTTCCAAAGCCTGGGAAGTTTGAAATATCGGCTACCAAGCCATTAGCTAATCAACGCGATCTTGCCCTTGCTTACAGTCCGGGCGTCGCCGAACCCTGTAAAGTTATTGCTTCTGATCCTTCGACAGTATCAGAATTTACCATTCGTTCCAATCTAGTTGCCGTGATTAGCAACGGCACAGCTGTATTAGGGCTGGGTGATATTGGACCACTTGCCGCTAAACCAGTCATGGAAGGTAAGGGGGTGCTTTTTAAAAAGTTTGCCGGTATTGATGTGTTCGACATTGAGATTAATGAAAAAGATCCCGAGAAGCTGGTTGAGATTATCGCTAGTCTGGAGCCTACTTTTGGTGGTATTAATCTGGAAGATATTCGCTCACCTGAATGTTTTCTGGTGGAAGGTAAACTCCGTAATAAATTAAATATTCCAGTTTTTCATGATGATCAACATGGCACGGCGATTATTGTTGCTGCAGCAATAATAAATGCGATAAAAATCGTTGATAAAAAGATTGAAGATGTAAAACTGGTTACAACAGGTGTTGGAGCTGCGGGTATTTCTTGTCTCAAGTTGTTAGTTAAACTTGGACTTAAAAAAGAAAATATTATTGCCGTTGATCGAATTGGTGTTATTTACCGAAATCGTAAGGAAGGGCTTACACCACACAAAAAGGCATTTGCAAGTGATACAACTGCCAGAACATTAAGCGATGCTATGCGCGATGCTGATATTTTTCTAGGGCTTTCCGGTCCAGGTGTTTTAAAGCAGGAAATGGTTAGGAGTATGGCTGACCAGCCCATTATATTAGCGCTATCAAATCCCATTCCTGAAATATTACCCGAAGAAGTCTATGCAGTTAGACAGGATGCGATAATGGCAACCGGACGCTCTGATTATCCTAATCAGGTCAATAATGTTTTGTGTTTCCCATTTATATTTCGTGGTGCTTTGGACGTTGGTGCGACGATTATTAATGACGAAATGAAAATCGCAATGGTGAACGCACTGGCTGAGTTGGCTATGGAAGAAGCGCCGGAATCTGTTTTAGCGGCATATAGCGATGAGACTATTAAATTTGGTAAAGAGTATTTAATACCTAAACCATTTGATCCTCGTTTGATTGTCAAGCTGGCGCCGGCAGTTGCCAAGGCTGCTATGGATAGTGGTGTTGCCACCCGCCCCATTGAAGATTTTGAAGCCTATAAAAATCAACTCGAACGTTATGTTTATGACAGTGTGATTCTCATGAAGCCATTGTTTGAAATGGCAAAGAAAGATCCCAAGCGAGTTGTTTTTACAGAAGGTGAACTTCCAAAAGTATTGCATAGTGTACAGTCTATAATTGATGAAAAACTGGCGAAGCCGATTTTAATTGGTGATGAGTCTGTAATACAGTCACAAATTAAAGAACTTTGCTTACGCATGCGGTTAGAAGCAGATTATACAGTTATTAATCCTGAAGCTTATGCGGGTGAGCATCAATTAGATAAAGGATTGGAACAATATAATACGTTTATTGCAGCAGAGATGATTAAACATGGCGATGCTGATGCCATGGTTTGTGGCATGAATGGTTATTATCAATCACACCTTAATCATGTATTAAATAAAATTGGACTTAAAAAAGGTATATATCAAACAGCCGCATTAAACGTATTGATTCTGAAACAGGGCGCACTGTTTATCTGTGATACGGCGGTAACAGCTAATCCAACTGTCGAGCAGGTTGCTGAAAATACGTTATTAGCAGCAAAAGTAGTCAGAAGATTTGGCTTAACTCCGCGTATAGCGCTTATAGCAATATCGAATGGCGATGATTTAGAGACCGAATCTAGCGTCAAAATGCGTGATGCTATGAAGTTAATTCAGGAACGGGATAGTAGTCTTGAGATTATAGGTCCGGTTCGGGCCGATGCCGCATTGTTAACGAAAACCAGACAGGACGTAATGCCTGAATCTAATTTAGCCGAAAACGCAAACCTCTTAATGATGCCAAATGTTGAGTCTGCAAGAATATCCTATGATATGTTGAAGTCATTAACTCGCGCTATAGCGATAGGTCCAATTTTGCTGGGTTTGAATGAAGCCGCTTATATCATGTCACCATCAGCTACTGTCAGACGTATTGTTAATACAACGGCTATCGCTGTCGTTGATGCACAAATTAAAGCAAAGCAATCGCAAAAGAAGAGTGTTTAAGCATTAATCCTAAAATATAAAGTTTTGAATCTGGATTTAACAAGGACGATAAAAGAACTTATCAGGATGAGACTGAAACAAACAAGGCTCCATTCGGCGATACTGTAATCTAGAAACGTCCACTGAACCTCTGCACATTCACCGGAACCTTTAAATACCATATTTAAGGCTTCCATCATGGGAAATACCTCAAACATATATTCAAGCCCCGGACCACATGCCGGTACTTGATCTGCAGGTAAATGTTGCAACCAGGTCTGTCTTCCGGCGATACCTGCACCTGCCGCTGCGGTGAAAAAAGTCAGACCAAGATAGATGTATCGACCCCATTGCTTTGGATTGTGTATTGCCGCAACGAACGCAACCAGCATAACTACGATGTAGGCTATGCGTTGAAATATACACAAGGGGCAGGGCTCCAGACCCTGAGCATGTTCAAGATAAAGCCCGAATGCAAGCAAGCTTAAGCAAGCAATAAAAACTATGCTATGAAATGCTCTTGATGTCATCATAAGATAGGGATGCAAAATGATTAATAAATTTATGTCTATTATAATGAGTAGACGCTGATAACAACAGGCAGTTCAAAAAAAAACAAATGAATAGTAGTCTGCATGATCTTACGCATTTTTGAAATCACCTTTCCAATCTTTGCGATTGTTCTGGCTGGCTTGATATATGCCAGCAAATTCAAACTGGATATGAGTGTCGCTAACCAGATTAATATGGATGTTTTCATTCCATGTCTATTATTTAGCGTAATCTATGAACGGGCCGGCGTCACTGGCCTATTTGGTAATCTTGCGCTATCAATCATGCTGGTGATATTTATTTCCTGGCTGGTTGCCTATCTCGTCGCGAGGTTAATGCACATTGACCCAAGAAGTCTTTGCCCACCAATCATGTTTGGTAATGCAGGTAATCTTGGACTACCTCTAGTGGTTCTCAGTTTTGGGGATGCTGCACTACCGGCTGCAGTAATCTGTTTTGTGGCGTGTAATTTTTTTCACATTACGATCGGTACAACCATGTTGAATAAAAAACCCAATCTGCTAAAGCCTTTAATGTCGCCAATGATTGTCGCCGTTATATTAGCAATCATGATGTTGGTATTTGATATTCACATCTCAGAAACCTTGTTAACACCGATCAATATGCTGGGGCAGATTTGTGTCCCATTAATGTTGTTTGCTTTGGGGACACGCCTGGTTGATATGAAATTGACTGAATGGAAGATAGGCATGTTGGCAGCTGTATTGTCACCATTGACAGGTGTAACGGCCGTTTTACTTCTGATACCTTTTATAAGTTTAGCTCCGATAGAACAGGGTGCTTTATTTTTATATGGCGCATTACCACCAGCTGTACTAAATTATATGTTTGCTGAGCATTATCAACAGGAGCCAGCCAAGGTGGCGGCAATGGTGTTGTTTGGGAATGCTTTTACTGTCATTTCCCTGCCACTGGCACTCGCTTATGCACTTACCCATTTTGCTTAAAAATAACGTGCGTTTTTTAAAATTAATACTAACATTAGCGTCAAATTTCTGACTTTTGAATTAATAAACTATTAACACATATTGCTACTTTCGGACTCCTCAAGCGTTAACTCTGTTTGTTATTTTAACCTTGATAACACCTGGTCTATCTACATATTAAATGGACGTAGAATTACCTATTAATATTCAACGTCAGCCGGACGATACCACCTGTGGCCCAACCTGCTTGCATGCCATTTATCAATATTATCAGGCGAGTGTTACGCTTGAAGATGTTATAGCAAGCACTCATAAGCTTAACGAGGGTGGCACACTGGCTGTTTTTCTTGCTTGTGATGCTTTGAAGCGCGGTTTTCAGGCAACGATCTATACTTACAATTTACAGTTTTTCGATCCCAGTTGGTTTACCACGTCCGAAGTAAATATTTCCGAGCGTTTACTTTTGCAAGCACAAGCGAAACGGAATCCGGACTTGCAAGTTGCGACGGATGGCTATCTTGAATTTTTACACCTGGGCGGACAATTACGCTATGTAGATCTAACGACAAGATTACTACGTAGTATTATTCGGCGTCGTTTGCCTATTCTAACCGGATTAAGTTCTACATATTTATACCGTGCCAAACGTGAAAGCGCGCATATGGATAAAGGCGATGATATTAGTGGTTATCCAGAAGGGCACTTTGTTGTCCTGAGTGGGTATCATAAATCAGACCGAACAATGTTGATTAATGATCCATTTGAACCTAATCCGGTGTCAGGTTCATCAAGCTATTCAATTAATATCGATAGAGTGATTTGCGCCATCATGCTGGGTGTACTGACACATGATGCAAACCTGTTAATCATAAAACCCTCAAAAAAGACCAAACATATATGAATACATTATTGGTTGTGAATAATCCGAATAACTGGCCTTTAACCATTCCAGGTGTTCAAGTGGTTGCGGCCAAGGCTTATTTGACTGATCCAAAATATTCGGAAGAAAAGAAGACGAGGGTCTTTAATCTTTGTCGATCATATCAATATCAGACTACAGGTTACTATGTGTCGTTACTGGCAACAGCCAGAGGCCATAAACCAATGCCCGATATTAATACAATACAGAATTTAAAGTCACCACATATCGTACAGACGCTTACTGAAGAATTAGAAGATTTAATACAAAAAAATCTACAGCGTATTCAATCACAGCGTTTTACATTGAGTATTTATTTTGGCAAAAATACAGCAAAGACATATGACACGCTTAGCATGCGTCTATTTAACCTGTTTCAGGCGCCATTATTACAAGCAAGGTTTATTAAGCGTAAAACATGGGAACTTGAATCAGTACGTACTATTTCTGTCAGTGATATCCATGACAGTCATCGAGAGTTTGTTGTTGAAGCAGCGAGTAATTATTTTTCCAGTAGAAAACGTATTGTCAGGAAAAATAATCCGGCAAGATTTGATTTGGCCATTCTTTACGATCCGAAAGAAGTAGAGCCACCATCAAATGAAAAAGCATTGAAAAAATTCCAAAAGGCCGCTGAAGCCGTTGGTTTTGATTGCGAGTTGATTACCAAGGATGATATGAACCGTCTTGCTGAATTTGATGGCTTATTTATCAGAGAAACTACCGCAGTCGATCATCATACTTTTCAGTTTGCACAACGAGCTGTTGCCGAAGGTTTAGTCGTAATGGATGACCCGGACTCTATTTTGAAATGTACGAATAAGGTATATCTTGCAGAACTGATGACGCGTCATCATATCCCTACGCCCAAGACCATGATTGTTCATAAACAGAATATTGATCAAATAGAAAAAGAATTGGGTTTGCCCTGTATTTTGAAAAAACCGGATAGCGCGTTCTCAATGGGTGTATCGAAAGTAGAAACCAGAGAAGAATTATTAAAAACGATTAAAAGTTTATTAGAGAATTCTGATCTGGTGATAGCTCAGGAATTTTTACCAACAAATTTTGATTGGCGAATCGGGGTGTGCGATCGCAGACCGTTATATGCCTGTCGTTATCATATGGCAGATGAGCATTGGCAAATTATTAAACGCGATGCGAAGGGTGTGAATACCAGTGAAGGTGATGCTGATACCTTATCTATAGGTGAGGTTTCATCAGAGATTATTAATATCGCTGTGAAGGCCTGTAATCTGATCGGTGAGGGCATTTATGGTGTTGATTTGAAACAGGTTGGTAATAAATATTATTTAATTGAAATTAATGATAACCCGAGTATTGATGCCGGTTGTGAGGATCTGGTGCTTAAAGACGCATTATATCGAGAAATCATGGGTGTATTTATTAAGCGTATCGAAAGTAAAAAGATTAATCACAGGTAATCGTTAATGAATCATTCTTTATTTTCTGTCTACGGTATCGAAGTTGAATACATGATTATCGATAAAGATTCGTTCGATGTATTACCAATTACCGACAAGTTAATCTACCAGGTTGCCAATGAATATCTGAATGAAATAGAGCAGGGCGAAATCGCCTGGTCTAATGAATTGGCATTACATGTGATTGAATTAAAGACCAATGGGCCGGCAAAGACCTTGAAAGGCTTGCCCGAGCTTTTTCTGAAAAATTTAACCAATATTCAAAAGATACTGGATGAAATGAATGCCAAATTACTGCCGGGTGCAATGCATCCATGGATGGATCCATACAAAGAGACCAAGCTGTGGTTACATGATTCGAAAGAAATTTATGATACCTATGATCGTATATTTAATTGTCAGGGGCATGGCTGGTCAAATTTACAGAGCATGCATATTAATTTGCCTTTTGCAGATGATAGAGAATTCAAACTATTACATAGTGCGATTAGGACCATTTTGCCAATATTGCCGGCAATGTCTGCCAGCTCACCGATTGTTGATGGTGAAATTACTGGTCTGATGGATACACGTCTTGAGGTCTATCGACGTAATGCGGAGCGAATTCCTTCCATCACGGGATTGATTGTTCCGGAAGCAGTTAGCAGCGAGCAGGAATATCAGGATGTAATCCTGAAACCAATGTATAAGGATATTGCTAAATATGACCCGGAAAAAATATTACAGGAAGAATGGTTAAATTCTCGAGGTGCGATTGCGCGTTTTGACAGAAATGCGATAGAGATTCGCGTGTTGGATACTCAGGAAACACCTGCCGTTGATTTGGCTTTGGCCACTGTTACTACAAAAGTCATAAAAAAACTAACAGAAGGTAAATGGTCGTCTAATCATGAACAAAATAAACTTGAGACTGCTAAGTTGGCAGATATATTAATGGCGACTATTAAAGATGCGGAATATGCTGTTATCAGTGATAAGGCATTTTTGAATTTATTCCGTTTCCCAGAAAAAAAATGTAATGCCAAAGAACTCTGGTATTACTTATTCGAAAACATTATGTTTGATGATGAAAGTTATGAATCCAGTCAGGACATTATATCTTCCATATTGAAACAAGGACCATTAGCCAGGCGAATGCTGAATTCTGTGGGTAAGAATGTTAAGCAAACTCATCTTAAAGAAATGTGTCAGGCACTTTCAAGCTCACTAATTAAAGGTGAGATGTATCACGGGTTTTAGTATATGCAACTTATTCTGAGTTGTGAGCATGGTGGTAATATTATCCCCACTGAGTATAAGTATTTATTCAAGGATAAAAAACATATTTTAAAAGGACATCGCGGTTGGGATGCCGGAGCATTAATTCTTGCGAACTCTCTAAAAGAATCATTATCTATTCCGCTGGTATCTTCAGATATCTCACGATTGCTCATCGATCTGAATAGATCATTACATCATCGTGGATTGTTTTCTGTATATTCGAATATGCTCGATCAAGAAACGAAGAAACAGATCATAGAATCAATTTATCAACCTTATCGTGGGAAAGTGAAGTCGTTAATCAATAAAAAGGAAACCATACATCTCTCTATCCATTCTTTTACCCCTGTCTTAGATGAACTAACCAGAATTGCGGATATTGGCTTGCTCTATGATCCTGCAAGAAAGAAAGAGAAACAGTTTTGCCAGAGACTCAAAAATCAGATAAAGCAATATATACCTAAAGCAAAAATAAGAAGTAATTATCCCTACAAAGGAAAGGCCGATGGTTTTACCACCTACTTAAGAAAGCAATATAGTGAAAAAAGTTATTGCGGAATAGAGATTGAGATAAACCAGAAACACTTTATTGAAAAAACTAGGCTTTGGCAGGAATTACATAACTATTTGGCTGTTGCTATTAAAGAATCTCTGGATTAATTAAAACTCATAGTCTATTAATAATCGTAAGTTTTGGTCTGATGTTTTCTGATTAAAAGCAAAAATACATCCTATTTCCCAATTAAGATTATTAAACCCAATTTTATGACTACCTAAAATGACTGGTCCAATGCCACGTGTCTCTTCATCCATATAGAGTTCAAGTGCAGGCTCTAAATAACGGGATAGTCTGTATTTAATCTGGCTATGAAACGCAGTTTCAAACTCGTTTTTTATACCTGAACCTAATTCATACTCAATGAAAAAGTTGGCACTGGTAATTACTCTTCCCCATTCCTTTTCCCAAAGAAGTCCTGTAGATGTTTCCCAGTAGTTTTGATTTGTATTTCTTGATACTTCAAATAGTAACCCCCAGTCTGACCAATATTCTCCCTGTTCGGTGAGCTGTACTTTTGTTTCCAGTTCATAAGCATGAATATCAAAACTATCAGAAGGAAGGTGTTTGCCGATAGTCTTGGCCTCAATAGCAACTTTTTCGTTTATAGCATGCCCCACAGAAAGGCGATGTATTTGAATGCCATCTTTTAATGAATCTTTATCATTCTTATATAACATTTGATATTCAATTTCTGTTTTGTATGCCTCAACATACGGGTGGTAAATTTTATCTATTTCCGCCTGTGCTATTGCTGGAATAAATAATCCTAATAAATAAAACGGTCTTATTTTAAACATGACAATTTAATTGCTTTTGTTGTTTGTAAATTAATATAGCGGTTACCCCTATAAAGATGACGGACAAATATAAGATAACTTGTAGTGGATAGGGGGTTGCTTCATAACCTATTAATGCATATAGCAACTGTCCTATTAGAGAGTTCTCTGAAATCAGATGTGATGTATCCCATAATGGTTTTTGGCCAGGCAACCAGTCTGATTGCATGAGATACAATGTGGCTTGAGAAATCATGCCGGCAGCAATTAACAGCAGTATAGAAATTGCTGCTCTATATAGTTTAATAATATTTAATCCGATCAATATATAATAGATAAGTGCACCAATACTGGCGCCTATACCAAGCCCTAGTAAACCACCTGTTACTAACGCTAATGTGCTGTCATGAGTATTAATAAATCCATAACTGTAGATTGATAATTCAGAGCCTTCGTGACAGATAGCAATACTTATTGTTGCACTAAGCAAGTTGTAAAAGAGTTTGCCATATAATGGAACCATATCTACTTTTAATGTATTTAATAAAGGCGAGCATGCAATGCAGATAAGGATGATCAAAATAACCATAGATATTAAATATAATGCGTTGGTTATTTCCTGACCTGTTCCATCAAACAGGGATGATATTTCTGACATATACGACGCAGAAAAAATCGCACCAAGAAGCCCAATGCCCATGCCATAAAAAATCCATTTTCTTGATAAACCCAGTTGATAGGAAATTGCAAGAAATATACTTATTAATAATGATGCTTCCAGAACTTCTCGTAGAAAAATAATTACACTTACCAGCATCTATTTGACCTCTATATAACCCTGTGCTGTTAAAGGGTTGAATTCTCCAAAAAATGGATAACGACCAGGTTCAAGCGGACCAATAAATATAACTCCTTTACTATTACCCATGATGACTTTTTCTCTATTTAATTCATAGCTTTCGAATTCTTCTGGTGTTGAGTCATCGTTAATTATTAATAATTTAACCTTTGTTTCTGCAGGCACTGTTAAGTTAGAGGGCAGGAAAAGGTGATCCTTAATTTGAATTTCAAATACAGGAGTATCCGCGTAAACGCATTGACTGAGTATTGATATGATAAAAATATAAAGTATTTTTACAGGTGAATTATTCATTAGTACTTTTGCCATTCAGGTAAAATGTTTTAGGAAACGAGACACTAAACATCAGACCTGTTTCATATTCAGATTTACCTAATGTAATCGTTGCATCATGTAGTTCAGCAATATATTTCACTATAGATAAACCAAGCCCGCAACCTTTGATATTAGCAGGATGCCTGTCCCCTCCAATTCGATAAAAGCGTTCAAATACCCGGTCATATTCACTTTCAGGAATGCCAGGACCATTGTCAATTACTTGTAAGATAGTATTATTAACATCTTCACTGATCCTGATATGTAATCTTCCATTCTCTGGGGTATATTTAATAGCGTTACGTAAAATATTTTTGAAAAGAGTCTCTATGGCAAATTGGTCGCCATAGATTGTACAGTGATTACCATTAAATTCGATTGTTTGATTTTTGGTATTAATTTCGTCGAGTAATTCACTTATCACCGTTCGTATAACATCGTTTAAAACAAGGTTCGAGAATTGAGCAAGATAATGATCTGGAATCATTCTATTTAACAATATCATCTGCTCAACCAGATAACTCATTCGCTTAACACCTGCATCAAGTTTTATCGCTGTATCATCAGGAGATTGCATGTTTGCCATTAAATTCTCAAGGTGGATTTTTAATGCGGCTATTGGGGTTCTTAATTCATGAGCAACATCTGAATTGAAGCGTTTTTCCCTATTAAAAGAGTTCTCCAATCTACGTAATAGATCGTTGGCTGATATCGCCATAGCTTTTAATTCCATAGGTGTATTTTCAATTTGAATCGGCGTTAAGTCCGTTTCTTCTTTTGAACGTAGTTGTAAAGCCAGATTATGTATTGGCCTAAGACCTATACCAAGTATAAACCAGACCAGTATTCCGGTGAGTGGTATAGTAATAATGATCGGGAATACGGCCTCCATGATGATCGATTCGGCCAGTTTTTGTCTCATGTCATCACGTTCTGCGACTAAAATCCAATTTTTATTTGTATGCATGACATATACATGCCATCGATAACCCGAGAAATTAGATTCATAAAAACCATTACTAAATTCTGCGATTGCAGTCTCGGGTGAATTATCAGTTCGCACCAAAAGCGTCTTGTTTTCATCAAATATTTGATACGCATTATGAATTTCCTTTTGAGATTGCTTTAAATTCAAATTGTCATTTATGGTGAAGACACTATTTAAAATACTTGCCTGTTGCTGCAGATGATCTTCAAATAGATGTTTTGATTGTTTAAGACTTTCTCGATAGCCGTGTAAAGCTGTAATGAAGCTGATTAGCGTGATTGTCGAAATGAGTACGACAATAAGAAAAGTGCGTATTGAATTCACTATTTTTTTACAATGTAACCCATGCCATGTATGGTTTGAATAAACCCATCAGGTAATTTTTTTCTCAGATTGTGAATATGCACTTCTATGGTGTTACTGGCAATTTCCTCACCCCAGCTATACAGCTTTTGCTCAAGGTTTTCCTTGCTGAGTATGGCGTTTGCATTTTCCATCAGTGTTCTTAATAACATATATTCACGTTTAGAAACATGAAGATTTTCGCCATTTATGGTTGTACTCATTGACGAGGTATTTAGCATGACATTCGCTATTGCAATCTCATTTGAATTAAAAGAGCTAATTCTGCGTACCAGCACCCTGATACGTGCAATTAGCTCTTTTAATTCAAAAGGTTTTGTCATGTAGTCATCTGCGCCACTATCAAGTCCGCACAATTTATCATCAAGCATATCTCTGGCAGTCAGAATTAAAACAGGCAGTGTGACATTATTTTTTCTAATTGATTTTAATAACTCAAATCCGTCAATGTCAGGTAAACCTAAATCAAGAATAAGGATATCGGGTGGTTCAACATTAATGTGATTTAATGCTTCACCACCCAAAACAACATGATTGACAGTTAGTCTTTCTTTTTTCAGGGCATGGATTATTCCGTCTGCAAGAAGCAGATCATCTTCAACGAGTAATATATGCATCCATCTTCACTATAGGTATGGTTTGCTATTCTTGTCTTCTAACATATTCTTAATTTCCAATATTGCAGATTCTACTTCTTTTTTACGTCCTTGATCAGCTATTTCCCGATTTACTCTTGCGGGTGCTTGTAACGCTTTTTCAAACGCTACTAAAGCTTCATCATATTTCTTTTCTGATTTTAAATAATCACCATAAAAAAAGTTCGAATCAACACCATTTGGATTTATCTCTAGCCCTTTTTTTAACATTTCTTCTGCTTTGTCAGAGTCACCGAAGCCGATAGGCCAGCCTGGAACTTGATAATAAAGCGAACCCAGACTGGTATACGCTGAACCATTTAATGCCATTGGCTGTATTTCCAGTGCATGCTCGAATAATATTTTCGCTTTTTTTACTTCACCCAGGGCACCTAAACCTCCTTTAACACCGGCATAAGTAGAGCGAATAATGCCTTCCCATATCAGGCCATTAACATCATCTGGATGTGCAGTTACATATGCTTCTGCTTTACTGACAAGTTGTTTAAATTGATCTTCCTGTTGTTTTACTTCTGTATTGTATTTAATTTCAGCCCATTCTTTTTGAAGAGTAGATAAATCATTAGATATATCTGCAAATGCCAAATGAGAAGTTATTAAACCAAATAGCAGGATGAGGTGTTTCATAATGTTGCTCCGATAGAAATTAATGTTGATTGGCAAAGTGAATAATGGTGTCTAATTGCTTGATTAATGCATTATCAACCAGTTTCGGGATGATACTGTTTATTCGTACAAATAATTTTTCTGGCCAGCCAAGATAACTAATTGTTGAATGACCTTTTTTAAGAATATTTATGACTTCTAGTGCGACCAACTCAGGCGCATCCATTGAAACGCCCAGCGCCTTATTCATATCATTCACCGGACCGGTGTTGAGTTTTGTTTTTGTTGCACGCGGGGCAATATAGCTGACATTAATTCCAGTTTTTGCCAATTCTCGTCTTAATGCCTCAGTAAAGCCTCTAATTGCAAATTTGGTTGCGCTATATGTTGCGAATCCGGGGTAAGCGATGGAACCAAATGTCGATCCAAAATTAATAATTTGGCCTTGTTGTGATTGTCGAATTAATGGCAATAATTTTTGTGTTAACAGAATTGGTGACGTGATATTAACTGATATCATCTTTTCAATCTGTTGTGGTTGTATGTTTTCAAACATGGCAAACGTATTAATGCCTGCACAATTAATTAATACATCCAATGATTGAAATTTATCTGTAATTAATTTGTGTAATGAGGTTCGCTCTTCATCTATTGATAAATCTGCTGCGAAACATTCTATTGTATTCTGTTCGCCGCTTTTGATTTCTGTTGCCAGTTCAGCAAGCTTTTCAGCATTAAGATCAACCAAAATTAACCTGGTACCTTGCTTTGAAAGAAGGCGGGCAATTTCAGAGCCTATTCCACCAGTGGCGCCAGTTAATAAAATAATTTTATTCTTAATCATATTTTTACCTGAATGTTATGCGGCTTCAGAAGTAATCTGACCTATGGAACGAAATATATTTGCGTATAAATAATAGAAAGTATTAGCAGCATGAATAATCGCAGCCTGATCCTGTTCATTATCAATTTTATCCATCAATGATTCATAGAACTTCATATGTTCCAGATCGAGGTTGCCATGAGAACGTAAATAACTGAATGCCTGATCAGGTAAACCGAGTGTTTTTTGAATAATGGCTGCAGTATCGGTTGCTAATTTGATGCTTGTTCCTTCCAGTACCAGGACCATACCGAAAAAGCCAACAGGATTAATACGATTAATTGTGTCATAGGCGTAGGAAATCATAAGTTCGGTCGACATGTTTGGTTTTCCATTGCGCACGTTTTCCTTGTTTCCGCCGGCCGCTTCTATGTCATTCAGGATCCATTCCTGATGCCCCATCTCTTCTTCAATATATTCGCCAATGGCCTCTCTCAACCACTCTTTATTCATGCTTAGTTTTGATCCGGTTGCCATAAGTAGTGGTACTGTATGACTAACGTGATAATACGCCTGGGTTAAAAAGGAGATGTAATCATCTTTTGTGATATCACCTTCAAATGTTTTTAAAATTATTGGTGAAGTCAGGAGATACTCTCTGGAAACTTCTGTTTCAAATAGTAACTGTTTATAAAAGCTCATTATTGGACTCCAGATATCTTTTGTGTTTCATATATTTCATTTAATTCACGCTCATATTGAGTTGCAATTTTCTCGCGTTTTAATCTGCCGTTTGCAGTTAATAATCCATTGGAAAAAGAGAATGCTTCAGTAGCTATAAACCATGAGCGAATCCTTGCATAATCAGGTAATGTTTCGTTCAATTGATTTATGTGGTTATCAAGTTTCTCGAGATCAATGTTTTTGGAAGGAGGAACAATAATTGCCGTGCAGAAGGGTTGCGCATCTCCGTAAATCAGACATTGTGCTACATCCGGTATTTGTGAAAATTCACTTTCCAGCCATTCCGGAGAGATGTTTCGACCATAGCTGGTAATGATCAGGTTCTTTTTCCGACCATTGACATATAAATACCCATCCTCATCGATATACCCCATGTCACCAGTATTCAGGTAGTGTTGACTGTAGGTAGGTTCACCAAGATAACCTGAGAAAAAGTTATGATTGATACATATTTCGCCATCAATAATTTTAACCAATTCATCATTTAAAGGTTTTCCTACACTGCCGACTTTATCCTGAGCAGGCACATTCATGCTGATTACCGAAGCAGCTTCAGATAAGCCATAACCCTCGAACACTTGCCAGCCTTGTTGTCGCGCGGTCTGAATGAGTGATGGCGAACATTTGCTGCCGCCAACAGCAATAAATTTCGGCTCGAATGGACGTTGACCAGTCATTTTTGTAAACGTGACAAGACCTAAAAGTATTTGAGGAAAAATAATGAAACTATCCGGCTTTATCTTTTCAAGTACACTAATAAATTGTTTGATATCCAGACCGGAACTTCCATTGAAACCAAGTTCGTCTGATGTCTTGATATAGATTGAAGCACCTATTATCAAGGGTAGATATATACCAGCTATATTCTCCAATAACGTACTATAGGGCAGGACACCTACGTGAAGATTAATTGTTGAATCTTCCAGTCTTTTCTTCAGATTGAATGTGACGTTATCTATTAAATCCTGATCAAGACATACGCCTTTGGGTTGACTTGTAGTACCGGATGTAAAGGTTAATTTGCCATTAGCTCTCTGTTTACTTACTTGTTGAGACTCGGTTTTCAGAATTAAAACATCTAAAACAGGCATTTTTAAAATACTGGAAAATTTTAAACCAAGATCCAGAATGCGTGATTGATCAAATGTAATGATTAAATCCGGATTTGAAACTGCATATATATGTTTAATTTGCTCGTTTGAAAAAAAAGCGGGCAATGCAATATGTCTAACGTCCGCTATAACACATGCAAGGTCAATGATTACCCATGCAAGAGAGTTATCCAGAAATACAGCAACATCCATGACCTTGTTCTGAGTTAACCAGTCTGCAAGGTCATTTGCCTGAGTTAATAGTTGTTTGTAATTTACAGAAAACTTATCAGTTATCAGTGCCTGTTTATCAGGATGCTCATCTGCAATCTTGATAATCTCAGAAATGATTTTACTGTTCATTTACTAAATTCCATTTAGTAGTAATATTTTCAAGTTGCTCTGAAAATAAGGAAAGTGAAGAAGACATCAGGGTATTATTATTTAGAATCTCCATTGCTTCGGGCACGTAACCAAGCATCACTTTAGGTTGCTCTTCGTAGTAATTGCCCCATTGCGACGGATCATTCCTAATCTTATCTACTGCTGCATCAGCAATATGTATAGGGCTGAATTTTAGTTTGCCAAGTAGCTTGTTGACTTCACCAGTCGCGGTAAACACCACCCATTCTCGATTAGCATTAAATAACAGATGCGTTAGACACAAAAATAATAATTGGCTACTGCCTCTCCAGGTGGACACCAGGTTTCCAATTTCTACAATATTGTCTCTTTTGATTTCAGTTTTTAATTGGTTACCAATTTCCTGCTCGATAGAGTGTGATAAATATTGTTCAAGAAATAGGGCGCCCGATTCAGCAGGTCTTATCCCTACAGCAGCACATAACTTTTCGCGGTAGCTAAGTGTTAGCAGGTTAGGCAGATAATTATAAATATTTGCAGCATATCGATTGTGAAATTTTGTATGAATATAATTTTCAATCTCGCGTCGCTCTGTATCATGACGATCAAATAACGATACATTGACGTCGCGAATAAATGGTAAATGTTGAAAGATTCTTCTGGAAACAAATTCTTCATTCTGACTGGATAAACTTATCGATGACATCGAGTATTCCTACATTACAAAAACTGCAGGAATAATAAGAAATAAAACTTAAGAACTACTTAAGAAAGAGTTAATTATAAGTTATTGTTTTTAAGTTATTTCAGATTTGAGATCTAGTTTGGGAGTATGACGAAATAGAGCAGGGTAGAGTGTTTGCAGGTGTTTATTACGACACCACCATAGTGGTAAAATTTACTTTCGATAATCACTTATCAATATGGCGTTTTAATATGCCCTCATAGGCATCAATCCGTCTATCACGCAAATATGGCCAAACGCGTCTTACCTGTTCGGTATGATTAAGATTAAGTTCAGCAACAATTACTTCTTCATTATCAATAGAAGCTTCAGCTAATATCTCACCTTGTTGGCCGGTAATAAAACTGCTGCCCCAGAACTTTGTTTTCATCTTATTTACTTTATCTTCTTCAAGGCCAACACGATTACTGCTTAATACAGGTAAATTATTGGCAACAGCATGGCTGCGCTGTATTGTTACCCAGGCATTTCGCTGCCGATTATTCTCTTCATTTGTTTCTTCCGGTTCCCAACCAATCGCACTGGGAAATAATAATAACTCTGCGCCAGATAAAGCCATGATGCGTGCACCTTCCGGATACCATTGATCCCAACAAATCAAAACCCCGAGTTTACCGATTGACGTATCAATGGGTTTAAACCCCATATCGCCAGGAGTGAAATAATATTTTTCATAAAAACCCGGATCATCGGGGATATGCATTTTCTGATAGGTGCCGGCGAGAGTACCGTCTTTATCAAGCACAATTGCAGTATTGTGATATAAGCCCTTGGCGCGTTTTTCAAAAAGCGTAGCCACAACAATAATGTTATTTTCCTTTGCCGCCAGTTGCAGTGCCTTGGTACTGGGTCCTGGAACCGTTTCTGCCATATCAAAATAATCAGGATCTTCCTTGATACAAAAATAAAGTCCCATACTGAGTTCTGGTAATAAAACAAGATCGGCGCCTTGTCTTGCAGCTTCTTTAATACCGTTTAATCCGGATTCCAGATTTTCTGCATAACTTTCAGAACAGGCATGTTGGGTTATGGCGACTTTGATTTTACTCATAATATGTTTATTGTTCCTTCAGGAAACTGCATCGTAGCACAATGTATCCCTCCGTATTGTTGGATTAACGCAGTCGCCATGATGCCAATGATCTCTCTATCAGGGAAACAGTTTTGTATAGTTTTTAAAGCATAAGCATCACTTTCCTGTCCAAAGACAGGCACTAACACAGCATCATTAATGATTAAAAAATTGACATAAGAGGCTGGTAGTAATTTCTCTTCATCATAAATTGGTTCAGGAACCGGAATAGCGATCAGTTTATAGGGTGTTCCATCTGCTTTTTTTAATTTTTCCAGTTCAGCTTTCATACTTTCCAGGGGGGCAAAGTCAGGATGGTCAGGATTATCACACGCTGCATAAATAATATTTGTTGGATCACTGAAGCGGGCAAGATTATCAATATGACAATCGGTATCGTCGCCAGACAAACTGCCATGTTCCAGCCATAAAATATGATTTGTGCCAAAACTGGTATTTAAATAGTTATTAATTTCTTCTCTGGTTTTATCAGTGTGTCGTTTCATAAGACAGGCTGCTGTTGTAAGCAAAGCGCCTTGTCCATCTGTTTCTATGCTGCCACCTTCAAGTACAAAGTCGTGATTATTAACATTATTAGTTTCGAACATGCCAATGTTATATAGAGACTGCGTCATGGCGTTATCAAAAGAGGCATCATATTTATTGCCCCAGCCATTAAAGATAAAGTTATTAAGGGTTAGCTGTTCGCTATTTAATGTTGTTAAAGCGGCATAATCACGACACCAGGTATCATTAGATTTGCAGATATAAAAAATACAGTTTTGTACATTCGTATCTATGCTGTTCAAACATGACTTGATATGTTTTTGATGAGTTTCATCAAGACATACGATTATACAATGCTGATATGACGCGATAGTCTTACATATCTGCATATAAACTTGTTCTATAGCTTCAAGTCTGTCTTGCCAGTCACTATTTTTATGAGGCCAGGTTAGCATCACTGCAGATTGTGGCTCCCACTCTGCAGGAAGCCGGATGTCAGTAGATTTATTCATGATTTAGAAGTTGCTAGTATTTTAATTGACTCGCCGTTACTCGTTTTTAGATTTTCATCAAGTTTATCTATATCAATGACTGCAAGCGCAATAAACTCATCATTTTTTTTAACCGCATTAATGATGGTTCCGGCATTTGTATTATTGTTTGTTATTGTTGAACCCTCTGTTAAATCTTCTTTACTTGTTATCACTTGTAAGCGACGTTTTACTTCGCCACGATAATGTAAACGCGCAATTACCTCCTGACCGGGATAACAGCCTTTTTTATAGCTTAAGCCTTGTAGCTGATCGAGATTTAACATTTGAGGCAGAAACTTTTCCTTATTGATTTCGCTTAGCCACGGGTAGCCAGCTAAAATAAAATGAGCTTGCCAGTTTGTTTCAGTAGTAACTTCAATATCATCAGCCATTTTCATCGGGAATGACTCATCCTCTGAGAGATAAAGATAATATTGCTTGTCCGGCAGTGGAAATACTGTTGTTGACTCTGGAATGGTTTTAATCAATCCATTTGAACAAAAAATGTGTAATTTGTTACTCACATCTTCAATTTTGACATCGGCTCTAAGCACAAACATGGAGAGTCTTTTCAAAACATAATCTTTTTGATCCGTCTTGAATAATAAAAAAATAATATCGTCCGTCTTAATGACAAGCATTGTGACAATCACCTGACCCTTTGGATTACACCATGCCGTAAATGAAGAGCTATTATTTTGCTGATTTATAATGTCAGAGGTGAACTGACCATGCAGGAAAGCTTCTTTTTCACTACCAGTAACTTTAAGTAGTGCGAGATCGCTTAATGACGCAAGAAATGATTGAGAGGCCATTAGGATTAGTTCTTTTCTCTGCTTTGTTTAATGAGTTGAATTAAATGTTTATATTCATCAGATTCAGGCACTGATTTATCCATGATCCAGTTAAGTATATCTAGATCGGGTTCATCCAGGAGTTTATCAAGTGTTTGTTTTTCTGCTTCATTAAGTTTGTTATAACTCGACTTAACGAAATCAGTAAAGATAATATCCATCTCGCGTATACCGCGACGACAGTGCCAGAGTAAGCGGGATTGTTCACTCATTGTGAGTGGCTAACGCGAACTTAAACGGTTCGCGTTACCATAAGTTTTTTGATTTCAGCAATCGCCTTGGCCGGATTCAAACCTTTTGGACAGGTGTTAGTGCAGTTCATAATAGTATGACAGCGATACAGGCGGAATGGGTCTTCAAGCTCATCCAGACGTTCACCGGTATATTCATCACGACTATCAATAATCCAGCGGTAGGCTTGCAATAATATAGCAGGGCCTAGATAGCGATCACTGTTCCACCAGTAGCTTGGACAACTGGTTGAACAGCAGGCACACAGGATACATTCGTAAAGTCCATCAAGTTTTGCACGATCTTCTTTAGATTGCAGACGCTCTGCATCCGGTGGTGGAGGAGTTTGTGTTTGCATCCAGGGTTTAATCGATGCGTACTGAGCATAAAAGTGTGTCAGGTCAGGTACCAAATCTTTCACAACAGGCATGTGCGGTAATGGATAGATAGCAATATCACCTGAAAAATCATCAATCGCCTTTGTACAGGCAAGGGTATTGGTGCCACCGATATTCATAGCGCATGAACCACATATACCTTCACGACATGAACGACGGAAGGTTAGGGTCGAATCGATTTCGTTTTTAATATAGATGATCGCATCAAGCACCATCGGACCAAACTTATCGAGATCGACTTCATAGGTATCAACTCTGGGGTTTTTTCCTGAATCAGGTTCCCAGCGATAGATACGAAAGGTTTTTTTACGAGTAGCACCATTTGCCGCAGCAAAAGTTTTGCCTTGTTTTACTTTTGAATTCTTTGGTAGTGTAAATTCAGCCATAGTGATTCTCTTTTAATAAACTCGTTTTTTCGGTGGGAATACATCAACTTCATCCGTCAATGTATACATATGCACTGGTCGATATTCGAAACTGACCTTGCCATCTTCTGATAATGAGGACAGTGTATGTTTCATCCATACTTCATCATTACGATCAGGATAGTCTTCACGCGCATGTGCGCCGCGACTTTCAGGACGATTATAAGCAGAATGTATACTGACTACGGCGCTACTTAACAAGTTAGATAGCTCTAGTGTTTCAATTAAATCGGTATTCCAGACCAGACCCTTATCATCAATTTTGACGTCTTTAAAAGAATCCCAAACATCAGACATTTTATCGATACCTTCTTTTAGACTTTCACCGGTGCGGAATACCGCAGCATCAGATTGCATCGTGCGTTGCATGTTGTCTCGAATCTTCGCAGTAGGTGTGGAACCCTTGTTATAACGCAGTTTATCGAGCCTATCGACAGCTTCATCACCACCATTACTTAGCGATTTATGCGTTGAATTTGGTGTTATGGTTGCTGAACAGAAGTTTGCAGCAGCACGACCAAATACAATCAAGTCTAACAATGAATTTGAACCTAAACGGTTCGCGCCATGTACTGATACACAAGCGGCTTCGCCGATAGCCATTAAGCCTTCAACAACAGCATCAGGATTGCCATCTTTTAGTTGCACAACCTGCCCTTGATAATTAGTTGGAATACCGCCCATGTTGTAATGCACTGTTGGAATAACCGGTATCGGTTCTTTTGTCACATCTACGCCCGCAAAGATACGCGCAGATTCAGCAATACCCGGTAAACGTTCATGAATAACTTCAGGGCCTAAATGTTCAAGGTGTAAATGAATATGGTCTTTGTGTTCTCCAACACCACGACCTTCACGAATCTCCATCGTCATGGAACGGCTTACTACGTCACGTGATGCTAAATCTTTTGCTGAAGGTGCATAACGCTCCATAAAACGTTCGCCCTCTGAGTTGGTTAAATAACCTCCTTCACCACGTACACCCTCGGTAATCAAACAACCAGAGCCATAAATACCGGTTGGGTGAAATTGGGTAAATTCCATATCTTGTAACGGTAAGCCTGCACGTAACACCATGCCATTACCGTCACCGGTACAGGTATGTGCAGAAGTTGCCGAGAAATAGGCGCGGCCAAAACCACCCGTTGCCAGTACCACCTGATGGGCACGGAAACGATGGATAATGCCATCTTCCATATTGATTGCCATTACGCCGCGACAAATACCGTTGTCCATAATTAAATCAAGTGCAAAATATTCAATAAAAAATTCGGCTTCATGTTTTAGTGATTGTTGATAAAGCGTATGCAGAATTGCATGACCAGTTCTGTCAGCAGCAGCACAGGTTCGCTGTGCAGTACCTTCACCATAATTGGTGGTCATACCACCAAAAGGGCGTTGGTAAATTTTGCCGGCTTCAGTTCTTGAGAAAGGCACGCCCTGATGTTCCAGTTCGATAACGGCAGGAATGGCTTCACGACACATGTATTCAATAGCATCCTGATCACCTAACCAGTCAGAACCTTTAATAGTGTCATACATATGCCAGCGCCAGTCATCTGGTCCCATATTGCCTAATGCTGCACTCATACCGCCTTGAGCTGCCACGGTATGACTACGTGTTGGAAATACTTTGGTTAAACATGCAGTTTTCAAACCTTTGGCAGCCATGCCAAAGGTCGCTCTTAAGCCAGCACCGCCGGCACCGACCACGACAATATCGTATTTATGTTCAATGATTTCGTATGAATTCGTCATGATAAATTACAATCCTAAATAAACTTTAATAACTGCCAGTGCAGAAGATAATCCCGCAAAAAAAACGAGGAATCTTATAAGTACCAGACAGCCAATCTTTTGCCATTTGCTTGCTACATAGTCTTCAATAACCACCTGCAAACCAAGTGCAGCGTGGTAGTACATGGCAGTAATAAATAACAACATTAGTACAGCATTAAAGTGGGCTTGTAACCAAAGAGTGACAGTGCTGTAATCCTTACTGATGACAGAGACTGTGGAAAAAATAAACCATAGTGATAATGGCACTAATGCAATAGCAGTTAGTCTTTGAGCAGTCCAGTGATGTAAACCTTCTTTTGATGAACCTAGGCCGCGGGCACGAGCAAGTGGTGTTTGTAAACTCATCAGGCACACCCCATCAGATAGGTAACAATGGTTAAAATAATAGCAGCAGTAATAACGGCATAACCGGTTTTATATGTGGTTTCGATATTTAGTCCAATACCGGCATCCCAAAACAGATGACGTATACCATTGCATAGATGATAGAAAAGTGAAAAGACGAAACCGATCAGAATTATTTGACCATACCATGCACTGATATACGTATTTAACTTAGCAAATGTTATTTCATTCGTCGCTAAACTTACCAGCCAGCAGCTTAGTAATAATGTGCCTATGCTCAGAAACACGCCAGTTGCGCGGTGTGTAATTGATAGCACAGATGTAAGCTGTGGCTTATATACTTGCAAATGAGGTGATAAGGGGCGATTCACCGACTCCATGATGCTTTCCTCTAGGTATTTTGGTCAATAATGACCGGTTTTTGATATAATTTTATTATTAAAAATCTATGCAACGACCTTTCTTTTCCCAATCACCATATCGGGTTGGTTCAGGACCCTTTGGGCCTCCGATTTCCTTTGGTTTTTGCTGATTCTCCACATTTTTATTTTGAAAACAGTCCTTTTTGTCGTTTTTTTTCTTATTTTGCATAAAATAATGTTACAAATGAATCAGTTGCAATTATCTCAGCAATAATTGCATATTTTGACTAAAAATAGAATGCGAATATTGCATTGATTTAATGTTTTTTACGAAAAATAAATAATGATCATGGACAGGAAAATATCATCGTTTTTAACGAGATTTCGACTACCATACGCAAGTTTACCGATAAAAATTAACGCGAGGATCTTATGCTAAGAGCAGGATGGGTATTTTTCTTACTCACGACAAAACTTGGATGTTGAGAATTTACGCCGTTTTCGGACAAGATTGTTCCACTCAAAAACTTCAGTTTCTGATTCCTAACAAATGATTTTGACACCAGGCAAGCCCAAGTTTTTTTATCGGAGACAGGCTTACATGCTGAGGTGACCATGGGTAACCCTGATTCATCATCTTTTTTGTCATAGCGACTGCTAGATGACTCATCAAAATGCCATGTCGAAACTTTAATGAATCTTTTTTAGGAAGAGACTGAATCAGATTTCGAATATCACTTTTTATATGTTCAATCATATCTTTTGTTTTAAATTTATTATCTTTTGGCAGAATATTGCATCGATCAACAAGAAATGTGGATGCTTCTGTTAGCGCCATCAAGTAGTGATAGTTTGTTCCTAGTTGTTTTATACAATCCAGACTAACAGTCTGTTCTATATGATTTTGCTTTGCACAGCGTTGCCAAATTAAACCTGAATTATTAGCAAATAATTTAAGAGCATCGTTTAAATTATTCGGTCTTTCTATGAGCAACAGCTTTTCAGTAGTCGTAATAAAAACTTGCAGCTCAGAGGTGATATCTGTTGATATTAGTCGATGGTTTTGTAAATATTGTGTAACCGGATGGCGTGCCTCCTGATTTGATAGGCGTTGAATTTCTTCTAGCCACCATTGGAATTTTATGTGTGCAATACCAGGATCTGAGCACTCTGAAAGAATGGTAAATAATTCATTATGTAGGGCATGAAAGCCGACAATATGGATTCTTGTTTCTTCAGATTCAAACAGATTTGCATAATACAAATTACTGCCTTCCGGCGAGGCTATTTGCGAACAGTAATTTTGATTAGCCTTGATTATGTCTGGTGAGAACATCAATGATTTCTTCAGGTGAATTAACAGTGCCATCTGCCTGCCAGCTATTTGGCTCTGAATCCGCATCAATATAGCCATATAATGCTATTAATGTGTGCATGCCAGCACGTTTACCTGCTTCTATATCACGTTCAGCATCACCAATATAAATCGTTTCAGCTTCATCAGCATTTAATAACTGACAAGCATAATGTAACGGTGCAGGATGAGGTTTTCGGTATTCAGTAGTGTCGCCGGATACGATGCATTTGGTTCGTTTATCAAGTTCAAGCTCGGTGACCAAAGGATTGGTTAGCCATTTACTTTTATTGGTGACGATTCCCCAAGGTATATTTTTATCTTCGATATGATTGAGTACAGTTTCCATGCCATCAAACAGTCGAGAGTGAATAGCAATATTTTCACTATAATGTCGTAGAAAGGCATCTCTAATCTCTTCAAACCCTTCATCATATTCTTTAAGACCAAATGCTAAATTAATCATGGCATTGCCACCAAGCGACACGGTAGGTTTAATAACATCCAGTGGTAATACTTCAAGTCCTTTATGTTGTCTCACGACATTCAGGGCATTAGCAAGATCAACTGCGGTATCAACTAATGTGCCATCGAGATCAAATAAAACGTGGTTAATCATATGATGTCGTACTTTTTATCGTTTGCATTAAATAATTCACATCTGGATTTGTTGTTAATTGGCATGTGTTTAATAAGGGGTTGTATTTCATGCCCGATATGTTTCTCACTTCTAGTCCACCTGATTTACACCAGTTTGCCAACTCTGAGGGTCTAATGAAACGTTCATAATCATGTGTGCCATTTGGTAATAGTTTTAAAATATATTCTGAAGCTACAACAGCCAGCGCATAGGATTTAATATTTCTGTTCAATGTTGAAAAAAATACATGTCCACCTGGCTTGACTAATTTAGAACAGGCATCAACTAGTGATGCTGGATCGGGCACATGCTCGAGTAATTCCATGCAAGTAATGACATCAAACTTTGCGATATTATTTTTGGCAAATTCTTCAGCTGTAATGCATTGATAATTAATATCATAGCCGGATTCATTTGCATGTTCTCTAGCACAGGCGATATTTTCAATGCTGGCATCAATGCCAGTAACAATCCCTTTTTTTGTTGCGATGGCTTCTGAGAGCAGACCACCTCCGCAGCCGATATCTAAAATATATTTGCCATCCACACTACATCGCGATTCAATGTAGGCAAGTCGCACAGGGTTAATATGGTGTAAGGTTTTGAATTCCCCATCCTTATCCCACCATTTGGTGGCGTAAGCAGAGAATTTCTCGACTTCTTTTGTATCAATATTTATAGACATTATTAATAATTTTTTGTGATTGTAACAATGCGGAAAATAGAATTCGTATGGTTAGTATAGTAATCTCAAATAAATCACTGTAAACCATAAATAATAAAATTTAGAGATTCAGAATGAAAAACAACATATTGTTAGGTATTAGATTTGCCGTTATTAGCATATTCTTTTATTTTTTAACGGGTTGTGCATCTACACAAAATCTTGATGAAAGAGACCCCTGGGAAAGTTTTAATCGCGGTGTATATAATTTTAATGAAGCTGCTGACAAAGTTCTCATTGATCCATTAACCAGGGTATATGATTTTATTACGCCGGATTTTATCGATAATGGTATTAGCAATATGTTTAGTAATATTAGACAGATTCCTGCAATTGCTAACGCTTTATTACAATTTAAGTTTGAAAAGGCGGCAAATGACTTATTGCGATTTTTAATCAATTCAACCTGGGGATTATTGGGCTTTAATGACATTATTGGTAGTGATTTACCTAAAGGTGGAGAAGATTTCGGGCAAACATTAGCACATTGGGGAGTAGGGACTGGACCTTATTTGGTATTACCTTTTCTCGGTCCCTCGACATTACGCGATACCGCAGGTTTTGGTGTTGACAGCCTGATGAGTCCTGTTATCTATCTGGAAAGCGACGAATTGAGAACGGGTCTAATCGGACTAAATTATATTGATTTTAAAAGCGATCTGAAAAGCGCAAAGGAACTGATTGGTGCAGCTGCGGTTGATCAATATGAATTTACAAAGAATGCTTATTTTCAGAAACGAGAAGATCAAATTAATGATGGTGCTTTAACGAATTTTCCGGAAGAATAAAATTATTATTCTGGAATTTGCATACGGTTATCTTGTATGTCAAGTGCTTCGGCAAACTCAATGAGTTCCTGCAATTGCTTTTTAGCATTTTCAGGGTTAATACTGATTAATGCTTTTTTTTCCAAGAAGTTTTTGTAGATGTTGGCACTAAGACGTTGCATTCTTTTTGTCTGACTTGTTGCAAGTTTTTGATTTGTTGATAATGCATTCCACTTTTCATTAAAAAAATTAAAACTTTCTCTTGTCCACTCATTTGCCTTCAGAAATTCGGCAATCAGTGCTTCTCCGGCCTTGCTATCGACAGGATTGAGATTATTTTCAACACTATTAGCGGTATTCGTCTGGGAATTGCTGACTGGAGGTTTTGGATAAAACAATACAACTGCAATAATTAACAAGATGACGAATACACAGCTGAAAGCAATGTAAAGCATGGGTAAGTTTTTTTGTTTAACAGGCGCAATTATATCTTCACTGGATATATTGCCAGTTGGTGCTGCACTGGAAATATTGATGATTTGAGTTGTATCTCGGTTTTGTGGGGTCGTTGTCTCAAGATCATTACCCGGTTCTAACGGGGCAAGATATTCATTATTTTCGACGTTTACATTTCCATCGATTATGGCTCTAAACAGATCATTTCTTGCTTGGCGATAGGTGTCTTTGCTAATAATACCATCTGCATAATCTGCAGCTAATTGATTTAACGTTTTACTACTCATTAATAAAACTTTTAACCTACGTTTTCACGTAATAATCGAAAACCGGTTACTTCATCAGAGTTGCCATCAGAATCTCTTTCAAGGCTGATATCACATTTTGAATGTGCATCTGTGTAAGCACCACCTCTCACATAAATACTGTTTCCATCCTTTACCCATTCTTGAACATTACCGATATAATTTTTTAAGCCCCAGCCATTGGATTTACCTGACTTCACACTCACAATACCTGTGCCTTTAATCAATTTATCTCTAACTGTAACACGGCAGTTAAAATCTTTTTTAGGTTGTTTGCCACCTGCATTTGCTGCATAAACCCATTCATCACGCGTAGGAATACGATAGGTTTTGCCGGTGCGTTCAGATAGCCAGTTTGCATAGGACTCAGCTTGCTGCAAAGAAATACCTGTCATGGGTTCATTTCTTCGTTCTTTATCTTTGATTGGTTGACAAGTGCCACTCAAGATACAGTATTTACTGTAATCACTTACTGAAACCTCGTATTTGGAAATAGCAAAAGGTTTATCAAAGCCTTCTCCATCTGGCACAACCACCATTAATGGACCACGCGCCTGCTGATGAATCATGTCATAACAAATAGCTTTGGCACGAGTACCATATCCAGCCAGACGACTGGTGCATTCAGAGTCACTGACAATAGGTGTCCATTGTTCAAATGCAGCACCAGCACCAGCACTAGCACTACCTGGATTAGCTGCAAGTGCGGATTCTAAATCAGGGTTTTCAGCACGACGAATCTTATCGGGCGTTAAACGGGCAATTTCTTGGTTCAATTCCTGTTCTTCCGTTGCATAATCCGGATTATCAGTCCAAAGCGCTTGTGCTCGTGCTAATAGGTTTCTGGTTTGTTTTAGTTTTGTTGCATCGCCACTGCCGGCTTCCTTATCTTTAAGATAAAAATCATAAACACTATTAGCTTCTTTTAGTTTTGTTTCTAATGTTTGTGAAAACATCAGATATTCTGGATGTGTTGCAAACTCAACAACCGCCGCTTGTTGTATCTCTGTTGCCAGTGTCAGTTTGCCAGCTGCTATAGTGTTATTTGCTTCAGCTAACTGTGGCCATGGTTGTAACTGTAATTGATTTTTTAAATCAGCTAGCACGGCATTAGCTGGAAACAATCGTGCAGCTGTATCAGCTAATGCAGCAGCACCGTTTTCATCTGTTGTACGTAAGTTATCAATACGCCCTGACAGTATTTCTGCTGCATTTTTACTAAATTCTGCATAGCGTGCAGGATCAGCTGTTTCAATTTGGCTGATTTTTAATCTGGCATCGGTACGGAAGGTGAATGCTGTTTTAAATAATTCTGTTAGTTCAACAATATTTGCCTCTGCTTGATAATTGTTCTTAAGTGATAATAATAATGAGTTATTTGGATCGATCTCCAGACCTTTATTAACAACAGTGAATGCGGTAGTGAAATCTTTCGATTCAGCCTGACTTTGTGCCAATCTCGCGTAAGCATCGCCAAGCATTTGAGGAGCTTCAAACCTTAGATAATTATCATTTTCAGGCAAGTCCGTTTTTAACTGTTCATAAACTTTTTCAGCTTCTGCGATGTTATTTGCTTCTGTGAAGGTTTTAAGGTCAGACTTGTTAGCTTCAACACGCGCTAAACGTTCGGTTTCAGCTCTGGCATCTGCAATAGATTGACGAGTATCAAGCAAGGGTTGCAGACCTGGCGCGTAACGCTCAGCTGTATCGATGTAGTCGTCTGCTGCATCATAACGCTCGGCTTGCAGAGTTATGTTTGCCCTATCTATATATAAAATAGCAATTTGATCGCGATATGAATCCAGCTCTGGTTTAATCGATTCATCTTCGCTAACCATACTTGCCAATTCTTTAACTTCACGAAGAAGATTGCTTTCCCAAACGTCATCGTCCACTCCTGGTTGTGTTAGTGCTTTATCGATGTTGGAAATATTAGTAGTTGCCAGTTCAGTGATTTTTGTTTTTCTTTCATCGCCACTTAAATGAGCCAGTTTTAATTTCGCTAATCGTTGGTTTAATTGTAAACCACTCATAACTTCAGTCATGTCAGATGCGAGTGTTTCTGCATCAGCACGAGAACCACTACTTAGAATTGTATTTAATTCTTCATCGATCAATGGTTTAAATTGTTCAGATAAACGTACCAAGGTATCACTATTGGGTTCCAGATTAGCGAGTTCAGTAATAGTTACCTGTTGTTGCTGATAGGCATACAGACTGGTGAGTTGAAATTCAACTGCGTTCAAATCTGACTCAAGCGAAACGACTTTTTGCGCCCGCAGAATTCGGGACTCAAGGTCAGAAAGTCTCGGGTCATCTTTACCACCTTCTGTTTGCATGCCAGATCTGACCAATGCCAATGCTTCATCATAATTTTGCTCATCAAATTTCAACTTAGCATAAGTACGATAGGCATTGCTTGGTCTAGGGTCATCCAAAAGAGGATGATTGGGATCAATCTTAGCAATTTGTTGCAGAATGGTTCGAGTATTATCAACTAGACTTTCATCTTTTAACGCATCAATGTATTGTTTGTTCAGGCCACTTATAATCTGTTTTTTGCTACTTGCGACCTGCTCTATTTTTTGTTGTAAATAGATAGATTCAGGATAGAACTCTCTAATTTCTTCAAGCACTTTATTAGCTGCAGGGAAGTCATAATCTTCACCACTAGTATCAATAAAGCTGGCAATTTTGTCGCTGAAATAGTTTTGGATAGCATCTTTAGCTTCATCAGATACTTTTGTCTGGTCTGCTTTTTCAAGCAAACGTATTTCATCCAGTTTTGTTGTGATGATCTGTTCTGTGCCCCGAGTAATTTCCGTAACAAGCTGCCCCAGTTCTCTTTGATGCAAGTAATCTAGTGCAGGGTTTATAAACATTAAACCGATAACAAGTAATACTGTTGCAGCGATAACGAATGGGTTCTTATGCCATGTAGCCTTTCCTTCGAGTTCTTCCAGAAAATGTGCAACATTAGGACTTCTATCTTCGCGTTTAAATGCTACAGATCTTTTAAGCGCACGATTCTGCTTTTTATTAAGTGTTTTGATATAAGCTGGTTCGAGTTTATTTTCGAATGCTTTATTCGCAGGCAATTTATTAAACGGGTGTTTTCCAGTTAATAGCTCGTAAGCGGTGCAGCCTAGAGCATAAGTATCATCACGGGTATCTGGTTCTTGTCCTTCCAGCATTTCATAACTTGCATAGGCGGGTGTTAAGGCACCTAACTTACCTGGATCAAATAAGGTTTTTTCAGCTTCACCGGTGACAGGGTTTTTAACAGCGCGCGCGATACCAAAATCCAATGTCTTAACTGTGCCATCATTACAATAAAAGGCGTTTCCAGGCTTGAAGTCGGAATGCACCAGTCTTCTATCGTGTGCATAAATAAGGCCTGCACCAAGTTGCTTGATAATTTCATAAGCTTCATCAAAAGGTAAACCACCCCTGGGTTTGACTTGTTTTTTGATGAAGTCTTTAAGTTCCATTCCCTCCATCAATTCCATTGTGATAAATACAGGTGTGCCTGGGCCACCTACACGATCAAAGTCATAGATAGTTGCAATATTAGGGTGAGCCAGTTTTTGCTGACGACTTGATTCACGCTGCAGAGAGATAAATGCTTCAGGGTGACCTTTAAAGTCTTCATTTAATAACTTGATAGCAACATGCGGCTTTTTGTCTTTAGCTTCATGCTTCAGAAGGTCAAGTGCTTTATACACCTTACCCATACCACCAACACCAAGGACTTTTTCCAGTTTAAAGCGTTGTTTAATGACTGAACCTTCACCATAAGAACCACTAAGATCACCAACAGCTACAGCAGGGTCACTCCATTCAGTTCCAGTAGGACCGGTGGGAGAAGTAATAGATGGTGTAGAAGTATCAGAGCCTGGCATACTGATATCAAACAAGTCACTATCAGTATCATCACCCGCCTGTGTTTTTTCTTTATCTATGGTTACCTGAAATGTCTTGTCTTCACTATTGATGTCGGACTGCACTGTCATATCTTCACTATCGAAATCATTAGCTGAAGATTGAACAGTCATATCTTCGCTTCCTAAATCATCAGCAGTTGCCTGAACCGTCTTATCTTCAGTATCGAAGTCATCTGATGTCGCCTGTACAGTTTTATCCTCACAATCAAATATATCGCTATCATCTGGAGCCGGATCAAAAATTGTTGCATCAGAGTCTTCATTATCTGTTGATTCTGTTTTTGAAGCATTTGTGCGACGAAATTCATTAATTTGTCTTTTCAGGTGGGTATAGGCTTCATCATCGATGTTGCTTGCAGCCTGAAATTCGTCCAATTCAGCAAGCATTTTTGTGGCGAATTTAGGTGACATAGCCAATAACATATCTAGTTGAACCGAGAGCGTTTCAAGCTCCAGTTCCCCTTTTGCTAATGCGTCTAATGCGGTTTTGAAATCAGACAGAGCAAATACCTCTAAATACTAAATTTAATTTTTGAATATATGATTAATCAATGTCAACCAGAATTGCAGTTACATTGTCACCAGCGCCACGAGATAAAGTAAGATCAATTAATTCTTTGCAGGTTTCCTCAATAGTACCTTTTTGCAGCATTGTTTGAAACTCAATATCGTTAAGGTGCTTGGTCAAACCATCACTGCATAATAGAAAGCGATCGCCCTTTTCCATCTCCTGAATATCCATATCAAGAAATAATTCAGGTGTGGCACCTACAGCGCGAGTAATCATGTTACCGTGGGGGTGAGTCGCCGCTTCTTCGCGCGTTATAATTCCTTTCGCAATATATTGCTCTACTTGTGAATGATCGGTGGTCATCTGCCTTAATTCATTATTTCTTAATCGATAGATTCGACTATCACCAGCCCAAATAAAAATAGAATAGTGTTGATAAGCAACAAGTACTACGACAGTGCTACCAATTGTTGTGCGTTTTTTGGATTCTTTTGCCTTGGTAATCAGCTTTCTGTTAACTTGGATAAGTCCATCTTCAATATCATCCACATAACGTTCGAGTGATAGGCCTTCATGTACTTTATTTAACGTGCTAACGATTAATTGACTGGCAACATCTCCACCATCATGTCCACCCATTCCATCGGCCACAACCCACATTCCGACTTCTGAACGTTCCAGCATGGAATCTTCATTGTATTTACGCACCTTGCCAACATTTGTAATACCATGCGAATGCCATGATAGTGTTTTTTTATATGCAGTAGCCATGAACTATTATCCATCCAGATTGTTTGGCTTTTAATAAAGTAAACATCTTCTTAACGGCGTATAGTGAATTTAACAACCTCTGTCGGACCTTCAGAAAACGATTTGCCAAGACTAATGGCGCCATTGGACGTTAAAGGCATTTCCTCTCGTCTTAAAAAAGATTCTTCAGCATTATCCAGTTTAACGTGTGTGCCATTGGTGCTTTGATCGATAATAAAAAACTTGTTTCTACGTAGTTCAATACGAACATGTTGTCTGGAAGCAAGTTTTTCATGAATAGGTAAATCACAGGTTTGACTTCTGCCCATAACGACACCTGTTCTATCAAGATTAATCGTCATCTGTTTGTCGCGATATTCAAGCAACATGGAGGATTCTTCTAAATGAGGCACATCTTCCATCATGCCTGCCGCCATTCTGGTGACATCTTCTTCTTGCCAAATAATCTCAAAAATCTGAATAACGTCTTTCTTACCCTTAATAGGTGCATTATCTACAAAACGTGCGCTAGCTTGCATGATAGGTTCTAATAGGTCTAAAGTGGTTTTTGTGGTAATAATTTGTCCACCTTTTGCCTGTGCAGCCATTCTTGCAGCAACATTCACTGCATCACCAAAGACATCACCACCTTCGAGTAGTGCGGGTCCAAAATGTAAACCAACACGTATTTTTATCTCGGGTTTATCAGCATCCTGGGTGGTATTGATCTCATCTAGGTCTTCCTGCATCTGACATGCTGCATTTGTGGCATCATCAGCAGTTGTAAAGGTACACATGATTTCATCACCTATCGTCTTGATAACAGTACCGCCATAGGTATGAACAATGTCTGTGAGGGCATGCAGTGTTTCAGCGATAATGGCACGGGCATTTGAATCACCCAGTACTTCAAATAAACGTGTACTGCCGCTGATATCAGCAAACATGATGGCTAAATTAGCTGATTTTGGCGACATAACTAACTAACCATTATGTCCGATAAAGAATTTGATGCTATGTTGCATATATGCACTTGCGAATATGTAATAGTGATTTTTATGATATTGTTGATACTAAATTAAAATAGTTCAATCATAACCAGTAATCTTTGTAGAGTCATTATCTTAAATTATTTATCTAAGTGTTGAAATCAACTAAATATTTATTTTTCAATAATATGGTCTGGAACTAGAGATATGTCGGATACAAAACCCAAGCAAAACACTATTCTGAAAGTTTTTTTAGCACTAATAATTATCGGCATATTTATCCTGGTGTCTGCTTTCTCGGGTAAGGAATTATTAGGTTTAGGTGCTGCAAATAATGAAGCTGCAAATGTTGAGCAAAATAACAACAAGGATAAGAAGCAGACTGAATGGGCCAATCTAGATAAACAACCTGAAGTTTTAGCGCCAATAGATCTGAATTACCTCACCTTGTTTTTTAATAACATGAGCAGTCAAAAGCGTGAGCGTGTCATTTCAGATAAAGTATTATTTAAACAAGTTGTTGAAAATGAAGCAATTAATCGGGCAGTTGTTTCTGCTGCTGTCGCAAATAAGCTTGATGAAGACAGTAATATAGAATTTTTAATGCGTCGCGGGGCAGAAGCGTTTTTACGAGATGCGTACCTAAATAAATTAATTTTAAGTAAATTACCCAAGAATTTTCCTGCGGATGAACAGGTTAAGGAATATTACCAAAACAATCTGGATAAATTTTTAATTCCTGAGCGAATTCATGTCTGGCAGATTTTTTTGGCAAAACCAACAGATGATGAATCATTAAAAACCACGAAAAATAAAATAAATGACATATTGAAAAAAATAAAAAAAGATAAATCTGTATTTTCAGGTCTGGCGATTGCTGAATCTCAGCATGAGCAAAGTCGTGTGAATGGTGGCTACATGGGACTAATTAAAACTAATGAAATACTACCTTCTATCAAAGAGCCATTACTGAAACTTAAAGTCGGTGAATTAAGCCAGGTTATAGAATCTGAAACAGGTTTTCATATTTTGAAGCGTGGTGAGAAGCAGCAAGCTGTACAAGTTGAGCTCGAACAGGTTAGTCCAAAAATTAAAAAATTGTTACTTGAGCAAGCGAAATTGCAGCTTAAAAAGGAAATATTTCAACAAGTTATAAAGGAATATCCACAAGGTTTATCTGACACTAAACTTGAGGAATGGCAGTTAAGTATTGAAGCTATAACAGAAAAGCCTTAAATTTTTAAGAAAAAATCATACCTATTGTGAAAATGCAAATTATTTTTTTTGCATCGATCAACTAAAATCTTCTAATTTTCAGTAGTTTAAGCTGTCTTATCTGTATCAAATATTTTAGAATTCACATTGCCACAAAACTGCAGAATTGATAGATGTCTGTTAGAAATTTTTATGTAGATTCGCTTCGCAAAACCACTAGCTTATAGCGCATAAATATCACAGTAACCTTATGTTTTATATGTATTAATAGTGATTTTAAAAATTAAAAAAATAATACAGCTAAGAGTCTTTTATTATTCACTTTTAGTCACTAGTCTGTGCATTTCTCAAATTACTTCTGCTGAACCAGTTGGATTACCTGTTGCTGCTACTCCTAGTGACGTTCGATCTGGCGCGGAAAGACCAGAAAGTGAATTAACAGAACCGCAAGCAGAATTTGTTGCTGCCGATTCTCAGCTCGATATCCCTGCCATGATAGATAGGCCGTTTGATATTGAGGAAGGTCCATACGTAAATGTCACGGAATTTCGTTTAGTTGATGGTGAAGATTATCCCCAGTTTGGAATTAGTATTGCTGAAATAATTGCCGTATTAGAAGAGGCAAAACAGGAGCAGCCCGAGCGCGGTTTTAGTATTGGTGAACTGCAAGAAATATCCGATAGGGTAACTCGTTACTACCGTGGCAAGGGTCTTATCTTGTCGACTGCTGTATTGCCTGTGCAAACTGTTCAAGATGGTATTGTTGATATTCAGATCTTTGTTGGTCGTCTTGGTCGGGTGCGTGTCGAAAGCAATGAAGAATATGATGCAAATATTTTACGACGACCTTTCCAGAAATTAATTGGGCAGCCTGTTACGCAACAAACTATTGAGTCCGCACTGTTAACGCTGACAGATTACCCAGGGCTCAGTGTGTTCGGTGTATTTGAACCGGGCATCAAAGTTGGTGAGGCTGATATCGTCTTAAAGGTTCAGGAAGAGAAACGGTATGACTTTGCCGCTCGAATAGATGACCATGGTTTGCCAACTACTGGTCGTAATCGTTTTCGTACTACAGTGAATTGGAATAATCCGATAGGTTTTGCAGATAGAATTACTGTGACCTATCAACAAACTTATAATCCTAAATTAAATGATTACTGGGCTTTGGATTATCTGCTTTATTTGGGTCATGGTTTTTCAGCTGGTATGGGGACATTTAAAAACCGGTTTGATATAGGCGGAGAGTTAGCTGTAGCCAATATTTCAGCTGAAACGACAAATGATTACGCCTATTTTCAGAAATCATTCAAACGTTCCAGACAAGAAAACTTATCTTCAAGATTAACGCTGACCAGAAAAAAATCGACAACGACAACTGCAGGCTTTCAAACAAACCAGGATAAATTGACGGTTTTTAAACTGGAAGCTAACTATGATTCAGTTGATACCTATTATCCTTTAAGGTTTTTGTTAAATGCTTTTCAAAAAGAACCTTCCAACTTTGGCGGTGGTATAAACTTCGCTACGCTTTCAGTTAGTAGGGGATTTAATGATATTTTTGGCGCGATGAGTTCTAGTCCAGAGCAATTTAAGCTGGGAAGTGGTGGTCAACGTTCAAGTCGTCGAGGTGGCTCAGGAAATCTTGCGGCAGGTCAATTCCTAAAGGCAGAAGCTAACTATCAACGACTGCAATTATTGACTAAAAAAACTTCGTTTCTATTTAGAACTGAATTTCAATGGTCCAATGATTTGCTGGTGCCACTAGAGCAGTATTCCGTTGGCGGCCCTGAAAGCGTTCGAGGTTTTCCGGATGCACAAGGCTTGTTTGATAGGTCTTATTTCTTGTCAGGCGAATATATTATGAATGCGCCGTTTATCGCTGATAAACCTGCCTTTTATAATCGTACATGGGGAGAGGTTTTACAGTTCTCTGTGTTCTATGATTTTGCAACAGGGCAACAAAACGATCCTCTGGACTCTGCAAAAGATAGAAATACCTCTGGTAAATGGGTGACTTTTCGAAGTATGGGTGCGGGTTTGCGATTTAATATTCCAGGCATGATTGATAGCCGCTTGATGTACTCCACTGGACTTGGTGGAGAAGTACCGGATAACGGGCGTCATGGGCAAATTTGGGTTGATTTCACCTATAGTTTTTAAATTGATGTTACAGATACTAAGACATGAGTTAGATAAAGTGGTTATGTTATACACAGCGCAGTATGTTTTGTTAGAAACTGCTATACAAATTATTAGTATAAATTATTTGGTTTAACTGATTGTAAATATGGCAAATAATCGAAAACAATCGCGAAGGCATTCTCAGGTGTTTAAGCTAAAACCTGCAGTATCCTTCATGCGCACTGCGCTTCCTGCAGGTTTATTGTTTGGTTTTGCTACCAGTTCCTATGCAGAAGTTCTCCCCAATTTTCAATCTGCAAATTCAAGTGTTTCGCGAGACACCTCCGGCAATCATGCCACGATTAAGTCTCCAACATCGCGCGGTATAGGTTCTGCCTCCAGTATTTCAATTGCCAAAGATCAATCTATAAATATTCAGCAAGCAAAAACCGCGCATTATCTTTTAAATAGCAACAGTACAGGTATTAAACCTGAACAGATTCTCGGGCAATTAAATTCAGTAGGTAGTGTGACGCTATTTTCCGCTAACGGGATCTTGATCGGTCCATCAGCGGCAATAAATGTAAACTCACTCGTTGCCTCTGGTCTTAAAGTTGACGAAGAAAAATTTCTCAAAGGTAACCATGTCTTTTTTAATCCTGATGGAACTGAAGGTGGTAAGGTTGTTAACCAAGGCTTAATTCAAGCTGCAACTGGCGGTTCAGTAAGTTTAGTTGGTGGTGCAGTTAAAAACGAAGGCACTATTCTAGCAACAGCAGGGCAAGTTAATCTTCTCGCGGGCAAGAAAGTCACTATGGATTTTGATGGTGATGGATTAATTCAGTTTACTGTTGATGAAAAGATTTTACAAAACGCTCACGATTTAGATGATGCTGTGTCCAACACCGGCACCATTAATGCTGAAGGCGGCAGTGTCATACTGCATGGTAAAGCTGCTAAAGATGTGTTTACCAATGTTGTGAATAATAGTGGCGTTATCGGTGCGAGTAAAATTCAAAATGAAGGTGGTGTGATTAAGCTTGTTGCCAATGGCGCAAGCAACTCATTAATCAATACCGGTACATTAAGTGCGCCATCATCGGATGGTGATGGTGGCATGGTTGAAATCTTCGCTAGTGATACTGCAATCATTTCAGAAGATGCATTGATCACTTCAGCGTCAACATCAGGTAAAGGCGGTCAAGTAATCGTTGAAGGTGAAAAGGTAGGTCTGCTTCATAACGCGCGTATAGATGTATCAGGTGAAACCGGCGGTGGTGAGGTTTTAATTGGTGGTGATTATCAGGGAAAGAATGCAGAAGTTAAAAACGCCACTATCACTTATGTTGGTGATAATACTTCTATCAATGCAGATGCAATAACAGAAGGGGATGGCGGTAAGGTAATTGTCTGGTCAGACAATACGACAAAATACTACGGCAATATCTCAGCTACGGGCGGTAGTAAAAGTGGTAATGGTGGTTTTGCAGAAGTTTCAGGAAAAGAAAACCTAAAGTTTTCCGGCGCTGTTGATTTAACAAGTGCGAATGGTGATTTAGGTGAGTTACTGCTCGACCCAAAAAATATCACGATTTCTAATGCAGGTGGTGATGATCTTATTGGCGTCAATAATGATGATACATTTAATAACATATTAGCTTTTGACGAAGGCAATGGTGGCACAGGGCCTGACTCGAATGACAGCATTACGCCTGCAACACTCGATGGTATTGGTGCGACCATCACTTTACAGGCAAATAACGATATAACTATTACTGATGCAATTAATTTATCCACTGTATCTGCCGGTTTGACTATGCAGGCGGGCAGAAGCATCCTGATTAATGCTGATATCAGCACAAATGATGGCGCGGTAAATATTCTTGCTAATCAACGTACTGCAAATGGCGTTGTAGATGCTGAAAGACTTCCCGGCGCAGCAGAAATCACCATGGCTGATGGCACCGCAATTTCAGCAGGTTCAGCAGACGTTACTATTATAATTAGTGATGGTCAGGGTTTAGCAAATAATACTAGTGGTGATGTTACTATTGAAAATATTTCTACTACGGGTGATGTACGAATACAGAATTCTGGTACAACAGCCGGCAGTGACATTTTGCGCGATACAAATGCAACTACTGCATCATTGATTACCTCGAACACGGTAGCACTTGAGATAAGTAATTCTTCCAACGCTACGGGCACTATTGGTACAAGTGCCAATAACATTAATATAGATACAGCAAACCTTGAATTAATTACTCAAGGTGGTTCAGCTTTTATAAACGAAGCAAATGCCCTTGAAATAGGTGGTGCCGCACTTGGTGGTTTAAATGGCATTAATACTAATGGCGGTGATTTATCGATTACTACGGGTGGCGCATTAACTGACAGTGAATCAATAATTGCAGATAACGTTGCGATCACATCTGCTGGAGCAATACTAGATGTGGTTACAAATAATATTGGTTTGATTGCGGCTTCCATTACGGGTGCGGGTAATAGCTTTTCGCTTGATGAGGCAGATGGTTTTACGGTTGGTTCGTTTGATGGAGTCAACGGCATAGTAACTGACTCCGGTGATATCACCCTATCTAACTCTGCTGGAGATATTACTATCAGTGCAAATATCGTTACTGCTGGTGCGGCGGTATCGATTGGTAGTGGAGTAAATGTTGATGGTCCTGCCATATTAATTGATACCACAAATGGTGGTGCAGTAGCAGCAAATAACGTAACCATCACAGGTGCGATTGAAGGATTTAATGCTGCTGGTACAGATAGATTAACGATTGATGCTGCACAAGGCGTTGTTGATGGAGTGGGTGATGCAAATGTCAGCATAGGTAATATTGGTGATGTTAGGGCAGTTGGCACAGTTGATATAGACGGTGCGCAAATTGATGTTGGCGCTATCTCAGTCGAGTCGGGAGATATCCTGATAACCGGTACTAATATTGATTTAAATGGTGAACATTATGTTGTTACCGGCAATACTTCTGGTGAAATTATTTTTACGGGTGCCGTTGATCTTGATCTGGCTGGCGGAACAACTACCGTACAAACTACGGGTGCAATTGGCGATGATATTACGTTTAGTTCAACCATTAATGATGACGCATCGGGCAACACTGTATTGATATTAAATGCCGGTGCAGCAGGTAATGTCAGCACAGGTAATATTGGTGGTATACACGCAGTGCGCACAGTTGATATCGACGGTGCGCAAATTGATATTGGTGATGTCACAGTCGATACGGGAGAGCTCCTAGTAACCGGTACTAATATTGATTTAAATGGTTCAGGTTATATAGCCCTTTCTGGTGAAATTATTTTTACGGGTGCCGTTGATCTTGGGCAGGCTGGCGGAACAACTGTCGTACAGACTGCGGGTGCAGTTGGCGAAAATATTACGTTTAGTTCAACCATTAATGATGACGTGGTGGGTGACACTGCATTGACATTAAATGCCGGTGCGGCAGGTAATGTCAGCACAGGTAATATTGGTGGCGGTAAGGCACTAGATACAGTT